>Ga0208863_1000411_pt1 | contig 45264 bp, 45 predicted proteins | sample RifOxyD3_FD_184040 | JGI IMG/M metagenome (GOLD analysis project Ga0208863, IMG submission 184040) | Soil microbial communities from Rifle, Colorado - Rifle Oxygen_injection D3 (SPAdes) | ecosystem: Environmental > Terrestrial > Deep subsurface > Rock core/Sediment | place: Rifle, Colorado... | reverse complement strand
GGTAAATGAAGGGAGAGCCACCTCCCGTGTTGGTACGGCTGGCAAAGGCTCTTTCCGGATGGGCAGTGGCGTATTGGGGCTGAGCCGGGATGGTAGCTTGGGGAGCAAGTTGGGCTGAGGCCTGGCGTTTGTGAGCGAAAACTTTTTCGCTTATATCCCAGGCCAGGGAGTCGATGCTCTGGATGATCTCGCTTTCATTCTTGGCCGTGGTATAAAAACTTTGGGGTACGGCCTTGGCAATATCAAAAACCTTGGCATCCAGTGAGAGACTGCTGCCCAGGGCGGTCAGGCTGCCGACCACCAGGTAATCGGCCTGGAGGTTCTTGCCCAGCTTGAGAAACGCCTCGGTTTGCGTTGGAGTCCCGGTGCCGACCATGGCATTGTCCACCACGGTCTTGTCGATCACGGTGAGGCCGACCTCTGAGGCAAGGCGACTGGCAAGCATGTCGCGGATGCCGTTGGTGAGATAGCTCATGTCCTGGGTGGCGTTGGCCTTGAATGGCAGGAAGGCAATGCGTCTGCCCTGAGCGGCGCTGATCGTTGGCAATACAATATGCATGGCGAATATCAGTGCGGCGAGCAAGACTGATAAGGATGAGCATTTGATTTGTTTGAACATGACCGGTTTCCTTATTGAAAAGAAGAGATATTTTCCGTAGAGTTTAAAGCTTGAACTTTACTCCGAAGAAACGCAGGAGGGCAAGAGTTTTTTGTATTACTGAGTGGCTTCGCTCTTGTGGGAAAGGGTTTAGGATGCGTTACGAAACAGCCGTTATATTGGTCGCACAGTGAAAGGGCAAACATGAAAACCACCATCTATCTCATCCGACATGGAGTTACTGCGGCAAATAAGGATGATATCTTTGCCGGCCGGACTCAAGAGCCATTGCATCCAGAGGGTTTGGTCCAGTTGGCCGAAGTGGGGAAAAGGCTTGCCTGTTGCGGGATCAGCAGGATATTTTGCGGTCCTCTGGCGAGAACCAGGCAATCGGCCTTTATCACGGGAGAATTACTTGCTGCACCAGTTGCTACGGAAGAGGCCTTGAATGAGATTAGTATCCCCCATTGGGATGGGCTTAGCAAGGAGACTATCAGGAAGAGGTTTGGGTCGGAATATCCTGATTGGCTTGCCGACCCGAGCGGATTTCGTGTGCCAGGCTGTGAAACCATTGCTGAGGTACAGACTCGAGCTGTGGCCTGTTTTGAAAATATCCTGCGTGACTATTCCGGTCAAAATTTGTTGGTGATCAGCCATTTGATCGTGATCCGGACTCTGCTTTTGCATTATTTGAGACGCTCTATCTCGGATTTCAGGACTATCAAAGTGGGTAATGTCCAGGTGGCGACCCTTGTCAGGGATGAGAGGGGAGGGACGGCGGTGGATTTTTGAGGCCAGTGCCACAGAACAGTTACAAAATTCAGGCCAGAACAAGTTCGCCGATAACCTCGCTGATATTGTTAAGCCTGTTGTCTGTCACATAACGGGCAAGGCCTTCGACGATCTCCTGGCTGGCGCGCGGATTGATAAAATTGGCGGTGCCAACCTCTATGGCTGTTGCGCCTGCCAATAGAAATTCCAAGGCATCCTCTGTCGTGGTTATGCCACCGATGCCGATCACCGGAATCTTTACCGCCTGGGCGACCTGCCAGACCATGCGCAGAGCTATGGGCTTGATTGCCGGACCGGACAGCCCTCCTACGATATTGGCCAGCTTTGGCCTCCGGCTTTTGACATCAATGGCCATGCCCAGCAGGGTGTTGATCAGGGAAACAGCCTGCGCCCCGCCCGTCTCTACGGCTCTGGCGATTTGAGCTATGTCGTTGACATTGGGGGATAGTTTGACGATCACCGGCAGAGAGCTGTGGGCGCACACCGCTCGGGTAACGGCCTCAGCCATTGCGGGATCGGTGCCAAAGGCTACCCCGCCTTTTTTCACATTGGGGCAGGAGATATTGACCTCGAGGGCGCTTATCCCTTCAATCTCACTGAGTCGCTGGCCCAGGCGCTGATATTCTTCCAGGCTGTTTCCTAAAATATTGACGATAACCCTGGTGCCGATCCCACGCAGGTAGGGCATTTTCTCGGCAATAAACCGTTCAAGCCCCACGTTTTCAAGGCCGATGGCGTTGAGCATGCCTCCGGTTGTTTCCACGATCCGGGGAGGAGGATTTCCTCGTCGCTCTTCTAACGAAATCCCCTTAACCACAATTCCCCCCAGGTGATGGAGATTGACATATGGCGCAAATTCCTTGCCATAGCCGAAGGTGCCGGAGGCGGTGAGGACGGGATTCTTGAATACGAGACCGCCGATAGTGACACGCAGATCAGGTTGGGTCATAGCCAGGCCACCTCCTCCGCCTTGAAAACTGGGCCGTCTTTGCATACATGGAGATATGGGCCGGACAAGTCAGCCCGGGGTATCGCGCAACCGAGGCAGGCAGCGATTCCACAGGCCATCATGGTTTCTAAGGAGACCTGACATTCCCAGCCCTGCTTTCGACATTGGCTGACCACGGCCTTCATCATCGGGTGCGGACCACAGGTGTATACGGTCCAGGGATGAAAATCAAGATGCTGATGAAGGAGCTCGGCTATATATCCATGATGGCCAAGGCTCCCGTCATCGGTGGCGAGATATATTTTTGTTACCCCGATATCTATAAAATCCTGCGGCAGAGGACCAAATTCAACGGCTGTCCGAGCACCAAGCAGAACGATGCATTTTGGCGGGGTGGTTGCGCGCATGATCTCTTTGGCCAGAAAATAGAGGGGGGCAATGCCCATCCCTCCGCCGACCAGGCAGACCGCTTGAGTGCCGGCGAGATCAAAGCCGTGTCCCAGTGGTCCGGTCAGGTTTAATTTCTGGCCGGGAGATAACGAAGCCAGTATCCTGGTGCCTTTGCCTACCACCTTATACAGGAGTTGTATCTGATGGCTGCCAATAGTTTGGTGGATGGACAGAGGACGTCGGAGAAGTGGATCGTAACAAGGTGATATCCGCGCCATGACAAACTGGCCGGGGTGGGCGTGCCATGCGATTTCCGGGGCTGTCAGGGTCAGGCGGAATATTTCCGGCGCGAGTTGTTCATTACGAACAATCTCTGCCTGTTCTTCACATTGATTCATGGGTAACTATTTGAAAATAAAGGTTATTTTATTTTTTGTTCTGGCATGAGAAGAGATAATACCCGCTCAAGATCATCGTGGGAATAGTACTCAATTTCTAATTTCCCACGGGTGCCGCTTTGGATGATCCGCGCTTTTGTATCCAGATAATTGATTAAACCGTTGGCCAGTGATTTGCAGTAAGATTCCGGCAATTCGTTTGCCGATTTCCTGGGCTGACGTTTTGTCCCGCTGCCTGCTGCGGCCAATTTCTTCTTGTATTTTTGGGCCAAGGCTTCAGCCTGTCGCACCGAAAGCCCCTGTTCAACAATCTCGTTTCTAACTTCGCGCATGGATGCTTCATCGCCTACGCTGAGCAGTACTCGCGCATGCCCCATGCTCAAGGCGCCGCGAACCAGGTCTTCCTTGGCATAATCGGGAAGATGATTGATTCGTAGGGCATTGGCCACGGTTGAACGCTCTTTGCCAACCCTTTTTGCTACATCTTCCTGTGTCAGGTTAAACTCCTGTACCAGGCGGAGATAGGCTTCCGCTTCTTCCAGCGGGTTCAGATCCTGGCGTTGGATGTTTTCGATGAGAGCCAGTTCAAGGCGGTCAAGGGGGGTGACGTCTTTCACCAGAACAGGCACCTCGTCAAGACCAGCCATTTTAGCGGCCCGCCAGCGTCTCTCTCCGGCGATGATCTGGTAGCGGCCATCGTCCCCGTATTCACACACTACCAGAGGCAGCAAAACCCCCTTTTCAAGGATCGAGGCCGAAAGCTGGGCCAGGGCGATATCGTTTATATCCTTGCGTGGTTGATTTGGATTAGCCTCAATGTCGTCGATTGGACATAAAAAGTATTCCCTTCCATCGGAACCACCGGAAGGCAACAGGGCGTCAAGACCCTTACCGAGGGCCGGGATTGTTTTTTTTATCACGATTTCACTCCCTCTTTTGCCGCAACCTTTGATTGCTTGCGCAGAAATTCTTTTCCGAGTTGTAGATAGCTGAGCGCTCCGGTTGAGCGCTTGTCGTAAGTTATTACCGCCTGTCCATGGCTTGGGGCCTCGCTAAGGCGAACATTGCGTGGGATAACCGTGTTATATACCCGACCTTGGAAGTGGGTTTTTACCTCGGCGACAACTTGATGAGTCAGTTTGTTTCGGCCATCGTACATAGTCAAAAGCAATCCTTCGATGGTAAGAGCTCGATTGTATGAGCTTTTCACCAGACGTATGGTTCTGATTAATTGACTAAGGCCCTCAAGGGCAAAATATTCGCATTGCAGGGGAATGAGTACTGTGTCCGCCGCAGTGAGGGCGTTGATGGTCAGCAGGCCAAGGGAGGGTGGGCAGTCGATGAAGATGTAATCGTACTCTCCGCGGACAGAGGAGAGTATGTTGCCCAAGTAGCGCTCGCGTTTCACAGCGGACATCAGTTCAACTTCTACTCCGATCAGATCGATATGGGTGGGAAGGACGGAAAGTTTTTTAAGTCCTGGCGCAGGCTGGATAACTTCCTTGGTTTCGGCTTCTCCCGTATAACAATGATAGAGGTGGGTTCCGCCGTTGGCACGGCTGACGCCCAGGCCGCTGGAGGTGTTTCCTTGTGGATCTGAATCTACCACCAGAACTTTTTTGCCAAGCAGAGACATCGAGGCCGCCAGGTTGATGGCGGTGGTCGTTTTCCCTACCCCGCCTTTCTGGTTGGCTATGGCCACAATTTTAGCGCCTTCTCTCATGCTGAAAAACTCCCTCCGAGTTTGTTTGGATATCACGCGCTTCTATTTTTCGACGTAGGCTGTGTTGTGGTGTGGACAAAAAAAGAAACAGCAGGCCTTTTGTGGGGATCACACTAACACACTCCGTATAAGGTGGCTTTTATTTTTTAGGTGGCTTGTTGTTTTTTGTCGAATATGGCCGATGCCCGGCTTTGTTTCACGTGAAACAAAGCTTATTTTCCCTTTAATTTTAGGTAGTTAGGAGTGTGATAACCAGTTCGGCGGTACGCACCATGTCCAGAAGGTCAATGGATTCTTCGGTGCTGTGCACATGATCCATGCCTATGCCAATGATGGCGGTGGATAGCCCCTTTCCGTTGAAGATATTGGCATCGCTGCCCCCGCCGGCGCGTTCAAAGTGTATTGTGCGCTGTAAATGGGTCGCAGCTTTGTTAACACGTTGTAGTATCGGGGCGTTGCGATCAAGGTGCATGCTGGGGTATTCATGGGTGAGCTGGAAATCAAGACGGGGTCGAACCCCATCTCCGAGTTCCGCGCCAGGCTCAGGTGACCAGTTATTAATGATTCCTTGTACTGTATCCCTGATCTGCTGAGAAAAGGCAGTGAGTTTTTTGGGGGAGTGGCTCCGCACTTCCCCTTCTACCATGACGCTTTCGGGAATAATATTCGTCGCCTTCCCCCCAGTGATAAGACCGATATTGGCAGTACTTTCTTCGTCAAGACGACCCAACGAAAGCACGGCAAGACAACGGGCAGCAAGCTGAATGGCGTTGATCCCCCTTTCTGGATGCAGACCGGCATGAGCTGCCGCACCAGTGAGGATAAATTTGAAATGATTAGCCGCCGGGGCGCCTATAATAAGTAAATCTACCCCGCAGCTGTCTAAGGCATATCCTTTCCTGGCGCGAAGCAGAGAGAGGTCCAGTGCCTTGGCGCCGCGCAGGCCAATTTCTTCGCAGGTGGTGAAAACGAGATCAAAAGGAAGATGCTGAAGGCCTTCATCATTGATGCTGCGAATAGCCTCAATGAGGATGGCGATCCCAGCCTTGTCGTCCCCGCCAAGAATGGTCTCACCTGCACTGGAAAAACGGGTTCCCTCTCGCAGAACCGTCACTCCTCTTGCCGGTTCCACTGTGTCCATGTGGCAATTAAAAAAGATCGGTTCACCGGGCAGGGTGCCGGGGAAGTGGATGACCAGATTGTTGGAGTCGGAACCGGTGGTGCTGGCCGAATTATCCTCGGCAATCAAGGCCCTGGGAAATTCTTGGGCAAAGAGGTCTTTGAGAAACAAGGCCATTTTGGCTTCTTCGCCGGAGGGGCTATCAATGCCACACATGACGGTGAAAACTTGGGCAAGGCGTTCGCTGTTGATCTTCATATATGTACCTCTGTTTTGAGCCGTTACAAAAATACTTGCACAATTCTGGGCGTTACTTTACGGCTCTTTATATCGTTTTGTCCATATGGAAAGTCTAAATTATTGTTTAACAAGCGGATCGCTTGTTGCGTTTGATAATTAAATCTTATATTATCAGGAATGATTACCATAAAGGCAGGACTTGTTGTCTGTAAAAGTTGTTTGGGCCTGTATTACAGGCTGTGCCGGGAAAGAATAACGTGCATGTCGCTAACAGATAAAAAAATATCTCGCAGAAACAGAGACAACTAATGGGCAGCGTTTTCGCACCTATGGGAAACAGCTTACAGTAAAATATCTGGCAAGACGAATGTCTCGTTTTGCCAGATATAACCGTTTAACAAAATAATGGAAGCACGATGATGGCAATATTTAAATGTGAAAAATGCGGGGCAACCAAAGAGGGAAGATGCAAACCAAAAAAATGCGCAGATTGTGGCGGTAGCGACTGCATGATCAAAAAAGAGGAGAAAACTGCAGGTTGCGGATGTTGTTGCAAGGCTAAAAAATAAACACCCGGCCAATATGATAAACCTGCAAAAAAAGGCAGCATGACATAGAACCGTGCAACAAAAACAACAAGTTGCTAACGAAGACCTGTTGTGATGTCGGCACTGCTACCGGCGACTGACACGTGTCTTTTCGAACTCTGTACTTTTGCGCTTACAATAAATATGGTTTACGAGAAGGCTCCCATTGATGATTTGGGGGCCTTTTTTTTGTTTTCAGGTACGCCGAGGCCGATAGTGTGCAAACGGTCATTGCAGGAAGTCACGCTCCTGGATTAGGATAAAGATAAGATCGGCATCATTGATCTATGCAGGCGCAGCAGCTGTCAACATTGCGCGAGGCTCATAACTTAACAGGCCAACGAGGGTAGAGAGATGAACAAGGCAGGTAATCAGGCGACCCATACCATCGTTTTTGAGCCCAGCGGTAGAAAAGTACAGGTCGGAGTAGGCATGTCTATCATCAAGGCGGCTCGAGAAGCAGGTATTCATATTAATGCTTCCTGTGGTGGCAGCGGGGTGTGCGGCAAATGCAAAGTCATTATTGAAGAAGGTGCGGTTGACGGGGGATTGAGTGAAAAGTTCAGCCCCCAGGAGAGAGAGGCAGGATATCGCCAGGCCTGCACGGCGACAATAAACGGTGCCGTCGTCATCCGGGTGCCGGAAACCTCTGGCCTGAAAAGCGGGGGGCTGGGAACCGCGGTACCCCTCAGGCATCGCGCCCGGATGCATGTGTACGATATCGAGGAACTCCGGGAACAAGGCATTTTTGTCCCGCCAGTGGTAAAAATCTGCCTTCAAGTTCCTCCGCCCTCGGCTAAGGACAATATGGCCGACGCCGGGCGGGTTATTCAACTGCTCAGCAGTCAGCACGATGAACACAGGGTTGTGTTTAACCTGGCGGTTTTGCGCAAGCTGCGCAAGGCCTTGCGGGAAGACAATTTCAGGATAACTGTTACCAGCGCGCGCCCGGTAAATGTTGCGGGTAAACCGTATCTTACCAACATTCAGGGTGGCGATTGGTCTCAGCGCAGTTTCGGCCTGGCCTTTGACATCGGCACAACCTCGATCTACGGGGTACTGGTGGACCTTATTTCCGGTAAGGTACTGGCTCGGGCCGGTGAATACAATGGTCAGTTGAGCTATGGCGAGGATGTGATCTCCCGGATTATTGTGGCGGAAAAACAGGAAGGCCTGATCAAGATGCAGGAGTTGGTGGCCACCACTATCAACAGTATTCTCGATACCTTGCTGGGTATGGCCAAGCCTGAGAACAACGGTGAAAAAGGCGGCATTCGCCGCGAGGAGATCACCTCTATCACCCTGGCAGGCAATACCACCATGACCCATCTGCTTCTCGGTTTAGAGCCGGACAACATCCGCCGCGCCCCATATGTGCCGGTCACCACCTTCCTGCCGCCCATTCGGGCTAACGATCTGGGCATCAATCTGCCGCCCTCCGCCGTAGCCTTGGTCTACCCATCCATCTCCAGTTATGTGGGGGGTGATATCGTTGCCGGGGTCATGGGTTCGGGGATGTACCGGACCGAACTTGTTACCTTATACATAGATATCGGCACCAACGCGGAGATCGTTGTGGGCAACCGAGAATGGCTGGTGTGTGCGGCCTGTTCCGCCGGGCCGGCATTTGAAGGCGGCGGCATCACCCACGGGATGCGGGCGGCGCTGGGAGCAATCGAGGATTTCAGCCTCAACCCCCAGACCCTTGAACCGATGAATATCACGCTTGGTAATAAACCGCCGGTGGGGATCTGCGGTTCAGGTCTGCTGGCTATAATCGCCACTCTTTTTGAGCATGGAATTCTCGATAGAAGCGGGAAATTTCGGCGCGATCTTGTCACGGATCGGATTCGGCCAGGGTGCAGCGGCCATGAGTATGTTCTGGTCTGGCGCGCAGAAGCGGGTACCGAATACGACATTGTTATCAACGAGGTGGATATCGAAAATTTCATCAGAGCCAAAGCGGCGATTTATGCCGGGATCACAACTTTGGTGGAGCAGGTGGGGCTGGCCATTACCGATATTGAGCAGGTTATTCTGGCAGGAGCCTTTGGCAGCTATATTGATCTGGATTCGGCCATGACCGTGGGCCTGTTACCGCAAGTAGAGGCTGATAAAGTGCTCTATGTAGGGAATGGCTCGCTCATGGGCGCCTGGATGAGTGAAATGAGCAATCATATCAGGCGGGATGTGGTGGATGTGGTGCGGAAGATGACCAGCTTCGAGCTTTCGGAGATGGCCTATTTTCAGGAAAAATACATCGCCTCTCATTTCTTGCCCCACACGGATCTTAGCCTTTTCCCTCGCGTAGCGGAGATGCTTGCGCAGACCTGCCGAGAGGATAAAGAGACGCCAGAGGACTAAGCCGTTGTAAAAGAAATAAACTGGACGTTTCGTGTGACCAAAACGGCATAAGGAGCCGTACAGTTAACGGTCAGAAGAGTACAGGTTATTTCTTAACGGCTCTTAAGCTGCCAGTTCGGCTACGTTGCCATTCAAGGAAACTTCCATGGCTCTGGCTGGACAGACAGAAACACAAAGACCGCAGGCGGTGCATTTCTCCTCGTCAAAGAGTACCGCCATGTCGGGTCGGTGGAGAGAGAGGGCACCGGTGGGACAGGCGTTGGTGCAGGCCCCGCACTGGTAGCATTTCTCGTCGTCGCGGCGGATATTGCCCGCAATGCTTTTTGCCGAAACCCCCATTTCTTTGAGATAGGCGATTCCTTTTTTGACATTGGCCTTGTGGCCGAGAAATTCAAGGACCATGACTCCTTCCTGCTGGAGCAGGATGGTGGCCTTGAGTATGTTAAAGTCCAGGTCGTACTTGCGAACCAGATTGCTGATGATTGGCTGGTCAATGACTTCCTTGGGGAACTTCAGGACATAGATGCGGGTATTCATGGTTGCGTCTCCAAGTGGGCGGAAAGTTGCTCTAAGACAACCTCCACCGGCAGATCGGTTGCCAGAGTTATGAGCTGATCCGGGGCAAGTTCTGCCGGGGCTTCGAACCGTTCTTTCTGTTTTAAGTAGATTTCCCAGCGCCCATCCGACACGGCCTGCGGGTCAAGAGCTCTCTTGGCCATGCGGTGCTTCATTTCCTCTTCCGGACAAACACAGAGAACAAAGTATAGCCGAACATCGAGTCGTTGCGCAAGCATCCGTACCTGATCGCGGTCGGTTTTTTGTTGGTAGGAGGCGTCAAGAACCACGCCCCGTCCTTGGGCCAAATTTTGTTCCGCTTTGGCGAGCAGGGCCGCGTAGGTTTTGCTGGTGAATTCGCTGGTATAGATCCCCTGATCAGTTGTTTCGCGTTGGTGAGTCTGCGGAGAGAGTCCGGCCAGCTCCTTGCGCACCACATCGGAGTTGTAATAGCCCAAGCCTTGGCGGTCGGCCCAAGCCTTGGCCACGGTGCTCTTGCCTGTGGCGATCAGGCCAAAAAAAATAAACAGGTCAGAAAGTGGCATAGCTTTGGGCCAGGGCGAAGTATTTTTTTGCCTGGGCCAGGCAGCTCTCGGCGGTAGCCGGATCAACCTCCGGGGCATGGGCGGTGAAAAGGCCGATCTTGCCGCGCACATAGGCCCGGTAGCATTTATAGAAATTGAGCATGGGCAGCAGGGTGGTGTCGCCTGCGGCCCGGCAGAATTGTTCGATAAAATAGGTGGAAAGCTCGGGCAGGCCATGAAAGTCGAGATCCATGGCCAGAAAAGCCACATCGCTTGCCACATCGCAGTAGCGGAAACGCTGGTTGAACTCGATGCAGTCGTAGATGTAGATCTCCTCAGCCAGGCAGATGTTGGCGGAATACAGGTCGCCATGGCAGTCCCGAACCCGGCCTGCGGCGAGGCGGGCGGCAAAGAGTGCTTCCTGGTTAAGAAAATTGCGGGCGTAGCCACTGATCGTCTCGAATTGTTCCTGACTTAATGCCGGGCAACCGATGAAGCCTTTGGTCTGTGCAAAATTTTCCAGTACATTAACGCTTACGGCCTGGGCGGTGCCAAATTCTGCAATGGCAGGCCCGGTTTCGGCCTTGGCGTAAAACGGAATCAGGATGGCGATGAGCCGGTCGAGAATCTCCCGGCTGAGTCCGCCTTGGGCGATAACCCTGGCCATCATCCGCTCTTCCGGCATCCGGGCCATTTTTACCGCGTATTCCATCGGAGTACCGGGGCCGTCCAGGGAAAAAGCCGTATCCTGCTGGCTAATCGTTACCAAGCCGAGGTACAGAGAGGGACAGAGGCGGCGATTTAAGAGCAGCTCCTCTTCACAGAAATGCTTGCGCTTTTCCAGGGTGGTGAAGTCGAGAAAACCGAAATCTACAGGTTTTTTGATCTTGTAGACAAAATCCCCAGCCAACAGCACATAGGAGATATGGGTTTGCACCAGGGTTATTTCCGGGGCGGGATGGGGGTAGGCCTCAGGTTTGAGCAGGGCCTGAATGAATGGCGGCAAGGTTGAATCAGCCATGAAAACCTCCTGTTTTGGGCTTGAATGCCGGGATTCGGCAGGAAGATCGAACAGACAGTACAAGAAAGTGCTGATCATAACAGAATTATATTTTTTGGTAAACTATGGAGCAAGACTTAAACATGGATGATTTTCTTCCTGAAGAGGCCATTGATCTCGCAGGTTGCGAGCGCAGGGTCAAGGGTCAGGGTGATGAGATTGTTCGGGTTCGCCTGGATGAGCGGGGCTCCGTTTGAGCCGGTCAGCGAGTGCACTGTGTGCGCGGTGTTGTTGAGGCCACGGCCAAGGTATTCGAGGCGGTCGCCCATCATAATGGGGTTGCGGGTTTCAATAACCGGCTGGGGGTCTGCCTGGCGGACGATGCCCACCGGGGCATAATCGTAGCTGATCAGGGGCCCGTTGTAGAGCATGTCGGAGGTAGTGGGCGGCTGGTCGCAGAAGTTTTCCGTGTAGCCCCGCGAGCCGATTTTCAGCAGCTCTTGCCGAAATGTTTCAGGCAGGGCGGCGGCAAGTCCCTCTGTCTGCCAGTAATCAAGGGCGGCCCGATAAAGGCGGGTTATGGCCCCCACATAGTACACGCTTTTCATTCTCCCTTCGAGCTTGAGGCTGTCTGCTCCAGCTCGGATCAACTCGGGTAGCCGGTTGAGCAGGCAGAGATCCTTGGCGTTGAAGATATAGGTGCCGCGGCTGTCTTCCTCGACCGGGAAGAACTGGCCCGGCCGTTTTTCTTCTTCCAGCCGGTAGTGATAACGGCAGGGATGGGCGCAGTTGCCCTGATTAGCGTCGCGGCCGGTAAGATAAAGGCTCAAAAGACAACGGCCCGAGTAGGAGATGCACAGTGCCCCGTGCACGAAGATCTCCAGCTCTGTCTCTGTGGCCTGTCTGATTTGGGTGATCTCGGCAAGGGAAAGCTCCCGGGCCAGATTGAGGCGTTTGACTCCCTGCCCGGCCCAAAAACGGACAGACTCAAGGTTGGTGACATTGGCCTGGGTGCTGAGATGGATCGGCAGTTCCGGCACTATCCGTCGGGCCACGGCGAGGATGCCGGGATCGGAGATAATCAGGCCGTCCACCTTTGCCTCGCGCAGACTGGCCAGATAGTCAGGCAACTCGGCAAGATCGTCATTATGGGCAAAGATGTTGATCGTGGTGTATACTTGGACATGGTGCCCGTGAGCATAGGCCACGGCCTGGGCGATTTCTTCTTCGCCAAAATTGGTGGCATGGGCCCGGAGGCTGAATTTTTTGCCGCCAAGATAGACGGCATCCGCGCCGTAGTGGATAGCGGTCTGCATTTTTTCAAAATTGCCTGCCGGGGCAAGAAGTTCAGGAAGTTTCATCAATAAGCCTTTTTGTACTGAGGATCGGATGGAAGAACGTTTCGCAACTATACACCAGAAAAAGATTGTTGTCGCCATGAGCGGCGGGGTTGATTCTTCGGTAACTGCCGCTCTGTTGCAAAGGCAGGGGGCGCAGGTGCAGGGTGTCTTTATGGCTATGGCCCAGCCCGATCTGGAGGAACAGGTACGGCGGGTTCGGGCGGTTGCCGATTTTTTAAAGGTTCCTCTGACCGTGCTGGATCTGGCGGATGCCTTCCGGCGCTCGGTGGTGGATTATTTTTGTGCCAGCTATTTTGCCGGTAAAACTCCCAATCCCTGCATGGTTTGTAACCGGACCATCAAATTTGGCCTGTTGCTGGATCAGGCGCGGGCAACCCTTGGCGCAGATCTGTTTGCCACTGGCCATTATGCCAGGATCAGCGGGGATAACACAACCGGATATCGGTTGCATAAAGGCGTTGATCCAAAAAAGGATCAGTCCTATTTCCTCGGGTTGCTCACCCAGGCGCAATTGGCACGAATCTGTTTTCCCTTAGGCGGCTTTCGCAAAGCCGAGGTTTACGGGATGGCCGCTGAGTTTGGCCTGGCTTTTGGGGATACAGCCGAGAGCCAGGATATCTGTTTTCTGAAAAACCAAACGGTGGGAGGGTTTCTCGCCTCCCATTTTCCAGGGAATGAGCGGCCAGGGCCAATGTTGACCTTGCAAGGTAAGGAGATGGGGCGGCATGCGGGGATTCATCATTATACCATCGGCCAACGCCGGGGCCTGGGATTGCCTGACGCAACCCCTTGGTATGTGGTGGGGCTTGAGCGAGAGCGTGATGCGGTGCTGATTGGCAAAGATGCGGATCTTTGGCAGCAGGAGGTGCTGTTGCCAGAGGTGCATTGGCTTAGTGGTCAGGCCCCGACTTTGCCCTTTGTGTGCATGGTAAAAATCCGCTCCCGGCATTCAGCCTGCCAGGCAGAGATCGTCCGGCATGAGGGCGACGGGGTGCGCTTGATCTTTGCCCAGCCCCAGCGCGCGGTGACGCCTGGTCAGTTTGCGGTTTTTTATGAGGATGAGGTGGTTATAGGCTGCGGTGAGATTGCAAAATGCCTCTAACCTTTATAGACTCGTAACAACTAAATAAAACGATATTTTATCATTCCGGCGGAAGCAGGGATCCAACGTTTTTGGACAAATACAATAAGGCTGGACCCCGGCCTTCGCCGGGGAGACGAGTTGTTACGAATCCATTAAATTTGCCTTGGCAAATGCAGCGGGAAAACGATACATTGATTGAGACCGCTTTTGCCGGGCACTTATCCATCTGGGCTTGCAAATATCCTCGCTCACCTGAAAAATTCAAGGAGCATTATGAATCCATTCATCTCCAAAACCAAAATTGTTGCTACCCTGGGACCTGCCTCTTTTTCACCCGCTGTGCAACGCCGCCTGATGGCTGCCGGGGTCGATGGCTTTCGTCTGAATCTCTCCCACGGAGATTTTGAGGAACATGCCGGGGTAATTGTCAGTTTGCGCAAAATAAGTGCGGAAATGGGTCGGCCGGTGGCCATCATTGTTGACCTGCCTGGGCCGAAAATGCGTCTGGGCAAGGTGCCCAAGCCGATTACCGTGCGGCGGGGCGCCAAGGTCCGCTTCGTGCCGGAAGGGATTGCCCGGCCGGGACCAGGCATTTTTTTGCCTCATGAAATTTCTGGTTTGGCCCAAGGGTTGCGGTCAGGCTCCATTATTTTTGTCGGTGACGGCATGATGCAGTTTAAGGTTAAGTCTATCCAGGGCGAGATTGTCGAAACCGAAGCCCTGGTGGCCGGGGTTGTCCGCTCCAACAAAGGGGTTAATATTCCCGGCTATAATGCGCCTGCCGGGATACTCACCGAGGAGGACAAGCGTGGCATCGCCTTTGCCATCAAGCATAAAGCCGATGTGATCTGCATCTCCTTTGTCGGCGGTCCGCAAGATATGCTGGCCGCTCGCGCGCTCCTACCGAAAACAGGGAAATACCGGCCCTGCTTGTTAGCCAAGATCGAACGGCGGCAGGCGGTGACTCATCTTGACGGCATTCTGGCGGTGTCCGACGCGGTTATGGTAGCCCGGGGTGATCTCGGCATTGAGCTACCCATCGAAGAGATTCCGGGGTTGCAGAAGGACATCATCCATCGTGCCAACATGGCGGCAAAGCCGGTAATCGTTGCCACCCAGATGCTGCTGTCCATGGTGGACAACGCCCGGCCCACCCGGGCCGAGGTCACCGATGTGGCCAATGCCATTTTGGATGGCGCTGACGCGATCATGTTTTCCGAGGAGACCGCCATTGGCCATGATCCGGCGGCGGTGGTTCGTATTGCCAAAAAAATCGCCCACCAGACCGAACGCCGTCTGGTCAAGAGCGGCGGCGTCGCCCTGGAGGTACGGGCCGCGATCCGTTCTGAAGACAGCATTGATGATCTGATCAGCAGCGCCACCTGTGACATTCTTGAAAACCGCACCATTGATCTGGCCCTGACCCCGACCGCTTCCGGAACCACGGCCCGGCGCATCGCCCGGATGCGGCCCCGTCCCTGGATTGTGGCGGTTACCGAAAATCAGACGGTCCGCAATATCCTCGCCATTTCCTACGGGGTCTTTCCCATAGGGGTACCCTCTGTCGACCTGTCAGATCTCGATTTGGCCGATCTGCTGAGAGGCGCAGGGTTGATCCGTTCTGGAACGCGGCGGCTGGTAATCACTTCGGGAACCCAGTGCGGGGTGGCAGGAACCACCAACAGCTTGAAGATTATTGATGTTTCGTAAGCTTAAAAAAGTGGAGTCCAAAGTGACAAGTTTTTCAGGAGAGTTAGGACGCCAATGAATCCGGAAGACCTGCAAATCCTGATTGCCAGCGGCGAAGGTCAGTTGCTGGAGTTCAAGCGTGCCGGTATCGCTCACCTTGGCCGGGAAATCTGCGCCTTTGCCAACTCCCTGGGAGGCCGGATACTGATTGGGGTAGATGACGCAGGGAAAATTCACCCCGTTGCCTCAGACAACCTTCTGCGTTCCGAAGTGCAGTCCATCGCCCGCAACCTTGAACCGCCCCTGATGGTGGAATGTGAAGAGGTGGCCGGGGTTCTGGTCGTCTCCGTCCCAGCCAGCCGTTTCAAACCGCACAGCGCCGCAGGCAAGTTCTTCCTGCGTGAAGGCGCGACCTGCCAGCAGATGAACAGGGATGAAATCCGGGAATTTTTTTATCGTGAGGGGCTGGTTTACTTTGATGAGAAAGTAAATGACCGTTTCATCTGGCCGGACGACCTGAACCGGGCCGCCTATGACGAACTGGTCAGGGTCTGCGGCATCACCCCGGCGCTGGATCCCGGGCGGCTGCTCGAAAACCTGGGGCTGCTCAAGCAACGGCGGATGACCTATGCCGGTTCCTTGCTCCTCTGCAATACCTCTTCTCTGGCGGTGCCGGGTTCCTCCATCAACTGCTGTCTGTTTCAGGGAAAGACAAGCAGCCGCATCCTCGACCAGAAGGTCTATGATGCTGATTTTCTCAGCAACTACCACGCGGCGGTCAATTACCTGCTGGCCCATCTTAACACCGCCTATGAGATCGGCTTTGAGCGCAAGGAAAAACTGGAGCTGCCGGAAGGCGCGCTTCGCGAGGCTCTGCTCAACGCCATGGGCCACCGGGATTACCGCAAGCCCGGCGACCTTCAGGTGCATATCTTTCAGGATCGGGTGGAAATCATCAATCCCGGCGGCCTGGTCGGTGGCCTTACCCTGGCAACCCTCGGGACCCGAAGCATCCCCAGAAATCCCTTGCTTTTCGGCCTGATGCATCGCATGAATCTGGTTGAGAAGGTTGGTTCCGGCCTGCTGCGTATCCGCCAGATGTCTGAAGCTTACCCGTGTCCGCCGCCACGAATTGAGGCGGATGAAGACTGGTATAGGATTATTTTTCTGCGTCCAGAAACCGAGTCTCAACCAGAGTCGGGGCTAGAGTCGGGGATAGAGTCGGGGATAGAGTCGGGGCTAGAGTCGGAGACTTCGAAATCCGTCATAAAAGCCCTGACTGGCCATCCGCTCCAACGTGCGGAAATCGCCAAGGCGCTTGGTCATGACCAGGTTTCAGGGGCGGTGAACCGAGCGGTGAAGGAATTGTTGAAGAAACAACTTATCGAATATACTCTTCCAGATAAACCAAACAGTCGCTTGCAACAATATCGGCTGACGGAAAAAGGTAGAAAGCTGGTTGCAGGAATGAAACGTAATGAGTGAGTCAACCTGTCAGAATGACGGGAACACACAGCATTGCGCTATTTTAGTTTTCTTTGATATTGACAAATTCCGTAAAATGCCCCTATGCAACTTGCATATACATTCCAACCCGAAGCTATAACTCTGTGGGAAACCATAGTCGCTAAACCAATGACCGAACTTGCCACCTCAATCAAACAATTCGCCTCCCTTAACCGCGCACCGGGCGCGACGTGGACTGATGCTACCAAGCGCAGGGCTCCGCACAAGCCGATCCTCTTGCTGGCTGTGTTGGACTTAGTGCATCGTAATGTTATTACCTCGCCGTTCATCGCCGTTACCGGCGACCTGATGGAGCTGAACGAACTGTTTAACCTTTACTGGCGGCGGATCGTCCCCCTCGGCCAGACCAGCAGCATCGCCTTCCCCTTCTCCCGTCTCGATCGAGAGCCGTTCTGGGAATTGATTCCGCAGCCGGGCACGACCATTACCCCTGCAATCATCAACAATACTTCGTCCGTCACTTACATGCGCAAACATGCCTTGGGGGCAAAGTTGGACGAGGGACTGTTCCGGGTTATGCAGAGCGGAGAGGGACAGGGGATACTTAGGGAAGCTTTGCTGCAGGCCTGCTTTTCCGCCGGGGCAGCGGCGGTGCTGCGCGAGCAGTCATCAATCGTGAGGCGTTCGACTACAGCCGGATGCTGGAAGAGAAAGCTCACCTGCCGCTGGTGCAGGAGATCTTGGCGGCGGATAACTATCGTTCCGCAGCCCGTGATCAGGGGTTCCGTCGCATTGTTGTGAAGGCATATGACCATCGTTGCGCTTTGTGCGGAGTGCGAATCATTACACCGGAACAGCACACCGTGGTTGATGCCGCTCATATCGTTCCATGGTGCAAAAGTCAGAACGACGACATTCGTAACGGCATAGCTCTGTGCAAGCTCTGTCACTGGGCCTTTGACGAGGGAATGATGGGAGTGTCGGACAGCTACGCTGTTATCACCTCGCGCCAGATTGCCGCTGATCCTAATGTGCCTGGGTTTTTGTTGACTCTTTCCGGGCGTACTATTATTCCGCCATCAGACCGTGATCTCTGGCCGGCCCAACAGTACCTTGTCGAACATCGACGTGAATGGCGTTTGTGAGAGGTATGTTATGACCATTTACGGAAGTAAGCTACCAACGGCAAAGCCGGTGGCTTGAAAGAATCTGAATCGTTCAAAGCGGTTGGAAACCTGGGGCCATGAGATTGAAGACGCTGACGTGTTAAATCGGGACTTATCGAAATCACCAGCGTGACAGCTTCTAAAAACAGCATGTTAAGGTCATGACCCTCAAGGAACAGGGCAAAAAAAAGATCGCCGTCACCACCCTGGGCTGCAAGGTCAACCAGTTTGAGTCGGCGGCCTTTCTTTCGGAACTTACCGCGCGGGAGGTGGAGCTGGTTCCTTTTTCCGGCCCGACGGAGGTTTACATCATCAACACCTGCGTAGTTACGGCCAGGGCGGGAGCCCAGTCGCGCCAGTTGATCCGCGAGGCGTTGCAGCGATGACAACTTGGATGGATAAAAAAATCATTATCATAGCTGGCCCTAACGGAGCTGGGAAAACGACCTTTGCCGAAGAATTTCTGCCCGTAGAGGCTAACTGCCCGATCTTTGTGAATGCAGACCTGATAGCCGCCGGTATTTCTCCCTTTGCTCCGGAAAGGGCGGCGTTCAGGGCCGGTCGATTGATGCTTGAGGAAATTTTTGTCCATGTTCGCCTAAAAGAAAGTTTTGCCTTTGAGACTACCCTGAGCGGACGAGGTTACGCTAAACTTATCCCGCTTTGGCGGGAAGAAGGTTATATTGTGAAATTATTTTACCTGCGCCTTGATTCACCTGATTTAGCTGTGGCCAGGGTTCGCCAACGGGTAAAAGCAGGGGGGCATAATATTCCGGAACCGACCATCCGTCGCAGGTTTGTGGCAGGACTTCGAAATTTTAACGAAACTTACATGCCGATTGTCGATGAATGGGCACTATATGATAATTCCGTAAAGGCACCCCAGCTTATTGAAGAAGGAGTTAATGACCTATGAGTGCAAAGCCGGTTTATCCGAAGGCTAATAAAAAAGAGCGCGATCCTGATTTCGTCAAGGCTGAAACCGCAATGCAACGAGCAGCCCAAAAAGCTCGTGAACGGGCAAGGCAGACTGGCGTTGGTGTTGTCTTTCTCAAAGATGGACGAATCGTTGAGGAGCTACCGGGTTGATGTCTTTCAATGCCAGTCAGCGTCTGATCTATGGTAAAAATGGCAGCGTTTGCGGCTCCTGAAAACAGTATGGCACAGGCATGAACCTCAAGGTGCAGAGCAAAAAAAAGATCGCCGTCACCACCCTCGGCTGCAAGGTCAACCAGTTTGAATCCGCCGCCTTTCTTTCCGAGCTTGGCCGGCGGGAGGTGGAGCTGGTTCCTTTTTCCAGCCCGGCGGAAGTCTATATCATCAACACCTGCGCGGTTACGGCCAGGGCGGGCGCCCAATCGCGCCAGTTGATCCGCCAGGCCTTGCGCGCCAATCCCGAGGCCCGGCTGATCGTGACCGGCTGCTACGCGCAGATCGCCGCGCAGGAGATTCTCGAGATCGCCGACTGCCCCATCTGCATTGTGGGCAATGATTCAAAGCACCGCTTGGTGGAAGTGGCCCTGGCCGACCGGCACTGCGATCTGGAAATGCATCTGGGCAATATCGGGGGGCGCAAAGAGATCAGCCCCCTGACCGTTACCAGCTTTGGGGCGCGGACCAGGGCCTATCTGAAAATTCAGGACGGCTGCAACAGCTTCTGTTCCTACTGCATCGTGCCCTACACCAGGGGCCGCAGCCGGAGCCTTGCCCCGGACCAAGTGTTGGCCCAAGCCGAAATCTTTGCCGCCCAGGGTTACAAAGAACAGGTGCTCACCGGCATTCATCTTGGTCATTATGGCCATGATCTTGCCCCCAAGACCAATCTGCGCGAATTGCTGGCGCGGCTTTTAGCCCGGAACCTGCCGGTGCGTTACCGGTTGAGTTCCCTGGAGCCGACCGAGATTACGGGCGAGCTCCTGACCCTAATGGCTAAATCACCAGCGGTCATGCCCTATCTGCATATCCCCCTGCAGAGCGGGGATGACCGGATCCTCAAGAGGATGAACCGCCGCTATCCCGCCGCCACCTTTGCCAAGGTTGTGGCAGACAGTGTGGCGCGCCTGCCCGAGATGGCCATCGGCGTGGATGTGCTTGTCGGTTTTCCCGGCGAGGACGAGAAGGCCTTTCGCAACACCTATGATCTGCTTGCCTCCCTGCCGGTGAGCTATCTCCATGTCTTCCCCTATTCGAAAAGGCCTGGGACCCCGGCTGCCGACATGGCTGATCAGGTTGCCAAGGCGGAGAAGGATGAACGGGTGGCCCTGCTGAGGGATTTGGATCATAAAAAACGGGTCGCGTTTTACCAAAAGCATCTGGGCAGCACCCGGCAGATTCTGGTAGAAAAACGTAAGCGGGGTCGCCTGTTGCGGGGTTATACCGGTAATTATATCCCGGTCTCCTTTGAGGGGGATGATGTCTTGATGAATCAGTTGGTGACGGTGCGCCTTGAAGAGCTTACCCCCGACGGGGTGCTGGGTAAGGTTGCCTGATTGATATGTGAAGAACTTTTTCCTACTTGGATGACGCCATTATGATTGGGGAAATAATTGCCATTGGTGATGAGCTTACTTCCGGGCGGGTGTTGAACACCACCAGCTACTTTGCGGCCAGCCAGCTCTTTGCCGCAGGCCACGAGATCCTGGCTATGATCACCATTGGGGATGAGCCGGAGCTTATTGGCCGCACCCTGCAACGGGCTTTGCAGCGGGCTGATTTTGTTATTGTTACCGGGGGGTTGGGCCCGACCACCGATGATCTTACCAACGCCGCGGTTTCTTCGGCTTTGGCGCGCCCCGCTACCTTTCATCCAGAAATATTTAAAAAAATCCAAGTGTATAGCAAGAACTTGCCGACCACTCAGCAGAGCTCTCTTGAAAAGCTGGCCTGGTTGCCGGCTGGTGCTCATGCTCTGAACACGGAAGCAAAGATGGCCGGGTATTTTCTGGTTCAGGATGGCAAGCCCATATTTTTTCTGCCTGGGGTGCCGCAGGAAATGAAGGATCTGCTGCTGGAAACTGTGCTCACCCGGCTGGCAGTCTGGGAGGGTGAGGAGGTTCGCCAGGTGCGTCAGAAAACGTACAAGGTGGTGGGCTTGGCTGAGTCTGAGATCAACGGTAAGCTTGCCCATCTGGAGGGTCGTGATTCCCGGGTTCGGCTTGGCTATTATCCGGTGTTTCCCGAGGTGCATGTCAGTCTGACCGTTACCGGGGCCTCAAGCTTAGAGGCAGAGGCGGTCTTTACAGAATATGACGGGCAGGTCACCACTTTGCTGGGTGATTGCTGTTACGGGTTCGGGGCCGAGACCCTGGAGGGTGTGGTGGGGCGTCTGTTGGCCGAGCGAGGCCAGACGGTAGCCGTTGCCGAATCATGTACCGGGGGGCTAATCGCTCACAGCCTGACCAGAATCTCCGGGAGCTCCGCCTATTTTCAGGGAGGGGTGGTGGCCTACAGCAATGCCCTGAAGGAGCGCCTGCTGGGGGTCAATCGGGAGATCATCCTGCGTTGCGGCGCGGTCAGTGCGGAAACGGCCCAGGCTATGGCCGAAGGGATGCGGCGGGTAGCGGGTGTTGACTATGCCCTGTCTGTTACCGGCATTGCCGGGCCTGCTGGAGGTACGGAAGACAAGCCAGTGGGCACGATTTATTTCGCTCTGGCCAGCCCGGACAAAACCAGGGTATTTCTTTTTCACTTTTCCGGAGAGCGTGGGCAGGTGCAGGCCCTGGCCAGCCAGACGGCGCTTGATCTTTTGCGCTGCCATCTGATGGGCCTTGATAATGAATGCCGGACGGTGTAAAAAGGTAAGCGATCACAGGGTACGATATCTGCTTTGTTATCGGTAAAAAAATAATACGATATTAATTAACTTGCGCATATAATTGTCAATTTCATCTGTTGGCAAGGGAAAATGGATCAGACAATCTATATCGAAACAACCGTTATCAGTTACCTGACCGCAAGGCCAAGCAGGGATTTAATTGTTGCGGCACATCAACAAATTACGCAAGAATGGTGGGAGACGCGACGAAAGTTTTTTGATGTTTTTATATCAGAGCTTGTTATTCGCGAGGCAGGCTCAGGAGATAAATCGGCAGCACAAAGACGGCTTGCCGCCTTAAACGACATTCCCCTTGTCGAGTTAAATGAAGAAATATTGACATTGGCGAATACTCTTATTGCGGAAGGGCCTATTCCAGAAAATTCAAAAGAAGACGCACTTCATATAGCCTTGGCCACCGTGCATGGGCTTGATTATATTCTGACATGGAACTGTCGTCATATTGCCAATGCTGAGATGCGTACCGGGGTATCAAATATTTGTATTTCTCAAGGGTATCAGCCCCCAATTATCTGTACCCCTGAAGAGCTTATGGGAGATTAACCATGTGGAAAGATCCAGTAGTCGAAGAGGTTAGGAAAGCTCGGCAAAATCATGCGGCACAATTTGGCTATGATTTGCGAGCAATTTATAATGATTTAAAGGCAACAGAAAAACTAGAAGATCGAAAGGTGGTATCCTTCCCCTCAAAACGATTAAAAAAAGAAGAAAAGCGCTAACAACCGGGTCAACCTTACCGCGAGAAGCTCATCGACGCTGCATCGTCGGCTGCACACCCTGTGTCAGTTACATAACAAGAATCGATTACAACCCTCATACCTTGGGAGACTTAAAACATGGCCAGTGCCGAAGAAAAGAACAAAACCCTTGATACCGCGATTTTTCAGATTCAGAAGCAGTTTGGCAAGGGCTCGATCATGCGGCTCGGCACCGACGAACGGGAGGCGGTGGCGGTTATCTCCACCGGTGCCCTGAGTATTGATATTGCCACCGGAGTTGGCGGTGTGGCCCGGGGCCGGATTACGGAGATTTACGGGCCGGAATCTTCCGGCAAGACCACCCTGGCCCTGCATATTATCGCCGAGGCTCAGAAAGCAGGAGGCAGCGCCGCCTTCATTGATGCTGAACATGCCCTGGATATTGGCTATGCCGAGCGCCTTGGGGTTAAGGTGGACGATCTTCTGGTCTCTCAGCCCGACTATGGCGAGCAGGCCCTGGAAATCGTCGAGATCCTTATTCGCAGTGGGGCTGTGGACGTCATTGTGGTGGATTCGGTGGCGGCTCTGGTACCCAAGGCGGAGATTGACGGCAATGCGGGGGATTCCCATGTTGGCCTTCAGGCCCGACTTATGTCTCAGGCTATGCGCAAGCTCACCGGGGTACTCAAGCGCACCAACACCGCGATTATCTTTATTAATCAGATCCGGATGAAGATCGGGGTCATGTTCGGGAGTCCTGAAACCACTACCGGCGGTAACGCCCTCAAGTTTTACAGCTCGCTTCGTCTCGATATTCGGCGCAAGGAGGCCATTAAAGACGGGCAGGAGGTGATCGGCAACCGAACCAAGGTCAAGGTCGTGAAAAACAAGATGGCCCCTCCCTTCAAGGAGGCTGAGTTCGACATCATCTATGGCGAAGGCGTTTCCAGGGTTGGGGATCTGCTCGATCTGGCCACGGAACAGAATATTGTCGAAAAAAGCGGATCCTGGTACTCCTATAACGGCGAGCGCATCGGCCAGGGCAGGGAAAATTCCAAGCTCTTTTTAAAGGAGCATCCAGAGATGTGCGTTGATCTTGAAAGAAAGGTGCGCTTGGGGTATGGCCTGCCCGTGGCCGGAGAAAAAACAGCGGTTGCGACCGAATAGCTGCCAGCATGCCCTCCCCCCTTCATGTCCTGTCCCCTTTTTTGGATTTGTGCGCGCGAGTTTCCGTGCTGGACTGGCTGGCCCTGCTGTTTTTCGGAGTGGCGGTAGTGGGTTACCGCACTTTCCTGGGCCTGATGCTCCGCACCCGACCCGAGCGTCTTTATCTCGGCAAGCTCCAGGCTTACCGTAACGCCTGGATCGCCGCCCACTCCGGCGATCAGAACAGCATCGTCACCGTGCAGACCCTGCGCAACAACATCATGACCGCATCTTTTCTGGCCTCTACCTCCATCATTCTTATTATGGGGGCTTTCAGCCTTCTGAGCAACTTGAACGGCCTGGTGGAAACGTTGCGGGTCTTCCGGCCTGGTCCGCCCACGGAACCGGCGGTGGAACTTTTGAAGATCCTGCTAATCATCGTTACCCTGTGGTATTGCTTTTTTAACTTTACCAGTCATATCAGGGACGTGAACTACATGTCCTTGATCCTCAATATTCCCAAAGCGCGGTTAGATGAGATTGAGGACGGAGACTCTACCCGCCTGCTCTCCCAAATCTTCCTCGCTTCGGGCATTCATTTTTCCATGGGCATGCGAGGCTATTATTTTCTTATCCCACTGTTTATGTGGATTTTTAGCCCGGTGTTGATGATCGTCACCACCGTCCTCATCGTGTTGACCCTGCTCAAGCGCGACCTGCGGGGGTAGCATGAATATCGTTGCCAACTTGTGGCACGCATAGTATTTATTTGGTTGATAGAATTAATATACTGAGCAAAGAGGCGGGGTGCGAAGGCGTTCCGCTTCTGTAATTTGAAGGAATGTAACAATGACCGGAAACGACATACGTAAACGATTTTTGACCTACTTTGCCGATAAGGGCCATACGGTGGTGGAAAGCTCCGGCCTGGTGCCCCATGACGACCAGACCCTGCTGTTTGTCAATGCAGGGATGGTGCAGTTCAAACGGGTTTTCATGGGTGAAGACAAGCGCGACTATATTCGGGCCGCGACCTGTCAGCGTTGTGTGCGAGCAGGCGGCAAGCATAACGACCTGGAGAATGTTGGCTACACAGCGCGTCACCATACCTTTTTTGAGATGCTCGGTAATTTTTCCTTTGGTGATTATTTTAAAAAAGACGCTATCCACTATGCTTGGGATTTTCTCACTAAGGAAGTCGGCCTTCCTCCTGAAAAGCTCTGGGTCTCGGTGTTTGAAGACGACGACGAGGCCTTCGGGCTCTGGGAGAAAGTTAAAGATCTGCCCCCGGGTCGCATTGTCCGAATGGGGGAAAAGGACAATTTCTGGGCCATGGGCGATACTGGTCCCTGCGGACCCTGTTCAGAGATTCACATCGATCAGGGAGTGGAGGCGGGTTGCGGCAAGCCCGATTGCCAGCTTGGTTGCGACTGCGACCGTTTCCTGGAGATATGGAATCTGGTCTTCATGCAGTTTAACCGGAGCGAGGATGGCACCCTGATTTCGCTGCCCAAGCCGAGCATCGACACCGGCATGGGCTTGGAGCGTATTGCCGCGGTAACCCAGGGAAAATTCACCAATTACGATTCTGATCTGTTTGCCGGAATCATCAAGGCCATTGCTGCCGCTGCCGGAGTCCGGTACGGAGAGAATGCCGCAATCAACACCGCTATCAGGGTTATCGCTGACCATAGCCGGGCCACCACCTTTCTCGTGGCTGACGGGGTGTTGCCCTCCAACGAGGGTCGGGGCTATGTGCTCAGGCGTATCATGCGCCGGGCCATCCGTTATGGCCGTTCGCTCGGGTTGAAGAAGCCATTTATGGCTGGGATTACCGAGGCTGTCATTGCCGAAATGGGCGAGGCCTATCCCCATCTCCATGGGGCGCAGGAGCTCCTGGCCAAGGTGGTGTACAATGAGGAAGTGCGTTTTCTGGAAACCCTGGACAATGGCCTGGCCATGCTCCACCAGGAAATGAAGCGCTTGCAGGAGGCAGCTGAAAAGGTGGTGGCCGGGGATTTTATCTTCAAGCTTTACGACACCTTCGGTTTTCCTGTCGATATCGTAAAAGATATTGCCATTGAAAGGGGCATGCTGGCCGATGAGTCCGGATTTAATGCGGCGATGGAGGTACAGCGCGATCAGTCCAGAAAATCATGGAAGGCCACCTCGCTTGCCGAAATGGGCTCCGGGGTTCGCGCCTTGCTCGATACAGGGCTGCGCAGCCGGTTTGTGGGCTATGAGACGCGGCGACATAATGCCGTTATCGGTGGACTGGTGAGCGCTGGCGGCGCAAGCCTTGAGCAGGTGGGCACTGGCGAGCAAATCTCTCTGGTGTGCTCGGAAACCCCGTTTTACGCTGAGTCTGGCGGGCAGAGTGGCGATCGGGGCATGATTATCGGGCCGCAGGGCAAGGCCAGGGTGACAAATACCGTAGCCGTTGGGGAGGGGCTTATCTTGCATCAGGCCGAGGTTGTGGAAGGCAGCCTGACCCTTGGCGAGATCGTTGAGCTCAAGGTGGCTCAAGGCCAGCGTCAGCGCACGGCCAACAATCATACCGCCACCCATCTTTTGCAGGCCGCGCTGCGCGAGGTGCTGGGAGAGCATGTCAAACAGGCAGGCTCGCTGGTCAACCCGCAGCGGCTTCGCTTTGATTTTACTCATTTTTCTCCCCTCAGTCTTGAGGAACTTGGCCGGGTGGAAAAGATCGTCAACGAGGCTATTCGGGCCAATGCTCAGGTGTCCACCGCTGAGCTTGACCGGGAAGAAGCTATCCGGGATGGGGCCACGGCCCTGTTTGGGGAGAAATATGAGGCAAAAGTCCGGGTTGTTTCCGTAGGAGAGATCAGCAAGGAGCTGTGTGGCGGCACCCATGTGGGTGCAACCGGAGAGATTGGGCTGTTCAAGATTCTGAGCGAAAGCGGCATAGCGGCAGGGGTGCGCCGGATCGAGGCGGTAACCGGCGCTGGCGCCATGGAGCGTTTTCAGCAGGTTGAGATGCAACTGGCAATGCTGGCGGCTAAACTTAAAACCTCCCCGGAGGAACTGGCTGGTAAAGTGGAAAAAATGCTGGCCCGGCAAAAAGAACTGGAGCGGGAGGTGAGCCGGTTGACGGCGAATCTCTCCGTTAATGATCTTGAGAGCATGCTGAGCAATGCTCAGGAGATTGCCGGGGTGCAGGTGGTGGTGGCGCAGATTGCCCTTGATTCTCCCAAAACCATGCGGGAGGTTGGCGATAAGGTGCGGGACGGTTTGGGTAGTGGGATTGCTGTTTTAGGCGGGGTTTTTGATGGAAAAGTTAGCCTGTTGGCTATGGTTACCAAGGATCTGGGCTCCCGATTTCATGCCGGTCAGATTGTGAAAGAGGTGGCGGCCATGGTGGGCGGGAGCGGAGGCGGGCGGGCGGATATGGCCCAGGCTGGGGGAACCATGGCGGACAAGTTGCCGGAGGCGCTTTCTGCTGTTCCTGGTATCATCGCCAGACAGACGTAAACGTTCAGCAGCACCACATCTGCTTTGTCATCGGCCTGCTCATGTGCAATAGCACACTTCGCAGACCTCTTCCTCGCATCTGCGGCATTGCTGAACGTTTACTTTTCAGTGATTGAGTTGCGTTTTTTTGTTCTTGGTGAATAATTACGAAAAAAGCTCGGGTTGACCATCTTCTTATGAGGATTGCTCCAGAAAAACAGGGGCAAAAGCGGCTGGGGAAATGTATTGACAGGCAAAAAAAATTCGATTAGAACCGTTCAATTGTTAATGAATCGGGGTTCATTTCGTGTGTATATATCAAGACTTTTTAACATATTGACTGTAAAGAAAAACGGGGGCCAGTAATGATTACCATCGACCTGACCATGCTCATTCAGATTGCCAATATGCTCTTGCTTATTGTTGTTTTGAATGCAGTCTTGTACAAACCGATCCGGGCAATTATCGAAGAGAGACAGAAAAAGATAACCGGTCTGGATGAGGGGATTGATCAATATAAAAAGAACTCTTTGTTGCGTCTGGATGAGTTTGCCCAGAAAATGAAGGCTGCCAGGATCAGGGCTAAAAAAGAATACGAGGCGGCCAGAAATGCGGCCCTTGCCGAAAGCACGGAAAAACTGGCTGGTATCCGCAAAGAGGTTGAAGAGCAGAAAATCGGCCAGCTCGCCGATATTGAAAAGCAGTTTGCTGTAGCCCAGTCTGAATTGCAGAGCCAGGTTGCTGGTTTTGCCAGCGAGATGGCGGGCAAGGTTTTGGGGAGGGCGCTGTAAATGAAGAATTCATTCTGGAAAAAAACCGGTGCTGCCGCCTTGCTGGCGCTTATGATGTTGAGCCTTGCGGTTGCGGCCCATGCTTCGGGAGATGTTGCCATTCCCAGAGAGAAGTGGATGGATCTTCTGTGGCGGACCACGAATTTTGCCGGCCTGGCCTTTATTCTGATATTCTTTCTCAAGAAACCCTTTGCTGACGGGCTGAATGGCCGGAGGGAGGGGATCAAGGATCAGCTTGAGGCCCTGGAGTCTCGAAAGGCTGAAGCAGAGCGGATGTACAAAGAGGCTGAAGGCAAACTTGCCAGGCTCGATGAAGAGGTTAACGCCATCATCACCGAGGCAGTTAAACAGGGTGAGGATGAGAAAGCAAAGATCATTGCTGATGCCGAGCGCAATGCCGGGGACATCAAACGTCAGGCGGAGATGGCGGTGGCCCATGAGCTTGCTGAGGCCAAGGCCCGACTTAAGGCCGAGATTGCCGAACAAGCCGTGTTGCTGGCGGAAGAGCTGATCAAAAAGAATATTCAGCCTGCGGATCAGAGCAGGATGGTTGAGCTGTCTCTTGACAAGGTGGGGGGAATCCAGTGAAGAATACAGTGTTAGCCAAACGATATGCCAAGGCATTATTTGCGGTGGGTAAGGAAGGTAATTCTTTTGCTGATTTCACCAAGACCCTCAATGAAATGGCAGAGCTCTTTGTCGGGATGCCGGAAGTGGCGGATGCCCTGACCAACCCGTTGTATCCGGTTGAGGCGCGGGAGAAGGTTATGGAGCATCTTCTTGCCTCCATGCAGGTGTCTCAGGTTCTGGGTAATTTTTTCAAGCTGCTGGTGCAGAAAAAACGGGCGAATATTCTGCCTGCCATCGCCACGGTATTTCAGGCGATGGTTGACGCGGATAACAATATGTGTCAGGGAACGGTGGTATCGGCCATGGAGCTGACCCCCGAACTTACGGCAAAGGTAAAGGCCACACTGGAAAAAATAACCGGTAAGCAGGTTGTCCTTACGGCCCAGGTCGATCCGTCCATCATTGGCGGGATTGTGGCCAAGGTCGGTGATCTGGTGCTCGATGGAAGCATCAAGTCACAGCTGGCTGGTTTAAAAGAATCCATTAAGGGGAGTGTATAAGACAAATGCAGATCAAAGCCGAAGAGATCAGTCAAATCATCAAGGGGCAGATCAAGGATTACGAAAGTAAAGTTGATCTGAGTGAAACCGGCACCGTAATTTCCGTTGGTGACGGTATCGCTCGTGTGTACGGGGTTGAGAAGTGCATGGCCATGGAGCTGCTGGAGTTTCCCAGCGGCATCCTCGGCATCGCCTTGAACCTGGAAGCGGATAATGTTGGTTGCGCGCTTCTTGGTGATGTGAGAAAGATCAAGGAAGGCGATACCGTAAAACGTACCGGTCGTATCGCCGAGGTTCCGGTTGGCCCAGAAATGGAAGGCCGCGTCGTTGATGGCGTGGGCAACCCCATTGATGGTCAGGGCTCGCTTAATGCCAAGCACAGCTCCAAGATCGAGGTGGTGGCCCCTGGGGTTATCGCCAGAAAATCTGTGCATGAGCCCTGCTATACCGGCGCCAAGGCAGTTGATGCCATGACCCCGGTTGGTCGCGGCCAGCGCGAGTTGGTCATTGGCGATCGACAGATCGGCAAGACTGCTCTCTGTGTTGACGCGATTATCGCCCAGAAATACACCGATGTGCATTGTATCTATGTGGCCATCGGTCAGAAGAAATCTACGGTGGCCCTGGTTGTTGAGGCGCTTCGTAAGCATGGCGCCATGGAATACACCACCGTGGTAGCAGCCTGCGCTTCCGATCCGGCGCCGATGCAATATGTCGCGGCCTTTGCCGGTTGCGCCATGGGCGAGTATTTCCGTGATAATGGCCAGCACGCCTTGATCATCTATGACGATCTTTCCAAGCAGGCGGTCTCCTATCGTGAGTTGTCCCTGCTTCTTCGTCGTCCGCCCGGACGTGAGGCATACCCCGGTGACATCTTCTTCAATCACTCTCGTCTGCTGGAGCGTTCCTGTAAGCTCAATGACGAGTTGGGCGCTGGCTCTCTAACGGCTCTGCCTATAATCGAGACTCAGGCTGGTGACGTTTCCGCCTTTATTCCGACCAACGTTATCTCGATTACCGATGGCCAGGTATACCTTGAGCCCAACCTGTTTTTCGCTGGTGTTCGTCCCGCGATCAACGTCGGTCTTTCCGTATCCCGGGTAGGTGGTGCGGCTCAGGTTAAAGCCATGAAGCAGGTGGCCGGCACCCTTCGTCTGGATCTGGCTCAGTATCGCGAGCTTGCCGCCTTTGCCGGTTTTGGTTCCGATCTTGATGCCGCCACCCAGGCCCAGTTGACTCGTGGCGCGCGTCTGGTTGAGATTTTAAAGCAGCCCCAGTATCGACCGCTGCCCATGGAAAAACAGATCTGCATCCTCTTTGCCGGAACCCGCGGCTATCTTGACACCCTGCCCATTGATACCCTGGCTGAATATGAGCAACAGCTTTATGCCCATATCGAAAAGAATCAGCCGAGCATCTATGATGATCTGAAAGAGAAACAGGCCATTGATGCCGCCCTGGAAGAGAAGATCAGGACGACTCTGCAGGCTTTCGGGGAATCTTTCAAGGCTGCCAAGGGCCTTAAATAGGGGGGTAAGGTCTCATGCCGAGCCTGAAAGATGTAAAAACAAAGATTGGTGGGGTAAAGAAAACTGCCCAGATCACCAAGGCCATGAATATGGTTGCCGCGGCCAAGCTTCGTGGGGCGCAGCAGAAGATGGAAGATTTTCGTTCCTATGCTGAGAAGTTCAACGCGGCCATGGGAAATCTTTCTTCGGCCATGGATTCCGGGGCTTTTCCACTTATGGAGAAGCGTGAGGTCAAGACCGTAGAGATTCTGGTGGTTACCTCTGATCGTGGTCTGTGCGGTAGTTTTAACGCCCATATCATGAAGATGACCGACAGGCTCATCGCCAGTCTTGAGGCGCAGGGCAAGAAGGTTTCCTTAGTGTGTGTCGGCAAGAAAAGCATCAGCTATTTTCGGAAAACCGGCAAGGTTAGGCAGCGTTACCCCGACCTGATGGGTACCTTCCAAATGTTTAATGCCAGGGCAATTGCCCAGGAGCTGGCCGCAAATTTTCTGGCTGGGGACAGCGATGAAGTTCGCATCGTCTATGGGAAATTCAAGAGTGTTGCCGTGCAACGCCCGGCTGAGCAGATGTTTTTGCCTATTCAGCCCTCTGAGGTGTCAGCCGCAACACCTTCTGCGGCTGCTGGTTCCTATATCTATGAGCCGAGCACTGAAGAAATCATGGAAGTGCTTTTGCCGCTTTACATGAATGTCATGGTCTATCATGCCATGCTTGAAGTCAGCGCCAGCGAGCACGCCGCCCGGATGAGCGCCATGGATAACGCTACCAACGCCTGTAAGGATATCATCCATAGCCTGACCTTGATTTACAACAAGGCCCGGCAGGCTGGCATCACCGCTGAATTGATGGATATTGTCGGTGGCGCCGAGGCGTTGAAGTAACCCAAGGGAAATCAGGCTGATAATTTCCAGCTGTCATAAAATGGTTAATGTACATAGCTGAGGAGGCTTTTCTAATGAGTGAAGCAAGAGTTGGTAAAATTGTTCAGGTTATCGGACCTGTTGTTGACGTTGAGTTTGAGCCGGATAATCTGCCAGAGATCATGAATGCCCTGCTGGTCAACAACAAGGGGATCAGTGACGTGGAAGGCAATCTGGTAATCGAGGTTGCCCAGCATCTTGGCGACAACGTGGTTCGCTGTGTTGCCATGGATCAAACCGATGGTCTGGTTCGTGGCCAGGCTTGCACGGATACCGGCAAGCCCATTGAGATTCCCTGCGGTGCTCCGGCGCTGGGTCGGATCATGAACGTGGTAGGGCGTCCAGTTGACGGCCTGGGGCCCATTGCCTCCGACAAGATGCGCGCCATTCACCGTCTTGCTCCTGCTTTTACTGATCAATCTACCGAGGTGCATGTTCTGGAAACCGGCATCAAGGTTATTGACCTGCTGGTTCCCTTCCCCCGCGGCGGCAAGATGGGCCTGTTTGGCGGCGCTGGTTGCGGCAAGACCGTTATCATGATGGAGATGGTTAACAACATCGCCATGCATCATGGCGGTATCTCGGTATTTTGCGGGGTTGGCGAACGGACCAGAGAAGGAAATGATCTCTATCACGAGATGAAAGAATCCGGCGTTCTCCCTAAAGCTGCCCTGGTTTACGGGCAGATGACCGAGCCGCCGGGAGCCCGCTCCCGTGTTGCCTTGACCGGCTTGTCTGCGGCAGAGTACTTCCGGGATGAGGAAGGCCAGGATGTGCTTCTCTTCGTTGATAATATCTTCCGTTTCACCCAGGCTGGCGCCGAGGTTTCCGCGCTTCTTGGCCGTATTCCTTCGGCGGTTGGTTATCAACCCACCCTGGCTACCGATCTTGGTGCCCTGCAGGAGCGGATTACCTCCACCAACAAGGGTTCCATCACCGCGGTACAGTGCGTTTATGTGCCGGCCGACGATCTGACCGATCCGGCTCCGGCCACTACCTTTGCCCATCTGGATGGAACAGTTGTTCTTTCCCGGCAGATCGCTGAACTTGGCATCTATCCGGCTGTTGATCCCCTGGATTCCACCTCCCGGATTCTCGACCCTAATGTTTTGGGGGATGAGCATTATCTGGTAGCCCGTGGCGTGCAGACCAGCCTCCAGAAATACAAGGACTTGCAGGATATTATCGCTATTCTGGGGATGGATGAGCTGTCCGAAGAAGATCAGACCCTGGTTACCCGGGCCCGTAAGATCCAGCGTTTTCTCTCTCAGCCTTTCACCGTTGCCGAAACCTTTACCGGTATGGCCGGCAAGTATGTCAAGGTTGCCGATACAGTGCGCGGGTTTAAAGAGATCCTGGAGGGCAAGCATGACGAACTGCCCGAGATTGCTTTTTACATGGTCGGCAGCATTGAAGAGGCGGTTGAAAAAGCCAATAAAGAAAAGGCTACTGCTTAGGAATTGAGGGTTACCCATGGCTGAAAAATTAAAGTTGGAAGTGGTAACTCCCAAAGGGGCCGTAGTGAGTCAGGAGGTTGACATTGTCACCGCGCCTGGCTATGGCGGTGAATTTGGGGTGTTGGCCAATCATGCGCCATTTCTGAGTACGATCAAGACTGGTGTCCTGACCTACAAGACTGGCACGCAGGAAGAAACCTTGATGGTGAGTGGTGGTTTTTGTGAAGTGTCTAATAATAAGTTGACCTTTCTTGTTGAATCGGCGGAGCGGGGCGCAGATATTGATGTTGATCGCGCGATGCGGTCTAAGGAGCGGGCAGAAAAACGGCTGGCTCAAGCGCAGGCTCAGAAGGAAAATTTTAATCGAACCAGAGCTGAAGCTGCTTTGCAGAGGGCCTTGAGTCGTCTTAAGGTTGCTGAGAGGGGTAAGGCCTCCTGAAAAAATGGTAGATAATGGTAATAAAAAAGCCGCTCGGTAACGAGCGGCTTTTTTTATTTGAGGCGCCAAGGGAAGAGGAAAGATAGCACAAAACAACGAATGGAAATGGATCGTTTTTTTGAGATGATGCGTAATGTAACAGCCATGTTTCAGAGAGGAACAGTTTTTCCTTGACAGCACTTTTTCAGAGCAGTAAGCATACCGAAAATTTTGTAAGCGATCATAGTGCTGGTTGATTTTTTAGGGGCCGTTAAGAAATAACCCTTACATTTTATCCGCTTTCGGTACGGCCTTTTATGCCGATCACGAAACGTCAATGTTTCAGTTATTTTCGCATAACGGCGCATATATTTTTTTATTTTTTCCATTAAGGAAAACAGGGAGGAAGTAAGGATGCAAGGAAACATCAAGGAAAAGGTGGGGATGCTGTTTGTCTCCCTCATGTGTGTCATCATGTTGAGCCCGGCCTGGGCTCTGGCAACGGAAGCCACGGCCATGAACCCGGTTCCGGCCATGGGTGAGGCGGATTGGTGGAAATGGCCGGTGATTCTGCTGTTCGTCACCTTTGTCATGGGCATCATCGCGGTGCTTGGCGGGGTGGGTGGCGGGGTATTGTTCGTGCCCATTATCGGCGGTTTTTTCCCGTTTCATCTTGATTTTGTGCGCGGCGCTGGTCTGCTGGTCGCCCTGTGCGGCGCCCTGGCTGCGGGTCCCGGCCTGCTGAAGGCCAATCTTGCCAGTCTGCGTCTGGCCATGCCAGTGGCGCTCATCGCCTCAACTATGGCCATTGTCGGCGCCATGGTGGGCCTGGCCCTGCCAACCCACATCGTTCAACTTTCTCTGGGCGGCACTATTCTTGGTATCGTAGCCATCATGCTCTCTGCCAAGAAATCAACGGTACCGCATGTCCCCCAGGCGGATGCGCTTTCCACCGCCCTGCGCATCACCGGTGTTTTTTATGAGCCTACCACCAAAGAAGAGATCAACTGGAAGATCCATCGCACCATTCCCGGGCTGCTGACTTTTATCATCATCGGCTTCATGGCCGGGATGTTTGGTCTGGGCGCCGGTTGGGCCAACGTGCCGGTACTGAATCTGATGATGGGCGCGCCGCTCAAGATCAGCGTGGCCACCTCCAAGTTCCTGCTCTCCATCACCGATACCTCCGCCGCCTGGATTTATCTGAACAAGGGTTGCGTGATCCCCATGATGGTAGTGCCTTCGCTCATCGGCATCATGCTGGGTTCGTTTGTCGGAGTTCGCCTGCTCAAGGTGGCCAAGCCGACCTTTATCCGCTGGATGGTTATCGTCATTCTCCTCTTTGCCGGTCTGAAGGCGGTGCAGAAGGGCTTGAGCACCATGGGTTACAACCTGTTCTAAAAACGACAACGCTTTTAAGAGCACGATTTACACTCAGAAGGCATAAGTTTCGTTTGGGCAGACAAGCTGCTCAACTCAACTAAATAGTTTATTTATGGAGGATTGTATAATGACTCATCATAATACCCAAGCAACCGAGGAACAGGTGCAGTACGCGGCTATTCTGGAAAAAGGCATGTACTCAGGGCTGGCCCTTATGGTTATCACCTTTGCCCTGTATGTGTTTGGCATTATGGCACCGATCGTGCCGCTGAGCGAAATCTCCACTTACTGGAGTATGCCGGTACACGACTATCTGGTGGCGATTAACACCAATTTTATCCACTGGGAACACCTGCCCACCGGCTGGTCTTGGGTGAAACTCATCGGCTATGGCGATTTTTTGAATTTCCTGCCGGTGACCATCCTTTCCGGGATAACCATTCTCTGTTACATGGTCATTACCCCAGGGCTGTTCGCCAGGGGTGACAAGGCCATGGGGATCATGGCTATTGCCGAAGTGCTTATTTTGACTCTTGCGGCCAGCGGCCTGCTTGCGGTTGGCAGTCATTGATCACGAATATCTGTTTATTCGTACCATCTTTGGGTAGTCGGTACTGCTGAACAGCGATAGCTGGATGTTTCCGCCATAGTTATTTGAAAAACAAGGTTTCTCTAAAAAAGCCATCCTGCCATACGGCGGGGTGGCTTTTTTATTTTTTTCTTAGCTGGGACACTATTTGTCCCAGCTAAGGTAGTATGCTTTGTGCATGATGAATGAATTTTGAGTGGCAAAAAGAGGGGAACGTCGGGATTTTCTTTAGACCTTGCCCTAATCAGTCAGGTACAATACCGTGAATGTGGGCCTTGTGAGATGTTAGATTAATGTGAGAAGGATTTGGTAATACTGGTAACCAGGATGCTGGCTGGCTCGGTTCCCAGTGGTGCGTGGTTTGTCAATATCCAGATGGACCCCGAGGGGTGGAAACGATTGCAGGATCAGAAGCAGGAATGAGGAGAGGCAGTAACGTCCTTGCCGGAAAAGAAGAACGGCAGGAATCGCTGCTGGGACGGGATGACGCTGCGCCAATTGCTTGACAAGATTGGGGAGTTGGATGAAAAACAGATTTCGGTGCTTGGCTTTTGGTGCCGAAATTTTTTAATTCGGGGTACGTCCGGGATTTTTCCGTATTATTAGCCCACACATAATGACACTGGTTTCAGCAAGTACACCTGGAGAAGCGAATGCCTGTTAGAACTGGCTGGACACGCCAACAACTCTTAGTGGCATTCAATCTGTACTGCCAAATGCCATTCGGGAAAATGCACTCCCGTAACCCCGATATCATTAAACATGCAGATTTGATTGGCAGAACGCCCTCAGCTCTGGCGATGAAGTTGACCAATATCGCCAGCCTTGACCCGGCAATTACCTCAACGGGCCGCAAAGGGCTGGAAGGCGCATCAGCGGCAGATAAAGCCATGTGGGAAGAAATGCAGGCAGACTGGCAGCAGTTTGCCATTGAGGCACAGCATGCTGCGACTGTTTTTGGAGCCACGACTGAATTCGGAGCCGCTGTGGACGACACGTTCGTGCCAGATGAGATTGTCGATTACACGGGAAGCACCAAAACAATTCAAGCAACGACTCGTGTCGGTCAGGATTTTTTCCGGCGATCGGTGCTTAGCGCGTATAACTATCGGTGCTGCATTACGGGGCTGGCCGTACCTAAACTGTTGGTAGCAAGCCACATTATCCCTTGGCGTGTTGACGCGACAAACCGTCTCAATCCTAGAAACGGCCTTTGTTTGTCGATGCTGCACGACAAAGCGTTCGATGCCGGGATTATCGCGATCACGGAGGATATGACGATTAGTGTTTCCCGAAAACATGTGACCAATACAGATCATTTTTTTAACTCGGCGCTGTTGGCCTACGATGGTAAACTAATAGTATTGCCAGAAAAATTTCATCCGCTTGCAGAATTTCTAGCCTATCATCGAAAATACGTTTTTGAACCGTAGGGGCCAGTTATGAATGTGCGATTTGAATATCTCTACCGAGACGAAGGCAATTTTAAAAATTGGGGTGAGATCGTATTTTTCAATCCACGCAATATCAATGCCGTCCTTGTTGCGGCAATGGCAGAAGGAGTTGTCAACCAAAAGTACTCTGTGAATCGCACGTTACAACGCCCTGGAATGTGACGGACTGGAATCATTGATCTTAAGCGGCAAGAGAAAATGACCCCCAAACAACTGTGGACAAAAAACCAGCTGGATTACGGCAGAGATAATTTGCCCATGGTGTGCAACAATGCCACAGAACTTCCCACTTCCAGTCAATTTTCTGATTTCTATAGCAGCCTGGACCCTGATCCGGCCAAGCGGGGCAAGCAGTTCGAGCATTTCGTCAAATGGTTCCTCAAGGCCGATCCCGAATGGTCAACCCAAGTCGAGCAAGTCTGGCTGTGGGAGGAATGGCCGGAACGTTGGGGTGCGGACTGCGGCGTTGACCTGGTGTTTCGTCATAAGAACGGCGAGCACTGGGCGGTGCAGGCCAAGTGTTATTCCCCCGACTACGATATCACCAAACACGATGTCGATAAATTCCTCAGCGAATCGAACCGGCCGCTGATCAAGCATCGCCTGCTGATCGCCACCACCGACCGCATCGGCACCAACGCCAAGCAGGTCTGCGATGCCCAAGAAAAACCCGTCATCCGTTTTCAGCTCGCCGATTTTGAACGCGTCGCGCTGGACTATCCCGCCAACTTTGCCGCGCTCCCGCAAGGCAAGCGCAAAGCCCGCCCAACGCCGTACGACGGCCAGCACGACCACCAGATCGAAGCCGTCGCCGCCGTCGCGCAAGGGCTGCAAACCGCAGACCGTGGCCAGCTCATTATGGCCTGTGGCACCGGCAAAACTTACGTCACGCTGTGGATCAAGGAACAGCTGGGCGCACAACGCTCCTTGGTGCTGGTTCCATCCTTGGGTTTGCTGTCCCAGCTGCTGCGAGAATGGACCTTCGCCGCCGCCACCCCGTTTGAGGTGCTGTGCGTCTGCTCGGACCAAACCGTTGGCACCAAGGGGCGCGACGAAACCATTCACAGCGTGGCCGATCTGGCCTTTCCCGTCACCTCCGATGGTGACGAAGTAAAACGCTTCCTCAGCGGTGCAGGCAACCGGGTGGTTTTCTCCACCTATCAATCTTCCTCGGTGATCGCCGCCGCCCAAGTCGACCCAGCCATCCCCGCCTTTGACCTGGTCGTGGCGGATGAAGCCCACCGTTGCGCGGGCAAGGTCGGCAGCGATTTCACCGCCGTTCTCGATAACGCCCAGATTCGCAGCCAGAAAAGGCTATTCGCCACCGCCACCCCGCGCACCTATTCCAGTACGGTCCATAAAGCTGCCGAAGATCGCGGGGCCGAAGTGGTCGGCATGGATAACAATGCCCTGTTTGGCGAAGTGCTGTATGCCCTGCCATTTGGCGAGGCCATCGCGAGAAAGCTGCTTACCGATTACCGCGTCGTCATCATCGGCGTGGACGACCCCACCATTGCCCAGTGGATCGCCAACCGCGAACTGGTCACTACCGGCACGGGGATTGAGACCGACAGCGAATCGCTTGCCGCTCAGATTGGCCTGCTCAAGGCCATCAAGGATTACGACCTCAAGCGGATTATCAGTTTTCACAGCCGCGTCAACCGCGCCGAATCCTTTACCTCCGACATCCGGCAAATCATGGCTTGGATCAGCGACGAACATCGCCCCAGCGGAACCCTGCGCGCTGACTTTGTTTCCGGCAAGATGCCCGCCAACAAACGCAAGGCCAAGCTCGATCAACTCAAAGCCCTGAGTACGGACGAGCGCGGGGTGTTGAGCAATGCACGCTGTCTGTCCGAAGGCGTGGATGTGCCCTCGCTCGATGGCGTGGCGTTTATTGACCCGCGCAGCAGCCAGGTGGACATCATTCAAGCCGTGGGCCGCGCCATTCGCCTTAGCCCGGACAAGAAGGCTGGCACCATCGTCTTGCCGGTGTTTATCGCCGCCGGACAAAATGCCGAGGACACGATAGAGGCCAGCCACTTCAAACCCATCTGGGATGTGCTGAATGCACTCAAAGCGCACGATGATGTACTGGCTTACGAATTGGATCAGCTCAGGACGGAGCTGGGGAGAAAACCAGGGGCAGGGATCAGGGCTGGTGGCCTGCGTAAAATTACCCTTGATCTGCCTGCTACGGTGGATGTTGGATTTGGCAATGCACTGCGTACTTATTTGGTGGAACAGGTCACGGCGTCTTGGAATTTCTGGTTTGGGTTGTTGGAGGAATTTGTAGATCGAGAGGGGCATGCCAAGGTTCAGAGGGGTTACAAAGCGGCAGATGGCTATCGAGTCGGTCAGTGGGTGTCGACCCAACGAAACACGAAAGACAGCCTGTCATCTGAGCGCAAAGCACGGCTGGAAGCATTGCCCGGATGGAGCTGGGATGTTTTTTTAGATAAATGGGAAGAAGGATTTTGTAACCTCCAGGAATTTGTAGATCGAGAGGGGCATGCCAAGGTTCCTAAGGATTACATAGCTGTAGACGGTTATCGAATCGGTCAATGGATAGCGAACCAACGAACAAAAAAAGACAGCCTGTCATCTGAGCGCAAAGCACGATTGGAAGCATTGCCCAGATGGAGCTGGGATGCTTTGTCGGATAAATGGGAAGAAGGATTTTGCAACCTCCAGGAATTTGTAGATCGAGAGAGGCATGCCAAGGTTCCCACGGGCTACAAAACAGCAGATGGCTGTCGAGTCGGCCAGTGGATATCGGTCCAACGAAAAACAAAAGACCGCCTGTCATCTGAGCGCAAAGCACGGCTGGAAGCATTGCCCGGATGGAGCTGGGATGCTTTGTCGGATAAATGGGAAGAAGGATTTTGCAACCTCCAGGAATTTGTAGATCGAGAGGGGCATGCCAAGGTTCTTTGCAATTATAAAGGGGCAGATGGGTATGGAATCGGTCAGTGGGTATCGACCCAACGAGCAACAAAAGACAGCCTGTCATCTGAGCGCAAAGCACGGCTGGAAGCATTGCCCGGATGGAGTTGGGACGCTTTGTCGGATAAATGGGAAGAAGGATTTTGTAACCTCAAGGAATTCGTAGATCGAGAGGGGCATGCTAAGGTTCCTCTCGATTACAAGCGGCAAGATGGCTATGGAATCGGACCGTGGGTAGCGAGGCAACGAAAAACAAAAGACTGCCTGTCGTCTGAGCGCAAAGCACGACTGGAAGCATTGCCCGGATGGAGCTGGGATGCGTTGACAGATATGTGGGAAGAAGGATTCCGTAACCTCAAGGAATTCGTAGATCGAGAGGGACATGCTAAGGTTCTTCGGCGTTACAAGACGGCAGATGGCTATCGGGTCGGTATCTGGGTATCGAGGCAACGAAAAACGAAAGACAGCCTCTCATCGGAGCGTAGAGCACGGCTGGAAGCATTGCCCGGATGGAGCTGGGATGCTTTTTTAGATAAATGGGAAGAAGGATTTGGCAACCTCAAGGAATTTGTAGATCAAGAAGGGCATGCCAAGGTTCCTTTCTATTACAAGACGGCAGATGGCTATCAAGTCGGTCGCTGGGTCTCGACCCAACGAAACAAAGACAGCCTCTCACCGGAGCGCAAAGCACAGTTGGAAGCATTACCCGGATGGAGCTGGGAGGCTGTGTCAGATCAATGGGAAGAAGGATTTCTCATCCTCAAAGAATTCGCGGATCGAGAGGGACATACCAAGGTTTTTGTGCGTTACAAGACGGCAGATGGCTATGAACTAGGTAATTGGGTATCGAGGCAACGAAGAACAAAAGACGGTCTGTCGTCGAAGCGGAAAGCACAACTGGAAGCATTGCCCGGATGGCGCTGGGATATTCTGTTAGATAAATGGGACGAAGGATTTGGCAACCTCAAGGAATTTGTAGATCAAGAGGGGCATGCCAAGGTTCCCACGGGTTACAAAACAGCGGATGGCTATCGAGTCGGTATCTGGGTATCGAACCAACGAGCAAAAAAAAACAGCCTGTCATCTGAGCGCAAAGCACGGCTGGAAGCATTGCCTGGATGGAGCTGGGATGCTATGTCAGACATGTGGGAAGAAGGATTTCGCATTATCAGGGGATTCGTAGATCGGGAGGGGCATTGCAAGATTTCTCAGGATTACAAAACGGCAAATGGCTATCGACTCGGTAGCTGGATATCAACCCAACGAGCAGGAAAAAACAGTCTATCACCGGAGCGTAAAGCACGGCTGGAAACATTACCCGGATGGAGCTGGAATGCTTTGTCAGATAAATGGGAAGAAGGATTTTGCACCCTCAAGGAATTCGTAGATCGCGAGGGGCATGCCAAGGTTCCTAAGGGTTACAAGGCGGCAGATGGCTATCGAGTCGGCCAGTGGGTATCGGCCCAACGAGCAAGAAGAGACAGCCTATCAGCGGAGCGCAAAACGCGGCTGGAGGCATTGCCAGGTTGGGTTTGGCGGCAGAGGGGGTGATGTGAGGAGGCCGATTGAAGTCCCTCGGAGGCACCTTGTTAACAGAGGTAGGACTCCTTCGGAGGTTATTTTCGGATCAAGAACATACCGCCGATAAAAAATCAGAATGAAACGGGAATCGCTGGTTATGAAAAAGGAAGAAATAGTAAGTAGAATCAAGAATGGCATGAAAGAGGCATGTTTTCATGCGATAAATTTTTCCCTCTGCGCAAAAGATATTATAAAGGCAGAATACTTCTATACTGTTTTTATAGCTAACTATCTGTTACCACAAATTGAGTGGGGTGGTTCAACAAGAGTAAATGTTGAGCATCCTACCGAAGATTTCTGTTGTAATGCTTTTCCATACCAATCAGGAGGGACAGGCCGAAATATGAATTTTAGACGCGGAGTCGGTCAGAATGGAAAACATCATACTCCAGAACGAAAAGGAAAAATTGATATTACTATAACCGAAAAAGACATTTCTTTATGTGCTATAGAGGTAAAAGGGTTTAACCCAGCAAAAGCATTAGTAGAGAAAGACTTAAGAAGGAATTTGCAATATTTCAACATGATAGACACTGGCACAGGTGAATCTCTTGTTGAATTTGCCTTCTTTGTTTCATTCCACTCATACGAGTGGAACTCAGACCCTAATAGTAGAACAATAAAACTACAAAATAGATTTGATAATTATCTTAAAAATCTAAATACTCTAAAAGTAACAAGGACGATTTCCGAATCGTTCCTGATAAGTCATGAAGAATCAGAGCCTGGCCAGCAACATCTTTTTATAGGCAATATAGTAGTAACAGAAAGATTCTCTTGAGAAACAGAAAATGGGTCATACCCCTTTTCTGTTTTGTACATTAAATTTTTTTCTTCTTGGTCTGTTAAAATTTTCGTCATGAGAGCCGCCTGATGGGAACAAGTAAAAGTTTTGTCAGAAAATTTATGGCTATGGGTTCGAACAACAAAGAATACGAAATCTCAGTATATAATACTATCGGCCAAGTAGATTCCGATAGTGGGTATAAAATGTACGGTCCGACCGGAACAGAATGGTACTTGTCAACTGGAGAGCCTGTATCTAACTATTTTGGTGATTTGGTAATAACTGGGACCAACATCACATTAAAAGAAATTAAATAGGAAAAGGGAAATAAGCTGGGGAAGGACGAAGGGGACGTTGTTGTGCGAGTTGCAAAAAACCCCTTGACGCAATCAATAAGGATGACGCACAAAAAAAGCCGCTCACGGGCAAATCATCTCCCGAAGCGGCTTGCGTTTGTCGGGTTGTTGATGGCAGGTGGCGATACTCGGTCCCGGCATGCCCTTCCTCCACGATGGCATTCATCTGAACAGCGAGGAGGTCAGCCTAAACAACGGGGCAGGAAATGACAAGTAAATTATCAAGAAAAATGATTGGTGGGAGAAGGAAAATGGGGGACATTGTTGATTTGTTGACCATCTTAACACTCACTGCCCCTACCCCCGTCTTTCCTGCCAGTAGTTCGGATCACGATGCAGATGCATTACCGCAATCACTTCGATTTTATCAGGACGATTACGGAAAAGAACCCCGAAAGGAAATATCTTTGTAAGGCACCGCTGAACATCGAACTCCACAACAGGATATAAGCTCGGGTTCAACAGAATGCGATTGATAGCGTCCTGCACGGCGGCGAGAAATCGCCTGCCGAGATCGTCTTGCTGAGCCTCGTAATAGGCTGCTGCTTCAAGCATCTCGGTTTCGGCATCTTCCTGAAAAACAACCGCTTTCATGCAAGCGACGCATAGGCGTTTTTGAATACTGTATCGGCATCGCGCAGCCGAGCGGTGGAATTGTCAATTTCGGCGCAACGGCGCCGGATTTCTACTTGCCATGTTGCCGACAGGGGATAGTCTCGAACATCGAGACTCTCTATAAGTTTCTCGGCCACAAACGCCCTTAGCGTGGGAGGGAGCCCCATAGCCTCATCCATGATTTTTTCTACTGTGGTAGCCATATATCCCTCCTGTTAGAGAAAACTTTCAGGGTAAAAACAGGGCCATTCCCCGTATTCCCGTTTACGGTTAGTTCGGGGAGGCCTTATTTGTTCCCGGCCCCTGACAAAAAATCGGCAAGCAAAAAGTAGGTAAGGAATCTCACACATTAAACAAATTGTCAAGATTGATGGGTGCCAAAAACCAAGCACCGACGTCTATTTTTCATCCAAATCCCCAATCTTGTCAAGCAATTGGTACAAAATCATCCCGGCCCTGCAGCACTGAGAAACCTGCCGACCTTTCAGTGCCCCGGTGCGGCACCATGCCACACTGCGATAATCCAGACGATATTTTCTTTGACCCGGTAAAAGAAACGATACGGGGAGATAACCACCTCGCGGTAGTGGCTCTCGGGAAATTCCGGGAGAATGCGGCAGGACTCCGGGTGGTCCGCAAGCCGGGAGAGCGTTTTTTCCGCCTGACGCCGAAACGAAACCGCCGCTGACGGTTTGTCGCGGCGGATATGGGCAAGGACGCGTAAAAACTGTTCGCGAGCGGATGGCGTAAAAACTATTTTCAAGGTTGTTCCGTCAGCAGGGCATCGGCTTCGGCCAACACGGTTTTCAGGTCAACACCGCTTCCTGCCTCGATTTCTTTTTCGCCACGGGCCAGCAGCCGCAAGATTTCAAGCTCGTGCTGCGTATGCTCGTACTCCTGCATGCTGACCAGTACCGCAGTCGCACGGCCACGTTGGGTAATGAACAGCGGGTCGTGAGATGCCGCCATGCGCTTGAGGATACCGCTTGCATCCTGCCGGAGGTCCGAAATGGGGATAATTTGAGGTGCTTTTAGCATTGAATGTACCTCCTATTGTATTTCCGAAAGTACCACCAATGGGCAGGGATGGCAACATGGAGAAAAATAAACATGGGTGCAGGTGAAGGCAAGGGGAACATCCCCGCAGTACATCACGGAAAGTGCGTTTCAATGTCCATATGCCCGTGCAAAACACGAACAATTTCGATCATATCGGCAAGCGTTTGACGGTGCGGAGTTCTGGTGACAGGATATTGAACTATTCTGCCACGTGCTCAGAATACGTGCGGGCAAGAGATTATGGGGTGGGGGGGTACGGCGATGAGGTGGACATGATTAGGCCCCAGTCACTTGGCGTTCTCTATGGGCGATGGCTATTTTTTCCACTAAAGTTTCCAGGTCGATAGGCTTGAGGCAGTAGTCGCTGGCTCCGGCTTCCAGACCGTGCAGCCCGGTCTCCATACTGGCGTGGCCGGTCAGCAATATGACGGGCAGGGTCGGCCATTTTTCCTTGATTTCCCTTAGGCAGTCCATCCCGTCCCGATCAGGGAGCATTACATCCAGCACTACGACATCGGGCCAGCCCGAGTTAATAATCTCCAGGCCTTCGGCACAGGTGAGGGCGGTTTTGGCCAAGTAGCCTCGGCGTAGCAGTCTTTTTCCGGTTGTTTCCACGAAATCAATTTCATCATCAATGAGCAGGATTTTTAGTGCTTGAGTCATATCAACCTTCCTTTGGGGTGTCGAGCAGGGTGTGCAGATCAGCCATGATTTTCTGGTGGTAGCTTGCGGCCATGCCCTCGTCTGCCATAACCATGTCGATCTGGCGGGTGTGGATCAGCAGGTAGCCGAGAATTTTCAGCCGTTCCAGTAGATAAGGGCCAGGTTTTTTTTCGATTCTGGCGGTCATGGTATCCAGCTTTTGTTCTACTCGGAAGCCTGATTCGCTTAAGATCTTGCTGATCAACTGGATGCGCAGCAGACGGCGGTTCTGGTCTGCGGCCCCGCCCTTGAACTGAAAGCTCACATAGTTTTCCGTATTAAACTCCCCCAGATTAGCTTCAACCAAAGCAAAATGGTAGCCGAGCCGAACGCTCAGGTTGCAGAAATTCCTGGAGATGAGAAAGTAGTTTTTGGCAGCCATGGACG
>Ga0208863_1000409_pt1 | contig 45306 bp, 45 predicted proteins | sample RifOxyD3_FD_184040 | JGI IMG/M metagenome (GOLD analysis project Ga0208863, IMG submission 184040) | Soil microbial communities from Rifle, Colorado - Rifle Oxygen_injection D3 (SPAdes) | ecosystem: Environmental > Terrestrial > Deep subsurface > Rock core/Sediment | place: Rifle, Colorado... | reverse complement strand
TAAATCCTGACCCTGGTCGAGGTCAAAGAACGCTTCCCGGCCAAAAAACTGGTGGTGGTAGGCTGCATGGTGCAGCGCTACGGCGCGGATCTGGCCAGGGAGCTGCCCGAGGTCGATCTTTTTATCGGCACCGAGGGAAGCCAGGACCTTGTCAGCAGATTGCAGGCACTGGCCTCAGGGGAAAAAATACCGGTGCGTCTCTCTCCGCCCACCTTTCTTCTCGATTCCACCTTGCCGCGCAAGCTCTCTTCCCCGGCGCACCGGGCCTATATGAAAGTGACGGAAGGCTGCTCCAACCGCTGCGCCTATTGCCTGATTCCCTCCCTGCGCGGCGGTTTGCGCAGCCGCCACCTTGCTGATCTGGTGCATGAGGTGGGGATGCTGGCGGAAAACGGGGTGCGGGAACTGACCCTGGTTGCTCAGGATCTTACCGCCTATGGCCATGATCTTGGCCCCGGGGCGCCGCACCTGGTGGAGTTGCTGCGCGCCCTGCTGGCGAATAGCGATATCCCCTGGTTTCGCCTGCTGTACCTTTATCCCACCCGGGTCAATGCCAAGCTCCTTGAGTTTATCGCCGCCAACCCTCGCATCGTCCCCTATCTGGATATCCCGCTCCAGCATGTGTCTGATTCCGTGCTGAAGGCGATGAACCGGCCTTATGGCCGCCAGCAGATCGAGGCGTTGCTCACGCAGATTCGCACGATCCTGCCCCAGGCCGCAATCAGGACGACCTTCATGGTCGGCTTCCCCGGGGAGACCGAGGAAGATGTGCAGCAGCTCGCCGAATTCATGCAGGCGCAGCAACTGGCGCAGGTGGGGATCTTCGCCTACTCAAACGAAGAGGGCTGCGCCGCCTACAATCTGCCCGAGCAATGCAGCGAAGAGGAAAAGAACGCGCGTCGGCAGCGGCTCATGGAGCTGCAAAACGGGATCTCCCTGGCCCTAAATCAGGCCATGGTTGGCAGGGTGGAAAAGGTGCTGGTCGAGGGCGTAAGCCGGGAAACCGATCTCCTGCTGGAAGGGCGAACCCGTTTTCAGGCCCCGGAGATAGATGGCTGTGTGTATATCAATGAGGGGGTGGCGAATCCAGGTGATCTTGTGGATGTCCAGATCACCGAGGCCCACCCCTATGATCTGGTGGGCGGGATTATAGGCGCAGTAAAGACTTAATAAAGGCAGAGAATTTCGTAACTAATCCTAATCAGCCGCTTCGTTGACCCGTTCCCTCAATTCCTTGCCAACCTTGAAAAAGGGAAGCTTTTTTGGCTTGACCTTGATTTTCTCTCCGGTTTTCGGATTGCGGCCGAAATACGAATCGTACTCCTTAACCACAAAACTGCCAAAGCCCCGGATTTCTATGCTCTCGCCATTTGCCAGGGTATCGCCCATGGCGTCAAGGATGGTGGTCACGGCTGAACTCGCGTCCCGCAAGGGAACGTGCATCTCTTCCGCAAGTGCTTCGATCAACTCCGATTTGTTCATCGTCCTTCTCCGATAGCTTAATATTTAAGATAAAACATCTTAAACAGCTAACTATTCAATTGTAAAGATGATTTTTTCTCAAGAAACAATAAGCTCGAGATCAGCGGGGGTGAGCCGCCGATAGTGGCCAGTGGGCAAGGCCCCCAGCCGCAAGCCTCCGTAAGCGATGCGCTTGAGGGTGAGAACCCGGTGTTCTATGGCCTTGAACATCAGGCGAACCTGCCGTTTTCGCCCTTCGTGGATAGTGATTTCCAGGATGGTTGACCCCGGCTGCCTGGCAATGATCTTAACCCTGGCCGGCCAGGTTTTTTTCCCCTCCAGTTCGAGGCCCTCTTCAAGCAGACGGATTTTCTCAGGGGTCGGCAGACCGCGTACTTCCGCCTGGTAGGTTCGCTCTATTTCAAAACGGGGGTGGAGAATGCGTTCGGCAAAATCGCCGTCATTGGTCAGGATGAGTGCGCCTTCGGTGTCAAAATCCAGGCGGCCCACGGGAAAAACCCGGCTGGTGATGCCGGTGAGCAGGGAGGAAACAATGGGGCGGCCTTGTGGATCGTGGAGGGTGGTGACATAGCCCCGGGGTTTGTTAAGCAGAAGATAGATTTTTTCTTCCCCCAGACTCAGGGGGCGGCCCTCAAAGGCGACCACCTGGCGGGCCGGGTCAACCCTGCAACCCATTTCGGTGATAACCTTGCCATCCACCGTCACCTTTCCCTGACGGATCAACTCTTCGGCATTGCGGCGGGAGGCGAGACCGGCCTTGGCCAGGATTTTTTGCAGACGTTCTTCAGGCATGAATAAGCGCTTTGCGGATCAGAGGCGGCAGGGCGCGGCAGCGGCGTCAGGCATGGTAGTCGCCGCGTCTCAGCTTGGCCGCCTCAAGATATGAGACCGTGGCCACCCGTTCAAGCAAGGCGGAGAGGGGGTTGTCTCCTGGAAGCTGGTTTTTCAGGTTGACCAGGGCCGCCGTCTCATCTTCCAGGGCGGCGGCAAAAGGCTCAAGATCCTGGGCGGAAAAAGCGGGGTTACCCAAGGCGGCGCTGAATTTTTCCAGGGTGTTGAGGGTGTCTTCCGTCAGGGCAAGACCGTCCAACCTGAGCGCTGCCGGGATTGACCCGGTTGCGGCAACGGCGGGCATGCCTGGGCTGGCCGAACTTTTGGCGACCTTCAGTTGCTGGGCGAGGATATCCTGAAAAGAGGGCCCCGTGGTGGAGCCTTTGCCGATGGTGGTAAGATCCTGCTGGCCAGGAGTAATCGCGGTGATCTTCATAGGATATCCTCATGATTTTTGTGCCCAGAGGGTATAAGTTTCGTTTGAGCAGGCAAGCTACTCAACTCAGCTTCAATTTCCTGCTTACACCATAGCTATTCGGCAGAAGGCTCGTCAATCTTTAAGAGAAAGAGGTGACAAAATTTATTGGTTTGTAAACGTGCCGCAGATGCTAGGAAGAGGTCGGCGAAGTGGGCTATCGCACATGAGCAGGCCGATGACAACGCAGATGTGGTGCTGCTGCACGTTTACCTTTATTCAGCGGTAGCGGGGCGGCAGAATCTGGCTGATTTTACCATCCACCAGGCATCTGGTTTTAGCGTCCACCTCAAGAACCTCCGGGTACCAGGGCTTCAGGCGACAGTCAAAGATGAGGGGCGGGGTCAGGCCTGGGTGGAAGCGGCGGGTCTCGGTGGCAGCCGCATGGATATCTGCGGCCGGTTCGAAGCGGGTAAAAACGGTCCAGAGAAATTCCTGCAGGTTTTCGGTGGCGGCCCTGGCATCATCCACCAGCACCACTACCGGCCAGTCGGCCAGAGCCGGGCAATGGGCCAACCGGGCGGGAAGATCCTGCGCTGCGCTGAAGCCCTCCCCCTGCACCACCAGGGTGCCGGGAAGGAAGACCTCTGCCCGGTCGCAGCCCTGGGGCAGCTGGCCGCAAAAAGACTCTGGCAGAATGCGGCGAGGCTCCTTGCCCAGGCCCATCATCATGGCCTTGGAGCCGTTATTCACCGAAGGGCCGGTATAATCCAGGGTATCCTGGGAGACATTGGCAAAGACAAAGAGGTCGGTCTGCCAGTTGATTCGTTCCAGCACATGAACCCAGAGCTTTTTGAAATCCGTCACCTCAATCTCGCCGTCGGTGAGGATCAGGAATTTGGTGAGCGACAACTGGCCTTCGCCCAGGATGCGCAGGCCAGCGGCAAAGGCCTCCCGGGGATAACGGTTGCTGACTTTGGCTGCGGCCAGGCAGTGAAAGCCGGTCTCGCCGAAGGTCTTGAGCTGGCGCACCCCGTTCATCACCAGGGGGAAGAGCGGGGACAACAGATCCTGGAGATAATCCCCGATGTAAAAATCCTCCTGCCGGGGGCGGCCCACCACTGTAGCCGGATAGATGGCGTCGCGGCGATGGTACAGCCGTTCGAGATGGAAGACCGGATAGTCGTGGGTGAGGGAATTGTAGCCATAATGATCGCCAAAGGGGCCTTCTGGCCGCCTTATGTGAGGCGGGACAAAGCCCTTGGCCGCAAATTCGGCATGGGCAACCAGCAGGTGGCCGCCTGCCGGATCGCGGGTAAGGGGCAGTTTTTCCCCCAGCAGCAGAGAGGCCAGCATCAGCTCCGGGATGTTTTCCGGCAGGGGGGCAATAGCGGCCAGCATCAGGGCCGGCGGCCCCCCGATGAACAGGGTCAGAGGCAGGGCCTCGTTGCGGCTTTCTGCGGCATGGTAATGGTAGCCGCCGCCCTTGTGGATCTGCCAGTGGATGCCGGTGGTCTGGTCGTCGTAACGCTGGATGCGGTACATACCCAGGTTGTGGCCTTTGCCCTCCGGATGTTCGGTGTAGACCAGGGGCAAGGTGACAAAGGCGCCGCCGTCCGTGGCCCAGGAGGTGAGCAGGGGCAGTTCGCTCAGCCGGGCCGGAGTCTGACAGACCTCCAGGATGGGGGCCTTGTCCGCCGGGATATTTTTTGTGCCCACCCTGGCGGCCTGGCCCAACAGAGAACGCATCTCCCAGATCTTGCTTAAACTTGGCGGCATGAGGGTCTCCGCCGTTCGTACCAGATCGGCCACGAATTGCTGGGGCCGTTTGCCAAAGGCCAGCTCCAGCCGGCGAGCCGTGCCAAAGAGGTTGGTGACCACCGGGAAACTGCTGCCCTTGACCCTGGTGAAGAGCAGGGCCGGGCCACCCTGGGCGATTACCCGGCGATGAATCTCTGCTATCTCCAGATAAGGATCAACCGGGGTGTCAACCTCGAGCAGGGCATCTTCCCGACGCAGGATTTCGAGAAAGGCCCGGAGATCTTTAACCATATTCTGGCTCACCTTTACGCTCTCCTTCTTGATGATTAGTGGTCTTGCGGCAAGGCGCCTCAATCCTTGAGGAACAGACGATGATATTCCTTTTCACTGCAATGCCTGTGCATCAGGCGGGAAAGAAAATCAAGAAGCGTGGTGATTTCCTCTTCTTCCAGGCGGGGGATGAGGGCCCGCAGGAAGGCTGGTTCGGCGAAGCGATGCAGAAAGGCCTCCAGAGAACGTTCGTCGGTTTCCCGGTTGAGGCCGAAGCAGAGTTCACCTGCTTTCAGGGGCGCAGGGGGTGTTTTCCTGGTGTTCATGGTGAGTTCCGGTAAATTCTAGTCAGGGTTGGCGCCTGCACAGGCAAGCGCCGAAAACCTGTCACTGAGCCAGGTATTTCCTCAGCATTTGCAGAGCCTCTAAAGAGTTCCAGGGAACCGGGCCGATGAATTTTTCCCGGAGCACCCCCTGTTTGTCGATGATGCAGGTTTCCGGCACCCCGGTCAGGCCGTAAGCCTTGGCGACCTTGCCTTCCGGATCAATGAGGATGGGAAAGGTGGCGCCGATCTTTGCGGCCAGGGAGTCGGCCAGGGCAGGATCATCATTGCTGAGAACCGCCAGCATGGTGAATTTGTCCTCTGGCAGCGAGGCATGCACCTCCTGCATCGAAGGCATCTCTTCCCGGCAGGGCGGGCACCAGGTGGCCCAGAAATTGAGAAACACCACCCGGCCTTTGAGTTCGGCAAGATTCCAGGTTCTGCCCTTGGTGTCAACCAGGGTGAAGTCCGGAGCCGGCTTGTTCATTTCCGCCATCTTTGGGGGCTGGCCACAGGCGACAAGAAGAAGGGTGAGACAAATAACAATGCTTAAGAAGCATAATCTTTTCATAATCCATGGTCTCCAAATCAGTACGCTCTCTGGCGTGGTTTATTCTAGCGGCCTATCTCGGGTACTGCGCCGCAATTTCAGCTTCGAGCAATTCTCGCAACTGGATATCGCCAAAGGTTACCAGCGGCTTGCCATTGACAAAATAACCCGGAGTCTTGGTGACGTTGAGGGTTTTTGCGTCGGCAAGATCCTGGGCAATGATCTGTCCGATGGCCGGGTCGTTCAGGTCATTTTTGAGTCTTTCAAGATCAAGGCCGGCCCCGGGAAGAAAGCGCCAGATCAACTCGGGTTGCGGGTTGTGGTGGCTGGCCCAGTAGGGTTGGGTTTGATACATAACCTCCAGGGTTTCCCAGTATTTACCCTGTTTTTTCGCCGCCTCAAGGATTCTTACAAAATAATCCGCTCCGTCATGAAACGGCGCATACCTGATTACAAGTTTGATCCTGCCCGGGTTATCCGCCAGCAGCTTTTTCACAAAGGGGGCAAAGGCGCGGCAGGTCTCGCAGGCAGGATCCATGAATTCCACAAGATAAACCTTTGCCTCGTCGCTGCCAAGGGTCGGTGAATGTTTGCGCACAAAGATCTCAGCATGTTCCCTGCTCAGAAAGCCAAGTTTTTTTGTCTGCTGATTTTTATAGATATAGCCGCCCAGCACAAACAAAAGAATCAGAAAAACGCCTGCAAGGTAAACAACCTCTTTTTTCATCGGCCAAACCTCCGGTTAAGTATAAGCAACAGCGCCAGAATAAGGGAAAAGGACAGCAACGAGAGCAGAGGAATGGTCAAAAAACCAAACAGGGAAATATAATCCTCGGTACAGGAAACACCCTGACTGCAAGGCTGAATGCTTTCCGGAATAATTCCGGCATAGAGCAGGTTGTGGTAGGCGGCAACCAGCCAGCCTGCCGCAGCCAGAGGCAGGGCATAGCGCGCCACACTTTTATCGCCGGAAAAGAGCCCGGTTGTAAAGAGGAAAACCAGGGGAAAGAGAAAGATTCTTTGATACCAGCAGAGAATGCAGGGAGGAAATCGCATTATTTCACTGAAAAACAGGCTTCCCAGGGTTGAGATCCCGGCGAGCAGCCAGCAGAGAAAAAGGAGGTTCCAGTCTGTCGGAGAGGTCTTGCCTGAATGAATCATCTCTGCTGTTTTCCAAAAAAAATGTGGGTGGGGACAGCCCCAGCGTTAGTGGTCTGAGGCGACTCAAAGAGCAAGCTTACTGAATCTTCCGCGTTTCCGGCGCCTCATAAAGACTCTGGATCTCATGTTTTGCGTCCAGTTCCGCCATCCTGGCCAGGGCCTCCTCTTCGCTCATCCCCAGACTCAAGGCAAGTTTTCTGATATCATACAGGGGTTCCCCCTGCGCGGTATAGCCAATGGGGAAAAGCTCTGGAAAGAACCTGTCGGTTGCCAGACTTGAGGCCTGGCTGATCATCTCCCTGATCGCCGGGGGGCCAAAGAGAAACAGCCATTTAACCGCTTCGGCCCAGACCTTGGGGTCCACGGTTTCGCTGTGCAGAATCTCAAGAGCCATGCTCAGATCAAATTCATTCTTGAAGGCGATCATTGCTGTCCTTGTCCTCCCTGTTTTTCATGGCCCGCGAGAATATGCTTCAGTGATTCGATCACCTTGCCTGCCTCCTTTCGGGAAAGAGTCCCCTGCTCGGAGGTCTTGTAGTATTTTTTCAAGAAATTGAGGTAATGCGTCGCATCCCAGGCAAGATCTGCCAGAAGATGCTTGATGTACATCTTCTGCCGGAAGGTTATGCCTGTCAAACTCTGGCGATAATGCCGACTTCCGGCAAAATAACGCATGAGCCTTTGAAAACCCTGGTTGTCCAGCTCCCTGGCCGAACGGACTCCCGCAATTTTTTCCAGGGTGGCCCGGTATTCCTCATCGCTTATCCCCAGTTCCTTTTTGACAATATGGATTACGGCGAGTTTTTTCTGATCCAGCATGGCGGTTCATTCCTTCTGCATGGATGGATGTCATGTTCAGTCCAGATTGCGCAATCCTTACCTGAAAACATAATTTGCCAAGAAAGCTCAGGCGGGCATGCCAATGGCATGGTTTTTGAGCCGAGGCAAGCTCACGAGGCCTTTTTTTCAAGGAACCCGGCTGTTGTTATGGCGAGACAATCGTAGGTGAACCGGCCATTTTGATAGGCAACCTTCCCCCGTTTGGCAATCCGCCAGGCGCCAGCCTGGAATACCCCCTCTGTTTCGATCTTCTCCAGCAGTCCTGTCGCGGCCTCCAGGCTTTGCGCCAGGCCAGCATGCTGGGTGAGGACAAGGTGCCTGAGGCCTGGGGCGCCGACCAGGGTTACCGGCTCCACAATCAGATTGGAGAGATCACCGGCAGGCAAGGATTCCAGGGTTGGCCTGGCCTGGAGCCGGATCATCCTTGCCCGGCTGTCTGGCCTGATGGTTTCCTTGGTCGAAGTGATCAGGTCGAGCAGATGGTCACGAACCTCGTTCAGTTCCTTGGCCGCCCTCAATCCTTCCACCCCGGGATAGACGGTCAGGGCCTTTGCCAGTAAAGAGACCTCCCGCAGGTAATGATTGCGCTGATTCTCGGGCACCAGGTACATGGCAATAATGGACACCGGAATGCCATCCGGGGCGCCGTAGTTAATCCCCTGCGGGCTCCAGCCGACCACGCAGATCAGATCTTCGTCAAAGGGCATTCTGGCATCAGGGCAGGCCCAGCCCATGCCCAGCGCGGTCTGGCTGGTCTGTTCCTTGGCCAGGATCAACCCGGCCACATCGGTTCCTGCCGGAAGCGACGGAATCGCCTCAATAATATGGGCGAGAAACTGCAGGGCATCCATCTTATCGTTGTCAGGCAGCTCGATCAAGCGCCCTTCCTGCAAAGCATCCAGCAGGCTATCCATAGTTATTCACCTCCATAACGCTTGAAAAACCACGTTTTCACATAATGAGTCATAATTGAGTAGCACAACAGAAAACCGGTGATCCACAGCCAGTACACAGGTGGCAGCGCCACCAGGCTCAACTCTTTTGCAAATGGCGAATACGGGAGCCAGACGGCGATGGCCATGATGAGCAGCGTGGTCAGGGTCATGTGCCAGGAGGCCTGACTGCCAAAAAAGGGAATCCGCTTCGTCCTGATGATATGCACAATCAAGGTCTGGGTCAACAGGGATTCCACAAACCAGCCGGTCTGGAAGAGCCGGGCCAGACCCTCCTTGGAGGCCGCCGCAACCTGAGGGTCGTTGAAGGCGCTGCAACCGAAGAAATACCACATCAGCGCATAGGTGGCATAATCGAAAACCGAGCTGATCGGCCCGATAAACATCATGAACCGTTTGATATTGGTGATATCCCATTTCAGAGGTTTCGCGACCAGCTCTTCGTCTACATTGTCGGTGGGGATACCGGTTTGTGAAAAATCATAGAGCAGGTTGTTAGCCAGAATCTGCACCGGCAGCATGGGCAGGAAGGGAAAGAGATAACTCGCGCCAAGCACGCTGAACATATTCCCGAAATTGGAGCTCGCCCCCATCCGGATATATTTAACGATGTTGGCAAAGACCCGCCGCCCCTCAATGATCCCCTCTTCAAGAACCAGGAGGCTTTTTTCCAGCAGGATGATATCTGCCGCTTCCTTGGCCACATCGACGGCGGAATCCACGGAGATGCCAACGTCGGCGGCCTTGAGGGCAGGGGCATCGTTGATGCCGTCTCCCATGAAACCCACCACATGTCCGTTTTCGCGCAGTTGCCGCACAATCTGTTCCTTCTGCGCCGGGCTGAGCTTGACAAAAACGTCCACCTCTTCAACCACCCGTTTGAAATCAAGGTCGGACAGCGCAGCCAGTTCCGCCCCGGTGACCAGCTTTTCAATCTTGAAGGATACGTCGCGGCAGACCTTGCGGGTGACCAGAGCGTTGTCGCCGGTAAGCACCTTGACCTTGACCCCGGCGTCCCGCAGCTGGCCGATGGCCTCCAGAGCCGAGGGCTTGGGCGGATCATAAAAGGCAATGTAGCCCAACAGAATCAGATTGCGCTCATCTGTGGTGGCAAAGGTCGCCTTCTCACGGGGAAACTCCTGGTAGGCAACGCCCAGCACGCGAAACCCGTCCTTGTTGAGACGATCCACCTCCTCGAAAAGGTTGTCACGAATCATAGGGATGAGGGGGAAAACCTCATCGCCAATCTGGTAGTGGCCGCAGCATTCGTAAATCTCTTCGACCGCCCCCTTGCAGATCAGAACATGGTCATTCTCGTAGTCTACCACCACCGACATGCGACGCCGCTGGAAATCAAAAGGCAGCTCGTCCACCAGTCGGCAGTTGGCCTCCGCGTCCAGCACGGCAGAATCGAGCACGGCGCGATCGATCAGACTGCGCAGGCCTGTCTGGTAGTAACTGTTCAGGTAGACGTAACTCAGGACATCTTCGCTGGTGTGCCCGGTGATGTCCAGATGCCGCTCGAGGACAACCCTGTCCTGGGTAAGGGTGCCGGTCTTATCCGTGCACAGGATATCGATGGCTCCGAGATTCTGGATAGAGGGAAGCCGTTTGACAATAACCTTCTTCTTGGCCATGGTCAGTGCGCCCTTGGCCAGATTCACGGTGACAATCATGGGCAGCATTTCCGGGGTGAGCCCCACCGCGATAGACAGCCCGAAGAGCAGGGCTTCGGTCCAATTCCCCTTGCTCAGTCCAACAATAAAAAACACCGCCGAGACCATAACCACCATAAATTTGATCATGAGCCAGGTGAAGGAACGCACCCCGTGGTCAAAGCTGGTCTCCTCGCGCTGCCCGACCAGGCTTTCGGAGATGGCCCCAAAGGCGGTGCGCCTCCCGGTGTTAATCACCAGGCCGTGCGCCGTACCACTGGTGACATTGGTGCCGTAAAAGCAGATGTTGGCCAATTCCGTGGTATTTTGCCCGTGAAACGTTTCTGCCACCGCAGACTTTTCCACAGCCATGGATTCTCCAGTAAGCACCGATTCGCTGACAAAGAAATCCTTGGCCGAGAGCAGGCGCAGATCCGCCGGCACGATGGAGCCTGCCTGGAGCAGGACAATATCCCCAGGCACAATCTCTGAGATGGCGATCTCGGTTTTCTGGCCATCCCGAAGCACGATGCTGCGTGATTGCACCCGCTTGCCAAGGGTCTCCACCGCGCGACCGGAACGACGGTCGAGGATGTAGGAGAGGCCGAGACTCAAAACGATCATGGCGCTGACGATAAAGGTCGACTTGAGTTCGCCAATCGCCCCCGAGATAGCGGCGATCAGGAACAGCTGGATGTTCAGGGGGTTGCGCAGACGGCGGAAGATATCCGCCCAGAATCCCAGGCGCGCGGCGTGGGCCAGATCATTCAGGCCGTATTCGTCCAGACGGCTGGCCGCCTCTTTCGCCTCAAGTCCTTGGGCCGTGACGCCGAGTCTTGCCAGCGCCTCCTGCGGGGCAAGCACGCAGATCTCGATGAGGCTGCGTTCGTCGTGCGTAACGGAGCGACTATCTTTGTTGAGGGGTTTTTGGCCCCCCTTGACAGGGGCAGGGATTTTCATGGTTCACCTCATGAAGGCCGCAAGGAAAGCAGGCGGCTGGAGGCGAACCGTCGTTCAGATAAGCAGGAGAAGGGAACGATTCGTCAAAACAGCCGCGCAACTACAACACCACGCGCCAGGGTCTTCGTCTTCGTTTTGAGTTACGGGTTGAGTCACAGTCGGGCTGCTACAGCCATCAGGGCTACTCATAATTCCTCCAGAATTTAATCTCAAACAGGTGGACAGCTCCACCATTTACCTGAAAAGGTCATACCCTTTTATCTGGAATCTTTCAATCATAAAATCCTCCTTCTCATGGTCGCTTGCGTATTCCAGCGCAATCAGGCCCGGGGAGGTATTCGCCGGTTTTCGCGGCAAAACGATATTTTTTGCGCACCCCTGCCCTGTTGCCTGTTGACATCCTTTTGCTAAAACGCTATTTTCCCACGTTACCATGCCCTCTTACACTTGGGAAAACCGCCGTTTCCAGACGGACACTAACTATAGTTTGCAACTACAGCACGGGAGAAAACAATGAAGGTAGCAGCCATTGCGGAAAGCATCAACATCATGGGAAAAAGAAGCGGCAGCGCCATGAAGGAAAGAAATCCTGGCCCGGTGCAGGAGATGGCCAGGGAAGAAACCGCCGCCGGCGCCTCCTACCTGGATCTTAACATCGGCCCGGCCCGCAAGGATGGGATCGAGTTGATGCCCTGGGCGGTGCAGACCGTAGAGGCGGCAAGCTCCCTGCCCCTTTGCCTGGACACCACCAACACCGAGGCCATGGCCGCCGGGTTTAAGGTGGTGAAAAACCGTGAAGCCGCGATTATGAACTCTATCTCCGCCCAGCCTGAGCGGATGCAAAAACTCATCCCGGTTGCCGCTGAGGCGGGCTGTAACGTCATCGCCCTGCTTTGGGGCCCGGAGGGCATGCCCCGTGACTCCAACGAGCGGGCAGCCATGGCGGTTGACCTGATGATGGCCCTGGCCGAGGCCGGCATTCCCAATGAAAAGATGCTCTTTGACCCGATCGGCACCCCCATTACCTTAGGTGCGGATCAGATTGCCTCGGGCCTGGAGTTCATGAGCATGCTACAGGATATCGCCCCTGGCGCCGGCTCCACCGTGGGTCTGTCCAATGTCTCCAACGGGGTGGCCGAACATCTGCGTAAATATCTCGACCGCACCTACCTCATCATGCTGATGAAGTACGGGATCACCACCGCCATCGTTAATTCCTACGACACCGAGCTCATGGCCATCTGCAAGGGCGAGCGCCAGAATCTGGTGGATCTGGTCCACGGCATGATGGATGGCAACGACCCAGATTCCGCAGGCCTCACCGGCACCGCGCTGGAGCATTATAAAACCTATAAGGTTTTGAGTGGCCAGAACGTGTTCAGCGAGTCCTGGCTGAGCCTGTAAGATTGTTTAAAAGCAGGGGGGAGACGAGTTCAAACTCTCGTTTCCCCCCTGTTTGTCTACCTCTCCTGGACTGCCTGGCCTACTCAGCGCTCTTGGCAGCCAAGGCTTTCTGCACCTCAAAAGGCACTGGCGCGTACTCCTTGAACTGCCGTTTGAAACTGGCCCGCCCCTGGGTAAGTGATTTGAGGGCGGTGGTGTACTTGTACTGCTCGGCCAACGGGGTCAGGGCCTTGATCACCTGATACCGGCCTTGAGTTTCCATGCCGCTGATGACTGACCGCCTGGTCTGGAGATCACCCATCACCTCACCCATCACCTCTTCCGGCACCATGATCTCCATTTCGTAAATAGGCTCAAGAATCAACGGATCAGCCATTTTGAAGGCCTCCTTGAAGGCTGCGGCCCCAGCGATTTTAAAGGAGATATCGTTGGAATCCACCGCGTGCATCTTGCCGTCAAAAACCATGACCCGCACATCCCGCACATGGGAACCGGTCATGGGGCCTTCCTGCATCTTCTCCATCACCCCCCTCTGGATGGAAGGCAGGTACTTGCCGTCGATAACCCCGCCCACGATGCAGTTGTAAAACACCAGCTTGCCACCCCAGGGCAGATCGACCTCTTCCTTGGCGCGCACATTGAGATCCGTGGGGTCGGGCGCCCCCTCCAGATGGGGTTCGATGCGCAGATGCACCTCGGCGAACTGGCCTGAGCCGCCGGACTGTTTCTTGTGACGGTACATGGCGGTGGCTGCCTTCTGGATCGTCTCCCGATAGGGGATCTTCGGCTCGACAAATTCCGTCTTGATCCCGTAGAGATGCTCCAGGCGCCAGCGCGCCACCTGCAGGTGCAGTTCGCCCTGGCCCCAGAGGATCAACTGTTTCACCTCTGCGGCAAACTCGGCCTTGAGAGTCTGATCCTCGGTCTGCATGTCGCGCAGCGCTTCGGCCAGCTTTTCGTCGTCTTTCTTCTCCTTGGCCACGATTCCCAGACGGAGGCGGGGCGCAGGAAATTCAATGGGCGCCAAGCCTACCTGTTTCTCCTTGGCGTGCAGAGTATGGTTGGTCTTGGTGCCTTTCAGCTTCAAGGTCGCGCCGATGTCTCCGGCGGAGAGCTTTTTCACCTGGTTGCGCTCCTTGCCATCCATGATGAACAACTGGGTCAGGCGTTCACTGTCGCCGGTCTGGTAGTTGAGCAAATCCTGCCCCTCGCTCACCTCGCCGGAACAGACCTTGAAGAAGGTGATCTTGCCAAGATAGGGCTCGACCAGGGTTTTAAAGACAAAGAGTACCGGGGGGCCTGCCGGATCGCAGGCAAGCTCTCCGCCGTCCAGAGTGGGCTCCGGCAGCATCTCAAGAGCTGTGGGAGCCACGTTATCGATAAAGCCCATCATCCGGCCACTGCCCATATTCTGCTTGGCGGACAGACAGAAGATCGGGAAGAGCTCCCGGTTGCGCATGCCGATCTTCAGTCCAGCCCGCATCTCATCCTCATCCAGGCTGCCCTTTTCAAAATAAAGTTCCATCAGGGCTTCATCGTTTTCCGCCGCCTTTTCCACCAGCTCGTTATGCAGCTGCTCGGCCCGTTCCTTTTCGCTCTCGGGGATGGGCAGCTTCTCCGGCTTGCCGCCTTCGGGCGGAAACCGGTACATGGTCATCTTGAGCAGATCGATGATGGCGTTGAAACCAGCGCCCTGATTGGCCGGATACTGCATAAGCACCGCCGCCTTGCCGAAACGCTCCTGGATGGAAGAAACCGCCTCGTCAAAGGCGGCCTTGGGATGATCGACCTGATTGATCGCAAAGATGACCGGCTTAGCGAATCTTTCCACCGAATTCCAGACCAGCTCCGTGCCCACCTCCACCCCGTACTGAGCGTTGATCAGCATGATGCAGGTGTCGGCCACCCGCAGAGCGGAGACAATCTCGCCCACAAAATCGTCCAGGCCAGGGGTGTCGATGATATTGATCTTATAATCCCGCCATTCGGTGTGCAGGGAGGTGGCGTAGACTGAGTTGCCGCGTTCGTGTTCGATCTGGTGATAATCGGAGATGGTGTTTCGATCCTCAACCGCGCCGCGTCTCTTGCTAAGCCCTGCTTCAAAAACCATGGTCTCGGCCAGGGTTGTCTTGCCGGACTTGACGCTGCCCAGCAACACGATGTTCTTGATGTGCTTGTCGTCATAAACTTTCATGCAGAGCCACCTCTTTTGGGATCAATATGATTAGGGGCCAACCCATCATGGGCAGGGGGGGGATTTGCTTCAGATTCAGAATAGCAAAAAAAGGAGACTGCGCCAGTTTTTTTCTTGCAACCAGCATGAAGAGAAGCTGTTTTTTACCCGGCATCCATGGTAGAATACCAGTGAAAGCTCTCCAGTCGGCTGCTCTTTAGCGGGCGGCAATTTAATCCCTGTGATGGAGGAAATGCATGGAACTTCAAGTTGAAGGACGGAATCTGGAAATTCGTAAGGCCTGGCAGGAAAAGATCGAAGAGGAGAAGGGACGCCTTGCTCGCCACCACCCCGGGCTTGTTCATCATCTGCGGATCTCCATTGAGGAGACCTCCGGGCATAAGACCGGGGGACATGAGGTTCGCCTGGTTGCCTCCGTTCCCAATGACACGGTGGTAGTAAAAAGAAAGGGGGAGACGGTACGGCCCCTGCTGGTGGAGGCGTTTGACACCCTTGGCCTGCAGTTGAAGGAGTTGCAGCGCAAGCGGCGGCAGAACGGCAAGGAGCCGGAGGCTGCGGCTGCTGGCCCGGCCATGGCTACGATCAAGAGCCTGTTTCCCTATGAAGCCTATGGATTTCTTGTGACCATGGACGGCCAGGAGGTGTATTTTCATGAAAACGCCCTGAAGGACGTGAGCATGGCCCAGCTGGCCGAAGGCGACGAGGTTCGTTTCGCTGAAGGTGAAGGGGACAAGGGGCCGACCGCTGCCTGGGTACGGCTGGCAAAATAACGGCGTAAAAAGCAAACGCAAAGGCAACGCGCTGAAATAAAAGGCTTAAAACTTTGCGACTTTGCGCCTCTGCGTTAAAAAATGAAGGACAGAGAGATGGCTGTGTTGCAGCAGGTTGAGCTTGACTCTGAATACCTGCAGGAAAATGAAGAGATAATCTGCCAAAAGATTGCCGCCCGCAAGAAAGAGCTGGGCGGCAATCTTTTAATTTTAGGGCATCACTACCAGCAGGAGGCGACCTTTCAGTTCGCCGACCTGACCGGGGATTCCCTTAAGCTTGCCCGTAATGCCGCCGAGGCCAGGGACCGGAAGTATATCGTCTTTTGCGGCGTGCATTTCATGGCGGAGTCCGCCGACATCCTGACCGCCCCAGAGCAGGTGGTTATCCTGCCCGATCTGCGGGCCGGTTGCCCCATGGCCGACATGGCCAGCAGCGCAGAGGTCACCTGGGCCTGGGAGGATCTGGCCCAGGTGACCAGCGGACGGGTTATCCCCGTGACCTATGTAAATTCCTCGGCCCTGCTCAAGGCCTTTGTCGGCAGGCACGGCGGCTCGGTCTGCACCTCTGCTAACGCCGAGCGGGTTTTGACCTGGGCCCTGGCCCAAGGCGACAAGGTTTTCTTTTTTCCCGACGAGCATCTGGGCCGCAACTCCGCCAGCGCCTTAGGCCTTGCCGCAGACGAGGTCGTGCTGTGGCAGCGCGGCAAGCCGCTGGGCGGCAACACCCCGGCCCAGTTGCAGAAGGCAAGGGTGATCCTCTGGGACGGCTACTGCACGGTGCACATGCAGTTCACCGCCGCCCATGTCGCCGCCTGGCGTGCGCGCGACTCCGAGGTGCGGGTCATCGTTCATCCCGAGTGCCGCCACGAGGTGGTGAGCCAGGCCGATCAGTACGGCTCCACCGAGGCGATCATCACCGCAGTGCGCGAATCTCCACCAGGCAGCAAGTGGGCCATCGGCACCGAGGTCAATCTGGTCAACCGGCTCAAGCAGCAGTATCCGGACAAAGAGATCCATTCGCTCTCGCCCTTTCAATGCCTGTGCTCCACCATGTACCGGATCAAGCCCGGCTACCTGTTGTGGGTACTTGACCATCTGGCCCAGGGTCGGGTAGTCAACCGGATCACCGTGGAGCCCGAGGTTGCGGCTGAGGCCAGACTATCCCTGGACAGAATGCTGCGGATCTGACCCCCATGCAAAAGATCTATTTCGACAACAACGCTTCCACCCCGCTCGATCCAACGGTGCGGGAGGCCATGGCTCCCTATCTGAGCAAATGCTTCGGCAACCCGGCCAGCTCCCACTTTTTTGGCGAGGCTGCCCGGCGGGGTCTTAATCTGGCCAGAGAACAGGTGGCCGGGCTGCTGGGCTGCCAGCCGGGGCGGATTATCTTTAACAGCGGCGGCAGCGAAGGCAACAATACCGCCATCCTCAGCGCGGCCCGGGCCAATCCCGCGAAAAAGCACCTCATCTCGGCCCAGGTTGAACACGGCTCGGTTCTGGCCCCGTTGAAATTCCTGGCGGGCCAGGGCTACGAGGTGGAGCTGCTGAGGGTGAACGAAAACGGCGCCCTTGATCTGGAGGCGCTCAAGGGCGCGATTCGGGCGGACACCGCTCTGGTTTCCCTCATGGGAGCGAACAACGAAACCGGGGTTATCTGGCCCATCGCCGAGATCGCCGCCATCTGCCGGGAACGGGGGGTATTGTTTCACTGCGACGCCATTCAGTTGGCGGGCAAGGCGTTTTTTTCGGCGGAGGCGCTGGGGGTGGATTATCTTACTATCGCCGCCCATAAGCTGCATGGGCCAAAAGGGGCCGGGGCTCTTTATGTCCGCCGCGCCGCACCCTTCACCCCGCTGATCATGGGTTCCGGTCAGGAAGAGGGTCGGCGGGCCGGCACCGAAAACGTCCCCGGCCTCGTTGGCCTGGGCCAGGCCTGCGCCTTGGCCCAGGCTGTAGACCCTGCGGCGCATCAACGGCTGGCCGCTCTGCGAGACCGTCTGGAGACAGGGATTATCGCCGCAATTCCCGAGACGCGGATCAACGGCGCGGCCTCCCCCAGGCTGATCAACACCAGCAACGTCAGTTTCCGGCATGCCGCCTCAGCCGGGCTTATTCAGGATCTCGACGCAGGCGGCATCGCTGTTTCGGCCCATGCCGCCTGCGAAAGCGGCGACCTGGATCCTTCGCATGTGCTGCGGGCCATGCGGGTGCCGGAGGATTTTCTGCACGGCACCCTGCGCCTTAGTCTCAGCCGCTTCAATACTGCGGCAGAGGTTGAAGCCCTGTTGACTCTTTTGCCAAAAGCGGTTGCCAGATCAAGACAGGGGTTCGCTCTCTAGCACCCGAAAAACAGAATAAGGAGCATCGTATGTGCGGAATAGTCGGTTATGTGGGCCAGCGGCATGTTCTGCCCATTCTTCTCGAGGGCATGAAGCGCCTGGAGTACCGGGGCTATGACTCGGCCGGAGTGGTATATGTCCATGGCGGCAAACTCCAGAAGCACCGGGCCGCCGGCAAGCTCGGCAAGCTCGAAGAGCTGCTTGAAACGGTGCGGGATCGCGACAGCCATATCGGCCTGGGTCATACCCGCTGGGCCACCCATGGCGCGCCTTCTGAAGCCAATGCCCATCCGCACTGTGATTGCAGCGGCGACCTGGTTGTCGTCCATAACGGCATCATCGAAAACTACCATACCCTCCGGGAGGAATTGCAGGCCCGTGGGCATATTTTCCGCTCGGAAACCGACACGGAAGTTCTGGCCCATCTCATTGAAGAACAGCTTGCAGGAGATCTGGTCAAGGCGGTGCGCCAGGCCCTGAAAAAGGTGGTAGGCTCCTATGCCATCGGGGTTTTGTGGGCTGGCCAGCCGGACAGGTTAGTGGCGGTAAGAAACCAGAGCCCTCTCGTTCTGGGGCTGGTCGAAGGGGGCGGTTGCCTGATGGCCTCGGATATTCCGGCACTGCTTCCTTATACCAATCAGGTGGTCTTTCTGGAGGATGGGGAACTTGCCGTCCTGAAACAGGGAGAATGGCAGGTGATGAACCTGGCCAATGGCCGCAAGCTCGTCAAGGAGGTCAAGACCATCGCCTGGAACGCGGCCATGGCCGAAAAGGGTGGCTACCGGCATTTCATGCTCAAGGAGATCTTTGAACAGCCCCAGGCCATTCTCAACACCTTCCGGGGGCGGCTCAATCCGGAAACCGGCAGGGTGCAGTTACCGGAGATAGGCTTGAACGCGGCGGAGCTGCAGAAGATCAGCCGCATCTCCCTGGTGGCCTGCGGCACCTCCTGGCATGCGGCTCTGGTGGCTAAATACTGGCTGGAAAAATGGGTGGGCATTCCGGTGGAGGTGGATATTGCCTCGGAATTCCGTTATCGCCGCCTGCTGCTTGATGAAACCGTAATGGTGGTGCCCATCTCCCAGTCCGGAGAAACCGCCGACACCCTGGCGGGTCTGCGCCTGGCCAAGAAGATGGGGGCCAAGGTCATCGCCATCTGCAATGTGCTGGGCAGCACCATCACCCGGGAGGCGCACGGCACCATTTACACCCATGCCGGGCCGGAGATCGGGGTGGCCTCCACCAAGGCCTTCACCTGCCAGCTCACCGCCCTGTTGCTGCTCACCCTCTTTCTGGGCGAGATCCGCAAGACCATGACCGCCAAAGACCGCAAGGCCATTGGCCAGGCCCTTCTTAATCTGCCCGGCCTCATGGAACAGGAACTGCCCCGCCTGCAGGAGGAAACAGCCCGCATTGCCGAGGCCTTTGCCCACAGCCGGGATTTCCTCTATCTGGGCCGGGGGAGCAATTTCCCCATTGCCCTGGAAGGGGCTTTGAAGCTTAAGGAGATCTCCTATATCCACGCCGAAGGCTATGCGGCGGGAGAACTCAAACATGGGCCCATCGCCCTCATCGACCGGGATATGCCGGTTCTGGCCCTGGCCCCCAGGGACAGCGTCTACGAAAAGCTCATTTCCAACGTAGAAGAGGTCAAGGCCAGAAACGGCAGGATCATTCTCGTTGCCAATGCGGGTGACAAGAACTGCCAGCGCATCGCCCAGCAGGTGATTACGGTGCCGGTCTGCCACGAGGAGCTGAATCCGATTCTCCTGGCTCTGCCCCTGCAACTGCTGGCCTATGAGATGGCCGTGCTGCGCGGCTGCGACGTTGATCAGCCACGCAATCTGGCCAAGAGCGTTACGGTGGAATAAGGATTTGTCGGAGCCTCTTACAAAATGAGCTTGAGACAACCTTCAACAACTGGAGCTGTCACTGTTTTTGAGGCAGATGGCCCGGCAAAAAGCAGCGAAGCGGTACAGCCCCCGAAACTGCCGCAGCAAAGCGGTACAGTCCCCAGTTTGCCAGAGATTGCGCCGCAGCCCGCCGCCCCAGTTCTTTTCCTGCCCGGCTGGGGCTTTTCCGGGCAGGTGCTGGAGCTGGCGGAAAATCCCCGGCCCTGGGCAGCTCTGGCGGCCCCGCTGGATCCGGCCACCGCCCGGCCGGAGATTCTGGCTTTTCTTGCCGAACATCATCTTGACACCATCCAGCTGATTGGCTGGTCCATGGGCGCCTTCCTGGCTTTTGATTTTGCCTGCGCTTTCCCCGAAAAAATTACAAGCCTGACCCTGCTGGGCATGCGGGCTTCCTGGCCGCCTGCGAAGATCGCAGCCCTTCGCCTGGCCCTTGCCACCGAACCGGCGGCCTTTTTACGGGATTTTTACCGGAAAAGCCTTCTGGGCTATAAAAAAGAATTCCGGCGCTTTGTAAGCGGCCAGCAGGAAGAACTCCTTAAATCTCTGGACAGGCAGGCCCTTGACCGGGGTCTCGACTATCTTGGCTACTGGCGTTTGCCAGCGCAGGGGCCGCAATGTCCGGTCTTTTGCTGGCATGGGCGGCGGGATCTCATCGCGCCGGTGGCGGAGCGGATTATGATCCCCGGCGCCTGCGCCACCATCATCGAGCATGGCGGGCATGCCCTTTTTCTTGAGCAGGAGCTTGCCCCAGGTGCTTGATTTTCGAAAACAAGGAATCCGCCAGCGGTTTTCCCGCGCCGCCGGAACCTATGACGCCCATGCCGAGGTGCAGAAAGCTCTGGGGCTCCGCCTGCTTCGAGAGCTTCCTGAGGATGGCGAACGGATCCGGCAGATTCTGGAGATCGGCTGCGGCACCGGGCATTTCACCGCCCTGCTTGCCCAACGCTATCCAGAGGCGCGAATCATCGCCCTTGATTTTGCCGAAGGCATGGCGCGACGGGCCAGAAAGCGGCTGGAAGGCAAGAGCCAGGTTTCTGTACTCTGCCAGGATGGGGAACCATTCCTGACTGACTGCCCGGATTTCTTTGCGCTGATCTGCGCCAATTCCACCCTGCAATGGTTTGCTGACCCCGGTGCGGCTCTGCAACAAATTGGCCGCCTGCTCCCGGCCAGAGGCTGTTTTGCCGGGGTGCTGTTCGGCCCCCGCACCTTCACCGAGCTGGCTCAGGGGTTGAGCCAGGTCTTTGCCCAGGAGGTGCGCCTGCCGCCCCATGCCTTTCCTGCCGGGGAACAGCTGCAGGCCATACTAGGAGAGATTTTCCCCAGCTTTTCCGTGCAGGAAGAGCTCCGCATAAAAAACTATCCCACGCTTCTTGCGCTGCTGGATCATATCCGCAAGACCGGCACCGGCGGCGGCCAGCTGCCAGGCGTCTTGACCAGGGGACGGCTGCGCCAGCTTGACGCCTGGTTTCAGACAACCTATGGCGGGTATCCCGCCACCTATCAGGCTTTTGTGGTCAGGGGTGAGAAATGATAATTGTTTACCAGGAACGAAAAAACGTGGCTCAATCTCTGAAATGTAACCGTTCAGCAGTGCTGCAGATGCAGCGTGTCTGTCAATCATCGGCGGTAGCGCCCGATCATCGTCGGCAGCAGTGCCGACAAAGAGTCCTGTGCGCTATAGCCAGCCTATGCAAGCAGGACGATGACTGTCAATCATCGGCAGCAGTGCCGATAAAGCAGGTGCGGTGCTGCTGAACGGTTACGAGAAATGAGCGCGATCTTTGTCGCTGGCACGGACACCAATGTGGGCAAGACCCATATCTGCGGCCTGCTCCTTGATTTTCTGCGGAAAAAAGGTCTGGCCGCCGGATATCAGAAATGGGTGGCCACCGGGCCGGAATCTCCACCCGCTGATCTGGCGGCCTGCTTGAAAATGGCGCGGCTTCCTCTTGCTCCGGAGTTGCTCCCCAGCCAGGTAGTCTATCATTTCGCCCTGCCCGCCTCGCCCCATCTCGCTGCCGAACGGGCAGGGGAGGTAATCAAGCCGGAACTGATCCGGGCCCGCTATCAGGAGATGCTGGCCCGCTATGAGCTGCTCATTGTCGAGGGGGTCGGCGGGTTGATGGTGCCGCTCAACCGGGAACTGCTGCTGGTGGATCTGCTGCGGGAGCTGAAGATCCCCACTCTGCTGGTGGCAAAAAGCGGTCTTGGCACCATCAATCATACCCTCTTGAGCCTTGCGGCCCTGCGCCACAGGGATATCCCGGTGCTGGGAGTGGTGTTTTCCGAGGCCGCGCTGGCTGAAGATGAACTGCTGGTTGAAGACAACATGCGAACCATTGCCGAAATGGGGAAGGTGCGGGTTTTTGGCCGCTTGCGGCGTTGCCCTGATCCGGCTCAGGCCCGCGCGGATTTTGTCCCGGTTGGCCTGGCGATGGTCGAGACCCTGGGCTTGTAGGCTTATTTCCGGCAGCAACCCTGGTTAGTACGGGTTTCCGGCACCCCGAGTTTCTTGAGGATGGTGGCCAGCGGGCAGAACTTGCTGAAGCCGTACTGGAGGAGGTTGGCCCCGACAAAGGCGGTGAAGAAATACCAGCCGGGATGCACCCAGGTTCCCAGGGCCAGGCTGATCAGGATGAAGGCCCCGGCAAGAACATGAACCCAGTCCGTGATGATCATGACGCCGTCTTTCTGGTCTGGTGGCCGGGAATCAGAATTGGCCACAGAAGAGCTCCCGCATGGTTTTGATTAACTCAGTCACCCGGCCTTCCGAGATCCGGTTATAGATGAAGTTCGCTTCCTTGCGGCAGGCGATTATCCCCTGATTGCGGAGGATGGAGAGATGCTGGGAAACATTGGCATTGGTGGTGCGCACCTCCTTGTGGATATCGCCTACGGTCAGTTCCCTGTTCTGCAGCAGGCAGAGGATCTTCAGGCGGATAGGGTGCGACATGGTCTTGAGAAGTTTAGCGATATCTTCGATATGATGATCCTGCATGGAGATGTTTCCTTCTCTTGAAGTTAAACAAGTCTCAAAGTGAGACTTTATGCGGGTGGGTCTTGTCTGTAAAGAGAAAAGTTTGTGCTTTTCCCCCTGCCAGCCGCAAGCCTCAATGAACCAAGCGGGAAACCCCAACCATTTCAGTCCGGGTATGCAACTCGGTCTGATACCGGCGCAGGGCCTCCAGGGTGGCTGGATAAGGATGCCCGATACCCACAGCCTGGCCGTGCTTATCGGCAAGTTGAACTAAAAGATTAAGCTGAATCAGGATTTTTTCCGGTTCCTGGTCGTTGTCGAGAAAAACGGTGCGGCGTTCCGTCTTTACCCCCATTTCGCGGGCAAGATCACCGGCAACAGTTTCGGCGCTGGTCACGCTGTCCAGAAAAAAAAGGCCGCGCGCCCGCACAAGGGAGAGCAGGGTGCGCATGGCCTGAGAGTGGGCGGTAAAGCGCGAGCCCATGTGGTTGCTGACCCCGATGGCTTTGGGAACCGCCCGCAGGTCTTCCTGAAAGATACTTTTCATGGTTTCCGGGTTCATGGCAATGGTTAGAGCGCCGGGGCCGGGATTCCATTTTGGGTCTATGGGTTCAAGGGGCAGATGCAGAAGGATATCGCGGCCCCTTGCCTGGGCCTCTTTTTGCAGCTCAACGGAGAAAGGGGTAAAGGGCAGGAAGGCAAAGGAGAGGGGCAGGTCAAGGGCGAGAAGGGCTTGGCCGGTATTCTGCTGGTAGCCCATATCATCGATGATGATAGCCAGCAGAGGCCGACCCGCTTTGCTTTGAGCGGCAGCCGGTGGCGGCACTTTTGGTGGCAGCGCTTCACCCGTCTGAGGCAAGGGAGTTTTTTGGGCCTGCCCGCTTAGTTGCGGCGCCGGGATTTTCGCAGGTGCGTCTGGATAGAGAACCATGAAATACAAGCCAGCGACCAGAGTCGCTGCCACAAAAAGAAACAGAGCGAACAGGCCAAGCCGTTGCCCCGTCTTTTTTCCCGCGCCCTTGCGGGCGGGTTTTTTCGGAGAAATCCTGGCCACGTCTACTTGTCCCGAGTCAAGACATAATGAGCCAGTCCGGCCAAGGCCTCTTTCGCCGGGGTCTCGCCAAAAATACCCAGCCCGGCCAGGGCTTCGGCGAGCAGCGCTTCGGCCTGCGCCGAAGCCAGAGCAAAACCCTGATATTTTGCCATCAGGCCGTGGGCCAAGGCCAGCTGCCTGCTTCGCTCCTGCGGCGTTGCCCGGAGCAGGGCCAGCAGCGTTTCGCGCTCCTCGGCCCTGGCCAGGGCCAGGGTTTTGATCAGGGGCAGGGTCATCTTGCCCTCCTGAAAATCGTTGCCCACGGCCTTGCCGGTTTTTGCCGGATCTCCCAGATAATCCAGCAGGTCGTCCACAATCTGAAAGGCCAGACCCAGATTGATTCCGTAGGCGCGCAGGGCGAGACGCTGGGCGGCGCTGCCCTGGCTGTGGGCAATGCCAGCCTCGCAAGCGGCGGCAATAAGGGCTGCGGTTTTGCCTCTTAATACCGAAAAATAATTTTCCTCAGAGACCTGGATCTCCTGGGCGTTGTGCATCTGCAAAAATTCCGACTCGACCATGGCGGCAGCGGCACGGCCAAGCAGGGCCATGGCTGCGGGGCCGCCCACCTCACTGGCCAGGGCCATGGCATGGGCATGCAGATAATCACCCGCCAGAATCACCGGCTCCATGCCCCAGATGGTGTTGGCGGTTCTGGCGCCCCGCCGCAGGCTGGCATGGTCGATAACATCATCATGCAGCAGGCTGGCCGCGTGGAGATACTCAAAAGAGATAGCCAGCCGCGCCGTGTCCGGGGGAGAAGTACCAACCAGGTTTGCGGCCAGCAGGGTGAGCAGGGGCCGAATACGTTTGCCGCCCTGAAAAATGGCATGGCGGATGATCTTAGCCAGCAAAGGGCTTTCGATGCTGGCCAGATCCTCTGCCATCAGCGCATCAATTCCAGCGGCCTGTTCTTTGAGGGCCGCCATCAGCTCGGCATTGGTCATGGTGTTTCCTCCGCAAAAAAATCCCTCACGCCTTTAAGCTCGCGGCAGACCGGGCTCTGGGGCAGGCTTTTCAGGAAGGTTCTGCCATACTGCTTGCTGAAGAGACGGACATCGCAGATGGCCAGGACGCCCCGGTCGGTGGAGCTGCGCATCAGGCGGCCCACGCCCTGGCGCAGGGTCAGGATAGCCCTGGGAATTTGAAAATCGTAAAAAGGGTTGCCACCCTCGCCTTTGATCCGTTCCATGCGGGCCATAATAACCGGGTCTGAGGGGACTTCAAACGGAAGTTTGTCGATGATCACGCAGCTGAGCGATTCACCCACCACATCCACCCCCTCCCAGAAGCTGGCCACCGCCAGCAGGACGGAATGGGTCTGATCCCGAAACTGCTCAAGCAGCCGGGCCTTGGGCGCCTCCCCCTGCATCAGAACCGGAAAGGGCAGCCGACTAAACAGAACCTCCTGAGCGGCGCGCATGGCGCTGAGGCTGGTGAACAACACCAGGGTTCGGCCCTTGGCCGCCAGGATCAGCTCCTGCATCAGTTGCTGGGTGGCGGTCGGAAACTCGCGGGCCATTGGTTCGGGAAAGCCCTTGCCCGGCACAAACAACAGGGTGCGGCTGGCGTAATCAAAGGGGGTGGCCAGGGTCAGGGTCGGGGTGTCGCCGGGCAGGCCGAGGCGGCTGAAAAAATAGGTGAAGGTGTTGTCGGTGGTGAGGGTGGCGGAGGTGAAAATCACCTTCCTGGTTTGCTCGTAGAGAAATTTCTGCAACTCATCGGCAATATCAATGGGCGAGGCGGACAGGGCCACGGTTTTTTCCCGCCGTTCGTACCAGTAGACCGAGGAGGGATCCCGCGCTTCGGTGATGGCGGTGAAGGCGGACAGCATCTCATCCGCCCTGCGCTGCATGCCCTGCCAGCTTTCTCCTGCCATGGCTGCTTTAACCAGTTGCTTGGAGAGAGCCTTGATCTGGTCGGCGAGACGCTGCCGCTCTTCTTCCCAAGCCGGGAAGCGGTCGATAAATTGCAACAGGGAAAACCGGCCCCGCTCCCTGGGAAAGAGCTCGGCAAAAAGATCAACCTGTTTGACCAGCGCCCTGGCGGTCTGCACCACCCCTTCCTTGACCCGGCCTACCAGATCGGCCTGGGCCGCAGCCTCCAGATCCTTGACCAGATCCACCACCTGATAATGGCTGAAGGAGGTGCCGAAGTACCTGGTTGCCACCCCCTCCAGATGATGGGCCTCGTCGAAGATCACCGATTCGTAGCGGGGCAGAACCTCGGCATGCCCGAAACGGCGCAGGGCCAGGTCGGAAAAGAACAGATGATGATTGACCACCAGCAGCTGGGCCTGGCCCGCCTTTTTCCGCAGCCGACTGATAAAGCAGGCGGAGGCATCCGGGCAGTTGCCGCCCAGACACTGGCTGGCCGAGGCGGTGATGGCCTGCCAGAGGGGGGCATTGTCCGCCAGCCAGGAGAGTTCGCTCCGGTCGCCGGTCTCGGTTTCGCCAAGCCAGTCCGCGACCCGCTGGGTGTCACGATCATCGGCAAAGAGATGGCGCTGGGGCGAGGCCAGAAGCTGCTGCCAGCGATAGAGGCAGAGGTAATTCTGACGCCCCTTGATGCAGATGACGTTCAGCCTCGGGGCCAGGTATTTTTTGATAAAGGGGATTTCCTTGGTGAGAATCTGGTCTTGCAGGTTCAGGGTATTGGTGGAAACGACCACCTTCTGGCCGCTCAGAATGGCCGGAACCAGATAGGCCAAGGTCTTGCCTGTGCCGGTGCCCGCCTCAACCGCCAGCATCCCCGCCTGGTCAGGCCACTCGTCTTCCGGCAGCTCCAGGGTGGCGGCAATGGCTTCGGCCATGCGCAACTGGCTGGGGCGCGATTCGTAGCCGGGCAGCCTCTGGGCCAGGATGCCGCCTGCGGCAAAGATGTCGGCCATGGCTTCAGGCAGAGAGGTGGCCATCTGGCTTTGCTCCGGGTGCGGGTTCAAGGGGTTATCTCTTCTGTTGACAAGGAAGAAGGCATTCTGCTAGCCTGATCATGGTAAGAGGAGAATGCCTTCAGACTCAGTCCAGATCTTAGCTGAAGTTTGCTATCTATACCATAAGGAGGGGAAATGAACGAAATTAAAAAGATTATGGTGCCCGTGGATTTTTCGGAAAATTCGCAGAAGATCCTTCGCACGGCTGCGGATTTTGCCGCCAGATTCAAGGCGGAGCTGGCGGTTGTTTTTGTAGTGCAGAACTTTGACGATTATTCCGGGTTCTTCGTACCCCACATGCCCATCATTCAGCTTGAGGAAGAGATGGTCAACAGCGCCAGGGAGAAAATGAAGGGTTTCGTAACGGAAACCCTGGATGACACCGTGAGGCATGCGACAGCGATTCTGAGCGGCGATGTGGTCGAGGAGATCAATCGCTTTGCCAGCGAGCAGAAGGCCGATCTGATTGTCATGGGCACCCATGGCTACAAAGGTCTGGATAAAATCCTCTTTGGCAGCGTGGCGGAAAAAATCGTTAAAACCGCGCCCTGTCCAGTGCTGACCATCAACCCCTACCGGTCGTAACTGTCCAACCGCGCCGCCTCTGCGTGGTCATCGGCTTGGCCTCGGCACACTTCGTCGGCCTCTGCCTGGCGCTTGCGGCACTGTCGAACAGTTATGGTTATGCGAACCTTTCCGGCCTCAAGCTGGAAAGATTCGGAGGATTCTGTCCATGACCTTTGAAAGCAAGCTGATTCCCATTCTGCGCGAGGGAGTAGAGATCGTAAAGATGATTTCTTTTAAAAAGTTGAAAGAAGCCCTGGCGAAGAAACATCCCGATCGGGAGACGGCTTTTCTTGCCAAGCTTGCCGGGGCATTGACCAATACGATCTTTGGCGCTCCGGCCTATGAGGAGCCCTTTGCCGTCTTTGCCCGAAGCCATGCCAACCTCATTGCCCATGAACAGGCCAGGATCGGGGCCATGCTTGAGGAGCTGCGGATTCCTCTCACCGACGCCCTCCGCATCCAGGCCCTGTGCGACCACCAGGAGGGTCAGAACAGCACCGCCACCCTCCTGCAGGCGCAAGACCTGGGAATCCTTCTGCCTGAGCGCGACCTGCCGCTGCCTCACAGCTTCATCGAGCTGGTTCGCAGGCTGGGCAGCGTCTTTGGCCTGCTGTTGCCGCCCCTGCCCAACACCGATGGGGCCGCAACTCATTAATGGCGGCGCTCAGCCCTCCATCTCGTATTTCTTGATTTTGCGCCACAGGGAAACCCGGTCAATGCCCAGTGACTGGGCGGCCAGGCTCTTGTTGTCCCCATGCTCCTTTAAAACCCACTCGATATAAGCCCGTTCCTGATCAGCCAGACTCGGGATTGTGCCGCTTTTCCGGCGGAAGGTCTGGAAACAGGCGCCGCGCAGGTCTTCAGGCAGATGCCCCACCTCGATGGTATCGCCGCTGGCCAGCGCCACCCCGCGCTCGATGATGTTTTCCAGCTCCCGGACATTGCCCGGAAAATCGTAGCGCAGGAGAATATCCACCACTTCTGGCTCGATGTTGCGCACCTCCTTATGCATCAATACCCCGTATTTCCTGATAAAATGCTGAATCAACAGGGGCAGGTCATCCTTGCGCTCGGCCAGGGGCGGGATCTGGAGTGCCACCACGTTGATGCGAAAGAACAGATCCTGGCGAAAATTCCCCAGCTTCACCTCCTCCGCCAGATTCCGGTTGGTAGCCGCGAGAAAACGGACATTAACCTTGATTGGCGTAACCCCGCCGAGATGCAGCACCTCTTTTTCCTGGATCACCCGCAGGAGCTTCACCTGCATGGACAATGACATCTCGGTAATCTCATCGAGAAAAAGGGTGCCGCCATCGGCCATCTCCACCAGGCCTTTTTTCATCTCCACCGCGCCGGTAAAAGCCCCCTTCTCATGGCCGAAAAGTTCATTGGCCAGCAACTCCTCCTGAAAGGCCCCGCAATTGACGGACAGCAAGGGGCCGTTCCGGCGGTTGCTGCAGGCATGGACAAAGCGGGCCAGCAGCTCCTTGCCCGTGCCCGACTCACCACAGATCACCACATTGCTGTCCGAGGTGGCGACCTGGGCTGCCGTGGCCAGCAGTTTTTTCAGCCTTGGGTTGTCGGTGATAATTCGGGCCTCTCCCTGAAAGACCTTGAGATGCTCCCGCAACCTGCTGTTCTCTCGCTTGAGCCTGGTTTTCTCCAGGGCTTCCCGCACCACCTTGCGAACCTCATCCAGCTTGTATGGTTTGGCGATATAATGGTAGGCCCCGCCCTTCATGGCCTCGATGGCGGAATCCACCGTGGCGTAGCCGGTGATCATTATCACCTCCGTGTCGGGATACAGCTCCCTGGAGCGCTGCAAAATCTGCATGCCGCCGACCTTTTCCATCTTCAGATCGGTCAGGACAAGGTCGAAGCTATTCTCCTCCAACAGATGCAGAGCCTTAGGCCCACTCTGGGAGGAGGTGACCTCGTAGCCCTCTTTCTTCAAAACATGCTTGAGATTGTGCAGGGCTATTTCTTCGTCGTCAACGACCAGAATCCTGGTGGGCTCGTCATTCATAACCATGTTCCTCTTGCTCTCCTGGGAGCATAATTATCCAGCTTGAGGCCGGAATTGGGGGTAACTGTTCAGCAGTGCCGCAGATGCGCGAAAGAGGTTTGCAAAGTGTGCTATTGCACATGAGCAGGCCGAAGACAAAGCAGATGTGGTGCTGCTGGACAGTTACCCGGCAGCCAGATAATGAAGGTGGTACCAAGACCGGGCCTGCTGTCCACGGTGATGGCCCCGCCATGCCACTCAATGATGTCATGCACAATGAACAGCCCGAGGCCGGAGCCCTTGCCCACATCCTTGGTGGTAAAAAACGGGTCAAAGATCCTCTTGACATGTTCCGCCTCGATGCCTGGCCCGTCATCTTCGATAAGGATTTCTACCTCGTCAAGCCCGGTGCCGCACCCGGTGCCAAGGGCGGAAATCCAGAGATGCCCGTGGCCTTGCACCGCGTCGATTCCATTCTTGATCAGGTTGAGCAGAACCTGCTGCATCCGCTGCTTGTCCACGATGATGGTGAGATCCTCCGGGATGTCCACGGCAATGACCACTTCGGTGGATGCGTGCCCCCGGATAAGCAGGATCGTTTCCTCCACCAGCTTTTTCAGCAGCAGCTTCTCCTTGTGGAATTCCTTGATCCGGGAAAATTCCAGCAGGGTGCGGACGATATCACGGGCCTTGTCCGCCTGAATCTCTATCTGGCCGATGAGATTCTTCTTGAACTCCACATCGTCTTCTGCAATCTCCTCGCCCAAAATCTGGGCCGAGGTGGAGATATTGGACAGGGGGTTGTTCAGCTCATGGGCCACCCCGGACAACAGGGTGCCCAAGGCCGCCAGTTTTTCCGATTGCACCAGTTGATGCTGCCGCATCCTCAGCTCCTTGGTCATCCGGTTGAAGGCCGTAAGCAGCGAACGAATCTCCGGCTCCCCCTCCCCCACGCCGATCTCGACAAAATCACCCTGAGAGATCCTCTTGGTGTATCCCTCAAGAATCTTCAGGGAACTCATCACCTTCCTCCCCAGAAGGGCGGCAATGCTCAGGGCGGAAACAAAAAGACAGGCCATGGAAACCAGAAGGATCTTGCGGGTGGTTTTCAGAAGGGTCGTGATCTTATTCTTCACCGCCTCCCTGGTTTTTTCCCCGAACTCGGTAAGTTCCTTGCCCGTGGAGCGGAGCTGCTCCTCCAGCTGCTCCTGGGTCTGACCGCTTCCGGGATACTTCACTCCCTGAACAATCCCCAGGTAATGGGCATGAAGCTGCGCCATGTTTCCGTTATAGGCCTCGATCACCCTTCCCAGCTGCTCCAGCTCCAAGGCGGAAACTGTCAGGCGCAGGGCCGCCGCGTTATTGGCAAAGAGCTCCCTGACCTTCTGCCAGTAAAGCTGATTTTCCTGAAAATCCTTTTCCTGCCGGTAAAGAAAATAATTCTTCTCAAACCTGCGCAGCTCAAGCGTCGTATTGAAAAAATCCTCAACCACCTCGCCGAAGGCCACCTGCTCTTCCACCCGCTTGACGATGCCATAAGTCAGAACAGCGGAGCCCATCATGAGGAGGAGCAACAGATAGAAGCCATAGGTGATCTTTTTGCGGATGCCGAGCTGAAACATGTTTTATCTTCCTTTTTTCTCTTCAGGCACACCATACTCCCAGCGAAAAACAAAGTCCAGAGGTTGCATTTGGCAACGCCATCTTTATTGTTGCAACACCAGATTATCTCTCTGATTTTATTAAAAATTATTTTATCAACAAAAATAATGTTGCGAAACAGAAACATCATGCCTGGCAGCCACCAATCAGGATAACTGCTCGAAATAAAACGATAATCCATAAAAACCAGAGACTGGCACACTTGTTGCTCAACGAACCAGGCAAGAGCAACCGAAAATTTATCCTGTTTCATCACCACATCCATATCCAGGGGAGAAAAATCATGAACACCATCCTGACCAGAATCGACCGCCTGATGATGGCCATCACCTTTGCCGAGGCCAATGAACCGGAACTGGCGCAAGAATGCCTTGGCCACAGGAAAGCGGCGCTGAACAGGCAGACGAAGCAGAACACCAAGATGACTGGCGGCCAGATCGTGGCGCGCCACTCCGCCCATTGAAGCGAAGACTCTTGACCTTGGCACGCCCCATGAGCGCCCTGACGACAATGTTCAAAAAACTTGAAGAGGCCATGACTGCGGCGACCTTTGCCGAGGCCGGCGAATTCGAGACGGCGCGCCAGTTCCTCACAACCAGCAAGAATGCCCGCAAACGGGTGCTTCTGGGAACCGACAAGCCGGAGATTGCGACCAGAACCATCAGCTACGCCCTGCACCTCTGCCAGCGTCTTGGCGGCGGCCTGGAGATCTTCCACATGCTGCGCCTGCCGGAGAACGAAACAGCGTCCTGGCTGAATCAGGAAAAAGAGCCCCTCGTCGCCCTGAATACCGCCTTGCAGGAAAAGGGCGTTATCTATCAACCGGTCAGCGGGCTGGGCTGTCTGGCGGATGAGCTGCTTCGCCATGCCAGCGCTCGCCGGGATATCCTCTGCGTGGTCTTCGATGTCTTGGAGCCAGACGGCATGAGCTGCCGCAAGGCAAAAGAAAACATGATCGCCAAATTTCAGGCCTTGCACTGTCCTGTCGTGATGTACGCGGGATCGGGCAGAGTCTGACACTATAACTAGAAATATCAAGCAAAAAGGGAGCAAAAATGAACCTCACCACCTTTGACAAAAACATGTCGGCTATCGCCTTTGCCGAGGCAGGAGAAGGCGACACCGCCCGCCAGATTCTGAGTGAAAGCGCTAAAAAGCAGGCCGGTAAATCTCCGGTTCCGGCGGGAAGACCCAAACCATACTCAAAAACCATTATTTTCGGGATGCTGTCGATTTCCGCCTATGTCCTGCTCTTTACCAACGAAAAGCTGGTCACCGAGATCTTCACCATGGGCGGCTGGCGCTGGGTGTACCCGGTAGGGGCGGCCTTCTTCTTTTCCTTCATCCACGGGGCCTTTGCCAGCAACCTGCTGAGCACCCTTGGTCTTGAAGCAAAAAAATAAACACCTGCCCAGCTTAGCTAAAGGAGATCTACCCTCATGAAAAAGTTACTGTTTATACTCATGTTCGCCCTGCTTCCCCTGGCCATGGTTGCCCAGTCGGCCCTGGCCGCTGGGGACGGGCCGTCCAAGGATATGCTCAAAGGCATTATCACCGAAGTGAATGCCGCAGAGCGCACCCTTGTCTTTCAGAAAGATGACACCAAGGAATTTATGACCCTTACCCTGGGCGAGAAGATGCAGCCCGAGGACATGAAAATGAACCAGAAGGTGCTGATCAATCTGGACAAACATGCCGCTGCTGACAAGGTGATGAAGGATGTCTCCATCATGTTTATAGACATGAGCGTCAGCAAGCTTCTTGCCCTGCTGGTTATCGGCGCGGTGGGCGGCTTGCTTTCCGGCTTCATCGGCTCCGGTGGCGCCTTTGTCATGACCCCGGCCATGATGTCTCTGGGCGTGCCCGGCGCAGTGGCGGTGGCCAGCAACATGTGCCATAAATTCCCCAAGGCTATGGTCGGCGCCTACAAGCGCTGGAAATACGGTCAGGCGGATATCAAGCTCGGCCTGGTCATGGCCTCCACCGCCGTCATTGGCGTGCAGATCGGGATCAAGATCCAGAAACACATCCTGAATCAATTCGGCGGCGCGGGCTCCAACCTCTACATCAGCGCGGTTTTTATGGTGGTTCTTGTTTTTGTCGGCGGCTATGTCTTTTATGATGCCTGGAAGCTCGCCAAGGGCGGCGGCAAAGAGACCGTGAGCAAACTGGCCATTGCCATGCAGAAGATCAATCTCCCCCCCATGATGCACTTCAAAACCGCCAAGGTGACCATCTCCGCCTGGATCACCATCCCGGTCGGCCTGCTCACCGGCATGCTCGCCGCCACCATCGCCGTAGGCGGCTTTGTCGGCGTCCCCGGCATGATCTATGTGATCGGCGCCTCCGCCATGGTGGCCAGCGCCACCGAGTTGATTATCGCCTTTGTCATGGGTGCCTGGGGTTCCGTGCAGTGGGGCCTGTCCGGTCTGATCGATATTCGCCTCGCCCTGCTGCTCCTGGCCACCTCCCTGATCGGCGTGCAGCTCGGCGCCTTAGGCACCACCTATGTCAAGGACTACATCATCAAGGTGGTCATGGCCACCACCATGCTCATCGTTGCGGTCAGTCGTGGAGTCAAGATCCCCGGTTACCTGATCGATCTTGACCTGATGAGCCCCATTGACGCGGGCACTCTTGCCCTGCTCGAAGGGATCAGCTTCTGGTCTCTGGTTACTGCCCTGGGCTCTGCCGCTCTCATCATCATCGTGGCCATGGTCAAGGGGATGACCGCCGACCGCCACAGCAAAAGGGCCCTCGCGGGAGTCAATCATGGCTAAATATCGAAAGATTCTCGTTGCCTATGATGGTTCTCCCTCTGCTAAAAACGCCCTCTCCCTGGCAAGCCAGGTGGCCAGGGAGGACAAGAGCTGGATCAAGGTGCTGGCTGTTGTTCCTTCCTACCAGGGAGACCTGGACCTCATCGGGGTTTCCAATATCAAGGAGGCCATCACCGGGCCAGGGCTTGAGCTGCTGGCCGAAGCCAAGCGCATTGCGGATCAGGAGGGGGTTCACATCCTGAGCAACCTGGAACAGGGCGAACCCTACGAGCAGATCGTCCAGGTCGCCGAAGAGGAGAACTGCGATCTCATTGTCATGGGTCGCCGGGGCAAGGGCACAGTGGAACGGGCGCTCATCGGCAGCGTCACCGCCAGGGTCATCGGGCATACCAGCAAGGATGTCCTGGTGATCCCGGAAAACAGCAGGCTCTCCTGGGAGAACCTGCTGCTGGCCACGGACGGCTCCACCTGCTGCGACAACGCCCTGGCCAGGGCGTTAGAGATTGCCCAGGAACGGAAAGCCAGGCTTTCCGCCGTTTCCGTGGTCTATACCAATGACGAGTTTTACGCGGTTGGTCAGGAGGTGGTGAAGGAATTGTATCAGGAAGCGGACAAGGTTCTGGACAAGGTCAAAAAATGGGCCAGTGATCTTGGGGTGCAGACGGAGCTGTTCGTCCGCGACGGCGAACCCCATCAGGCCATCACCGCCATGGCGGCGGAAATCTCCGCCAGCCTGATCGTCATGGGTTCCCATGGCAGGAAAGGCTTGACCCGCCTGCTCATGGGCAGCGTCACCGAGCGGGTTATCGGCTATGCGGATTGCCCGGTTCTGGTCTGCCACCTGTCGTAACTGTCCAGCAGCACCGCATCTGCGTTGTCATCGGCCTGCTCGTGTGCAAAAGCACACTTCGCAGGCCTTTTCCTAGCAGCTACGGCACTGCTGAACAGTTACGTTTTTTGGGTTTTTCCAATTTCTGGGTCAACGCTGAATAGTTGCCGCCTTTTTTTGTAAACAACAGGTTCTCTGCGGGCGCTCATTTAAGCGCCCGTTTTTTTCAGCTGCTCATGGCGTTCCCGCCCTAATTCGGGTATCTTCACTCCCATGCTTCTCATCCATCCCCCCGCCGCCAAGGCCTGCGAACCTCCCGCCGGGATTGCCCGTCTGGCCGGAGCCTTACGCGGGCATGGCCTGCCCTGCACCCTGCTGGACGCTAATCTGGAAGGCCAGTTGTTCCTGCTTGCCGGTTCTCCTGCTGGCACGGACACCTGGAGCCTGCGCGCGGGCAGAAATCTCAACGCTAATCTGGCCGCCTTGCGAACCCCGGTACTGTACCAGAATCCTTCCCGCTACCGGCGGGCGGTGGCGGATGTCAACCGGGTGCTGGAGCAGAGCGGTCGAGGACACCATCTGGCCCTCAGCCTGGCCAACTATCAGGAACAGGGACTCTCTCCCTTGAGCAGCGCCGATCTTATCCGGGCGGCCGAGAACCCGGAGGCAAACATCTTCTTTCCCTATTTCGCGGCCCGGCTCCCTGGTCTTATTGAAGAGAGCCGCCCTGCCCTTATTGGCTTCTCCCTGAACTACCTGAGTCAGGCCCCAACCACCTTTGCCATGCTGGGCTTTCTTAAAAAACGTTATCCTGGGCTGCCCATCGCCTTAGGCGGCGGGCTGGTTACCTCCTGGCTGCGCAACCCGAACTTTCGCAGCCCCTTTGCCGGATTGGTGGATCATTGCCTGGCCGGGCCAGGAGAAGAGGCGCTGATCCGCCTCCTTGCCGGTGATTTTTCCCCGTCTCACCAGACCCCTTCCTATTCCGGCCTGCCGCTGGCCAACTATCTGGCCCCCGGCCTCATCCTGCCTTATGCCGCCTCTGCGGGCTGCTACTGGAACCGCTGCCTGTTCTGCCCGGAAAAGGCCGAAGGCAACCCCTATCAACAGCTTCCCCCGGCCACGGTGCTGGCGGATATCGCCAGGCTCAAGGCCGCCAGCCAGCCTGGCCAGCCGGCCCTGCTCCATTTTCTCGACAACGCGGTGAGCCCGGCTCTGATGCAGGCCCTGGCCGCCGACCCACCGGGCCTCGACTGGTACGGCTTTGCCCGGATCAGCCCCCTGCTGGCTGAGATTGATTTCTGCCAGGCCCTGCGCCGTTCCGGCTGCCGGATGCTGAAGCTGGGTCTGGAATCAGGCGATCAGTCCGTGCTGGCGGCCATGCACAAGGGCCAGGATCTGGCCCTGAGCGCAAAGGTTCTGCAAACCTTGGCTGCGGCCGGGATTGCCACCTACATCTATCTGCTCTTCGGCACCCCTGCGGAATCCCTGAGCGAAGCGCGACACACCCTGGACTTTGTGGCCCGGCATCACCAGGCCATCACCTTTCTCAATCTGGCCGTGTTCAACATGCCCGTCGGCAGCCCGGAAGCGCCAGCTGTAGCGCGCAGCGCGTTTTACGGGGGCGACCTCTCCCTGTACACCGATTTCGAACATCCCAGAGGCTGGTCGCGCAAGGAAATCCGGCGGTTTCTCGACCAGGAGTTCAAGCGTCACCCGGCCATTGCCCGGATTCTTCACCGCGATCCGCCGCTTTTCACCTCCAACCATGCCGCTTTTTTCTGCTGAGTCCTGCCCCCCGTTCCGCCCCTTGCAACACCACCAACTTCTGCTCCTCCTGAAAGACGCCCGTCGTTTCATCCCACAGCGGTAACGGGCCGGACGAAAATTCAAGGTTTTGGGCAAACTCCAGTATTGATAACTTATTCCATTTCTAAATCAAATATGCTATAATACCCTCACCAAAACGGAGGTGAGACTATGGCACGAACAGCGAGCGGCAAAGATGTCCTCGAAAAAGCAAAGGAATGTTTGTTGAAGGCCAAAACTATTGACGAATTGAGGCGAGCACAAGTGGTTATTCTCCCTTTGGAGCATGGTTTTTCCATTGAGCAGACGGCGGCCATAACTGGCATCTCAAAGAGATGGGCTTCTCAATTGCGGATAGAATTTATTAGTTCTGGCGGCACCATCTCTAAGAAATCTCCGCAAGGTGGGCGTCGCCGTGAAAATTTAACACCTGCCGAGGAGGCTGAATTCCTCGCGCCTTTTCAGGAAAAAGCTAAAGACGGCGGCATATTGATTGTCAGTGAAATTAAAGCGACCTTGGATGTGCGCTTAGGCCGCAAAGTATCACTGGCTTCAGTTTACAATCTGCTACATCGCCACAACTGGCGAAAGCTTGCCCCTGACAAGCGTCACCCCAAGTCAGATATGGCAATCCAGGACGAGTGGAAAAAAAACTGCCCGGACTCCTCGCCCAAATCGACAGAGAGTGGGCAGACGAAAGGCCGATCAAGCTGATGTTTCAGGACGAGGCTCGCTTCGGTCGTATCTCGGAGACCAGGCATTGTTGGTGTCCAAAACCGTTTCGTCCTGTTTGTCAGGCCATGGTAACGCAAGAGTACACTTATGCCTATGCTGCTGTTTCTGTTGCTGATGGCGTTCTTGACACGCTGATTTTGCCGTATGTCAACACCGATTGCATGCAGGTGTTTATTGACGAGGTGGCTGCAAGGCATCCAGCTCATCGGGTTGTCATGGTAATTGACGGTGCTGGGTGGCATCGTTCGGACTCGCTTGTTCAGCCCGAAAATATGCGTTTGGTAAAGTTGCCACCGTATGCCCCTGAGCTTAACCCTGTCGAACACTTGTGGGATGATTTGAGAGAAAAATCCTTTCATAATAAGGTATTTAAAAGCATTGACGCACTTGAGGATCATTTGTCGGCATCATTACGAGATATGGAACTGGATACCGACCGGGTGCATTCAATCGTCGCTTGGCCATGGATTATTAGTTCACTTATGAATTAGAAATGGAATAACAACTAAAAAACGTAACGCCAAGGTGCAGAGACGCAAAGACAACATGTTGAAATAAAAGGATTACACCCAGAGGGCATAAGTTTCATTTGAGCAGGCAAGCTGCTCAACTCAGCTTTAAAACTTTGCGATTTTGCGCCTCTGCGTTAAAAAATGAGTTATTGCGACCCCATCAAACTTGGGTTAGCCGTTACCCCATTTCTCTTGAATACGGCGCACCGCCTCCTGCACATTCTCCCGCGAACCAAAGGCTGAAAGGCGAAAAAAGCCCTCGCCGCTGGGGCCGAAACCGCTGCCTGGCGTGCCAACCACATGGCATTCGTTGAGCAGCTTGTCGAAGAAAGCCCAGCTCTTCAGGCCCTTTGGCGTTTTCAGCCAGATATAGGGGGCGTTCACCCCGCCGTAGCAGGTGATGCCAGCCGCCGAGAGTCCGTCCAGAATAAGGCGGGCATTTTGCATGTAAAAGTCGATGGTTTCCTGTACCTGGGGCCAGCCTTCCTCTGAGTAGACTGCGGCCGCCGCCCGCTGCACCGGATAGGAAACCCCGTTGAACTTGGTGCATTGCCTGCGGTTCCAGAGCTTGTTTAAGCCCACTTTTTCCCCGCCTGCGGTAAGGGCCATGAGTTGTTCGGGCACCACGGTCAGGCCGCAGCGCACCCCGGTAAAGCCAGCGGTTTTTGAGAAGGAGCGGAATTCAATGGCGCAGTCTTTCGCGCCCTCAATCTCGTAGATGGAGTGGGGGATGCCCGGCTCGGTGATGTAGGCCTCGTAGGCCGCGTCAAAAAAGATGATGGCCTGGTTTGCCCTGGCATAATCCACCCAGGCCTGGAGCTGTTCTCTGGAGGCCACCATGCCTGTGGGATTGTTGGGATAGCAGAGGTAGATGATCTCGACCTTTTCTGTGGGGATGGCTGGAGTGAAGCCATTTTCTTCGGTGCAGGGCAGATAGACGAGGCCTTGGTAGTAGCCCTTCTCGTCTGCTTCGCCGCTGCGGCCGATCATCACGTTGGTGTCGTTGTAAACCGGATAGACCGGATCGCAGATGGCCACCCTGTTGTCGAGGGCGAAGATGTCGAGGATGTTGGCGCTGTCGCATTTGGAGCCATCGGAGATGAAGACCTCCGATGGCATGAGTTCCACGCCCAGCGGTTGGTATGCTTTCTCGATGATCACCTTGTTCAGCCATTCGTAGCCCTGTTCCGGGCCGTAGCCTTGGAAGGTCTCGTTGCGGCCCAGGTCTGCCACGCCATCATGGAAAGCCTTGATTACCGCCGGGGCCAGGGGCCGGGTCACATCGCCGATGCCCAGGCGGATGACCTTGGCCTCCGGGTGGCTGTCGCTGAAGGCCTTGACCCTGCGGCCTATTTCCGGGAAGAGATAACCGGCCTTCAGTTTAAGATAGTGTTCGTTGATCAGAGTCATGCTTTTCTCCAGCTTATTTTTGTCTCTAATATCATGGTAAGGCGGCAAATTCTACCTGCGGATGGCAAAAAACGAAACAAAAATATCTCGCCTTCCGGTGAGCCATAGATCATTCGCTTGATTTTTCGGGGTTATTTGTGGCTGGGCTTCATTCTTGCGAACCCTTCAGAATTCAATGCCTCTTCGGGCCTTGACCCCCTGCTGGTATGGATGTTTCAGGCTGCGCATTTCGGTAACCAGATCCGCGCAGGCAATGAGGCCCTGGCTGGCGTCGCGGCCGGTGATAACGAGATGCAGGCGTGGCGGGCGTTGGCGGAAAAGGGCGATGATCTCCTCTTCCGGGATAAGGCCCAGGCTGATCAGGTAGGTGAGTTCGTCCAGAATGATCAGATCGTAGGCGTCGCTCAAGATTTTTTCTCTGGCTAGTCGCCAGCCGGACAGGGCCGCAGCCTTCACGATTTCCCTCTCCTGCTGCCAGGTAAAACCGGTTCCGGTGAGATGCAATTCCACCTGGTCGGGAAAGGCGGTGGTCAAGGCGAGGGCCTCGCCGCTTTTGGTCTGGCCCTTGATGAATTGAATGATGCAGACCTTCAGGCCCTGGCCCGCCGCCCGGAGCGCCTGCCCGAAGGCCGCCGTGGTTTTCCCCTTGCCGTGTCCCGTATTGACGATAATCAGGCCCTGTGTCGTCATTTGTTCCCTCAAGGAGTAACAGTGTTCTGCCCGACTTCCGGGAAGCGGGTGGAGGATGAATAGTCGCTGGTGCGTAATTTTTCTATCTGGCGGCGGTAAAAGTCCTGCTGCGTCTCTGCCTTGGCCAGGGCTTCCTCTGCAAGGGGCAGGGCTTCTTCGCGCCTGCCGTTTGCCCAGTATGCCGTGGCCAGGGTGTCGAGTATGGGCGAAGTTCTTGTTGTCGCCGCTGCTTTCTGGGCGAGGAGCAGGGCTTTTTTCGGGTTGCGCAGCCAAGGCTGCTGGGCGGTGAGGAGAAGCCAGGCCAGGTTGTTCAGGGCTTCCGGGTTGGCGGGGGCAAGGCGGAGCGCCTGTTCATAGGCGGTAATGGCGGATTGTTCCTGCTGGCGGCTGGATTGCAGATCACCCAGAAGCTGAAACCAAAGGTCATTGCCAGGTTGTTCCTCTATTTTGTGCCGGATGAGCGCCTCGGTTAATCTGGCCTTGGCTGTTTCGTCTGCAAGATTCTGGGGCAGACGCCAGGCGGCAATGGCGCTTGCCAGCATGAGCACGGCATAGAGGGCCAGGGTCAGATAAACCAAGCGGTGCTGGCGAGGGATCAGGGCTGGATTTTTTTCGCAGCGGCGAAGGTAGTCGATGCGCTGGCCCAGGCCGAAATGGTGCCAGCTGGGCAGATCCCTGATGTTGCCGCTGGCCAGGGCGATTTTTTCAAAGACCCGGATCAGGGGGGAAGCCTGGCCCATGGCGCTCATGGCATACAGGTCGGCCTGCCGTTCAAAGTTGCGCATGAAAAAACCAAAGATGAAACGGAAATAAGCAAGCACCAGGGCAAAAAGGATAAGGGTGCTAATCATGGTAAGAATTGTTTCCGGAGATTTTCCAGTCAGGGTGAGCAGCCGGTAAAAAAAATCCGAACTGAGCAGAAAGAGGAGGAGAGGGCTGCCGCTTGCCTGGGCCAGCAGGGCAAAACCGAGAAAGAGCAAGAGGTAGAGCTGGAGATGGCAGCGTTTGACATGTCCCAGTTCATGGGCCATGACCGCTTCGATTTCCTCCGGGGTGGTGACTTCGAGCAGGGCGGGGGTAACAAGGAGGTAGCGGAAGCGGCCCGTGAGCCCTATGACCCCGGCGGTGAGCAGGCGGCCTTCGAAGAGTGGCCAGAGCAGGATGTCGGCAAATTGCAGGCGCTGGGCGCGGCAGAAATCTTCCAGGCGCTGCTTTGTCGGCCCAGGCGGAAGCGGGGTGCAGCCCCAGAGACGGACAATGGCCAGGGGCAGAAAAAAGATCAGGCCGAAAAGCGAGAGCAGTGTCAGGACAGGCTCGCCCCAGGGCGAGGCAAGAAATTCCTGCAACCAGGGAAAGGGGGCAAGCTGCACCAGGTCGAAAAGGAGGGAGATTATCAGCCAGGGAAGAATAATGGCGAGATTGATCCGGAGGTTTGCCAGCACAAATGAGCGGGCGGCAATGGCCCTGGCAAAAACCTTTTGATAGCTGGGAAGCCCTGCCAGCCAGATAAGGCAGAGATAGGCGAAGAAGACGATGATCCCCGCCAGATGGGCAAGAACCGGGATCTCTCCGGCAAGGGGCAGCCTGCTGAGGTAGGTGCGTCCTTCCAGCAGGAAGATGTCTGCGGCCAGAAAAACGAGGGCCAGGATGGAGAGCCGTTGTTCCACGGCAAAATAGCGGGCTGCCGTGTGGTTAAGGTCGCGCCGGAAAAAATAGCGGGCCAGATAGTTGAAAAGAAGACCTTTGCCGCAGAAGAGCAGCAGGGTGGCGGGCCAGGTGATCTGGGCTTGCTCTGGAATGCCCCCGGTGGTAAGAATAAGGATGACCACCAGGAAGTAGATGAGATTATTGTACATTAGGCTCGGTTGTGGGGCTGGCCGGAGATTCTGCTGTTGTGCTCCTGATATTTCTGGAGCAGGTTGCGCAACTCCTGCGGCTCGATAAGCTGTTTTTCCAGAAAAAATTCGCCGAATTTTTTCTGCAGCCGTTTCTGATGGGCAACGAGCATCTGCAGCTGCGGCTGAGATAGCAGGCCGAGTTCCAGGGCTGCCTGGCCAAATGGCTGTAATATCGAGCGGTTATGGAGAACCTGCCTTACCTCTTCCTCGTTGAGCAGGCCAAAACGCTGGCCGATGGCTCCCAGGCGCGGTCGTTCGTTGCGTTGCCAGATCAGGGCCTGGATGATGGTTCGCCAGTTGACCTTGCCTGAATAGTAGAGGAAATGACCAAGAAGCAGGCGGCGGTTCGGCAGGGGGCCTTGGTAGAGGCTTTCTGTATTCCAGAAAAAAGCAGGCTGGCTGGAGGTGTGCCGGAGATCAGTTTTTGTCCGGGTGTTGACCCTGGTTTGCTGGCTGGGCCCGGCTTCGCCCTGGTTAGGTCTTGCCTGCCGGGGGCGGCGGGGAGAGGTTTTAGGCTGGGCCGGGAGGACAACAGGGTGAGGCAGACAGTAGCCTTTTTCCCTGGCCTCAAGAAAGGTGGTCAGGTTTTCGTAAGCCTCCTGCACCGAGTGAAACAGCTCGTGGCCTTGCTGCTGCGCCAGGTTGTCTTCCATGGCGGCCCGGTCCGGGTGGGTTTCCATGGCCCGTTTGCGGTAGGCGCTCTTGATGCCGGAGAGCTGGAGATAGTCCAGAAATTCGCGGGAGATGCTGAGCTCCTGGCCAAAAATTATCTCGCAGGAGTGAAAGAGTTCCCTTTCAGCGACAACTGTTTCCATGGCCTGTTTCATTCTCCCTGGAGGTTTGGGTGAAAAAGGAGGGTTGTCCCTGCCAACGAGTTTGGTGAAAAATATGCAGTCGTGTAAGTCCTGTGCAAAGATATAGCCCGTTTGTGATACGATACATTTGCAGGAGGACGGCAAGCAGCGAATGATAAGTAATTAACAGTATTATTCAGCAGATAGCATCTTATTTTTAAGATTTTTTATTCGTAGAAATTTCAAGGTGAATGGGGGGTTTTTATGGGACAATCAGCCGAAACAGGGGGGCAAGGCGTGGCGTCATGTTATTTTGGCCGTGATTTCAACATGATGCCGGCATGGGTAGAACTTAAGGAGCTGGCCAGGGAGCCCTATGACCTGACTGCGCCAGGCGCCCTTTCCCCGGCGAGAATCCGTTGCTACCGGACTCATGCCGCCGGGTTTGATTTGTTGTATGCCACGCAGCGGGTGGACGAGGGGGTGCTTGCGGCTTTGCAAAGGCTTGCCGAGCAGAGCGGGGCAGTGGCCCAGTTTATGCTGATGAAAAAGGGCGAGGTGTTGAACCGGATCGAGGGCTATGCCAGCGAGGAGCGTCAGGTGCTGCACACCGCCTGCCGCGATGTTTTTGCCCCGGTCAGTCTGGCGCCTGCGGCCTCGGCCCAGGCCAGGGCCGAGCTGAAAAAGCTGGCCGATTTTCTGACTGCTCTTGAAGCGGGGGCCATTGTCAATGCGGCAGGAGAGTCGTTTACCGATCTGATCCAGGTGGGGATTGGCGGATCCGACCTTGGCCCCCGGGCCTTGTCCCTGGCTCTGGCCGCCTATAAAATCCCAGGGCGGCGCGTGCATTTTATCAGCAATGTGGATCCTGATGACGCCGCCGCCATCCTGGATGGGTTGAATCTTGCCAGAACCCTGGTGAATGTGGTGTCGAAAAGCGGCTCCACCCTTGAAACCCTGACCAACGAAGAGCTGGTGCGCGAGGCTTACGTTGAGGCCGGGCTTGAGCCGAGCCGGCATTTTCTGGCTGTTACCGGCAAGGGCTCGCCCATGGATAATCCCGCCCGGTATCTTCGTTCTTTTTATATGTTCGACTTTATCGGCGGACGTTACAGCGCTACGTCCATGGTCGGCGCGGTGATGCTTGGTTTTAGCCTGGGATACGCGCATCTTCTGGAGATTCTCCGGGGAGCCAACGCCATGGATCTGGCCGCGGAAGAACAGGACATCTGCCGTAATCCGGCCTTGCTTCTGGCCCTGCTTGGCATCTGGAACCATAATTTTCTTGGCTGTGAAACCCTTGCCATCCTGCCATACAGCCAGGCGCTGGCCCGTTTTACCGCCCATCTCCAGCAATGTGACATGGAAAGCAACGGCAAATCCGTGACCAGACAGGGCAAGCCTCTGGCCTGGAAAAGCGGGCCCATTATCTGGGGCGAGCCAGGCACCAATGGTCAGCATGCCTTTTACCAGTTGATTCATCAGGGAACCGCCATTGTCCCTGCCGAATTTATCGGCTTTCGCACCAGCCAGTATGGCCATGATCTGCTGATCGAGCAGACCTTTTCCCAGGAAAAACTGGTGGCAAACATGCTGGCCCAGGCCATTGCCCTGGCGACCGGGCAGACGCAGGAAAACCCCAATCGGCGTTTTGCCGGAAACCGCCCCAGCACTGTACTCCTGGCTGACCGGCTGACGCCTTACGCCATGGGCGCGCTGCTGGCCCTCTATGAGGCCAAGGTGGTGTTTCAGGGTTTTATCTGGAACATCAACTCCTTCGATCAGGAAGGGGTGCAACTGGGGAAAAAACTGGCAACCAGACTGCTGGCCCATTATGCCGGTCTGCGCCATGATTCTGGCTACAGCGGGGAAGGGCATGATGACCCCGGCTGGGCCCTGCTTGCCGCCGCCGGGATGCTGCTGCCCAAGTGACAAGTAGCAGGTTGCCCGGCCAGTATTATTGATAAGCCGTCCTGATTAGCGCTGATTTAACAGGGGGAGCGGCCCTCTTTTTTTCTGGGCGGTTGTGGGAAATACTCGCCCGAATTAAAAGATGTTGTCAGAGTGGCCTTGGGATAAGGGGAAACCTATGAGTCAGGCAGGGTAAGTTGATCAACAAAGCAACGGCTTCCCCTCCGCCCCTGTCGCGTTGAAGGTCAAGTACTCAACATAAATATGGTCCGGCGGCAAGTTTTCGTGATAGCGTTCGTACATTTGCGCGCAGGCATCTTCGAGGTGTTTGGCAAACAGCTTGCTGTCAAACAGTAGGGTGGTGAGGCGATTGCTCTCCAGCTTTTGCTTGAGAGCGTTGAGCCGCGCTGGATTGGTGGCTAATTCCACCGCCAGGGCCTCGTACTCCTCTTGAGTTTTGGTAATCAGCTCCGGCAGATCAATGGCGGTAAGCAAGCTTGTGGCCATCCTGCTGGCAAATGCTTCACCAGTACAGGTCAACAAGGGTAACCCGGCCCAAAGGGCATCACTGGCCGTTGTCCCGGCATTAAATGGCAGGGTATCTAAAAACAAGTCTGCACAACGGTAGCGGGCCAGATATTCAGGGGCAGGTAGTAGTTTGGCAAATACCAGACGCTGTGCCTCTACCCCCAACTGTGCGGCCTCCGTGCGTAAGTTGTTAGCGGCAGTGGGGTTGTCATCAGAGAGCCAGAGGACATCCATGATAAGTAAAGTCAAGGGGAAAACGGAGGTTTCCCATCACCTCCCGGATATCATCCGGCGGCCTTATTCGTTGCCCTTCTTCCCAGCCAATCTTTTTAAATCTCTTCTTGTGGTCC
>Ga0208863_1000407_pt1 | contig 45477 bp, 50 predicted proteins | sample RifOxyD3_FD_184040 | JGI IMG/M metagenome (GOLD analysis project Ga0208863, IMG submission 184040) | Soil microbial communities from Rifle, Colorado - Rifle Oxygen_injection D3 (SPAdes) | ecosystem: Environmental > Terrestrial > Deep subsurface > Rock core/Sediment | place: Rifle, Colorado... | reverse complement strand
TCCATATGCGGGTGTAAATGCGTTTTTAGATAACTCACATTTTGCCAGTAATGGCCGCCCGCATCCTTATTTTTTTGCCTTAAATTGCAAACAATTTCACTCAGCTACCGAGTTTTGCAAGATCCTCATTTTTTATAACACATTGATTTATTTAGCTGTTACAACCCTATTTTTTCCGGTACGCTTGGCTTGATACATTGCCTTGTCCGCGCGGCCTATGACTTCGTCTTGCGATTCATCGGCTGTGCGCTGTGCAACCCCGGCGCTAAAGGTCACCAGTACCCGGTCATTTTCATGCAGGAAAAACTTTTTGGTGAGCTCGCGTTGCAGGCGTTCCACTGTGCTGGCCGCTTCTTCCAAGGCGACTTCCGGCAAGATGATGACGAATTCTTCACCGCCGTAGCGAGCCACCGAGTCGGAGGGGCGTAACGCTTCCTTGATGACTGCGCACAGATGGACAAGTGCCTGGTCGCCTACCTGATGTCCCATGGTATCGTTCAGGCGTTTGAAGTCATCAATATCGAGCAGTGCCACGCACAACGGTAAATGGCTGCGATCTACCCGACGGCTCTCGCGCTCAAAGGCTTCGTCCATGCCGCGCCGGTTCAATGCGCCGGTGAGTTGATCTTGATGAACCAGCTCGCTGACCTGTGCCAGTTCTTTTTCAAGTTCCTGAATTTTTGCTTCTGCTTCTTCGACCTGTTTGCGGGAGTCGAGCAATTCTTCGTGAGTGCGAGAGGCGCTGGCCTGTATCTCGCGCGTGTCCTGCATAATATCGTTGAGTAAACTGCTCAGCTCATTGAGATTGTTTGATTTTGCAATCTTCTGGCTGTAACCCTCAATTTTGTTGTGATAATCGCCCGTGCTGACAGTGATATTGGCTAAACGATCGATAAAGCTCGCCATCAGGTTTTTCAGGGTGGACTTGGCGTCCGTGAGGCTCTTTTTTAGCATGCTTTGCTTGATGATCGCTTCGCGCAGGCTGCGTTCGGCATCCGCAATGACATGCTTGTCGATCGGATTCCCGATGATCACTTGCAATGCTTTGATTTGACCGTGCAGCCAGTCTTCGTCTTCCACCATCTCGCCGATATTCTCTACCAGCAGACGCAGCAGGCGAAGGATGCCCTCGTGTATCTTAACTTTGTCACTGCTGCGTAATTCAACTTTGAGCCAAAATTGTCTCAGTTGTCTGGCCAGTTCTGTGATTTGATCCATCGTATTGATTTGACGAATCTGCGTGGCGAGTTTGTGTACCTCGTCGGCCAGTTCCGGTTGTGAGCTGATGCTGCTTTCCAGTGTTTGAGCTAATAGCCCGGCCATTTTTTCGAGCATTTCAGCCGAATTTTTATCCGTGATTGATTGGATTTCGGCTGTACCCGTAACAGGCGAAGTGGCGGTCAGGGGCGTAGCCGGTGTGAGCTGGATTTCAGCGGGCGGTGTTGTGGTTGCTTCATCGGTGTTCTCAAGCAGACTGGCTGCTGCGGGAGATTCCGACCAGGAGCGCACCAGATTGCCCAGCTTTTCATACAAAATATCCGGATTGGTGTTAAAGCGCGTGAGTACGGTTTCCAGGCCTTCCTTTTTGCGCGAAACGGTCAGGCCTTTGTGCGGGATTTCGAGTTGTCGCAACAGATCGCGGATTAGCGCGGGCCAGCTCTGTGTGAGCGCATTCTTTTGCTCTGCCTTAGGTAATACTTTCTCAATTTCCTTATAACACAGCTCCCACTTTTGTTCGGTCAGCATCCTTTTTAGAGCCATGCCGCTTGCAGCATCTTTGTCAGATAACAGCAGATGTTCTGCGACACTTTTCAATACTTTTTCGGCGCCGCCGCTTTCCGTGGTGGATGAGCCGCTGAGTTCGGTGTAAAGCTTTGTGTAATTATCCGGGGTAGGCAGGAGTCGGCGTTGCGCCAGCAGTTTCAGCGTTTCGCGTGCGAGTTCTGAGGGGTTGGTCCTGTTCATGACTCAATCTCTGGAGCGTTGATTAGATGCGCTCATTATCCCTTATTTGCATATCACGTAGGCTGAGAATTGTGAGGGTAAATGATCTTATTTTCAATCCTGTGATTCGACCAGGTGGTGCGTGATGGCGTAGTGTATCGCCTCGGCATTGTTGGAGAAACCCATCTTGGCCAGCATGCGGCTTCGGTACACGCTCACCGTCTTAGGACTCAGCATCATGATTTCGGAGATGTCGCTCAGCGATTTTCCCGAAGCCATTAAGCACAGAGTCTGATATTCGCGGTTGGACAGGCTCTGGTGCATGAGTTCTTGCGATTCGCCGATCAGGTTGTTGAGGAGTTGTTCCGCCAGTGTTTCGCTGATGTATTTTTTGCCGCTGAGCACCTGACGTATTGCGGTGATCAATGTGTCTGATGCACCCTGTTTGTTGATGTAACCCATCGCGCCGGCCTTGAGTGCACGCACGCCGTACTGGTCTTCCGGATACATGCTTAACACGATGATTTTAAGTTCCGGTTGCTCGGATTTAAATTGTTTGAGAATGTCTATGCCGTGTTTGTCCGGCAGGTTGATGTCCAGTAGCATTAAATCGAAATGCTGGGTGCGTACCATGTTGATCGCACCGATTCCTGTCGATGCCTCACCGGTCACTTTCAGATCCTGACTGTCTTCGAGCAGCTGTTTTAATCCCTTGCGGATTAATGCGTGGTCGTCAACGACCAGAATGTCTGTCATAAAATTATATTTTTAATCAATAGGTTATGTATTTGCTGCGGGCAGTCTAACTGCTATCTGCGTGCCCGCGCCTGGTTTGCTGGAGATTTTTACTTTTCCGCCTAACTGTCCGATGCGTTCCTGAATGCCGCGTAAACCAAAGGAGCGCGGTTTATTGCGCGCCGCATCATCAAAACCCTTCCCATCATCTGAGACGATGAGTTCGATGCATTTTTGTCCGCGAAGGTGATCGCCACACGTCTCATTGTTGGTGATTTGTACTTCCACTTGTTGTGCGGTGGCGTGCTTCATAATGTTGTTCAGTGTTTCCTGAAAAACCCGAAACAGCGTGATAGATTGTTCGTCAGAGACTTCGATATTGTCGCTGGCCTTGATGATTTTGCAGGGGATGCCGGTGCGCTTGGTAAATTCATTCGCTTCAATTTCAATCGCGGCCACGATGCCAAAACAGTCAAGAAAACCGGGCCTTAAACTGTGTACCAGATTGTTGGCTGTTTTGCCTGCCGTATCGAGCAGGTTGGCCATATCCTGTGTTTTTTCCTGTAAGGCAAGATTGTCAGCGGGTAAGCGTTGCGTGAGCCACGCTAAATCCATTTTTAAGGCGGTCAGAAGCATGCCGATTTCATCGTGAATTTCCCGTGCGATGCGCGTGCGCTCCTCTTCCTTAATGGTTTCGATGTGAGAGGAGAGCTCGCGCAGGCGTTGTTCCGAGTGTTTTATTTTGATTTCGGCCTGCTTGTTTTGGGAGATGTTGACGACAAAACCTTTCCAGATGGTACCAGTTTGATTGGTCGTGCGGTGTTTGGCGCGTAAATTGACCCATTTTATTTCGCCGTTGGAGGGCAGGATGATGCGGCCCTCCCAGTTCCACGGCGTGGCGTGTTCGGCAGATGCGCGCATGAGCTGATAGAAGGAGGGGGCGTCATCCGGATGCAGGCGGTTGGGTAGCAGCAGCGGTTGTTGTTCGAGTTCCAGCGGGGTAATGCCGAGCAGGTCGAAGCAGCCTTCGCTGACATAGGGAAAATGCAGGACACCATGTGTATCAAGCCATATCTGGCAGGCCATGCCGGGCAGACTGTCCAGGAAGGAGTGCAGGGCGCTCGACTCGGACAGTTCGTTCTGGCTGCAAAGCACTGCGCTCCACTCATGCTCGCCCAGCGCTGCGGCCAGAGAACTTGCATCGGTAACGGTGCGGTGTACCAGTGTGGCCGGGCGAGCTGAGAGCCGCTCAGCCACTTCCTGGGCGCAGTCCGCACCCGGTTCGATATGCAATACAAATGCAGTTCCCGGCATGGTTGGTTTGATCATGAGTGAATGAGGGTGGAGCTTACTATAAGGAAGCGCAGTGCAGCAACCGACGGAGTCATTTTTGCTGCCTGCGCTTGGTTGTCGTATTGCCGGCTTTGCATAGACGCGTGCTCATGAGCGCACGATTTTTTCCGGTGAGCTACTCATCTATTTTGATCGCATGATAAAAAATCATTAATAATTAACATGTTATATTGATCTTGCCTTGACGGATTTTCCTTTTACCTTGCCTGTTGATAATTTTCGCTCAGCTTCTGCTGCGATGGCTTGCACCACGGCGACATAGGTGGAAAAGTCGGTTACATTGATCTTGCCGATTTGTTCGCGGGTAAATCCTGCATCGCCGGTGAGTGCACCCAGTACATCGCCGGCACGGATTTTCTCCTTGCGTCCGCCCAATATCTGCAAGGTCACCATGGGGGGGATCAGCGGGGCTTCATCTTCGTTCTTGAGTTCTGACAGTGTGTGCCATTCAGGTATGGTGCTCGTTAGTTTGGCTATGCTGATAATACGGTGTCGGTCGGCCGGTCCGCACAGGGACAGAGCCCAGCCATCCTGATCGGCGCGTCCGGTGCGTCCGATACGATGAACATGGACTTCCGGATCGGGTGTGACATCAACATTGATGACCGCTTCGAGTTGCGTGATATCCAGACCGCGTGCCGCGACATCTGTGGCTACCAGCACGGAGCAGCTGCGATTGGCGAACTGGATTAGCACCTGGTCGCGCTCTCTTTGCTCCATATCGCCATTTAAGGTCAATGCATAAATGCCTTGAGCGTGCAGCACTTCGAGCAGGGCGCGGCATTGCTGCTTGGTATTGCAAAAGGCTAGTGTGCTGACAGGGCGGTAATGACGGAGCAGGGCGCCGACGGCATGCAGCCGCTCCTCGTTGGAGACTTCATAGAAGCGTTGACGGATTTTGCCGCTTTCATGCTGCTCCGCTAGTTTGACTTCTTGCGGGTTGCGCATAAATTGACGAGCGAGACGGGTAATCCCGTCCGGGTAGGTGGCTGAAAACATCAGCGTCTGACGATCAGCGGGGCAGCGTTTGGCTATATAGGCCATGTCTTCATAGAAGCCCATGTCCAGCATGCGATCAGCCTCGTCCAGCACGAGTGTGTTGAGCGCGCTCAGATCCAGTGTGCCGCGTTCAATATGATCCATGATGCGTCCGGGTGTGCCGACGACGATGTGCGCGCCGTGTTCCAGGCTGGCGATTTGCGGGCGCATCGTGGAACCGCCGCACAGCGTCATGATCTTGATATTGTCGCAAGACCTGGCCAGTCGGCGGATTTCCTGGGTCACCTGATCTGCTAGTTCGCGCGTCGGGCAAAGCACCATGGCTTGTACCGCAAAGCGGCGCGGATTCAATCTCGTCAGCAATGGGAGTGCGAAAGCGGCTGTTTTTCCGCTGCCTGTCTTCGCTTGTGCGATTAGATCGTTGCCCGCGAGGGTGATCGGCAGGCTGGTGGCCTGGATCGGTGTCATGCTCACATAGCCCAGTTGCCGCAAGGTGGCTTGCAAGCCCGCTGACAGCGGAAGTTCATTAAAAGAGCGTCCGGTGGAATCTTCCGGAGCCGAGAATGGGTTTTGTATAATATTGTTCATGCGTAATTATCCCAGTATGTGAGACAAAAGCCTATTTTCTTTTTGCGAATAATTGGTTGTGGCGGAGGGGTGCATGTCTGTAAATGTGTGCGCTTTGTCCGAACTTTCAATCGCATTTTGTAGTTTACTGATTTTATGAATTATTTTGTAATATTTTTCGATTTATTCGGTGCCAGTTGTCCGTTGATGTCGAAAATAATTAAGAAATATTCATAAATGATTTGACGTGAATAGGTGATTGTCATACTATGCGCCGCGTTCGGAGAGGTGGCCGAGTGGTCGAAGGCACTCCCCTGCTAAGGGAGCATTCGGGGATAACCTGAATCGAGGGTTCGAATCCCTCCTTCTCCGCCAAAATGCTTGCAAAATAAATTTTAAACGTTATAATGCTCGGATTGTTGGAGGCAACGAAGTAAATAGATGTACCATGCGCCCGTAGCTCAGATGGATAGAGTACTTGGCTACGAACCAAGGGGTCGGGCGTTCGAATCGCTCCGGGCGCACCATATTCGGTAGTGAAATCAAAGGGTTAGACTTAACGGTCTAGCCCTTTTTTATCGTCTTTGTATCATAAATCTCGTTTGTATCATTGGCGACCAGTTCGCCGCCTATCTCAACGGCTTTACCATCTCCGGTTTTCTGCGATAAATCCGCTCTGTCGTCTTCCCATCTGCATGCGCAAGCAGCTGCTGAGCGTGCGCAAGAGTAGTCGCATCGCTCGCGCACTTCGCGCGTATGTCGTGTTCCGTAAATCGCGTTTCGATCTTAGTATCTTTTAGCAGCCGATCCATGAAGCGTTGCCACATGCTGTCCCAGCCGTGTGCTTCTCCAGTTGCCTCGTCGATATAGCATTCACCAAACTTGTTACAAAACAAAAAAGGTGAGATGGTTGGGCGCGAAGCCCTCGCTTCGGCAACGGCGGCACGCAATTCGTCAGACCACTGGACGATCAGGCGTTTTCCGGTGCTGTTCGTTGTCTTACTCGGCATGATGTGAATGCCGTCCGCTTGCATGTCAGTTGCCGTCAGGCGTAACAGGTCGCCGCGTCGCTGCCCAGTTAGCAGCTTAACCTTCAGATACGCTTGGATCATCTTCACGCTGCCCTTCTTGCGCATGGCCGGTAGGGACAGCGCCTCGATCAGTTCCCAGTCCTCAACGTAGCGGGTGCGGGGTTTCTCGCCTTCTAGTCGTACCTCACCCTTGAACGGGTGGCGATCCAGATAGCCCCACTGCACGGCCTTGGTGAACGCGTGCGAAAGAATCTCCACTTCGCGGTGCGCGGAAATCTTGGCTGAGCGTGCGTCTACGTATTGGTGCACGAGTATCGGCTTCATCGCCTCAAGTGGAAATTCCCCGAAGGTGGCGCGAAGTGCCTTAATGAATACTAGATTGCCCGATTGAGTCGTTATAGCCTTGGTCGGTACGACTTCGAGGATGTAACGGTCGAGCAGCTGGCCAATGGTGTGCGCCTTCTCGCTCGATCCGATCTTGTCCGCCCATACTTTATATGCTTCGGGCAAGGTTTTACCCAGTCGGAAAAACTGCTTGTCGTCCCATAGCATTTCCAGACCAGGAGGGACGCGGTAATAGTACGCGCCGTGCTGAAGCTTCCAGCGCGCCGGTAGTCCTTTATTTTCAGCTTTTCGTTTGGGTGCCATTTTGTGTGCCTCACCGGATTGTGCTTAGATCGAGCTTGTACTCTTTAACTTTTTTGTTGCTGGCGGGTGCTATACCGAATACGGACTCAACATGGGCACGGAGTACAACGACCTTGCCATCGGCCCGTATGCGGTGCTCGACGCCCATAAATTTAAGCATCCTTACTTAGGCATCGCTGCGCTGCCTGCCGGTTAACGTTGATATATCTTCTGCCGTCAGGAACATACTCATGCTGATTTCCTTCTATATGTTTTTGTTATGCTGGTGTTTATTGAATACCCTCGTTTCCGGAGGATATTGGCTAGCTGTGCGCGTTTTTGGCGTCCGTGCGTTGCTTGCCCGAACAAGCCAAAATAGGAATTAGCCGCCTCAAATAGTTCAGGTGCCGGCATGGTCGACACGCGGTACATCGCATCATTGGCCGTGCGTTTGCGGGTTACCCTGTGCCATGGCTTGATCACTTGCCCGACGAAGTCCACGCCGCGCGACACCGGTTGCAATATGGTTTTCGTAGGATTAAGACGTAGGCCTAAATGCGCGGGCAGCCACGCCTCGATGTCAGCCTTGGCGTTATTGAGCCACTGTGCAGACTCATGCAGTAGGATAAAGTCGTCAACGTAACGGATGTAATGCCGCGCTTTGATGTCGTGCTTAACGTGCTGATCCAGTGCGTCCAGCAGGACGTTAGCGAAGAACTGCGACGACAGATTGCCGATCGGTAATCCAAAATCAGCCGGGTGATTGGCTAGTTTCTTGTGCGCCGGTACGAGATCCGTTTTGCTGAGGTCGCCTTTAAACTCAAAGTTCTTGCGGGGATCGTGGAATAGAACCGTATCGGTGAGCGCCATCCACCATGATTCTGTGACACGCCTCGAGAGTAATTCCCTCACGATTCTTTTATCGATACTGACAAAGAAGTTAGCCAGATCGAGTTTTAAATAGTAAGCTGGTTTGCTCCAGTTCTGCGTGATGCTTCTGATCTTGGCTTCTAATCTCTCGGCACCGTAGAGTGTCCCGCGCCCTGGTATACATGCGCAACTGTCGACACTAAAACCGGCATAGAAGCGCGGCGATATGCGGTTGTACAATAGGTGATGCACGACGCGGTCACGGAAGTCTGCCGCCCATACCTCGCGGGGTTTAGGTCGCGTGATGACAAAGCAGATTGATTTCCCGGGTGCGTACGTACCGTCTCTCAGTTCCCGGTCGAGACAATATAGATTCGCTTCGAGATGCTGCTCGAACGCAAGAGCAGATGACTTGCTGCGTTTTGTACGGCGGCAATCGAGGTAGGCTTGAACCAGTTCCTCGAAAGAAAAGTCAGCATGGTGGCCTACGGTATGATCTTCGGACTGAGCGGGCGCGCAACTTGTTGTTCTTGTGGTTGTTGTTCTGATTGCCGTTGTTGAAGTTCTGATACCAGGCATAATCTGAATTAGCTGCGTGCTGCGACCATTCGTGCTATCCACGTCGCCTTGAGGATTGCTCCCTAAGGAAACTGCGCCAGACCTGACCCAGCAGGCGCTGGCGGTATCTGAGGTGCGCTTGTCGGTGGCTTTCGCCAGCGGCACGACCAGATTAAATTCTCGTACTGAAGTGGTAGCCATGACTATCTCCTGGCAGACGATATCGCTGAACGCGGCCACCCACTAACCTGCGCCCGGACATCGCCTGTCAGCTCGATCGCGTTTGCGTACTGTCCAGTTGAGATCAACCTCTTGTCCCTGGACAGACGCAATAACAACTCAGTGACTTGTAGTCGTTCGGTAAGCTCACTGACGTACTCTGCTTTCTCTTGCGCGCAACTGGCGCGAAAGATCAGCACGACGACAGCCATGCACTCATCGCTGGTCGTAATGCCTACGGAGTTTTTAAAGCCCCTTGGCATATTGCTGACCAGATCAACGACGGTACTGAGCAAGTCATACGCTGCTTTGTACAGGAGCGGGTTAGATGGGTTTTCCATGCGGATAAAACCTTAATTAATTAAATTTTCGATCTGCGGACTGAGCGGGCGCGCAACTTGAGGAGCTTGCGGTTGTAGTTCTGATAGCCGTTGTTGAAGTCCTGATACCAGGCATAATCTGAATCAGCTGCGTGCTCTTCGCCCGACCAGTACCAGGTCTCTTCGAACTGCTCAGGCAAACGCTTGTAGAGCAGCGCCAGCTCAACACGATCAGGCAGATCGCCGCCGATAGACTGCGCCCACTCCATCGCGTCATCCCAGTTTGCGGCATCGATGTCGCCGGGGAGTAAAGTGAAATGGTGACCTGTGCCGTCTGGGTTGATGATCGCACCGGCGTAGATTTCACCTTCGTTTAGTTCTGGGGTATTCATGGTGCTTTTCTCCTTTGGTTGTTGTTGCGTGAATTGTGTTTGGTCTACTGCATTTGCGTCTGGTCAAGTCCTGCCCAGCCATCGCCACCGTCTTCGTCGCACTGGATCGGTACGTAGAGCAGGGCGAAATCGTCTGGGCGCATGATCTTGAATGAACCGTTCTCGCCGATACGGAGCCAATTACCTTGAGCGACAGCGAGCAAGGAGAGGCCTTTGCCTCGCGCCATGATCCGATCGCCCCATGTTTCGAAATCGTCGTAGCCCAACCCGCGAAGTGTGTCGGTGACTGCGTCGAAGTTTTGCCCGTTCCATTGCAGGCAGACGGCGCGATATACTTTTTTCTGGTGTGTGAATTTCATTTGTAACCCTTTCGTTTCATGGCTGCTAACAAGATGTCCTGTACTTCCCGTTTCGTTTCGACCCGCTCGATGACCATCTCGTCCACCGTGTCGCGCGCAATGATGTTGTGGATGAACACCGGGCGGTCGTGGCCTGCTTGCTTCTGCCGGACGGGGCCGATTCGTTCGATGACCTGCAAGCGTTCTTCCAAATTCCAGTTGTGTCCGAAGAACACCAGGATATTGCCGCCGTCCTGTAGGTTCAGCCCGTGGCCGGCAGAAGCAGGGTGCGCAAGCAGTACCGGGATGCGCCCTTCGTTCCACTCCTTAATAGTGCTCGGGTTAGCATCAAGGCTGCGCGCCTGTGGGAAGGTATGCAGTATTCGCGCCAGATCGCTCTTAAAATGGTAGGCGACGAGCACAGGAGCGCCTGCTGCCTCTTCGATAATTTCTTCAAGCGCTTGCAGCTTCGCATCGTGTACTTCCTTCCAATTCTGTTTGTCGTCGATATAGGCCGCGCCATTGGCGATCTGTAGGCACTTGCCGGTGCGCGCTGCGGCGTTGAACGCTTCCACCTCATGGCCTTCCAGTTCCATGAACATTTGTTTCTCCATGTCCTGGTACAACTCACGGGCGCGGATCGGCAGATCGATATAGATGTTGTTGACGATCGGCTCATCCAGATCGAAGTAGTCTTTCGCATCGATCGTCAGGCAGATGTCGCGCAGCCTGTCCTGCATTTCGCCCTGGGCGCTTGGCAGTGCGATGCTCCCGTACCCGTCGAAGGACTTCTGAAACCAACGCTCACGGAACGCCGTGAAGGTGCGGCCAAGGCGTTCACCGCCATCGAGAAACCATGTCTGACCCCACAGGTCTTCAAGGCCATTCGGCGAAGGTGTGCCGGTTAGGTTGATGAAGCGCTTCACTTTGGTGTGCGCCACGCTTGCCAGTGCCTGGGCGCGCTTGCCGCCTTGACGTAAGCGGAAGCCCTTGAGTTTGGTCGCTTCATCGGCGACCACAGTACGAAACGGCCAGCGGTCACCGTAATGCTTGACTAGCCAGACTAGATTCTCATAGTTGGTGGTGAAGACCGACGCGTCGGCATCCAGCGCACGGCGCCGCTCGGCTTCATTGCCGACGATAGGCATCACCTCGATCTGGCGGAAGTGACTCCACTTCTTCGCTTCTTCTGGCCATGTGGTCTTAGCCACGCGCAGCGGAGCCAGCACCAGCACGGGCGCGTCTTCACCGGCCATGAACAAGGTATCAAGTGCCGTCAGCGTGGAGACGGTTTTACCCAGCCCCATGCCTGCCCAGACTGCACCACGCGGGACGTCAAGGATATGACGGCCGATGATGCCCTGGTACTCGCGTGGCGTGTAGTCGCGTTTCATTTGGAGATCCCCAGTAATCTATCAACACCCTCGAATGAGTCGATCACTTCAACCAGTTGCCCCATGTCGTGCATACGCTTATGTTCGCGCAGCTGGTGCGGCTTCGCCTTCTCGCCGGGTGCTTTCAGTTCCACCCAGACAGACGTGGTGTAGTACTCACCGACGCGTAAGCCCGTTCTGAGCATCACGAAGCGGTCAGGCGCGCCACTACGACCAACCCATTTAACCTTGCGAACCTCGCCGCCGATTGCTTTCACGCGCTCGACAAGGTACGTCTCGATGTCGCGCTCTCTCATACGAATTGCTCCGCACCCAATACGTGGTCTACCGTGTCGTGCAGTAGGGTCGCGCTGAACTGGGGCGTAGTATTTGGGTTAAGTGGTGAAACTGCCCCGACGATGTTCACGCCATCGATGCTGAACAGCCCTGTCTTATCGCCGTATTGCTGAAGCCCAAAATAGCCCCACTTGCTCGACCCTGATAGCTTTGACGCCTTGGCGATGCGCCCCAGCAGTGCCGCGTCGAAGTTGCTCGGCGCGACCGGCATGTTCGGGATCTGAATGACGCGCCGCCAGTCAATCGGGCGGGCTTCGATCGCACGAAATGACAGCTGCGCGCCATTGAGCGAGACACTGAGCGTTGCGCTTGATCCGTTTGTTACGCTGTCGGGGCCTATCGTGACGTAGCTCTGCTTGACCTTTGACTTGATGATCGCCTCGACCATGGCTTTCGGCATGATCCACGCACCGTCAGCCTCCTCTGGCGGGTATTCATCTGGCAGCAAACACACGCCGACCAGTACGCCGTCGGTAGCCATCATGCGCAAGACACCGCCGCGCAGTTCAAGGGTTACGCCGTTCAGGTAATCGCGCAGTTCTTTCGTAGCGGCAAACTGGCTGATAGCATTGAGTAAGTTTGTAGGTATTTTCAGCATGTCAGTCTTTCCTGTATCGATAATCTTCAAAACCTGTCGCCGCGAGGGGCAGGCCTGCGTGCCAGGCATTCGGTGTTGTCATCAAGTCAGATAACAAACCAGCGTTAAAACATTCGTCATCGGGCGCTTCCGTAATGATTTCATCGTGGACGGTCAGCACGATCTCAAAGCCCACGTCCTCAATCCGCTGCATGTTGGCGGCCATCACGTCACGCGCTACGGCCTGCGTGCAGTTCTCAACCAGCTTGCCGCCGTAGGTGCTGATGCGACCCCACTGGCGTGTGTACTGGTTTGTGCCCATGTACGATAATTTGCCGTTCTCGACTTGCGGTTGTGGGTAGCACAGCGCGCGGCCAGAGGGCAGGCCGATGCGCAGCCATGCACCGTCACGGCGAACCTTGAAGCGGCGGCAGTGGATCGTGACGGCAGGATTCTCGGTGGCCTCGATCGCAGCGGCTTCCAACTCTTTCCACAGCGTTGACACCATCGGGTGAGCTAAGCGCCACAGGCGTTTGAAGGCATCGCACACGATGAAGGCATCCTTGCTCAGGCCGAACGTCGAGCGATTCTGTTTCACCGTCCAGTTATAGAACCCTTCGGCATCTTCGTAGACGGCAGCCGGTAGGGATTCGATGGCAGCAGCGGCCATCTCTTCGAGGTCGATGGCGTAGGCCAGCGAGAACGTCAGGAACGCACCGACGCCGCCCTCGTACCCGAGAGCCAGCTCCATTACCTTGCCGATCTGGCGCATGTGCTTATCGACATCCTCGACACGGATGCGGAACGCTTTCGCGTAGGCTAGTTTGTAGAGGTCAGCGCCCGTGCCGTTGTCGAAGTCGCGGAACGCTTGCAGCTTCCATTCTTCACCGGCGAGCCAGGCGAGGATGCGGCCTTCGATGTTCGACAAGTCGGAGATCACCAGCTTCTTACCTTCGGGGGCGACGATGCAGCCGCGAATTGCGGAGCTGGCGAGGTGCATCACATTCTCAAAACAGAGGTGCGCGACGTCCGCCTTCATGGCATCGATGCCCGTTATGATCTCGGCGGCGGGCAGCAGACCACGGCTAGGCAGGTTCTGGGGTTGGAAGGTGCGACCACTCCAGCGACCTGTACGGCCAGCGCCATCAAACTGGAGCGTACCGTGCAGCCGCCCGTCGCGAGTTGTGCCACGTGCCAGAGATTTATATTTGCTGGTGCTGGTCGTGGTGACCTGAAGACGGACGCGCAGCAACTCTTTCAGCCCGTCGGGGATATCCGGATCCGCGAGGCGGCGTTCGAGGGTTGCCATCTTCAGATCAGGCAGCGATACCCGGTACTCAGCCAGGATGTACTCGAACAACGGCTCGCGCTTTGTGACACTGGTCAGTTCGCCCGAGGTGAGCGTGCCGGTATGCGCGGCAAGGCGACCTTGCTCAGATGCAACAGCATTGAGCGCAGCGGTCACGAGGTCGCCATCCACCTGGAAACCTCGATCGTTGATCTTCTGGTCAAGGTGCCACAGCGCCAGCTCGTTGCCTGAGTAATTCCAGTTCGGCAGGCGCTTGTATACCTCGCGCATTGCAGAGATATCCGCTTTCGCGTATTCGAGGAAGGCTTGCCACTCTTCAGGGTGCGTCTCACGCGTCGCGCGGCGGATGGACATATTCTTTGGGCGCGGCTTGCAGAACAGATGTACCAGCTTCTTACCGTCTTGCTTGGCGTCAGCCTGTGAAACTTTCAATATTCCACACAGCGCGTCCAGACTACCAGGGAGAGAATGGGCGTATGCCTTCACCATCGAGCAGCGCCATTTTTCACGCGGCTGTTCACTGATATGCTGATTGACTACCAGCCGGTCGAACATCGCATTGTGCGCGACGATCTCGTCAGCATTGTCGATACACGACAGCAGACTCGCGAAGTGGATCGCATCTTCAGGATCGCGCGCGGTCAGATCGAGGCACTGGATCGGGCCGTCATCGACCGCCCAAGTGACGATCATGCATTCGGAATCCTGAACGTATCGGTATGTGCCGTAAGTGATCGGCGTTTCGGAGTACGTTTCAGTGTCTAGGTAAAGTCTCATTTAATCCTTGAAATCATTAGCTGATGCTGTTTTCTGGCATTGGTGCGGCCCTTTGTCGCCGATCAGTACCCAGCGCACGCCGGTGTTAAACCAGTTCAGGCCGGTTGCGCCACGGCGGCTACAAGTCACGCCTTCGTCGGTATCGTCGTCGGGCGAATCGTCGCTATCGCTGAAGTAGTTCACGCTGCCGGTCTTTCTATTTTGTAAGGCACTGTGTGAGGTACTTTCTCGGGGTGAAACTTCGAGTTATGTACGAACGTCCAGGTACGGACGATGCCGCAACGAGCGCATTTAGCGCGGGTTTTTCCTTCTACCGCTGTCGTAGTCCAGTTATGTGTGCACATGTGAATCTCCTTGTTTGAACGCTAATCCACCAACCTCCTGCGGGAACTATCAGGAAACCCGTAAGACGTTGATGGGTAGATCGCTCTACCAAATGCCGATTGGGAGTCGGCTTACACGAATGACTCTGCTTCTGCCCCTTCGGTGATGTCAGCGAAGTCGTCAGCCTTGGCTGAACGTCCGCCGCCGAATGCGTCGCCGTCTGCACGGAAGCGGATACCTGAGAAAGCGCCACGGATGCCGGGGTTCTCGCCGGTTTGTGCGTAGATATCGACAATCGCATCCACGTAGCAACCAGCGTATGGGCGGCCGTCTTCTTCAACCAGTGGGGTCTTGTCGGTATCGAATACACCAGGGCGCACCTTGCTGTGGCAGGACAGGTACATCATTCCTTCGTAGCCGTCGTACTCCTTCAGGTTGCCATCGAGGTACGCGAATTTCTGGCTATTGCCTTCCCACTGTTTGAGATAGGCTTCAGCCTTCTTACCGTAGGCTTCAGAGGCGCAACGCTTGATCTCATTGCGGATCTTGATATCGTTCTCGCTACCAGGCTCAACCAGAAAGGTGGCGTTAAAGCGTGGCTTGCCATCGCCGGTTTTAAACTCGACAGCGTGGAAAATGTCAGGGAAACTCAAACGTACGTGGTTCAATTGCATGGTGTTACTCCTTTTCTGATTTAAAAAACTGCGGGTATTTCAACTTCACTTTGTCGATTGCGGCATCAATCGCTCTTGCCCTAGACTCCGGTGGTTCTCTTGCCGCCGCCTGAAGCAAGGTACAAGCCTCAGGCGGTAGTATTCGAGCCAGTGGCGGGCCGGTGTGCTTCTTCGCCGGTGTCATCGCTCAGTCCAGTGCATCAAGTCATCCGCGAGGTCGATCCCAACGCGCAGAGCGGTAGCGGCCAGCCGATAGACGAACCCCGCGCACGTAAACGGTATGAGTACTACCGATAGGGCTATGCAGATAATTACTTTCATACGAAAGCCTCCGCATCGATGACGTCGGCGAACTGATCCGCACCGCGCACCAGGGCGGGACGCTTGTCAGACTCAACGGCGACGGATGGTTTGCCTTCGGACTGGCCTATCAGAGGTTGCAGACGCGCCCAACGTTTCGGGCTGGCTTCTTTCAGCAGCTTCTCGATGACAGTCGGTGATACCAGCTTGTAGGTGTAGATCGGATCTTCTTCGAGCTTCAGTTCAGTCTTCAGACGCATACCTTTGAGCATCTGCTCAGCAGCTTCTGCATCTGTCCAGGCGCGATTGCCGCGTTTGCCCTGTACCAGCTTGTAGCCACCGACCGGCGAGCCAGCTAGCAATCGACGCTCAACTTCCGCACGGATCGCGGTACACCAGTCTTCGATCAGGTCCACCGATTTCATCATCGCGCCAAGCAGGCCTGCGTCATCGTTCGCCATTGCCGTTACTTCTTCTTTAATGTGCTCGGGCGTGATGTCCTCGAACTGCGCACCGACGGTCTCCGCTACCTTGGCGGCTAGTGCCGGGCAAGTTGCTTTCGCCTTACAGAAGTGGCACTGCTTTTCACCAGGGACGAGATACTGAAGCTCGCGCCCCATCCAGTTGCTGCGAAACTCAAGTGCGATCAATGCCGTTTTTGCCCGCTTGCTGGTCTCTTCACCCCAGACAACGAGATCGTCGATCGAGATATCCCACTCAGATGGCTGGCTGTTGATGCGAGGCTGAACGATAACGAGGCGCGCCCGTTTGTAGTCCCCAAGCATTTCGTACTTCTTCAGCGCGCCCAGGGCGTACATCTTGAGCTGGCCGTTGTCTTCGGCGCTGACTTCCAGACCTTGACCGTACTTGAGATCGATGACGATGATCTCGCCGTCGGGAAGTACAACGGCATCGCCAGTCCCTTCGGCATCGGCTTCACCGGTGATATGGTCAATCGGTAGGGACTGTTCAACCAGCAGCGGTCCGCTTTTGGCATAGTCGCGAACGATGTCCAGATACACCTGAACGTGGCGAACCATGTCAGCATCCACCTCGAAGTCAGAGCCTTTTTCTTTAAGACAAAAGGCGATGTTATTGCCCCAGCCGGTGATCTCCTCTCCGACAAAGATCTTCCGGTTTTTATGTGCCAGCGCATTGACGCCAGAGGTCAGGCACTCAGACGCCAAGAAGTGGGCGGCTGTACCTTCATCCGCGTACTTGCTGGATGTGTTGGGCTTGTCCATCTCCATTGCGGGCGCGCCAGGGCATGCGCCCCAACGGTGCTCACCAGATGGCGAAAGAATCGCGTGAGCCATGATTAGGCGCTCGCTTTCTGGATAGCGGCCAGAACGTCAGACCACTTTTCGCTAGGGATATTGGACAGTTTGCCACCAGCTGCTGCGTCAACACCGAACTGCGCCAGCACAGCGATAACGGCGGCGTTGCCTTTCTTAGTCGCCATCGCAACGAACGGGATGCGCACATCATCAAACGTCAGGGTTTTTGCTGGCGCCTGTTCAGCAGCTTTTTCGGCAACCTTTTCAACCTTCGTTTCGGTTTTGCTAGTGGCCGGTTTTTCGACAACAGCAAGATGCGGTTTTGTTGTCGATACGTCGTTCGCGGCTTTCAATCCTGAGATATGGCTGATCAGTTCGCGGAGTGCGTTGGTGTTTTCCTGAATTGCTGCTTCGAGTGACATAGTGAGGCTCCTTTTAGTTTGAATGAGTTAAGCGGAAATTTTCGATCTGCGGACTGAGCGGGCGCGCAACTCGTCGTTCTTGCGGTCGTAGTCCTGATTGCCGTAGCTGAAGTCCTGATACCAGGCAAAACCTGAACTAGCTGCGTGCTCTTCGCCAGACCAGTACCAGGTCTCTTCGAACTGCTCAGGCAAGTTCGCAAAGAGCAGTGCCTGTTCGCGACGGGTTGGCAGATCACCACCAGTTGCCTTAGCGAATTCCTGCGCCTGCTTGAACGTCACGGCATCGTCTGCCCGTAGTGGGAGCAAGAAAATGTGTTGATCCTGCTCGCCATCCTTGCCCAGCAGGATGCCCGCGTAGATTTCACCTTCGTTTAGTTCTGGGTTATTCATGGTGCTTTTCTCCTTTGGTTGTTTGATTTTTAAAATTTCGATCTGCGGACTGAGCGGGCGCGCAACTTGCCGTCCTTGCGGTTGAGGTCCTGATAGCCGTAGTTGAAGTCCTGATACCAGGCACAACCTGAATAAGCTGCGTGCTGCTCGTTTGACCAGTAAGCGCGTTCCTCGAATTCATTCTTGAAGTCTGCGAAGAGAAGTGCTTGCTCAACACGTGTCGGCAGGTCACCGCCGATTGATTTCGACCACTCGAGTGAATCCACCCAGTTGGCTTCGTGATCGCCGGGTAGCAGAAAGACGTGATGACCTTCGCCTTTAGCGTTGATGATTGCGCCGATGTAGATTTCTTCCTGGGCAGCTATCGGGGCAGGGGTTGTTTGTGTCGCGTTCACGTCGGCAGACTCGATCGTGATGCCGTGCAGTTCTATCGTGGTTTTCATGATTGTCCTAGCGGGTGGTTGAGATGATTAATTCGTGAAGCAAGGCGACTGCACCGGCGTTTTCATCGATGTAGTCAGTGAACTTGCGTGCGGTTTCTAGTGCGGTTTTCAGATCTTCGAGATCATCAATACCTGCGTCGTTGATTGCGGTCAGCATTTTTGCGCTGGCTGTGCAGCTCTCGATCAGTGCGCCGGTTAATGCTTGGACGTCTTCGACAGTTGCATCGATCTCGTCCAGTGGTGCCAAGCGTGCATCGTCTTGGTTTTCAAGTAGGTCAGCAAAGCGCTTGATCAACTCGGTTTCAAGATTGGTGGACGTGATTGCGTTCTGGGTAGATTCTGCGTAACGCAGCAGTTCTTCATCGTTAAGGGACGGCAGGTACATGGTCAGGCCGCCTTCTTAACGAGTGTCGGTTTGGCGTAGGCTACTTTTGCAGCTTTTGTGCCGCTGGCGATCGGGCGGCCCGCGAGGTAGTCTTTCTGGGCTTGTTTTGCTTTGGCGATAGACGGGAAGCCGCCGAGCAGGATGTTCTTGTGTAACTCCTTGTCCCACTGAAACGCGCGATACGGGTTGTATTTCGATTGCATCGGGAAGATGCCAACGCCAAGCGCAGAGACGCGCCTTGAACGTTTGGGTACTGGCGCTGCGGTTTGGGTGGTATCGCGCTGTTTGACCAGCGTTTGCGCGACCTTTAGCACTTGGGTGAGCAGATCGACGATCTGCTTTTCAGCGGTTTGCATTTTTGATCTCCTGATAGATTGTTTTGCTACGGAATTGATATTACCTTAGGGTAATTGTATCGTCAATACCTACAGGTAATTATTTTTAACGCGGTGAGGTAGAATGCAAAAAAACCGCACTGGGCGGGTTTCAATTTAGGAGGGTGTTATGGGTAAGCCAGAAGTGCTAGATGAATTTGATTCAGAAAAGTGGGCGGCGCTGTATTCCGATATGTTGGGCGTCGATCCGGTGCTAGTGGTTGGTAGGGCGGTAATTGAAGCGGTTTTAGCGCAGCGCTTAGTACGTGCGCGTCAATCTACCCGCCCGCGATGCTGGGTATCGGTCAATGGGATGCTGTATTGGGTAGATCACGCAGTGCTTGATCAGATGCGCGCTGCTCAGCAAAAACAGCAAGGCGCTCTAGCTGGTTCGCCGCCTGGACGGATTCGTTCTCTCGCAGAATTGCAGCTACTTTTAGCAACTGAGAAGACCAAGCGTCTGGCGTCGTAACTTTTGTTTCAATTAACAGGTCGATGGTTATTTGTGCGAAAGCCTGGAAGGCGATTTCAAGTTCTAATAGATCGTTTGCGTTATTCATTTATTTCACCTGGCGTTGATACGCTCAAACGGATCGTAGTTCAAAACTTTAAGGCGTGATGTTTCACGTTCATTTTCGGAGGGTATTTTATGTATACGTTTTTCGCGCAGCACTTCGTTTTCACGCTTGAGGACATCATAGGCCTCGCTTTGCTGGCGCTTATAGTCGGCGTGTTCCTGCTCGCACTTTTCCTTTTGGCTCTCGAGCAGATCTATCTCTTTTTTAAGCGCCTTGTTTTCGGCGTTGATAGCGTAAACGGTAAAGAGGTGGGGGATAAAGCCAAAGACTGATTTCAGGAAGTCTAGCATTAATTAGTAAAATCAATTAGTTATTGGCGTTGTGTGAATCGCTTGCCCATTCGATTAGCGGTGTAAATGCGGAAACTACTGCGAAGACGAAAAACATAATAGCGACCACGGTAGTGGGTGATGTGTGCCCGACGTATTCAGTGTCGTGCATATACAGCGCGACGGGCAGTATAAAAACGGCGGACAACAACGCCTGTTTTTGCCGTTTAGTAGCGACGCGAGCGAGGGTTCTACTCCAGATACTTTTCGATAGCGGTTTCGATCCGTCGGGTGTGTTGGGCTTCATGGTGAGGGCGCGTAGGTTAATTATTGGCGCTAAAATCAAAGCTAATAATATAAATACCTCGGTCGGCCTGATGTTTAGGTGGTCTACGGTACTTAATAGATATGCGACAAAGAACAAACCCATTATGTCGGCCAGAATGGCTAGCGTTTTCATATTTCAGTCCTAAAATTTAAACTCCGTCTGTATTTGCAACTGGATCACGTTATTTGGCGGCGGCTTTGGGCGCGTCACCGCCGTTGCCTTCTGGTTCAATAAGCGAATTCCCCATCTTGAATACTACAGCCCTTAGCTCTGTGGTTAAGTTCCTGCGCAGGGCAAGCCACTCTGCTTCTTCTGGGGTAAGCACCGGTGTGTTTGCGCGACCATCTAAGAAACCCTCGGGTAGCGCTGTTTTTTCCTCAAACTCACGCGCGATTTCCTCCCCTATATTCTTTTTCCCGGATAGGCAACGCGAAATGTAGTCGGGCTGTTTATCTACTTTGGCGGCGAATTTCGTTTGAGATGCCTCAAACTTTTCGTTAATGAGCTGTTTCAGTATCGCCCGGCGTGTTTCATATATTTTCATGGTCATGATTATTATCCTTTATCGATTTTATCTAAATGTCCTTTGGGTATTGACCGAGTATTTACCTATGGGTAATAATGACGCATGGATAAACTACGCGAATTTTTAAAAACTCTCACGCCTATCGAGCAGATCACTTTTGCGAATAGGTGCGGCACAACTATCGGCTATTTGCGCAAACGTCTATGTGTACGTAGCGCATCGCTTGGTGAAAAAATATGTACAGCCATCGAGCAAGCCACCAAAGGTCAGGTCACCCGAAAAGACCTGCGCCCAACTGACTGGCACCTGATCTGGCCTGAACTTATCGACAAAGACTTACCCCCTCCACCCAGCTCATAAACCAGTTGGGTGTTTTCGCCTGTGGTTCGCCACAGGCTTTTTTATTCTTGAAAGGCAAGGCATGACAATTGAACTTATAGACCTTCGCGCAAAAATCACGGAACTGACTGACGTGGTGCTCGAAGCGCAGCAACGTATTTCTGGCAAGGAGCGTAGTGAGATAGTGCGCGATGTGTTGCATGAATGGGCCTCTTGCCGTGAACGTGAAGCCACTCTACTTCGGGGCCTCATGGAGGCTAAGGGAATCTCAGGGAATCGCAGGGATTAGCGTCCCTACCCGCATAACTCTGTGTCACAACAATAAAAACGGGGGGGGGGGGCGAATATGCCTAATGTATTAACAATGCCTGAACAACGGGCGGGCGCGATGCCTGATGATTGGAACACCCTGGTGTGGGGGCTTGAGCTCACCGAGGATCTGTTACCCGTCGTCTCGAACCTCGATGCTGAGATAGCACCAGGATCAACACTGAAGGGGCTGGGCAAGGTGCCAAGTCTATACAATGGTTCGCGTCGGGTGGTCGGTATCCCGAAGTGGACGGATCACGTCACGACACTTAACGAAATTTCAACATGGCAAAAGGAGAAGGATTATGGAATCTGCATACAGTCACGGCGTGTTAGAGCACTTGATATCGACATTAAAGACCCCGATCAGGCACACGCTGTTGCTGGATTCATTGCTGGACGGATCGGATCTCTCCCCAGACGTGGACGGGGTAATTCATCAAAGTTTTTGCTCGTTTTCAGATGCGACGGAGACTTACCGAAACGCAGCTTTACAACATCAGAAGGTCTTATTGAATTCCTTGGCACAGGTCAACAGTTCATCGCTTGTGGCACTCATACAAGCGGGGCAAGATATGAATGGGAAGGTGGACTCCCCCAGGGCATACCAGAACTGGATTTAGAACGGTTCGAGGAACTTTGGTTGGCGTTACACGCTGAATTCGGTGTCGCGCCAGCAACTACTTCAAAAATCAGCACGCGCCATGAAGTTCTGAATAACGCGATCGTCGTCGACCCTATCGCGCAGCACCTGATCGCCGCCCAGCTGGTGCTGGGTATCGGTGCTGACAAGAAGATGAACATCGTCTGTCCGTGGAAAGATCAGCACTCCATGGACTCAGGCGATACTGAGACCGTCTACTACCCGGCGCACACCAACGGTCACGCGCATGGTGCGTTCAAGTGCTTGCATGCCGGGTGCGAGAAGCGAAGTCAGCAGGAGTTTCTCGACGCGGTGGGGTATAGCGCGCCTGATCTGTTCGAGGATATTGTTGATGATCCCGACGCGGAAGAAGCGCCAAAGCTCAAGTATCAGTTTGTCCTGGGCGATGTGTACACGAATCGCCCCAGCCCGAAGTGGCACATCAAGAAGGTTCTGCCTGAATCGCCCCTAGTGATGATCTTCGGGGCATCCGGGTCGGGTAAATCGTTCTTTGCTTTGGATCTGGGCATGGCGGTCGCGCGGGGTATTGAGTGGCGCGGTCACAAAGTCGCTCAGGCACCGGTTGCTTACGTCTGCGCAGAAGGTGCGAGCGGCTTTGCTAATCGCATGAGAGCTTACGCGCATCAGCATGGCATCCAGCTTAACCAAACTCACTTTTATACGCTGGACGCAGCCCCGAACATGACCAGCAAGGCCGACGTGGTGGCGCTGGCGCGTGGTATCAAGGCCTGTGGCGCAACACTGGTATTCATCGATACCTGGGCGCAGGTCACACCCGGGGCTAATGAGAACAGCGGCGAAGAAATGGGCGCGGCCTTGGCGCTGTGCCGTGGTCTGCACAACTTCACCGGTGCGACTGTCGTGCTGATACATCACGCCGGTAAGGACAGCAGCAAGGGCGCGCGCGGGTGGTCAGGTAGCCACGCAGCAGCCGATGCGGTGATCGAGGTGATACGGGTAGACAACTACCGCGCGGCGTCCGTTGTGAAGATGAAGGACGGCGAAGACGGCGCGGAGTTTGCTTTTGCCCTCGAGACGGTCGGTGTGGGCTTCGATGATGAAGATGAGCCGATTGAGAGCTGTGTGCTGGTACATAACGAAACTACAGCGCGTCCTGAAAAGATCAAGGTGGCCAAAGCGCCAAAGTTTAGTGAGCACCAGATCCTTGCGCTTCGGATGATGAGCGAAATCGCTTTTAACCCTGAGGAAGGCATCAAGGCCAGCGATCTTATCGCATCGATGCTGGAACAATCTATCGCGCACAGCGACCCTAAAAAGGATCGTCGGGCGGAGGTATTTAAGCGTTCTATCGAGGCGTTGGTGGCACGTGGTGAGCTTGAATTGTGCGATGGTAGGCTGAAGTCGAGCGGGGTGGCGGCATGAAGTCGCATATTTTCGCGGGTAAATTGGTCGTAAAAATACGCGAGTTAATACGCACCACACCCACAGTTAGCACTTCTGTGTTGTGGTTGTGGTTTGCCAAATGGGGGATTTTCCCCACACCACACCCACACTCCCCTTTAGGGGGGTGTTGTGTTGTGGGAAACCCGTGGAGCGTGACTGTGTACCAATTCGCAAAAACTGACGACCAAAAGCCAACCCGCGAAAATATACGAGTTACACACCCCACGGCTACACGCGAGAAAGGACGACCATGCAACACGTAAAAATCTGCAAACACGGCGAACAACACGGCAGGGCAAAGTTGACTGACCACGAGGTGGAATTATTACGGCGGATGGTCGAGCACGGCGAACTAACCCAGCAGCAAGCGGCTGAAAAGTTTGAATTGTCGAAGGGGTACGTAAGCCGACTCTGCCGGTACGAACGGCGGTAAGTTGCCTTACCCCCGAAGGAGTGCGGTAGGGTGTGCCCATGTCAGAAGGCCGCCCAATCACTCCTGAGAAACTCGAGCAGTTTCTCCACCACCTCAGCGAGATGCCCAACGTCACACGGGCAGCGCGGCTCATCGGTCATGCTCGAAAGGTGATGTACGACATCAAGAACCGAGATCCTGAATTCTCCAGCGCCTGGGACGAAGCGCTCGAAGAGGGCATCGACAACGCCGAGGCCATGGTCCACCGGCGAGCCTTTCAGGGTGCGGATAGGCCACTCACGCATCAAGGCCAAATCACCTACCAGCGCGATTACGCCGCCGTCGACCCCGAAACAGGGCAACCCTACCCGCCGCACCTGGCACCGCTGTTACGCGACGATCTGGGTCAGTTAGTCCCCGCCACGGTCAAGGAGTACTCCGATCCGTTGGCAATTTTCCTGCTCAAAGCGCACCGCCCGGACAAGTACCGCGAACGGTCGGACGTGAACGTCACCGGGCAGATCGACATCGCCAACACCATCCTGGCAGCACGCAAGCGCAGTGGCGGCTGAACATCCTGATCTCCTGCTAGCGCAGGATATGGCACGTTTTCAGCATGACCCGTTGTCGTTCGTGCTGTACGCATACGACTGGGCGAACGATCCTGCCTTGCAGATCGTCAAGCTGGCAGCCCCGTATTGCTACGTGTACGACGTCGAGTACGGCCCCGATCTGTGGGCGTGCGATTTCCTCACCGAAGTTGGCAACATGACCCGTGAGCGCGACTTTGACAGCGTTCATGCGGTCAATGCGCTACGTCTGGCCACCGCTTCAGGCCATGGCATCGGCAAGTCAGCAATGACCGCGTGGCTGGTTGACTGGATCATGTCCACGCGGCCCCACGCCAAGGGCATCGTGACGGCCAACACCTCGGATCAGCTATCGAGCAAGACCTGGGCGGAGATTGCCAAGTGGACGAAGAAGTGCATCACGGGTCACTGGTTCGAAGTCACAACCGGACGCGGATCGATGCGCATGTACCACAAGCAGCACCCCGATTCGTGGCAGTGCAACGCGCAGACTTGCCGGGAGGAGAACAGCGAATCGTTTGCCGGTCTGCACTCTGCATCATCCACACCGTTTTACATTTTTGACGAGGCCAGCGCGATCCCTGACGTGATCTGGAAGGTGGCAGAGGGCGGACTCACTGACGGTGAGCCGATGTTCTTCGCCTTCGGTAACCCGACTCGTAACAGCGGGGCGTTTCGCGATTGCTTCCTGAAGATGCGCCACCGCTGGGCGACGCGCCAGATCGACTCTCGCAACGTGTCGATCACCAACAAGCAGCAGATTGAGCAGTGGATTGCCGACTACGGAATCGATTCCGACTTCGTCAAGGTGCGGGTGCGCGGCATCTTCCCATCGATGTCCGCCAAGCAGTTCATCGCCGTGGCCGATGTGGATGCTGCACGCGGCAAGAGCCTGAGACCAGAAGCCTACAACTTCGCGCCGGTCATCCTGTCCTGCGACCCTGCATGGTCAGGTGACGACGAGCTGGTGATCGCCAAGCGCCAGGGGCTTGCCTTCTCGATCCTGCGCACCATCCCGAAGAACGACAACGATATCCAGATTGCGGGCATCCTGGGACAACTTGAGGACGAACACAACGCCGATGCAGTGTTCATCGATGCGGGTTACGGCACCGGCATTGCCAGCGCCGGCCAGACACTCGGACGTGACTGGACGCTAGTGTGGTTCAGTGGCGCATCGAATAACCCCGGCTGTCTCAACAAGCGCGCCGAGATGTGGACGTCAACACGCGACTGGCTGAAAGCAGGCGGCGCGATACCCGACGATGACGTGCTGTACTCCGACCTGATCGGGCCTGAGACCGTGCCACGCATGGATGGCAAGATCCAGTTGGAGAGCAAGGAGGACATGAAGAAGCGCGGCCAGCAGTCCCCGAATCGTGGTGATGCGCTGGCGCTGACCTTCGCGTATCAGGTGGCGAAGAAGCGGCACACACCGGCGAAAACGACCCACCCACTCGACTATGACCCAGTTGCGCGCGCTCAGAGTTGCCTTACAAAAAACAGTGCCGACTATGATCCGTTCGCAAACATGAGATAGGGGTGCGTGATGTCAATCGAGATTCGGAACTGTTCGTATGCTGAGGTGGCTGGGGACCCCGCGTTCCCGCGACTGATTGCTGCATACGCCGCTGAATCAGGAGTCGAGGGCTTACCCAGCCCGACACCCGACACCGAGCACTACCTGGCTGCTGACCGCTGCGGATTGCAGCACATGATTGGCGCGTACCACAACGGCAAGTTGATCGGCTTCGTGAATGTACTTGTCGCACCGTTCCCGCACTACAGCACCAAGATCGCGACGCTAGAGTCGTGGTTCGTACATCTCGATTACCGATACACCGGCGCGGGTCTCGCGCTTAAACGAGCAGCAGAACGCACAGCTAAGGCTAACGGAGCCGCTGGCTTGTTTATCAGCACACCGTTCGGCAGTCAACTCGCCGCCGTTATGGCCGCGCAGTCATCCTACCGGGAAACTAACCGGGTTTTTTTTAAGGCGTTCAAATGATCCCAACGGTCAGGCAGGCGTTACCGACGATGTCCGACGAGGTTATCGCGCAAGTGAAAGCCTTCGAGGTGCGGGTGCTTGACGCGCCACAAACAGAATTACTCACGAAGCACGTACTCCACGCCGGAATGTACGTGCGGACAATCATGCTGCCCGCTGGGCACGTGATGACGGGCGCGTGTATCAAGATACCGACGGTCGTAACGGTGTGTGGCGATGCCGATGTCTATACGGGCGAGGGCGTACTGAACCTGCAAGGCTACAACGTGCTGCCCGCACAGCGAGGACGTAAGCAAGCGTTCTATGCACACACGGATACGCACATATCGATGGCCTTCCCGACACGTGCCGTCACGGTATCTGATGCCGAGGCCGAGTTTACAGATGATTACGAGATGCTGATGTCGCGCCTCGGTGAAAACGAAATAGTTATAGGGGATTTGATATGAGCGGAGCAGTCGCAACAGCAGCGGCGTGGATGGTCGGCGGGATGGCGGTATCGAGCATGCTAGCACCGAAAGCACCAAGCATTCCTGCACCGCAAGCGCCGATTGCACCACCGCAGGCCAGCAGCGCGCCACAAGTGCAAGGCGTTCAGGCGGCAATGGGTGGCACAGGTCAGGCAGGCGGCGCACCTGGCGCGGCCTCTACGATCTTGACGGGTGCGGGCGGTGTCGATCCGAACAGCTTGACGCTGAGCAAGAAGTCATTGCTGGGCGGCTAACGTGGGCGAACGCACCCAGAACCAGCTAATACAATCCCGCCTCGGTCAGCTCAAGGCGGATCGTTCTACGTGGTTCGCGCATTGGCAAGAGATCACCACGTATCTGTTGCCGCGCAACGGGCGATACTTCCTGCAAGACCACAACAAAGGCTGGCGCAGGCATAACAACATTCTCGACAACACGGGCACGCGCGCACTTGATACGCTTGCCGCCGGGTTAATGGGTGGCCTGACTTCACCGGCGCGCCCCTGGTTCCGTCTGGCGACCAGCGACGAGGATCTGATGCAATCGGCAAACGTGAAGCTATGGCTCGCGCAATGCACGCGCATCATGCTGAATATCTTCCAGAAGTCCAACACCTACCGTGCACTGCACGGCTCATACCGTGAGCTGGGCGCGTTCGGCACGTCGGCCATCATCATGGCTGATGACTACAAAAACGTGATACATCACCATCCGCTTACCGTCGGCGAGTACTGCATCGCGCAGGACTGGAAGGGCAACGTCTGCACGATGTACCGCGAGTTTGAGCGCACCGTCGGCGAGGTAGTGAAAGAGTTTGGCATTGAGAACGTTAGTTCGCTGACTAAGAACCTGTTCGATCGTGGCAGCCTCGACCAGTACATCCGCATCATTCACGCAATTGAGCCACGCGAAGATCGAGACGCGACGAAAAAAGATTCGCTCAACATGGCGTGGAAGTCGATCTACTACGAGATAAGCGGCGATCCGAACAAGCCATTGCGCGAGTCAGGCTACAAGGCTTTCCCCGTCCTCGCCCCTCGTTGGGACGTGTCGGGCGGCGACATCTACGGCAACAGCCCCGGCATGCTGGCGTTGGGCGACGTGAAGCAGTTGCAACAGCAGCAGCTGCGTAAGAGTCAGGGCATCGATTACATGACGAACCCGCCATTGCAAGTTCCTGCCACGTTGAAGAATCGAGAAGTAGAACGCCTGCCGGGTGGGATTACCTACTTTGACGCGAACAGCAGCACGCAGGGTATCAAGACGATGTTCGACGTGAACATCAACCTGCAACACCTACTGATGGACATGCAGGATGTGCGCGGCCGTATCAACGGCGCGTTCTACGCTGATTTGTTCACCATGATTTCGAGCATGGATAACACGCGCATGACGGCCACAGAGGTGGCCGAGCGGCACGAGGAGAAGATGCTTATGCTCGGCCCCGTGCTGGAGCGATTGCACAACGAGTTGCTTGACCCGCTCGTCTCGTCCACCTTCGACAAGATGCTCACCGGCGGCCTTGTGCCGCCACCTCCCCCAGAACTGCACGGCCAGGCAATCAACGTCGAACTGGTCAGCATGCTGGCGCAGGCTCAGCGCGCCATTGCTACCAACGGCGTGGATCGTTTCGTCGGCAACCTTGGGCAGATCGCCCAGTACAAGCCTGACGTTTTGGACAAGTTCGATTCGGACAAGTGGGCTGATATGTACAGCGACATGCTGGGCGTTGACCCCGAAATCATCGTCGCGAGTGAGCAGGTCGCGCTGATTCGCCACCAACGGGCGCAGGCGCAAGCGCAAGCCGCGAAGGCGCAACAGATGCAAGCGGTAGCCGATAGCGCGGCAAAGCTGGGCAACACGCCAGCGCCAGCACCGACCAACGCGCTCGGCAGCGTCATGGATCAATTCAGCGGTTACGCATAATTTTCAAAGGAGCATCGGTATGGCACTTACCAGTATGAAGCGAGAAAGCAGTGAGGGCATGGATTACGCCCCCTACATGCCGGGTAAATACCCTGGCGGCCTGTGCATCTATATCGACGAAGATCAATGCGAGGCGTTGGGTTTAACCAGCGCGCTCAAAGCGGGTACGGAAGTCGGTATTCAGGCAAAGGGCATCGTGACCAGTTCGACCGAATCAGTTGAATCGGATGGGGACGACAAGGGCAACGACGTGAGTCTCTCGGTACAGATAACCGACATGAGTCTGAAAGTCATTGGCAAGGTGCGCGACGCTGCCAGCATCCTGTACGGTTCCTAGTTGCCTTACCTTGCAAGTCTTGTACTACGCTTCGCGCCATGAACAATCACGACCCTTTTGATTTATCGACGCAGGAAGATAAGCGTCAGACCTCCGACGAGAAGGCGCGTAATGCGCAGCGCGTCGAGCGGGACGACATTATCTGGTTGATGTCCGGTAAACGGGGTCGCCGAGTAGCGCACCAGCTGCTGACACGCGCTGGCTTGTGGCGATTGAGTTTCAGCACCAACGCACTACAGATGGCCTTTAACGAAGGCATGCGCAACGAGGGCCTAGCCCTCACTGCAAAAATCATGGCGCACTGCCCGGCGCGGTACGCCGAAATGCTAACGGAGAATCAAAATGACTGACCAAATTGCAGCCACCGGGAACACACAACCTACCGGCGACGCAACACCCGCACCAGTTGCTGCGCTCCTAGGCGCAGAGATAGCTGGCGCACAGCAACAGGCGACTGAAGTGCAAGCCCCTGCCGCAGATGCTCAGCAGACTGCTGACACCACGCAGGCAACTGACCCCGCAGCCGCTGAAGGTGTAAAGCCCGAAGGCGCACCGGAGTCCTACGATTTCAAAGCTCCCGAAGGCTTCGTCTTAGACGATGCCGTCATCGGCGAGTTTTCTAGCGTGGCGAAGGAGTTGGGGCTGTCACAGGACGCAGCGCAAAAGATTGTCGACAAGCTCAGTCCGAAACTAGCCGAACGCACCGCGCAAGCGCAGCAGGAAGCAGTGACAAAGTATCGCGCCGAACTGGTAGACCAGGTGAAGGCCGATAAGGAGATCGGGGGCGACAAGCTGAATGAAAGACTCGCGGTAGCTGACAAAGCACTTAGTGCATTTGGCACACCCGAGCTGCGCACGTTGCTAAACACCTCGGGTCTGGGCGATCACCCCGAGATTATTCGGGCGTTCTACCGGGCGGGAAAGGCAATATCAGACGACGTATTCGTCCCAGGTGGCGCACGACAGGCTACAACAGGCAACAAGACGATTCAGCAAGTTTTGTACGATAAATAAAATTTAACAAGGAGTTAGAAAATGGCACTTTTACCATTGAATGCTGGACGCAATACGCTGGTCGATATCGCCCGAACCTTCGGCCCCGACGGTAAACCGTTGGCGGTGGCTGAATTGCTCAATCAGAGCAATCAACTGCTCGATTACATGCCGTGGAAGATGGGCAACCTCCCCACCGGACACAAGGCATCGGTGCGAACGGGTCTCCCAACGGTAACTTTGCGCTCGTTCTATCGCGGCGTGAAGGTCGGCAAGAGCGGTCGCAACACAATCGAGGACGTGTGCGGCATGGCCGAGGCACGTAACGAGATCGACGTGGATCTGGCAAAGCTGAACGGCAGCGTTAACGCGTTCCGCCAGTCAGAAGCCGCTGCGTACATCGAAGCGATGAATCAGACGATGGCGCAACAGTTGATCTACGGTGATACCTCGGTCAATCCCGACGGTATTCTCGGTCTGACCCCGCGATACAACGCCATCGCAAGCGGTGGGCCATCCGCCGCAAACATCATCGATGCAGGCGGTACGGGCGTAAACAACACATCGATCTGGCTGGTTGTCCTTGGTGAAAACACCGCTTGCGGCATCTTCCCGAAAGACTCCGAAGCCGGTCTTCAGCAAAAGGATTTGGGCGAAATCGACGCATTTGATGAAAACGGTGATCGTTTCCGCGCATTGGCCGAAATGTGGACATGGAAATTCGGCTTGCACGTTGCCGACTGGCGCTATGTCGTACGTATCGCGAACATCAACACCACCGACCTCAATACGCAAGCCGGTACGCAGGCAATTACGGCGGCTACCTGGATCAATAAGCTGATGATTCGCGCGCTGGCTCGCATCCCATCCATGGGTATGGGCACACCAGTGTTCCTGTGCAACCGTACCGTGAAGGAAATGCTGTCTATCGGTGCGCTGGACAAGAGCCAGAACGCTTTGAGCTTCACGGCTGCGTTGAATCAATTCGGTGATGTCGGCGCGGGTTCCGTCGCCGGTAGCGGCACGGGTATTCGCGGCGGCACGGTGCTGTTCCAGGGCGTTCCTGTTATCACCATCGACAAGCTTCTCTCAACTGAAGCCCGCGTAGTTTAACAAGGAGAATGAAATGGGAATGATTGACAACAACACCAAACTCGCCACGGCGCAACTGGTTACTGCGGTGGGTGACACGCCCAGCACGAACGTTTACGACTCGGGCGACGCGAACACGGCGGAAATGGGCCAGCAAAATAACCTGTGGGTTAATGCTGTCGTCGCAACGACAGCCACGTCTGCCGGTGCTGCGACCGTTCAAGCTGTGCTGCAAGATAGCGCCGATAACGTGACCTTCGCCGATGCAGCTGTCGGCCCCGTGGTGGCACTGGCGGGGCTGGTAGCGGGCGCACCATTGATGCTCGCGGCTCCGCCAACCGGTTTGCGCCGCTATACCCGCGTCGCCTGGCGTGTCGGTACTGCTGCGCTGACGGCAGGCGCGTTCAGTGCGTACATTTCTCTGGGTATCCAGCGGAATATGTCGCGTCCGTCTGGCTTTTCTGTCGCTTAACTGAAGGAGTAAGAAATGCAAGTCAAAGCAAAGGAAGATGGTTTCTACGGTTGCTACCGCCAGCAGGGCGAGGTGTTCGAGGTGGCGGATAGCGACGTTAGCAAGGACGCATGGTTTACGCCAGTTGGCAAAGCAAAGGCGAAGGCTAGTGCTGACGCACAGGCTCAAGCCGAAGCGGATGCGGCGTCTCTGGTTTAGTTTCCTCCCTCGCGTTTAACCGCGCGATTCATAAAGGGGGAGCGTTTGCCTCCCCCTTTCTTTTTAGCTGGAGTACGTTATGGCTTCCGATGCGGACGTTTGCAACTTAGCGCTGAGTTACTTGGGCGACGTCGCCAACGTAGCTAGTATTTCGCCCCCTGATGGTAGCGCGCAGGCCGCGTTATGCTCCCGTTTCTACCCAATAGCCCGCGATCAGTTACTTGAACTGCATCCGTGGGGGTTCGCCACAACGCGTGTAGCCTTGGCGCAGATCGCCAACCCGACAGCCTCGTGGCTCTACGCCTATGCTGGCCCGTCTGACGTACTTAACTATCTGGAAGTGATGGACCCGCTGGTCACTGATGACTACGCGGTGGGCATGCCACTGGCAAACACGATGCTGGGCGTTATTGGCGCTACTATGGCCGTGGCGTCCGCACAGCAATTCGTCGTTGAGAAAGCAGCAGACGGCAGCGATATGGTGCTGACTAACCAGCCTAATGCAGTGCTGCGCTACTCCGCTGCGATCACGGACAGCACGAAGTTCTCACCGCTATTCACTGAGGCGTTATGCCGATTGCTGGCCGCTAAGCTCGCGGGCCCTTTGCTGAAAGGCGCAGACGGTAGAGCCGAGAGTGCGGCGCAGTTGAAGTTCTTTCAGGCAGCGCTTGAGAAAGCCGTGGAGTCCGATGCGAACCAGCGCCGACTCAGCGTAAAACACACGCCGTCGTTTATCGCGAATCGATAACATGGCCGTCCGCATACTTGACCACGCATTTTCCGCTGGCGAGCTTACCCCCGAACTGTTCGGGCGTGTAGACTTTGCCAAGTTCAGCGAGGGGCTAGCCCTTTGCCGCAATTTCATCCCGCTACCGCATGGCCCAGTGGATAGCCGTCCGGGGACTGAGTTTGTGCTGGAGGTGAAAAACTCCGGATCTGCAACACGGCTAATCCCGTTCAGCTTCAATAATGTGCAGACCTTCGCGATAGAGGTAGGTGCCGGACACTTCCGCTTCCACACACAGGCCGCGACACTGATGTCCGGTACCGTACCGTACGAAGTTGCGAACAGCTACACAGCGGCCGATGTGCTAGACATCCATTACGTGCAGTCGGCTGATGTAATGACGCTGGTGCACCCAAATTACCCGGTCATGGAGCTGCGACGCCTCGGGGCGCTGAGCTGGACATTCACCGCGCCAAGCTTCAACCCGCCAACGAATTGTCCAACGTCCCCTGTGGCGACACCAACACTCACCGGTGCTGTGTCGTACAGCTACTACGTGTCATCGGTTAATGCGGGCAACTTGCAAGAGTCCACCGCGACGGCAGCAGCCACTTGCACGAACGATCTTACTGTCGCGGGACATGTCAACACGATTACCTGGACGGCACCCGCTGGCACCGCGCCGGTGCGATATAACGTGTACAAGCTAAGCAACGGCATCCTGGGCTACATCGGGCAAGCTGGCGGCCTGTCCTTCGTGGATAACAACATCACGGCGGACGTGTCGAAGACCCCGCCGATATTTGACGCGGTCTTTGCTGCCGCTGGGGATTACCCGTCAGCGGTCAGTTATTTTGAACAGCGCCGTGTATTCGGCGGCACGAACAACGCACCGCAGAATCTGTGGTTCACCCGTTCGGGTACCGAGTCGGATATGTCCTACTCGATACCGGTGCGCGACGATAACCGCATCGCCTTTCGCATCGCGGCGCGCGAAGCCAGCGCGGTGAAGCACATCATCCCAGCGGCGGAAATGCTGCTCCTCACCGCAAGTTGTGAGTGGCGTGTGGCCTCCGTCGGTAGCGGTGCGCTCACCCCAACGACGGTAAGCGTCAAGCCACAATCCTATAACGGCGCGAATAATGTCACGCCGGTGGTAGTGAACAACCGGGTGCTGTATGTATCCGCCCGTGGCGGTCACGTTCGCGAGATGTCTTACAGCTGGCAGGCGAACGGATACATCGCAGCGGATATCAGCCTGTTGGCCCCGCACCTGTTCGACTACAAGCAGATTGTCGATATGGCTTACTGTCGCGGGCCTGTGCCTATCCTGTGGTGCGTGTCGTCCACGGGCAAACTACTCGGCATGACCTATGTGGCCGAACAACAGATCGCAGCGTGGCACCAGCACGACACGGGCAATGGCGACGTGTTCGAGGCGGTGTGCATCATCACTGAGAATGACGAAGACATGCTGTACTGCATCGTTCGGCGCACCATCGGTGGCGCGCAGAAACGCTACGTCGAGCGGTTACACACCCGCAATTTCACCTTACTGGATGACGCGTTCTTCGTGGACTGTGGGGCGGCCTATACCGGTGCGCCCGCTACCACAGTGAGCGGCCTCACCTGGCTCGAAGGACGTACGGTGAGCATCCTGGCTGACGGTGCGGTATTCCCGCAGCAGGTCGTCACCGGTGGGGCGATCACGATCAGCCAGCCCGCCAGCAAGATTACTGTCGGCCTCCCCATTCAGGCGGATATCCAAACTATGCCGGTGGCAGCCCAAGTCGATCCCGCCATGGCGCAGGGGCGCACCAAGAACGTCAATAAAGTATGGCTGCGCTTGAATACTTCCAGCGGATTGCAGGCGGGCCCCAGCTTTACCAGTCTGGTACCGTACAAACAGCGGACGAACGAGCCTTACGGTGTTGCGCCACGCATGGTGAACGATGAGGTTGAGATGGTACTGCTCGGCAATATCGGCACCAGCGGGCAGATATGCGTCAGGCAGGACGATCCCTTACCGCTGGATATTGCCAGCATCACATTAGAAGTTTCACTAGGCGGGGGTTGAGATGAGCGGAGCAATGGCAATGAGCGCGGGCGTGTCCATGGTGGGCGCGATGAACCAAGCCAACGCGCAGAAGGCAACGCTCGGCTATGAGGCAGCCGTCGCGGATAACAATGCGAAGGTCGCTGAGTACCAGGCGCAGCAGGCGCTGAATATTGGTGCGCAGCAAGAACAAAACTCACGGCTCAAGACGGCGCAAGTATTCGGCGCACAGCGCGCATCACTGGCGGCGAACGGTATCGATCTGGGGCAAGGCTCGGCTACTGACATCCTCACCACGACGGTACACACGGGTGAGGTGGACGCGCTCACGATCCGGGATAACGCCGCGCGTTCGGCCTGGGCGAGTCGGGTGCAGGCGCAGAACGACACCAGCAACGCGGCGGCCACCCGCGCATCGGCCAGCGCGATCGACCCAACGTATGCAGGCCTTACCTCGTTGATGGGTAGCGCATCCAGCTTTGCGGCAGCGAACTACAAGAAAACAGCAGCAACTAAAGGAGCCTAATCATGCCCGCCGTAGTCCCAACGTACGACATACCCCAAGTAACGCCTGGTGCACTTCCTGCCGCCCGCCAGACCACGCCCGATCGCCTCATGGCCGCAAACTCAATAGGAGCTGAGCAGCAGGTCAAGATGGGGGCAGCGGCGCAGCAGTTTGCTAACACGCTCAACGACATCGATGTCGCGCACCAGATACAAGTCAACGAGAACAAGGCGAAGGATGCGGACACGGCCTACATGACCGGCGCGAACGCAATCCTGCACGGCACACCAGACGGCAATGGGAACCCATCGCCCAATGCCTACCTGACGAAGATGGGCGGCGATGCGGTGGACTCATTCGACGCGACGACAAAGGCGTTGAATGATCTGAAGCAGAAAGCGCTCGACGGACTGGATAACGATGCGCAGCGCGCGGCTGCGAAGCACGTACTCGAAACACGATATGAAGCTTTTGCGACAAAAGCGGCAGCGCACAAGGATCAACAGCTCAAGGTGTACGGCATCGCATCGGCCACTTCGCGTGCGGATGCGGCGAGCGATTCGGCCAAGACGTTGTATAACCCGATCACGGATCACCCAGTTCTGGCAGACCAGTCTGGTGAGGTAGTTGCTGGTTTCCAACGAGATACCAACCCGGATAAATCTACCTGGGGAAAGCGCCCCGACGGTTCGGAAAAAGGAGCCGGTTATCTCGGCGTGTTGAAACGTCCAGATGGCGGTGTATCCAGCGAAATATCTATTGGCGTCGAGATCAACGGCAAGGAGGTCGAGGTGCCGAGCATGGTGCCTACCTTAAACGCTACGGAAATTAAGTGGCTGATGACGCATGACCCGTCTGACCGTAAAGAGCAAATGCCGGACTCTATCGTCGAGAAGGCCACCAAGTTCGCAGAGGATCGCATCGCGCAGGGTAAAGACCCGCTCGCCGGAAAAGACGATACCCCCGTCGGTGCTACGCAAAACGCAGCCTCTCCGTATCAGCAGAATCTGCGCACCGCGAAGGTAGAAGCGAACCATATCGTCGATCTCCAGTACGGCGTCAATGCCGCACCTGACGTGCGTGCCCAGATGGTCAAGGCTCATATGGAGAAGGTTTACGTCGGGATCATCGGCCATCTGTACGAGTCGGGTAAGGCTGGTGACGGCAGCACGCAGATTGCGAAGGGCTACTTCGACCAGGTGAAAAGCGAATTAAGCCCAGCGGTGCGCGATGATATTCAGGGCAAGCTGCACGCAGCGGCCACACAGGACCGTGTGCTGACATATTCAGACCATCTATTCGACACGGTGCGCGGAGAGAACGCGCAGAAGTCGCAGGTGCGCAAGGACTTCGAGGCGGGCAAGATAGACGGCGTTGAGCGTGAGCGGATTGAGAGCCGTATCGAACACTATGCGGCGAAGCAGCGGGACGCTGCCGATAGGCACACTGCGAACATTGACGGGCAAATGCAGGACTTTTTTATCAAGCATCCAGGTACGACGGTGGATGACCTTCCGAGGCCAATATACGCAGCACTCAAAGACAAAGGGGGGCTGGCTCGCGCGGTAAGTTTCTCCGGCGCAATCTCGCGCGGTGAAGGAAAGAACGGCGACCCCGTGCTGTTTATGAACCTGCACGAGAAGGCCGCGCGCGGCGAGCTTACACAGCTAGACGTAGTGCAGTCGAGGGGTAAGGTATCAGAGAGTCAGTTTAACGACCTGTTGGGTACGTACAACGGGATGACCAAGCAAGACACGAAGCGTATGCAGTCTGACGCGATGATAAACAGATCGCTAAAGCTCAATACTGTTACGGAATTCGTCAGGGCAGCGGGTATCGACCTATCGCCAAAGGAAGGCAGCTCGGCGGCTATGGAAACGGCCAAGTTCCTCGCGGCGGCGCGGGAAGCGGTGCAGGCCGCGCAGCAAGATAACCCAAGGCTGACACAAGCCGACTCGGACAAAATAGTTAGAGGCCTTGTGTCGGATCAAGTGCTATCCGGGTCGGGCATCGGCAGCTGGTTCAAGACTCACGTCCGGCCGTATCAGATGACCCCAGAGCAGCGCGCGCAGGGCTTTGAAATTGACAAGGCCAACCAGTCGCGCATCGCCACTAGGTTGAAAGCGGCAGGCAAGTCGCCCACGCCGGAGAACATACAACGGTACTACAAGATAGAACAGGGGTTGTAATATGGATGACATCATCGCAAGAATGGACAAGCAGGAATCAACCCAACTAGACCCAGTAATCGCGCAGATGGACGCTGCCGATAACCAAGCGCGCTCACACGCGGCACTTGCCGTGGCGTTCTCCGCGAACACGACGCCCGAACAAGCCGCGTGGCACACCGAGGTAGCTAAGAAATACGGCACGACTCCTGACGTGGTGGCGCAATTCCCTGACAGGTTCAAGGAGGATCTGTCTCGGCAAAGCGCGCACGACCTGTTTGAAAAGTTCCCGAAGCTACGCGACCACATAGCAGAGTACCCACAACGCGCAGCGGTAAGCAAGGACGATCTGCATAATCTGTCAGGCCTTGAGCGCACGTTCGCTCAGAGTGCGGCACGTCAAGTGGCGGGTCCTTTCCGTGCACTGGCAGCGGGTGTGCTGACCGACTTCAACGCAGCGGCGTGGGGCATGGCTGAGACGGGCGCGGGGCTTGTTGGTGCCGATGCCGCGAAAGCGTACTTCAGCGGGCTGCGCAAGAGTCAGGAGGCAACGGGCAAGGCGATACAAGGCGACTACGGTTCGGAGGGCTTCACCGAGGGTGGCGTGGCCAGCGGCTTCCGTTCGCTGGGTGCGATGATTCCAGGACTTGCGGCGTCGATTGCGACGGGAAACCCGCAGTTCGCGCTCGGTATGGGCGCAGGCGAGGCGGGCGGTCAGGCGATGGGCAAGGCGCACGATGCGGGTGCGTCGTCGGCACGGGCGCTTACCTACGGTATCGAGGATGCGGGCGCGGAGTACTTGACCGAGTTGCTGCCGATGGGGCTGTTGCTGAAAGACATCAAGGCGGGATCGTCATTTACGAAGTTGATGGGCCACCAGCTCGCCACGGAAGTGCCGGGTGAAGTTGCCGCGACTGCGTGGCAGAACGCGAACGAATGGCTGAACCTGCACCCTGAAAAGTCGATGGATGATTACGTCAAGGAACTGGGACCGGATGAAGGCCAGACGGTCATCGCCACGGTAGTGCAGACACTTGCTACGGGCGGCCTCGCACACGGGGCGATGCGCCTTCAGCGTAAAGGTGACGAGAAACAAGCCAAAGCCGAACAGGCCGTTCAGGACTTCAACACGCTGCAAACAGCAAGCGAACACGCGAAGGCCAGCCAGACGCGCGACCTCGCACCCGATGACTTCAAGCAGTTCGTGAACAGTGTGACCGAAGACGGCCACCTGGCGAACGTGTACGTCAACGGTGAAGTGTTCGCACAGTCAATGCAGGCCGCTGGTATCGGCATGGAAGAACTGCAAAAGACCATGCCCGAAGTGGCAAGTCAGTTGCAAGAAGCGATCCAGACACAGGGCGATGTCAACATCTCGACCGCTGACTATCTGACGCACATCGCCGCCAGCAAGATAGGCGATACGTTGCTGCAGCACCTGAAGGTCGAACCGGACGGCATGACCAAAGCAGAAGCGGATGCGCAGCAACAGACGCAAGCGCAGGATATGGCCGACGAGGCGGGCAAGGAGATCAAGGAAATTAGCGAGCGCGCGGCTTTCGATAACTCGAAGAAAGCGGTGTACGACCAGATACTCGCCCAGCACAACGAGGCGGGGCGCTTCTCGCCTGAAGCGAACAAGGTCAACGCGAAGATATACAGCGAGATGATCGGCACGCTGGCGCAGGATCACGGCATCACGCCGGAAGAATTCCATGCGCAGCACGGGCAGACGCTTACCGGTGCGGGGTCTGGCACATTTGAGCAGCCGGCCAAACCGACACTGGACGACTTGCGCGGCCAGCTCGATCAAGCTGGAGTAACGCACTCCTTGTCAGAAAAGGGTGGCGTCATCACCCTGTCCCGAATCGAAGTGCCAGAAGCGGAGCGCAACACTGGCAAGGGCACTGACGCGATGCAGAAGCTGGTCGACTATGCCGACCAGACGGGGCAGCACATCACACTGACACCGTCGTCCGACTTCGGCGGTAATAAGAAACGCCTGACGGCGTTCTATAAGCGCTTCGGGTTCGTCGAGAACAAAGGCAAGAACCGCGCGTTCTCAACCTCCGAGGGTATGTACCGGCAGGCGCAGGGAAAGGTGCTGTACCAATCATCGGAATGGAGAGTTGCGCGTGATCACGTTCTGGACACGCTGCGCCAGGTGTATGCGAAGCCTGTCACGGTAAGTGCAAAAAATGGCGATAAAATTGTAGTTTCGTACGCAGGAGTTAAACACGCGCTCCACAACGGCGTTCCGTCTACTCAAGAATCGGCGCTCGCGCTACATATTCAAGAGGCGATCGGCATAGCTGAAAAATCGGAGGTAATGCCAGACAGAAAGGGGCGTAGTGATCCGAAGTCTGTGACGACGTACTTAGCTGATATTAATTTTGACGGTGTGCCTCACGTCGTGACCATCTTCGTGCGGAATCATTCCGACGGAAGCCGGTACTACGATCACGCCGCTGTCGAAAAGAAAAACCCCGCAGGGCTACCGGAGAGCACAGAAGCTAATCTAGGATTACCAGCTGAACCTACTCCGCCGTTTACGGGGTTAGATATCAATGTATCAGAAGCAATTCAGGATGGCAAGTTCGACCAGGACGCGCGTGGGTTCTTCGCCCCTGACTCGCGCACCATCGGCCTGTTAAAAGACGCTGACCTCTCGACATATATCCACGAGACCGGCCACTGGGCGCTGGATACTTACGCGAAGATTGCATCGCAGCCCGACGCACCCGTCAAGATCAAAGACGACATGAACAAGCTGCTGAACTGGTTCGGTATAAAGGACGACGAAGCATCACCGAGAGGCGTCAATGCAGAGGCCTATGAGGCGATTCAGAAGCAGTTAAATAGCCTTGATGCAAGTGGAAAGCTAGACACGCCAGAATGGGATCGGTTGATTGCCGAAGCGCGTACGCTGCGGGGAAAAGGCGGGATTGATAGCGGTATCGGTGTGAGCGCGCTCGACAAATGGAACGCCCTGTCGTTTGACGAACAGCGCCCACACCACGAGCAACTGGCGCGAGGCTTCGAGGCGTATTTCATGGAAGGGAAAGCACCTAGCCTTGAATTGCAACCGGCGTTCAGCCGTATCAAGTCGTGGATGATGAGTATCTACAAGACACTGCGCGGCCTGAACGTGGAGTTGACACCTGAAGTGCGCACTGTATTCGACCGCATGCTGGCAAGCGAAGATGCGATCAAGGAGGCCGAAGCGGTACGCGGTTACTTCATGCCCGAGACGAAGCCCGCTGGCGTGTCTGATACGGAATGGCAGGAGCTGAAAGACCTGCGCGATGCTGCCACCTCGGAAGCCACAGACGAGATGCAGGCACGTAATATGCGCAACATGAAATGGTTGAACAATGCGAAGTCAAAGATGATCCGCAAGCTGCAACGCGAGGCAGATGCGCAGCGTGCCGTGATCCGCGAAGCGGTCACTGCTGAGGTGGAGGCGTCACCGGTCAGACAGGCGCAGAAGTACCTAAAACGCGGCACTGACCCTAGTGATACCGCACCGCTTAAGGCGTGGACGGCTGAGCGCGACGCGCAGGCTATCACTCTCGCCGCTGAGGTAAAGGCCGAGTATTTGGCAACGCCAGAAGCGCAGGCGGTCAAGGGTATCCAGAAAGGTCAGTACCTCGCAAAGAATAAGCGGGCGATGGCTAACGAGGCCGAGCGTCGCGTATTGGCGTGGGAGCAAGAAAACCCTAAGCCCCACGTATTTTCGGAGGGAGACACCGATCTGATTGCGGATATGTTTGGCTTCAGTTCGGCGGACGAACTGCGCGGCGCGATCAAAGCGGCGGGCAGTATGAAAGACGAGATCGAAGGCCGAACCGATCAGCGCATGCTGGAAGAACACGGTGACCTCATCGATGCGCGTGCTATCGAGCAGGCAGCGAGTGAAGCGATCCACAATCCGATGCGCGCCAAGTTCATGGCGACGTGGTTAAAGGTTATCACCGGCTCGCCTATCTCCGCCCGCACGATCCAGAAGGGCGCGAAGGAAGCCGCCGATGCAGCGGTGGCCGCCAAGATGGTGCGCAACCTCAAGCCGAAGCAGTATGAGGCCGCAGAGGCCAAAGCGAACCTCGCTTGGGTTAAATTGATACCGACTGACCCAGCGGGCGCCGTTCGCGCCCAGCGCTCGGCGGTGTTGAATAACGCCCTGGTGAAGTCCACTAATGAGGCGCTGACGGACGTACAGAAGGCGCGCGAGTATCAAGTGAGCTTCGATAAACCCGCGAAGCGTAAAGCCACAGCGGGGAGCTACCTCGACCAGATCGACATGCTTCGCGGTAAATTCAACTTCGGGAATGAGTCGTTCAACTCCGCAACGGTAGGCGAAGGCGTGGACAGCCGAGTCGCGTTCCGCACGTTCGTCAAGTCGCGCATGGCCGTTGGTGAGGTGCCGTATCTGTCAGAGTCGTTGCTATCGCCCAAAGAGCTGCGCAAGTATCTGGCCGAGATCAACTCTCGCGACGAGGACGGCAATCTGGTCGTGACTGATGACGACGAGCGTTTGCTGTTGCTGGCCGACGGCATCGAACGCAGCGAGCAGAAATCGTATCAAGATATGACGGTGGGCGAGATCAGGGGGTTGATGGACACGATCAAGTCCCTTGAAACGCAGGCACGGAACAGCCGCAAGATTCTCACCGCGCAGGGCGAACAGGATTACGCGATCATCCGCGACACGATTGCCACCAGCATCAACGCCCACGCCACGAAGAGCGGGAAAGACACACGCACCGCCACCGACTGGCTCGGCAAGAAATGGCAAGGGCTTAAAGCCTTCGGCGCGGCGCACATCAAGGTTGCCACTTGGGCGCGGATCATGGACGGCGGCAAGGATAACGGCCCTGTGTGGAACTATATCGTTCGCCCTGCCAACGACGCAGCGAACTTCGAGACCACCCGCCGGGCGGATGCAACCGAAAAGCTGGATGCGATTCTGCGCCCTATCCTGAAAGATGTGCCGCTGTCCGACAAGGCGGGGAAAGGCAAGTTCTTCCCGTCGCTGAATACATCGCTGAACTGGGGCGAACGGTTCACGCTGGCGCTGAACTACGGCAACGAGTCCAATTTGCAGCGACTACTCGGCGGCGGTATCGCCGGGAAGATCAAGGCGATGGATGTCAGCGCGATTCAGCCTGTGCTGCAATCCCTGTCCGAAAAAGAATGGAATGCAGTGCAAGCGGTATGGGATCACCTCGAATCTTACCGCCCTGAAATCGGTGCGCTGGAGAAAGAAACAACCGGTGTCGAGCCTGAGTGGATCGAGGCACGTTCGTTCAGTGTTCGCACGTCTGATGGCAAGGTGCTAAACCTGCGCGGCGGCTACTACGGCATCAAGTTCGACCCTCGCGGCAGCCTTAAGGCACAGCAGCATAATGCGGGCGAGACCGCGAAAGACCTGATGCGCGCCGCCTACTCTGCCGACACGACACGCCGCAGCTTCGTGAAAAGTCGCGTCGAGGAGGTACACGGTCGCCCGCTACTGCTCGACATGCAAGGGCTGTACTCCGGTGTGAATGACGTGATCCACGATTTAGCCTGGCGGAAATGGGCGATGGATGCAAGCAAGCTGATGCGCAGCAAGTCTATCGATGCCGCGATCCGCGAACACTACGGCCCCGAAGTGAAGCAGGAACTAGAGAAATGGCGCACCGACATCGTGGTAGGCCAACGTCAGTTGGATGACAGTCTCGATAAGATGGCGGCCTTTTTGCGTCAAGGGGTATCGTCCGCCGGGTTAGCGTTCAACGTGACCAGCGCGGCGATGCAACCCCTTGGCCTCACGCAGTCTATCGTCAGGTTGGGCGGTTTCAAAGAGGGTTCAAAGTGGGTAGGCAAAGGCCTGGCTAAATACATCGCCTCGCCTATCCAGTCCACCCGTGACGTAACAGCCGAATCGGAATGGATGGCTAACCGTAGCCGCACCAGGTTCCGTGAGCTTAACGAGGTGAGCAATCAAGTGAAGGGGCAGACCGCCATGAAGGAGTGGTTAGTGCGTTACTCTTACTGGCTGATGCTGCGCACACAGCAGGCGGTGGACGTGGTGACGTACCTGGCGGCTAAAGAGAAGTTTGCCCTTGAGCATCCGCTGGACGACAAGCTATCTACTGACCTAGCCGTGCAGGTGGTGAAGGATTCGCAGGGCGGTGGCGAGGTACTGGATCAAGCGGGTATCGAGCGCACCGGTTGGCTGGGAAAACTGTTCACCGTGTTCTATTCGTTCATGAACACGGGTCTCAACCTCGGGTATATGTCGAAGAACACACCCGGCAGTAAGGCGAAATTCGCGGTGGATATGCTACTGCTCGTCACGGTCCCCGCACTGCTCGGTGAGATGCTGAAGCACTCGCTGACACCTGGCGACCCGGACGACGACACCCAATGGCCTGAGTGGCTGCTTACCTCGCAGCTTAACTACTTGCTCGGACTGTCTCCCGCTACCCGGGAGATGACCGCAGCCGCGAAGGCGCTGACCGGAGGTCACGGTGCGCAGATCGACTACAGTGGCCCAGCGGGCCTGCGTGTGTTCGCAGATACGGCGAAGGCTGGGCAGCAGGTGTATCAAGGCGAGTTTGACGATGGCTTCCGCAAGGCGTTCATCAACGTAACGGGAGACCTGACCGGCCTACCCTCCGCACAGGTGAACCGCACCATAACCGGCGCGGAAGCAATCAACGACGGCAAGACCAGCAACCCCGCCGCGCTGGTGTTCGGGTATGAGGGGCCTCGTTAAACTGGTGAGACCCCCGAAGAAATAGGCGGGTTGCCTTACTTGCGCCGAGTTGGCGGACAATTCGGCGCAACTACCCAAGAGGTTCTAAATGGCTATCACGTCCGCAGCAACGCGCAAAGCAGGCCCCTATACTTGCAACGGCGTGACCGTTGCCTTCCCGTTTAATTTCAAGATATTTACCGCTGCGGATTTAGTCATCACGCAGACCGATGCGGCGGGCGTTGAATCGAATCTCACGTCTGGTTTTACCGTGGTGTTAAATTCAAATCAGGATGCGAATCCGGGCGGTACGATGACGATGACCGTTGCACCAGCAACCGGCATACTTATCACCTTGACCAGTCAAGTAGCCAACACGCAGCCGATGGTGCTAACCAATAATGGCGGCTTCTTCGCCACCGTGCTGAACGACATGGCCGATCGTTGCGTGATGCTGGTGCAACAAGTGGTCGAGAAACTGAACCGAACGCTGTCCTTTCCTGTTTCCGATGCGTCAGTCGGCGCTCAGCTCCCCGGATCAATGGCAAGGGCCAATACCGTTTTAGCCTTCGACGCATCAGGAGCGCCACTGGCCGGCCCGTCTATTGCGAGTGTTGGTACGGTTGCGGGTAATGTGGCGAGCATCAATACTACTGCCGCTAATATCGGTAGCGTCAACACCACGGCTGCGAGTATCGGGAACGTGAACGCGGTGGGCGGCAGTATCGCGAATGTAAACGCAGTTGCGGAAAACTCGGCGAATATCAATGCTGCTATTGCGAATGCGGTGAACATCAACGCCGCCCCCGCAGCTGCGACACTGGCACAGAACGAGGCGGCTATAACCACGGCGGATCGCATCGCAGTACAAGCGGCGATTGCGGGGGCGGGTGGTGGGTATGTCTCAAATGCAAGCGCAGTCCTTTATTCGCCGCTGGTCGGGTCGCCTGTTACAGTTGAATCCGTGATGCGCACACGCGACACCCAGATCGTTACTACGGGTACAGGGGCAGTAAAATTGTCGTCTGATTTTACGAATAATTTATTTCTCGGCGCAAATGCCGGTGCAGTAAATGCGCCGGGGGCAACACCACAGATTGGGAAGCAATTAACTTTTATTGGGCAGTATAGCGGGCAGAGCAATACCACAGGTTATGCCAATACATTTCTCGGTTTTGGTTCCGGGGTGGCGAATATCACTGGATCACGGAATACCTATCTAGTCTCTTACCGGCTAAATGATCTCAAATAATGACAAGAATTTAGTGATTATTGAGTCATAGCAAGGGTTTGCACGATGGCGCACTCGGTTAGTTTTTCGCAGGTTGCGATTGCAGATCGGCCGATGCGAGTCAGGTAGTAGCGATAGGTTTTTGCGACACGCTTGATCAAGCCGAGGATGCGCAGGCGTTTGAGATAGCGCGAGAGT
>Ga0208863_1000403_pt1 | contig 45754 bp, 41 predicted proteins | sample RifOxyD3_FD_184040 | JGI IMG/M metagenome (GOLD analysis project Ga0208863, IMG submission 184040) | Soil microbial communities from Rifle, Colorado - Rifle Oxygen_injection D3 (SPAdes) | ecosystem: Environmental > Terrestrial > Deep subsurface > Rock core/Sediment | place: Rifle, Colorado... | reverse complement strand
CCGATGTGTTGTGACAGGGGCACATACAGCTTAGGCGCGAAAGGAAACCTGCGTATCGGCAAACTTCCGGTTTCCTTGTGGTACTCCGGATGTATGCCGTGATCGAAGGTCGGCACGCGTTTTTGCAATGGCAGTCTCATGTCAGTGGAACTTCGCAGCCCGCAATTTGAGTTTTTCCAGATTAGCTTCATTCATGTTCCAGGGTGTTCCCGGATGAATGATGCCCGCCGTGCATTTTTCAGCCGCTTTGACGATATCGAGGAAACTACCCGCGCGAGGATTCACGATGACCGCCTTTTTCGACGCGTCATAAGCAAACACCTTAGGATTGATATTGATGCACTCATCGCACGCCGTGCATTCCGGCGTATCGATATAGACTGCTTCATAATCTTCCGCCGCTGCTGCACCCGCCAATTCCTGACGCACGCGATTGGCGATTGTCTCTTCATTGACCAGAGGCTGAGATAGCCCTGCAATATCCTTGAGTTGCTTCCAGAAATTCCGGCGCTCTTCGCAGGACAACACCATCTCAACCGAGACTAACACGCGCATCAGACGGTTCTTCTTATCCACTGTCCAGATGTAGGGGAACTTGCCCATGCGCTCGTCTTCGGACAAATCGAGGAAGTCACCCAGCAACACCATGTCGTCGTTCCAGGTTTCCGGCGGAGCCTTCTTGAACTGCTTGGCGAAACGACCTTCCGACAGCGCGAAATCGGCAAAGGTCAGCGGCAGGGTCAGCGTCCTCTTATCACCAGCTTCATCAACATAATCAAGATTATACGTAACCCAATCCGCATCGAGATTCGGGTTCCCCTCCAGACTTACGCATTCGGAGAAGGTCACGCCCAGATCCGGGTTGTAACGGAACAGCGGGAAGGCGCGCGATTCAACCGCGATCTTGCTTTGTACCACCGCACTGTTATCACCCACGCCGTGTTCAGGCGGGCAAACGGCGTACACGTTAAACAGGGCTGGACGACGGCTGTTCAGGCCATCGATAAAGCTCTCCAGCAAATGCGTGGTGCTGGACAAGGAACCCTGCATCACATAAGAGGTGCGGTGCGCCATACCGATCACACTGATTTCCTTACGGTTTTCAGTCTTGCCGTGCTTGTTGGCACCATAAGGTGACATATCTGCCACCTGTCCGATAAAGCCGGAAGTGCAAGCCTGACCACCGGTATTGGAATACACTTGGGTGTCGACGATCATAATCTTGATCGGCTTGCCTGACATCAGTGCGCGGGACAGATTCTGGAAGCCGATGTCGAACATCGCACCGTCACCGCCAATTGCCACCACTGGCGGACACAACAGCCATTCTTCGTTGCTCAACTCTTCCCAGGTAAAGTGGGCCAGATCGCTCTGTTCGGGATCATAGCCGCCGGCCAGTTCCATCTCGACCATGCGCACGGCCTTGAAGCCTTCCACCATCTTAGCCATATGGCCTTCGAACACGCCCATCGCAACCGATGGTGAATCCTGGAACAGGTTGGAAGTCCACGGGAATGGATAAGGATTGAACGGGAAGGTAGACGCCCACACCGAGGTACAACCGGTGGAGTTGATGATCCCCATTTCCGCACGACCGTTTTTGGATGGACCCTCCAGATAGCGCCAACGCAAATCCTTCAGTTTTTCAAGCATTTGTGTCACACGACGCAACCATGCCGGATCGATAGGCTGACCGGATTGCGATTGCAGCAGACTGGCGGAGAGATTTGCCAGCGTCAGATCACGCCCTTCATGTGCCGCAATCGCCTGCTTCAAGCCGTCGGTATCGGTCAGATCGACGCTCGCACTGAGCTTCATTTTGACATGCGTTTCCAGATTCGCGATCAGCGTATCGAGTTTGCCAAGGAATTTCTTCACACGCTGCTGCATCAACGCCGTCACGGTACTGGTGAACAGGTGGATGGTCGATTTCTCACCGCAACCCAGACAGGCGCCGTCACCGCTGACCAGCGAGTTGTAATTCTTCTTGTCCAGCAACAAGGTTTCCAAGGCGCCCACTTTTTCGTCCAGATCGTCGATGCGGCTGTATTGCTCGGGAGTCGTCGGCAGATCCAGCCAGAAATTCCAGTCAGCGCGCAGCGTGTCGATGCTTTCCTGTGTTTGTGTGACCATCGTCAGCGCATTGTCGTCACACACATCCACGCAGATTGCACAGCCCTTACAGGTATAAGGATTGACGGTAATCGAAAACAGGCCGCCCGCGCCCCTTTCCTTCTTTTCCTTCAAATTCCAGTACGGTTTAGTCGTCGCGAACTTGAAGCTGCCGATGCCGTCACGCAGCAGATTCAATTCGGCTTCCAGACGGCCACGATCGTCGCCTTGCGTCGGGTCTTCAGCAAAACATTCGGTGATCGCCTGTGCCAACAGCGCGCGCACATCCAGACCGCCGCCAGTCAGTGCGCAGCGCAGCTTCTTCTCGATCACACGGTTGAATTTGCGCAGGAAGCGGGTCGGACGCCCACCAGTTTCAATCTTCTGCACCACGCTGTTCAGCACATCAGAGACCGTCGATACCAGACCGGGAATCGCGCTGTCAGGGCATTGGGTGAAACACTCGCCACAGGCGGTACAGTTTTCCGCATTCCACTCAGGATATTCGAAACGAACGCCCGTCATGTCGCGATACACGCCGGTAACTGCCGGAATCACAGACAGGCCCATAAACGGATCGACCAGATTGTCCGAACCCTGCCCCTTCATATAGAAACTGCCGGTCGCTTCCCAGAAACGGTGGATATCGGAGATGCCGCCGTCGCCTTCGGGCAGACGTTTCAACATAATCGGCATTGCAGGTGCCGCTTTAGCGGTAATCTTAGCGCGCTGACCGACTTTCATCTGATCAGGGGAAATTTCAAAAATTTCTTCGTAACCGCGACGCACCACGCGCAGATTATCGGAGACGATGCGCTTACCCTTCTTGCCGAACTTGGCTTCGAGCTGATTCTCGATGGCGGTAAACAGCGTTTCTTCGCTGAGGCCCGCGCGTTCCTTGACATCGGACGCCCGGAAGAAAGCGCCCTGGAAGGCATTGCCCTGCATGCGCAGTTGCAAATCCACATTGAAAGATTCTTCGCGGGCGATCTTGAACGCATCCAGATAGAACACGCGGATCTTGTTGTCCACGATGTATTTCTGGGTGTGCATAGGGAAAGTCTCCCACACCGCTTCGCGGCCGGCGAGATTGCTCTGGATGATGAACACCCCGCCAGGTTTCAAACCATCTAGCGCATTGGTGTGCAAAAACACCTGAGGATCAGGCGACAAGACGACATCGACGTGGGTGTATTCGCAGTTGATGCGGATAGGCTCAGGCGCTGCGGACAGATAATAAGTGGTCGGTTGACCTTTCTTTTCGGAGCCGTATTTAGGATTAGCCTTGATATCCCATCCCAGCAATTCAAACAGGGTCATCGCCAGGTTTTTCCCCGTGGTCACCGCACCCCAGCCACCGATCGAGTGCATACGCACGGCAATCGCGCCTTTGGGCAACAGATTCGGATTTTCAGAGCCGCGCAGCGCCAGCGCCTTGATATTAGGGTAACCGGCTTGCAGGGCTTGCTGACGGATTTCCTGTTTAGGCGTCGCGGATTCGTCGCGTACAAAATCGACAGACAAATAATAGAATTTGCTGTGCGGCGCACCGGGCAGCATGTTTTCGATGGCTGCGATCAGTCCTTCCGGTTGCAAATCGCGTGATCCCAGACCATAGCAGCCGGAATACAGTGTCGGCATGTCTTTGACATTGCTGTAGGACGCGTAGCCGGCATAGGAAGCTTCACGACCGTTCTGACTGCGACCAGCGCTCGCGCTGCTCTTCGCCGAAACTCCGCCTTCGGCTCCGTTTTCCAGACATTTTAAAATTGAGGAACGCACTTCGCGCATCAGCGGCAGATCTTCCGATAAAGGCTGATCGGTGCGTTCCAGTACCGCCACGCCCTTCTTGCCTTTGAGCACATGGCCCAACAGATCGCCGGGGAATGGGCGGAACATGGTCATATTGACCACGCCGACTTTAATCTTGCGATTCTCGCGCAGCCAGTCAGCCACGGCGGCGGCCTGCACCGTCATACTGCCTTGACCCAGAATCACATATTCGGCGTCTTCGCAGCGGTAAGTATCAATACGCTGATAGCGGCGTCCGGTCAGCGCATAGAATTCATCCATGCAACGGTCGGCCAGATCCGGAATATGGTCGAAGAAATAGGGACGCTGGGCTGCGACGGCTTGCATATAAGCATCCTGATTGGCCACACCACCGGTCATCATCGGATTGTCCACATCCCAGCTCGCAGGAACACGGCGGCGTTTAGGGCCGTATAGCATCTGCTGTGCAGGGGTAGGGGTGGCTATGATGTCGTCGGCGGCACCCAGATATTCGGCGATCAGCTCACGCTCAGGAACCTGCATCGGTTCGATCAGATGGGTAGTCAAGAAGCCGTCCTGCCCCACCATCGCGGGAGTCAGCGAGAGCTCGGCGGTCTTGCGGGCGATCATGTTCAGATCGGCCGCTTCCTGGGCATTCTTCGCCATCACCTGAATGAAGCCGGTATCGTCCGCACAGTGGTAATCGTCATGTGCACAGTGCACGTTAAGCGTCGCTTTGGTAATCGCGCGGCAACCCAAGTTCAGCACATAAGGCAGACGTTTGCCGACGGCGGTGTACAGCGACTCGTGCATAAAGGCCAGGCCTTGCGACGAAGTAAAGTTAACCGCGCGCAAACCGGTCATGGCAAGCCCTGCGGTAACACCGGCTGCTGCATGTTCTGATTCAGGTTCAACAAAAATCAACGGGTTGCCTGCTGCATTCAAATGGCCCTTGGCCACTTCTTCCGCCCAGTATTCACCCATCTGCGTAGATGGCGTGATCGGGTAGGCGCCCGCACCTTGCGAAGCTTCGCGCTCCACCATGATCACAGCGGTATTGCCGTCGATCGCATCGCGCGTACCGGGGTACTTGAATTGTACGGTGCCGGCTTCCGAATCAGTCGCTGCGCCGAGCAGTTTGAATTGTTTGAATTTGTTAAACATAATTTCCCCTAGGCGGTGACAGGTAGCGGTTCGGTACGGATGATTTTTTTGGCAGACTTGCCTTTGATGATGCGTTCATTGTCGAGCCAGATAATCGCGCCGGTCGGACAGCGTTCGATCGCGATGCGATTGGCCAGCTCATTTTTCTCGTAGTTGATGACGGCAAGATTTTTTTCCAGACGGATCAATTCAGGCGCGCCATCGACCACGCAGCGACCGCACGCGGTACAGGCCACTTCACAGGCGGCTTCCGCCGCATCCGGTTCATCTTCGTTGCGGCAGACGATCCAGAGTTTTTTGGTAACGCCTTGAATAGAGAACAGATTTTTAGGGCAGATATCGACGCAGTCACCGCACGCGGTACATTTAGCCAGATCAACGACCGGCAGGCCCTGCTTATCCATGACGATCGCATCGAAATCGCACACATCGGCGCAGTCGCCCAGCCCCAGACAACCCCAGGAGCAGCTTTTACCCCCGCCACCAGCCACAGACGCTGCGCGACAGGAAGACAAACCGCCGTAATGGGCGCGCATTTTGGCGACATGGTGGCCGCCTGCACAGGCCAGTCGGGCGACGCGCTTTTCCACGTTACCCATCGCCACGCCTAACAGGGTTGCAATGTTTTTATTTTGTTCGGCAGTGTTGACGGTACAGGAGGCAGGTTCGATTTCGCCGGCGACGGTTTTCTCGGCAAAGTTGCGGCAACCGGCCGTGCCGCACGCGCCGCAATTGGAGTGAGGAAGCAACTCCTCGACCTGATTGATGCGGGGATCTTCGTACACGTAGAGGCGTTTACTGGCGAGGGCGAGGAGGAGCGCCAGCACGCTTCCCAGCACCGCCATGAATGCGCCCGTGACCACGATGTTGTACACACTTTCCATGTCTATCCCCGTCCTGATAAATCCGCACAGAGAACTGATGTATCATCTCTCTTTTGCTGCGACTATCAACGCTTCATGTGCGTCTGGTAAATTTATAACCTTGGTATGAGTAATATTATTTATTGCGGGTCGCAGATTAAACCAAGCTACAATCATTTCGCGAATCAATTGTTTCAATTATCATTATTAATATTTGGAATATTGTGGGGATGAGGGGGGCACGGTCAGGGGATGGGAATGAATACAGACAAACAAAGCTATTACAAAAATAATCGTCTCAAGCAGATGCGCGCTTTTTGCGAGGTGGTGCGTACCGGCAGTGTTACGCTGGCCGCGCAAAAGTTGTTTTTAAGCCAGCCTTCGGTGACCTTGCAGATCCAGGCGATGGAACGCGAATTGGGCGTGATGGTGTTCGAGCGGCGCGGACCGGTACTAAAACTGACTCCGGATGGTGAGGTTCTTTATACGCTGGCTAAGCCGCTGGTCGACGGCATAGACAGCTTGCAGGAGAACTTCACCGCACAACACGACAAGCTGGAATCAGGGGAGTTGAACATCGGTGCGGGCGAGTCAACCATCCTGTATATCCTGCCCGAGGCAGTACGGCGTTTTGTCACCGCTCACCCGCGCATCCAACTCAAGATACATAACGAGACCGGGCGCGATGGCCTGAAGATGCTGCGCGCCGACGAGATCGATTTTGCAGTGGGTTCCATGCTGGATGTGGCGGATGACATTACCTATCAGCCGGTCGTCACCTTTGACCCGATGCTGATCACGCCGCTGGATCATCCGCTGACGAAGCTGGAGGTCGTTACGCTCGAAGATATCAGTCACTACGGGATGATCTTACCCCCGCGTCATTTGTCCACCTGGCGCATGGTCAAGTACGTGTTCCAGCAGCACAATCTGACCTTTGCCGTCACGCTGGAGGCGGGGGGCTGGGAAGTGATCAAGAAATACGTCGAGCTCGGCATGGGGATTTCTATCGTCACCGATATCTGTCTGACCGGAACCGAGCAGCTGGTGCGCATCCCGTTAAAGCAATACTTTCCTCAGCGCGGCTACGGTCTGGTAATGCGCAAAGGCAAGTTTTTGTCACCCCAGGCCAGACGTTTTGTCGCGATACTCAAAGAGGTGTACGGACTGGAAGATGTTCCTGTCAGCATCGGGATATCTGATTAATATTAAATATAATCAATAAGTTATATTTTATTTATCCGGAGTGATGGTGAACACTTCGGAACCTGCATCATATTTTTGCAGGTATAGACCTATGGTTTCAAAGGTGGCGGTGACCGGATCGCCGGGTTGATCTGATGTGGCGATTTCGGCACTGAAGATAGAGCCCAGCGCCAGCTTGAACGGGTTGACCTTGACCGCTTGCGCCTTGAAATACGCTTTTTCGTTCGCCTTGATGCGCCTCAGATCATCGGTTTGATAGATCGCCGCGCTGATCACATCCAGCGTGTGTTCGGTGCAATTTTGTTTACCCAGCGTGTAGGGATTGGCGATCAGCGAATAGTGCGGATCGTGCAGCGCCGCATAAGTCGGCGAGTTGATCACTTCCAGCAGACGCTGTTGCAAATTCGCGGAAGGAATGATGATTCCTGCCTCCAGCACGGCGACACCGGCGAAGAAATCCACCGGAAAATCCTGAACCAGCGTGCTGATTTCGGGGTGATCGTTTTGCTGATAGAGATTGTAAATCGCATAGCCCGGAATTTTCCGCCCGTCGGCGGTGGTGATTTGCGAATACACCGCGAAGGCGACATGGGTGAAATGCATCCCTTCGGGCAACTCGGCCGCCGGACGCCCCATGCGCGCCAGAATGGCGACCTGCGCGCCTTTGCCGGCGAGCGTTATTTCCACCTGTTTGGCAAACTTGATAATTTGTTCCGCTGAAAAGTGAATTTCTTCCGCCGCCGAACTGCTGCCACTGGCCGCGCAGGCCGGCAGGCTGGTGACTGTGAGCAGGATCGCCGCACACGTTAATTTTGTTAATAACCGATTGATTATCATTTATTTTTCCCGTTTTATGCGGCTGGATGAACTGGCAGTTAGATGGCTTTATCCGACTTCGACTGAGCCGGTTTTTTCAACGCCTCATCAGGCGGCATCACGGTGATCGTCTCATCGGTGATGTCCAGCGGTTTGCCGATCGGGCTGGTCGCTGCTCTGGCCGAATCGCGTGCAGCCTGGCTCGAAATCGCACCGGCTGTGCCGCTTACCACACCGCCGATGGCGAGCGGAATCGCCGATACGCCTAAAGTGGCCTGTCCTGAGGCTGCGATGGCATGCGCGGCGCTGCCGCTGGCATGCGCGCTGGCCTGAGCGGAGTTTTTGATTGCCTGACCGGAGAGTGACTGGTCTGCGGCAAAGGTGACCGAAGTGCTGGCCAGCAGGGTGATCAGTAACACGAGATGCGTATTCATGGTCGTTCCTTTATTAATTAAGAGGGGGGCGTCATTGTTCGGGCAGTATGATAAACACTTCTGAGCCTTCGTCATACTTTTGCAGATATTCTGCAATGGTTTCAAAGGTGGCGGTAACTGGTGTGGCGGGATGATCGGACAGGGTAATTTCAGATGAAAAAATCGCGCCCAGCATCAGTTTGAAACCGCTGACATTGACCGTTTGCGCGACATAGTATTTTTTCTCGGCAGCCTTGATTTTGTTGATGTCGTCGGTTTGATAGATCGCGGCGTTGATGACATCCAGCGTGTGTTCGGTGCAATTCTGGCGACCCAGAGTATAGGGGTTGGCGATTGCGGAATAGCGCGGGTCGTGCAGTTGACGGTAAACCGGAGAGGTGATGGTGTCAAGCAAGCGCATTTGTAGTCGGGCGGAAGGAATGATGATACCCGCTTCGAGCTGTGCGACACCGGCAAAAAAATCAACCGGAAAATCCTGCACCAGACTGCTGGTATCTGGATGTTCGTCGCTCTGGTATTCGTTATAGACGGCATAACCGGGAAGGTTGCGGCCATCGGCGGTGGATATTTGCGAATACACAGCAAACGACACGTGAGTGAAGTGCATCCCATCCGGCATTTCTGACGCCGGTCTGCCGACACGCGCGATGATTGCAACCTGAGCGCCTTTGGCAGCCAGCGTTTTTTCCACCTGTTTGGAAAAACGGATAATCTGTTCCGGCGGGAAACGGGACTCGCCGCCAGCCATGCTGCCGGCGCAGGTATATAAGCTGATGAACAGGGCAACAATCCCGAACAGATAACGCATAAAACCTTCCATCCCGACATAAAGACTCAGGCGTTTTATACCACCTCAGTCAGTTCACGACAAGTATGCTATCTTTATGCTACCTGATTCTGTCCAACATTTTAATGCCATGAGCCTGTTTGCCCTGATTGTTGCGCTGTTGCTGGAGCAAATCCACCCGCTGTCTGCGTCCAAGTATTTGCACGGCTGGCCACAGGCATATGTCGATTATTTTCAGCATCACTTCAATTCGGGAGAATATCGTCACGGCAAAATCGCCTGGTGGCTGGCGGTGCTGCCGCTGTTGCTGTTTGTGTTGTTGCTGACTTGGGGTTTGTCCGTTATCCATCCTGTATTTTCCCTAATATTCAGTATATTAGCTTTGTATATTTGCATGGGGTTTGGCCGTGTCAGTCATGGTTTCACTGAAATTCAACAGGCTTTGCGCGCGGGGAATTTGCCCGCAGCCCGTGCGCTGCTCGCCCGCTTGCGTGGCCGGTCGTCCGGAACATTCAACGATGAGGAAGTTGCCCGGCTGACCATTGAAGTGTCGCTGGTAGCCCTGCACCGGCATCTGTTCGGTGTGATTGTCTGGTTTACTGTATTTAGCCTGTTGGGCCTGGGGGGGGCTGCGGGTGCCGTGCTTTATCGCCTGGCTTTGGGTTTGAGTATGTACTGGTCAGAAGCTCAGCCGCGCGATGAGCTGACGGAGGGTCGGTTCGGCAACTTCGCACAGGAGATGCGTGCGCGTCTGGAATGGTTGCCCATTCGTTTGACAGCCGGCACCTTTGCCATTGTCGGCAATTTCGAGGACACAGCTTATTGCTGGCGCTCACAAGCGTCGAGCTGGCCTGAGCGGGAAACGGGTATTCTGTTGGCCAGCGCGGCCGGAGCATCAGGCATACGCTTAGGCATGCCGATTGATGGCGTGTTGTCTGACAGACCCGAGCTGGGGGTCGGAGACAAAACCGGCGAGGCCGCGTTGCAATGCGCGATTCGTCTGGCGCGGCGCTCAGTGGTGTTCATGCTGGTGATGCTATTTATGCTGACGCTGGCCAGCCTGCTGGGATAGGCGGTTCCGTGTATTTACAGGGAGCGGATAGCGATTTCGTTTTGCAGCTGGTAGCCGAGTTCAAGGCTCAAGTGTTTTTCATTGGAAAAGTCCTTGGGGATGTATTCATTGGAAGGTGTGCTTTCATTCAGCAAGCCCATTTTCTGGTAAGCCTCGGCGACCAGTTCGCTGCAAAACAGGGAGCTTAGCTCTTCTTTGTTGTCGCCGAATAGCCCGTCGTAAGCTGCCTTGAGCAGTTCAATCTTATCCTTTTCGTAGGGCCGACCGCTCACTTGATGGCGGAAGTTGTTGAGCGCAAGCACCATCTGTTCGGTTAGCGGCATGGAAAGGGGGCGCACGCTGATTTCATAGCCACGGGCAAAACAGCGTTCCAGTCGTTCAGACAGTTCCACGCGCTGAACGCCTTTGGTGAGTTTTCCGCTGTCCGCATCATTCAAGTCGCTCAAGGTGGTCGATTCCCAGCAAAATAGCGTGTCCTGCGGATCAAGCGCGTGGTTTAACCTGTAGACCATGCCGACATGCGAATACTTGCTGAGCGTAAAAAATTTGATACCGTCAGAAATGCCGCCCTTGCCGGAAAATAATAAAATATCGCCTGTTTTCAATTGCTCGCGTATCTCTTCGTATTTCATGATGTCCTCCGCCGGTTGATCAAAAAACGTGCTCAATGCCGGGAAAATTTATCAATAAATACGCTGAGTTACCATAGGCCGAAAGGTATAGATAGCGGGGCGTTTAGGAAAATTGCCGCGCCTTAGCCAATTTCATCCGGCTGATCGCGCAAGCTGTGCTGTAAATTGTTCGACCGGAACCGGTTTGCTGAATAAATAGCCCTGACAGGCAGGACAGCCGTGTTTATCCAGAAAAGCGCGCTGCGCCTCGGTTTCTACCCCCTCAGCGATCACGTCTAAGCGCAGATTGTGCGCCATGCCTATGATGGTTTGTACGATGATGGCATCGCTGGCCTTGATACCGATATTGCGCACGAAAGACTGATCGATTTTCAGTTGATTGAGCGGCAGTTGCGTCAGATACGCCAAAGAGGAAAAGCCGGTGCCAAAATCATCCATCGAAAAACTGATGCCGAACGCCTTAAGCACATTCATCTTGTCCACGGTATCGGAGACATTTTCCAGCACCACACTTTCCGTCAACTCCAGCTTGAGTCGCGCAGGGTCGATGGTGTGACGTGCGATGGCCTGCTGCACCTGGGCCACAAACCCCTGCTGGCGAAATTGCCGTGCGCTGACATTGACGGCCAGTTGCAGGTCCCGGGTCGCCGCATACCCCGCCCAGAGTTTGAGTTGCGCGCAAGCGGTATCCAGCACCCAGAGTCCAATCGGCAGTATCAGCCCGGTTTCCTCGGCCAGCGGAATGAAATCGGCGGGCGACACCAGACCCCGTTCAGGATGCTGCCAGCGCAACAACACTTCGGCACCGGTGATCAGGTGTTCGCGGGATACCTGAGGTTGAAAATGCAGCACAAACTGGTTTTTCTCCAGCGCATGACGCAAATCGTTTTCCAGCTGCGCCCGGGTTGAAATCGTCGCCTGCATGGCCGGATCGAAAAAGCGCAATGTATTGCGGCCTGCCGATTTGGATTGATACAAGGCTAAGTCGGCATGTTTGAGCAATTCTTCGGCGTGATGCGCCCCGACAAACATATCGATGCCGATGCTCGCCGTGCAGTAAAACTCATAACCCTCGAACGGGTAGGGGGAAGACAATGCGCCAAGGATTTTTTCCCCCACCTGTAAGGTCTGGGCAGCCGCCGCTTCGGCGTCTGTATTCAGATCTTCGAGCAAGACCACGAACTCATCGCCACCCAGTCGCGCGATGATATCCCCCTGGCGAACCAGCGCACGCAGTCGTTGCGCCACCTCGATCAGCAATAAATCGCCCACATCGTGACCGCGCGTGTCGTTGAGCAGCTTAAAATTATCCAGATCGATAAACAGCACCGCGCCGTAGTGATGATTGCGAGTTGAGACAGCAAGCGCCTGAGCCAGCCTATCCTGCAGCAGGCGCCGGTTGGGCAACTGGGTCAGCGGATCGTAATAAGCCAGACGGTGAATTTCGGCGGCGGCTTCTTCATTGGAGGTGATGTCGGAAAAGGTGCCGATGTAATGGGTGATTTTGTTGTTGCCATCCCTGACGGCTGAAACGGTCAGCCACTCGGCGTAGATTCTGCCGTTTTTTCGTTTATTCCAGATCTCACCCTGCCAGTAATCGTGGCTGTTCAGGGTTGCCCACATGGCCTGATAAAACGAAGGATCGTGGCGACCGGAGCTGAGCAGTTCCGGCGTCCTGCCGATCGCCTCCTCGGCACTGTAACCGGTCAGCGTGGTAAAAGCGTGATTGACGCGCAAAATGACTGCATCCGGCCCGGTCACCATCATGCCTTCCTGAGATTCAAAGGCGATGGCGGCGATGCGTAACTCGACTTCTGCGCGCTTGCGTTCGGTGATATCGCGGGCGAGCAGAATGAAACGCCGGGGTAATGTCGTATCGGAATTCATCAGGCTGACCGACAGTTCAAACCAGCGCTCTCCCTGCGGCAGTTGCAACGCGTACTGTATCCCGTTTGAATAGCGGTTTTCTGCCGCTTCCCTGATCGCCTGATCACATACTTGGGCTGCGTTGGCAGGTAAAACATCCGAATAGCGTTTGCCTAAAAACACCTCGGCGGGCGCTGCGAGCAAATCGGCACGGCTGGCGTGGTAATTATAGATATGCCCCTCGATATCCACTTCAAGCAACAGGTCGGGCAAGGCATCCAGCGTAGCCTGCAAACGAATTTGATGCATACGCAGTTCAGTTTCGATTAGTTTGCGTTCGCTGATATCTTTGAAAACGATCAACAGCAGCTCAGAACCGTCCGTCTCTGGCTTGATGCTGGCATTTAAGGCGACCCAGAAGAGGGTGCCATCCTGTTTTACCATGCGCAGTTCACCGTTGGCAGGCGCATTGTCTGCGATCAGTTGCTTGCGCAAGCGGTAAAAGCGGTCTTGATCTTCCCTGAAGATGAGGGTGGAGAAAGGACGCTTGAGCAGCGAATCGCGCGATATGCCCAGCAGCGTGAAGGTGGTGAGATTCGCCTGGAGGATAGTGCCGGTTTGGCTGACGGTGCAGTAACACACCGGCGCCATGTCATAAAGGTCGAAGTAGCGGGTTCGGGTGGCGTCGAGTTCCGCATGTGCATGGCGCAACTCATCGTTTTGCATCTCCAGCTCGATTTGATGCACCTGCAATTCATGCAGCGTCAGCGCAATTTCCTCAGGAGACAATTTGCGCAGATCGTATTCCGTCTCAACGGCTTTTCTGCGGGCGTATGACTCGGCTCGTGTGCGCAGGTGATCATTTGTTGCCATACTATCTCCTGTCGTGCAAACGTAGAGAAAGGAAAACAAGCCCTCACTATACAGGGGTTTTAAACCTGTTTATGTAAAATTCATGCCCGTAGCCCGTAGCCCGTAGCCCGTAGCCCGTAGTCAGTAGCCAGTAGCCCGTAACCCGTAACCAGTAAAATATAACATGTTGATTTAATAGATATTAAATTACAATCCTTGCAAAAAATTACGAGTCGCTATTTCCTGGCAGCGAATATTGCGTGCAGTCTCATCTGGATTCGTTCACAGCCTGTAATTCCAGTTCGAGGCGCGTGGCCTCGTCCAGCGCACACCCACGCCAGGGGAACAGTCCTGGCACGATACGGCAGTAAGCAGCGTAGGAACCGGGGTGATAGCGCAGAATGCGTTTCTCCTCGATGCGACTCCCCAGCAACAGATACAGCGTGATGCACAAGGCGTTAACCAGCCAGATCCCGGTCATGGTATGCGTCCAGATGAGTATCAATGTCAGAAAGTACCAGGGGTGTCTGATCCAGCGATGCCAGGGACTGAAGGTCAGTGTCCAGGTCTCGGCCTTCAAGCCTAAAAAGCCGGGCAGCGAATAGAACTTCAGCGTGTGAATCAAGGCCAGCACAGCCGCCGCACTGATGCCCTGCCGTGTCCAGCGCAGCCAGTCAGGCTCATTCCACAGCAGGATCTCAGGCAGCCGTGCCGAAATAGCGAAGGGCAGCGCCGTCATCATGATGGCCACGCCATTGAATACCAGCCGGGCGTGGCGTCCGAACAGATGATCCAGCGTAGTGCCGGCAAGCAGACTGTGAATGACGCCAAAGAGCAGCCAACTGGCAGCCAGCATCAATAAGTGCAGCGTATCATTGTGGTTCATTGGTGTTGGATGTGGCAAAAATCAGGCGGGCAAAACAACCTTAAAACCGGAAGGCTAGTCGAGAAACTTTCTCCAGGTGCCGATGTTATGAACATTCCGGTAGCCATTCTTCAGCAGCAATAGTTTGGCCATGCCACTTCGTGTGCCGCTGGCACAGCATAAAACCACCGGGGATAACCTGGATATTTCATCGAGCCTGTTTCCCAACTCCTGCAGGGGGATGTTGATCGTTCCGGGGGCATTCCCGCTGGCAAACTCGTCTAACGATCTTACGTCGACACATACGGCACCGTTCTTCTTGAGTTCCGGCAGCATCGCGACGACGCGCTTTGAATTCCACCACTTGTACGAAAACCAGAGGATCAAGGCAAAAAACGGCCAATTCTGGTGAAAAAATTCCGGGAAATTCATAGTGCTCCTTATAGGCTGAATGGATGACGGGTAGATAAAATGACCAGCGTCCGCTATCTGGCAATCAATTCCGTGAAGCGAATGCCACATTGATGAGCCGCGATGCAGCCTGAGAAACGGAGCCACTTTAATGAGTTCCGTTTACAAAAGCCAAGCGCTATTCTGAGCAGAGTTTACAGTATTTCGAGAACTCGCTCCGGCGGTCTTCCGACTGCGGCCCGGTCACCGTGAATCACGATGGGGCGTTCAAGCAATGTTGGATTGCCGGAAATGATTTTCAGCCACTCGGAATCAGCGCGTTCATCACTTGGGAAAACACCGAGTTTCCCGGCAATTTCTTCATTGAACCTGATTATATCCTTTGGCCCTTTGCCCAGCTTATTGAGAACCGCCTCCAGCTCCGCCACTGAAGGAGCGGTTTCCAGGTAGTGGATCAGTGCCGGCTCAATTCCGTTATCCTGTAGCAGAGTTAAGGTTGCCTTGCACTTGCTGCATTTGGGGTTGTAATACATTGAAACGCTCATGCGCCTCCCTATTCAAAGAGGCGAATTCTACCCGCCGGCGGCCTTTTAAGACAGAAACCGCGCGATATTTCAAGGGCTAAAAGCACGTTATCTATGTCGCTTGCCGTACAATGCCGCCCATGAAGACTCAACACCCATATAGTTTGCTCACGCCCGACACCGTACTGGATGCGATCGACAGCACAGGCATGCGCAGCGACGGCCATCTGCTGGCGCTCAACAGCTATGAAAACCGCGTATATCAGGCTGGCATAGAGGATGGTCAGCCTTTGATTGCCAAGTTTTATCGCCCCGAACGCTGGAGTGATGCGGCAATTTTAGAGGAACACCGCTTTGTCGCGGCGTTGTTTGAGCGCGAAATTCCGGTTGTTCCGGCTCTGCTCATCGGCGGAAAAACACTCCATGAGTATAAACAGTTCCGCTTCTCAGTTTTCCCCCGCCACGGCGGTCGCGCGCCAGAGTTGGACAATCCAGACACGCTGAAATGGATGGGGCGCTTTATCGGACGGATTCACGCCATAGGGGCTTTGGCTCCTTACCAGCATAGGCCTACGCTGGATATTCAAAGCTTCGGGATCGAACCGCTAGACTATTTGTTGTCACACGATTTTATTCCATCTGAGTTGCTCGACGTTTATCGCGGTGTGGCTGCTCTCGCGCTGGATGGCGTAAGACGCTGTTTCGACCGGGCGGGCGAGGTAAAAACGCTGCGGCTGCACGGCGACTGTCATATCGGCAACGTGCTGTGGACGGATGCCGGGCCGCACTTTGTCGATTTCGACGACAGCCGCATGGGGCCGGCAATCCAGGATCTGTGGATGCTGCTGTCCGGTGAGCGCGGTGAGCAAACCCGTCAGTTTGCCGACTTGTTAGCCGGCTACGAAGATTTTTACGAATTCGACCCGCGCGACATGCATTTGCTCGAAGCGTTGCGCACCCTGCGCCTGATTCATTATTCAGCCTGGATCGCCCGTCGCTGGGATGACGCCGCGTTTCCTGCGGCCTTTCCCTGGTTCAATACTCAGCGTTACTGGCAGGACAGAATACTCGAATTACGCGAGCAGATCGCGCTGATGAACGAACCTCCATTGCCTTGCTAACCATTTGAATTTAATCAATATGAACAATGAAAATATTATCGCCAGAACACAAGACTGGCTGGAAAAAGCCGTCATCGGACTCAATCTCTGCCCTTTCGCCAAGGCTGTGCACGTCAAGAAGCAGATCCGCTATGTGGTGAGTAGCGCCACTACCGAGGAGGCATTGCTCGAAGAGTTGCTTGCCGAATTACGCCATCTGCAAGACACCGATCCTGCCGTGCTCGACACCACGCTGCTGATCCACCCGTATGTGCTGACGGATTTTTTAGACTATAACGACTTTCTGGATACAGTGGATATCGCCACGGCTCAGCGGGAATTCAACGATGAATTTCAGGTAGCCAGCCTGCACCCGCAATATCAGTTCGCCGGCACAGAACTGGATGACATCGAAAATTACACCAACCGTTCACCTTATCCTACGCTGCATCTGCTGCGCGAAGACAGCGTGGATCGTGCCGTGGATGCCTTTCCCGATGCCAACCATATTCCCGACAACAATATCGAACTGTTGAAGAAGCTGGGGCATGAAGGCTGGGCGGCGCTGGAATTGCGTAAATAGTTCAGGCATGCTTATTCGCGTGAGCGCTTTGCAACACATCTCGATGAAATTTATAGGTGTTTTTTCCGCATTGTTTGGCCAGATACATGGCGCCATCCGCCTGAGTGATGAGCGTTTCCAGCGATTGAGCGTCATCGGGGAACAGGGAAATCCCGATGCTGCCGCCGACATGGCAAAGTGTACCGTTCAAATCAAACGGTTCAGACAGGGTGGCGATGAGCTTGTTGGCGATCAACGCCACCCCTTCCTGTGATCCCGGGTTGTTTAATACAAAGGTGAATTCGTCTCCCCCCACGCGTGCGACGGTATCTGAGGCGCGGATGGTTTTTTTCAGTCTCCTGGAAACTTCCTTCAATAATAAATCCCCCATATCATGCCCCAGCGTGTCGTTGATCTTTTTGAATCCATCCAGATCGAGAAAGAAGACGGCTACCTTGTAGTTACTACGTTTGGCTAGTGCCAGAGAAATGTCAAGGCTGTTGAGGAAGAGTGCGCGGTTGGGCAGGTCTGTCAAAAAGTCGTAGTGGGCCAGATGCGTGATCTTTTGTTCGGCGAGCTTGCGTTCGGTAATATCACGTGCAACCCCGACAAAGTAATTCTGCCCGCCAAGTAGCATCTTGGACATGGAGAGTTCCATCGGGAATAACTCGCCATCTTTTCGGATAGCCTGTATCTCACGCCCACGTATCGCCGGCATTTCGCCCTGTTCGGCATGTAAATTTTGATAGATAAAAATATCGTGCTCGATTTGAGCAGGCTCTGAAAGGAGTATTTTTATGCTTTTCCCTAAGATATCCTGCTGGGAATAACCAAAAATTTGTTCGGCGGCGGGGTTAAACCCTTGAATTTCTCCGGACTCGCTAGTCGTAACGATCCCGTCCATGACATTCTGAATAACGGCTTGCAGCTGCCCCTGGCTTTTTTCAAGTTCTCCTTTGGTCTGTTTCAGATTCATGACCATTTGCCAAAACAGTTTGACCTCGGGGCCGCTCGTCACCTGTTTGCCGTTAAAAATCTGGTTGACTTGCCCGGCGACTGACTCGTCGTGTGATAAGTTGTACACGATGCAATCGGGATAGTCACGACAGGATCTGATGGCCTCGGCCACATCCGTATAGGCCGGAATCCCGTTTTCCTTTGCCAGCCGGAGTCCCTGCGCATCAGGATTGATATCAGCAATGGCGATAACCTGAATCAGGGTATCCTCCAGAAATATTTCAAGCAGCGCATTACCTCCCCGTCCTGCACCGATGATAAGGACCGGATGTCCCTGAATTCGTTGTGTTGGCATGTCAGCTCCTTGGAAAATGTGGGGGAAGTAATGGTTATGCCACGGCGCTAAGCCTTGTTTGCCGCGATCTGCTGGAACAACGCCAGTCGACGTGCATTGATCTTGCCTTGAGCTACCGCGTCGAGCAGCGCGCAACCCGGTTCGTGCAAGTGATGGCAATCGCGGAAGCGGCATTGTCCCAGATACGGTGAGAATTCGACGAAGCCCTGCTCGATCTCGCCCAAACTCAGGTGATGCAAACCAAACGCCTGCACGCCGGGACAGTCGATCAGCAGACTCTCTTCATTCAGTTTATAGAGCTTGGCATGGGTGGTGGTATGCTTGCCTGAGTCGAGCACGGTGGATATCTCGCGCGTCGCAGCCTGCGCATCCGGCAGCAGCGCATTGATCAGGGTGGATTTACCCATACCGGACTGACCGACCAGCACGCTGGTATGACCTTGCAGCAAGGGGCGCAGGGATTCTACCCCCTCTACAATCCTCCCCCTGAGATGGGGAGGAAGCAATTGTTCCCCTTTTTCACCGTCAAGATTGAGAGGGGGGACTATTGAATTTTTTGCTGACAATTCCAGCACCCGGTAGCCGATGGCGCGATAGGGTGCCAGTTGCAACCGCGCAGCGGCCGCCGCTTCCGGCAGATCGCATTTATTCAACACGATCAGCACAGACAGATTCTGGTCAAAGGCGGCAATCAGACAGCGCGTCACCACTTCATCGCTGAAAGACGGTTCTGCGGCGACCACGATGACGATCTGGCTGACATTGGCGGCGATCAGTTTGGAGCGATAAGCATCCGAGCGGTGCAGCAGAGAGGTGCGAGGCTGGATACGCTCGATCACGCCCTGATTGTCCCCGCTGCGCAGCACCTCGACCTTATCGCCGCACACCACATCGCTCTTCTTGCCGCGCGTCAAACAAGGCAGCAGGCTCTCGTCCGCCAGCCTGACCAGATACTGGCGACCGAAGGCGGCGACGATGCGCCCGGATAAAATACAATTCGCATCGCGATTCGTTTGCTCCCTCGCCCCCTGGGAGAGGGGTGGGGAGAGGGAAGCGGGGATGCCAGATTTGCTCATCAAAGCGTAAGCAGCGCGTCTACCCTGGCGGCGCAGACGAAATCGTTCTCGGACAGGCCGCCGATCGCATGGGTGCTGTATTCGACACGGCAACTGTTGAAAGTCACGGTCAAATCAGGATGATGATCTTCGCGATGGGTCATCCACGCCACCGCATTGACGAAGGCGATCACCTGGTAATAGTCCTTGAAGGTAAACGTCTTAGCGATCGCCTGCCCCTGTTGCTGCCAGCCCGGTATCATCAGCGCGTCGATTTCTTCCTGAGTGAGCGCAGGAATGCCGCCTTCGCAGGGTTTGCAATGCTTGTTGCTCAGATCGCACACGAATCCCATGATGTTCTCCTATTTGAGTTTGTAATAACGGTTCAGATACGCGCCCAGGTGCTGTTCTTCCTGGGGGGTGAGGTTGGTGCCGACGGTGCCGCTGCACTGCTTGATGCGCCCGACCAGTTCGTCAGCATTGTGCACCTTGCGATTGGCGCGGGTGAAAATCGCACTGCCGTCGCCGCCCAGCATTTCTATATGGCAGCTGTTGCATTTGTATTTGTCGAAAATGGCCTTGCCGGTTTGCGCATTGCCTTCCGGAAAGGGGGCGGCCTGAACGGCGGTCGAGCACAGCAATAACAAGGCGGTGAGTAATTTCATGTAGTTCTCCTCAAAGTGTCTGTAAATGGGCGATGCGTATCGCGGCAGGCGGATGTGAATCATAAAATTTTGAATACATCGGGTCGGGCGTCAAGGTCGCCGCATTGTCCTGATACATCTTGACCAGTGCGCTCACCAGATCGCCAGAGGAGGTCTGGTGAGCGGCATAGGCATCGGCTTCAAACTCATGCTTGCGCGAATAAGCGGCCATGACCGGGCCGATAAAAAAGCTGAACACCGGCATCACCAGGAAGAACAGCAGCAGCGCCAGTGCGGTGGAAGGCGTGGTCACGCCGAGCCCCTGATAGAACCAGTCGGTCTTCATCAACATGGCCAGCAACCACAAAAAGACCAGGCTCAAGGCGAAGGTTGCGACGATGCGCTTGACCACATGACGATGTTTGAAATGCCCCAGTTCATGCGCCAGCACCGACTCGACTTCATCGCCGCTCAGCCGTGCCAGCAGCGTGTCGAAAAACACGATGCGTTTGGTTTTGCCAAAGCCGGTGAAATAAGCGTTGCCGTGTGCACTGCGACGACTGCCATCCATGATGAACAGGCCGCTGCTGGTAAAACCGCAACGGGAGAGCAAGCCTTCGATGCGCGCTTTCATAGATTCATCTTCTAACGGGCTGAACTTATTGAACAGCGGCGCGATAAAAGTCGGATAAATAAACAAAATCAATAAGTTAAATAAAACCCACGCAGCCCAGACATACAGCCACCAGTATTCGCCCATGCGCGCCATCAGCCAAAGCACGCCGAACAGCAGAGGCAAACCTAACACCGCACCGACCAGCAGGCCTTTTAGCGTGTCGAGCAGGTACAGTTTTAAGGTCATATTGTTAAAACCGAAACGTGCCTCGATACGGAAGGTGCGGTACAGGTTGAACGGCGTTTCAAGCAGGGATGAGAGCATCAGCACCGTCACCAGCGTGACCACGCCCTGCGTGAGCGTTGATGCAAACCAGCCCTGACAGAGGTTGCTGATGAACTGTATCCCGCCGCCAGCGGTGAGCGCCAGCAGCAGCGCGGCATCGAACTGGATGCCCAGCATGGAAAAACGCGTTTTCGCGCTGGTGTAATCGGCCGCCTTCTGATGATCGGCTAGTTGGATCTGTTCGCGAAAAGCCTCAGGCACCGCATCGCGATGTCTGGCCACATAAGCTAGATGGCGGCGCGCCAGCCACAGCTTAAACACGGTGGTGAGCGCGAGGATTTCGATAAAAATAAGGGTAAATTGCGTCGCTGTCATAAAGGATATTAGTTTTGGTGGTAGTTCGAACGGCGGTTGTGACACAATACGACACTTACCGTTCAATAGAATCGCGCGAATTATGGCACAAAATGAAAATTACCTCGTCTGGATAGATATGGAAATGACCGGTCTCAATCCGGATACCGACCGCATCATCGAAGTGGCGATCGTCGTGACCGACAATAATCTGGAAACCATCGCCGAAGCGCCGGTGCTGGTAGTACATCAGTCCGATGAAATCATGGACGGCATGGATGCGTGGAATAAATCCACGCACGGCAAATCCGGCCTGATCGAACGAGTCCGTGCGTCCGCCTTGAATGAGGCCGCCGTCGAAGCGCAGATGCTTGAATTTATGAAAGAATATGTCACGCCGCGCAGCTCCCCCATGTGCGGCAACTCGATCTGTCAGGACCGCCGTTTCATGGCGCGCTGGATGCCGGCCTTCGAGGATTACTTCCATTACCGCAATCTGGATGTCAGTACGCTCAAGGAGCTGGCCCGTCGCTGGAAGCCCGACATGGCGAAGGGTGTTAAAAAACACGGCAAGCACGAAGCGCTGGCGGATATTTATGAATCCATCGAAGAGATGAAGCACTATCGCGAGCATTTCATCAAACTATAAGCGGCAGCCTGTCCGCATCAAAAGGAGATCGTCATGTATCAACGTATTCTGGTACCGGTGGACGGCAGCAGCACGTCCGACAGGGCATTGCAGGAAGCGATCAAGCTGATCGACACGCAACCGGCGCTGCTGCGCCTGGTACATGTCATCGACGATTTGCAGTTTCTCGACACCGAAGGCTATGTCGATTATGCAGCCTTGCGTGAACTGACTCAGCAAATCGGCGTGCGCACCTTAGCGCGTGCTGAAGAGGTGGCCAAACAGGCAGACATCACGGTAGAAACCAGCCTGCTGGACGCCAATGGCGAGCGCATCGCCCGGGTGATTGTCGCGGAAGCCTTGAGTTGGGGGGCGGATTTAATTGTCATCGGTACCCATGGGCGCGCCGGTTTCAACCACCTGTTGTTCGGCAGCGTAGCCGAAGGCGTGGTGCGCGGCTCCTCCGTGCCGGTGCTGCTGGTGCGCAGCGAGTAGGTCGGGATTTTAGTCAGGAATTGGCGATTTGTCGCATCGGATTGAAATCTGACCTACGTTTTTCCTCCCATCGCCAGAGATCGCAAGCGGCTCTGTTCGAGTTCGGTCGGATCCGGAGTGGTCAGCCAGCCTTGCAGGTTATCCAGTACTAAATCCGTCAGCGCATGGATCCAGTCGCTGCGGTCGTTTACACAGGGAACGTAGTGGTATTCACCACCGCCCGCATGCTGAAAGTCCTCTTTGCCTTCCATGGCAATTTCTTCCAGCGTCTCCAGGCAGTCGCCGACAAAACCCGGGCAGACCACGTCGATGCGGCGCGTTTTTAGTTTGCCTAATTCCAGCAAAGTGGCGGTGGTGTAGGGTTTAATCCATTCTGCTTTACCAAAACGCGATTGAAAACTCACCGTGTATTGTTCGCGCGTGAGTCCCAGCGCCTCAGCCAGCAGTCGTCCGGTCTTGTGGCATTCGCAGTGGTAAGGATCACCCTTGTCCAGCGTGTACTGCGGTACACCGTGAAAACTCATCACCAGCTTTTCCGGACGGCCATTTTTCATCCAGTACTCGTTGATATTTGCCGCCTGCGATTTAATGTAACCGGGATGATCGTGGAAGTGTTTGATGGTGCGGATTGCTGGCAGATTGCGCATCTGTTGCATTTGGGCAAACACCTGATCGAACACCGGCGCGGTAGAGCTGGCGGCATATTGCGGAAACAGCGGCACGACCAGAATGCGCTGGCAATTTTGCGCCTTGAGTTTGCGCAACACGTCCGGAATAGAGGGTTGCCCGTAAGTCATCGCATAATCGACTACCACAGGAGCGCTGGTGCGTTCGCCCAGATAGCCTTGCAGCAGCGTAGCCTGACGCCCGGTATAGACGCGCAGGGGAGAACCCTCTTTAAGCCAAACGCTGGCGTATTTGGCAGCAGACTTTTTCGGGCGTATGTTGAGGATAATGCCGTTGAGAATCAGCCACCAAACCAGCCTGGGAATTTCCACCACACGCGGATCACCTAAAAATTGCTTCAGATATGGGCGCACGGCCCGGGCTGCAGGGGCATCCGGCGTACCCAGGTTGACCAGCAAGATGCCGGTTTTCTCGGGTGTGCCGTGGATAAAAGCGGGTTCAGTCTGGTAGGTCATTGCATGGAACCTAAGTGTAGGGCGGAAGCCCCGGATGGGCGTTCCGCCAATTCGGAAGTGGCGATTATTTGGGCGAAAGCTAGGGTGATACTGAGTTATTCGTCATCTCCGCGCAGGCGGAGATCCAGTGCATTGATATCACTGGATTCCCGCTTGCGCGGGAATGACAAAACGAATAAATCAGCTTACCTAGCATTCCGCCCAACGTTTTACAGCTTTTTCTCGGCTTTCTTGATGCCTTCCTGGATGTCGGCGTGACGGCCTGCATCGGCATCTTCACGACCGGGGCGTGCAGGTGCTTTCAGCGCCTTCTTGAAGTATTCGAGCGCCTTGGCGTATTCGCCTTCTTCGAGCAGGAAGTCTGCGTAGAAATAGTTCTGATCAATGCCGTTAGGGCTGATCTTCAGTGAACGCTCCAGATACTCGCGCGCCTTGTCGTGGTCGCCGAAAGAGATGAAGCGCGGTACCTTGTAGTACAAACTGCCCAGTGAAGTCAGCGCAGAACCTTCCAGCGCATTCGCGTCTATCTTTTCAGCCGAGAGCAGCAAGTCGCGCGCGGTCTTGGCTGTGCTGCCGGCGGATAACTTAGGCTGATATTTAGCCAGCGTGCTGGTGATGATCCCTTCCCAGATCAAGGGTTCTGCGCGATTCGGATTGGCTGCTGTGACCTGATGCGCTTCTTCGACGAGCTTTTTAAAGGCCGCTTCCCGGTCTTTTTCAGGCGTCTGATAGTTTGCTGTTGCCCAGCCGTGTTGCAATTGGGCGATAGCCGTATCCAGCGGAGCTGCGGTGGCATTTAAACTAAGCGCAAGCGCCATCAGAGTCAGGTATTTTTTCATCGATTTCTCCTGTTGAATTATTTTTTAAGTTGAGCGTATTTGCGGGCGATGCGGGTGTTTTTCAAGAGCCCGCCATCGACCAGGCGCGGGAACACGCCATTGAGCCTGGAAAAAAACGATTCCGGCTGGCCGATCAGATGTTCTTTTGCCTCGCGTTCGATGGCCAGAACGATCTGTTCGGCAACATACTCCGGCTCATCCATATTGGTTTTGGTTTCGATCAGCATCTGCGTGGTGAGCTCATCGTTCAGCGCCGTCTTAGCCGCACGCGGTGAAACATAGGTAATCCCCACCTGAGAGTCCACCAGCTCGCGGCGCAGTGCTTCGGAAAAACCGCGCATCGCGAATTTACTGGCGCAATAGGTCGCGAAATGCGCGAAGCCGATAGAACCGAAGGCGGAGCCGATGTTGACGATACGCCCGCTGTTCTGAGCCAGCAGATGCGGCAGCGCCGCGCGTATCAGCAGGATGGGGGCGGTCACATTGACGTTAATCACCTGCGCGATGCGTTCGGGTGACTGACGCTCATACAAGGTGAAATCCATGATGCCGGCGTTATTGATCACGATATCGAGACCGCCCATGGCTTGCATAGCCGCTGCAATAACCTGATCTGCTGCGCCCTCTGAGGTTAAATCCAGCGCAACCGCCGCAGCCTTACCGCCTTGTTTATTGATTTCTTTGCATATTTCAGTCACGCGCGGCGCATTGCGCCCGACCAGTGCCAGTTGCGCACCCTTGCCAGCTAACAGCAAGGCCAGACGGTAACCTATGCCACCGGCAGCGCCGGTCAGGATGATGCGTTTTCCGGACAAATTCATGTTGTAGCCTCAGTTAAAAAACGGTTGCCCAAATCGCGGAAAATATCGCCATATAATTTATAGAATATCTTCGCGCAATGAACCAGACAGGCCTGATCGGCAGGATCTTCAATTTTGTTGATCAGCGATTCATAAAAATCCACATGGCTGATATCGAGTGAACCGTGCGAAGTCAGGTAAGAGAATGAGTCCGGCCCCAGTCCCAGACTCTGCTGGATGGCGTGACCGGCATGCGTAGCCAGCGCGACGCTGGTGCCTTCCAAGACCAGCACCATGCCGAAGAAACCGACCGGATTGACCCGGGCAATGGTGTCATACGCATAAGCCACCATCAATTCGGTCGCAACACCAGGTGTGCCATTGCGTACTGCTTCCGCGTCACCGCCTGAAGCCTTGATATCGTCCAGTATCCATTCTTGATGACCGAGCTCTTCCTTGATGTATTCGGCCACGGCGGTTCTCAACCACTCGTATTTTCCGGGCAGTCGCCCGCCGCATGACATCAACAGCGGCGTGGTGTGTTTAACGTGATGATAAGCTTCGGTCAAGAACGCGATATAAGCTTCCAAAGTGACTTCGCCCATCGCGGCGGCGCGGATGATGGGCAGGCTTTGTAACGCGTTTCTATCAGCTTCGGTCGCATTCAGCAGCTGCTGGTAAATAGTCATCGCCCTTCCTTTTTATAAGTATATGAATATCAATAGTAAAATTTATCTATCGCCGTTTGGTATTGTGCCAGTATCGCATCCCGTTTCAACCTGCCGTTCGCAGTGAGCTGGCCGTTCTGCGGCAAAAATGGCGTCTCAGCGGGCAACCAGGATTTTACCCGAGCATAGTCAGGTAAAACCAGATTCGCCTCCGCAATCGCCTGATTGATGACGGCTTCCGGCACGTTGCCGCGCGGCACAATCACGGCGACATTATAAGGGCGCGCCTCGCCGAACACCGCCGCCTGTGCAATCGCAGGATGCAGGGTCAGTTCGCGCTCCACCCATTCGGGCGAGACATTGCGCCCGAACGAGGTGATGAATATATTTTTCTTGCGGCCTGACAGATGCAGGAAACCTTCTTCATCGAGATGGCCGATGTCGCCGGTAGGCCAGAATTCACCCGCAGGCACGGCAGCGTCCCCGATGTAACCCAGCAGTGTGGCACCCGCAACTAAAATTTCACCATCGTCTGCGAATTTGAGCGTGACGTGAGGCAAGGGTTTGCCCACACTGCCGATGCGGCGCGCGCGCGGGGTGTTGAGCGAGACAACCGAATTGCATTCCGATAGTCCATAGCCTTCAAATACGGGCAACCCCAGCACTTCCGCGCGTTGCAGCAAGCGCCCGGACACCGAGGCTCCGCCGATCGCGACGAAGCGCAAGTGCACGGGCTTGGGATGTCCTGCCTCCATCGCCGCAATCTGCGCGTGCAGCAACTGAGGCGTCAATATCGTGCTCGTGGCACCAGCGCCTATCAATATGTCCAGCATTTTTTGCACATCCAGTCCGCTGGAACCTGACAGCCCCACAGTGGCCAGTGGCAGCAAATGACAGGTAGCGCCTGCCAGCAGAGGTACATATACGCCCGCCAGATTTTCCAGCAAAGTCGATAAGGGCAACACGCTCACATGCCGGTCACCCGGACCGCCTTCGGTCGCGACGAACAGGGAATGCGCGACCCGATACAAAGACTCCGCACTCAGACATACGCCCTTGGGATGTCCGGTCGTGCCGGAGGTATAAGTCACCTTGACCGTGCCATCCGGCAATGCTTTTTCAGCGATATTTGACAGACGAAGTTCTGTAACCTCCTGACCGCTGAGGTAATGCGTGTAGCTCGCTTCGATTTCAATGCCGGTGGCGGCTAAAATCTTTTCATAAAGATCGGGCTGATCGGTCAGAATGCAGTTAATCCCCGCATCCCTTATGCTATGGCTAATTTGTTCCGCCGAAAAGAAGAACGGCAGTGGAATAATTACCTTGCCGGAGGATAATCCGGCCAAGTCCAGCACCGCCCATAACGGCGAATTATCCAGCGCCAAACCTAACGTTTTGAAGGGGATGGCGCTCAACTGCGCGCCGACTTGTTCGACGGCAATCGCCAGTCCCTGATAGCTCAGGGTGTGCTGTTCACCGCTCAGCGCACAGGCATCAGGTGTTTTTTCGCACTGCCGAAGCAGGGCTGAAATAAGAGATGTCGTCAAATTACTGCTCCCCGGATCGATTTTTATGACGCCGTTCCATGCGGCGTATGGCCATGACTTTGGGGTTTTGCTCGTAATAGCTCCCCCATTCTGCACGGTCTTCAGGCGGCAGGTGATGGATATCGGCGTCACACAGCACTTTGGGGAATATATCCTGCCTGATCAGCGCGTTTTGTACCAATTGAATGGCGGTGAATACCGCCCACTGCTTGGAGGTAGCGTGGAGCTGGTGAAAAATAGCGCTGGTCAGTGTCCTGGATAAGCCCAGTTCCGCCACGGAGTAATTCCCTATTTCCACGATATCGCTGCGCAATACGATCGAACCGGTCTTCTCGGAGAGCAGTTGTTCGACCGGTTGATCCATGTAGTTTTCCAGATACAGGTGCTCAATCCCTGCATTGCGTATGCCGCAAGCCGCAATCAGCTGACCGTCCAGATCGCGCAGACTCATCAGTACGGGCAGGAATACCCTTACTCTGGCGTTGCAGGATTGATAAAACACCTCCGCGATGAAGCGTTCAACCTCGGTGCGATCGGACGCATTCCGGTCGGAAAAGTGTACGGTATACCGGGTGTTTCTTGCGTCCTGACTGGGTGGCGTTCTTTTGGTCATCGTCGGTAAACCGTTATTGTTCCATTCCGGCACGCGCGTCATGGAGGTACATTTTATCTTGTTGTTATCGCGATTCGACAACTGAAATCAGACGTGTAACCGGGAGGGGCGCAGCTCGACCGGCGTTGGTCTTGAGTCGGGTAAAATAGTTCCGTTTGTTTGCTATTTCTTTCCGGAGGATTTTTATGTAACCTGTTGCAGTCAAAAAGGTCCGGCATTTTAACGTGGTTTTTAGGAGTGAAGATGAAAATCTAACGGCATTGCTACGGTGATCAATCTGGACGCGCGGTATAAGTTCTAACGGGCATGGAGTAAAAAACACACTTGATAATGAAACTCGCCATGCCCGTTCGGTTTGACAAACATCTGTTTGAAAACTACATTGCAGCTCCTTACCAGCCATTTCCGATATTTCATGAAATCAACACTCGCGTTTGCCGTCCTCGCTGTTGTGCTTGTCGCGTGCAGCAAGGAGGCGCCGCCGCCCGTCAAAACGGAGCGTCCTGCGCTGACACAGATAACCGTTGAACAGGCGGGCGACGGTGTACGAATATACAGCGGTGAGGTGCGCGCACGCCATGAACTTGATTTGAGCTTTCGTCTGAACGGCAAAATCATTGAACGCATGGTGGAGGCGGGTGCGCGGGTAAAGTCCGGGCAAGTGCTGGCACGCATAGATCCTGTGGATGCGAATTTACAGGCCGGTGCATCAGCTGCGCAACGGCAACTGGCCGAGGTGGAACTGAAGCGTTTTCGCGAGTTACACAGCAAGGGTTTTGTCAGTCAGTCGGCTCTGGATGCAAGGGAAGCCGCGCTGAAGGTTGCTGAGGCGCAGGCCGGCTTGACGCGTAATCAGTCGGACTACACGACTTTGCGGGCGGGATGCGACGGGGTGGTGCTCAATACGCTGGTGGAAGTCGGTCAGGTGGTCGGTGCCGGGCAACCGGTATTGCGTCTTGCGCAACAGGGTGAGAGGGAGGTGTTGATCGCGATACCGGAAACAACGCTGGCGCAACATAAAGTGGGGGATGTGACTGAAATTACACTGCCTGCCTACGCCGGCGTGACCCTGAACGGTCGATTAAGGGAGATAGCGCCGTCGGCGGAGCCGCTGAGCCGCACTTTTGCAGCGCGCATCGCTTTGACGTCAGATCAGTCGGCGGCGTTGGGCATGACTGCGTATGTGCGTTTTAACCGCCAATCAGGCAGCGAGTTGCTGATTCCGGTTTCAGCGATTTACCAGCATGGCGGACAGACGGCGGTGTGGGTCGTGGCAGCCGATCGCAGTATCAGCCTGCGGCCGGTGCAGGTGGCGTCCTACCGCGAGCAGGGGGCGGTCATCGCCGGCGGCTTGCGCGCGGGGGAACGCATCGTGAGCGCCGGGGTTCATCGTTTGTCTGCTGGCGAAAAAATACATATTATTGAACAAGTTACAACAGGCTCTGCGCGATGAAAGGCCCCAACCTCTCCGCCTGGGCGCTGACGCATCAGCAAATGGTGTTGTATCTGATCATCGTGCTGACTGCAGCCGGTGTAATTTCCTATTTCAATCTCGGGCGGGCAGAAGATCCTGATTTTACCTTCAAGGTAATGGCGGTGCGCACGCTCTGGCCGGGTGCGACGGCGCAAGAAGTGGAGCAGGAGCTCACCGAACGCATAGAGAAGAAGTTGCAGGAAACCGCCTGGGTCGATGTGTTGCGCTCCGCCTCCAAGCCCGGCGAGTCCATGGTGTTTGTCATGCTCAAGGATTACACACCTAAGCAGGAAGTGCCTGAAGCCTGGCGTCAGGTGCGCAAGAAGCTCGACGATATCCATCACACCCTGCCGGCGGGCGTGCAGGGGCCGTTTCCCAATGAAGAGTTTGGCGATGTGCAGATCAATGTATATGCGCTTACCGGCGACGGTTTCGATCTGGCGGACTTGCGCCGCCACGCGGACAAAATGGCGCTGGAATTGCGACGCGTGCCGGATGTCAAGCGCGTTGAACTGATCGGGGTGCAGGACGAAAAAATCTATCTGGATGCACAGCCCGCGCGTCTGGCCAGTCTGGGCGTGACTCAGGCGCAGATCGGTGCGGCCTTGCAACAGCAAAATGCCCTGGCACCGGCAGGGTTTGTCGACACCCGTACCGACCGTATCTGGATGCGGGTGGATGGGGGGTTTGGCAGCGTCGAGCAGATACGCAACACCGATTTGCTGGTGAACGGACGCCATTTGCGTCTGGGCGATATCGTCAGGGTGTCGCGCGGCCTGAGTGAACCTGCCCGACCCAAGATGCGCGTGAACGGGCAGCCCGCCATAGGTCTGGGTATCGTCATGGAGAAAGGTGGCAACGTGATCGGGCTGGGTGAGAACCTGACGGCTGCCATGCAAAAAATCAAGGCAGCACTGCCGGTCGGCATTGATGTGCATGTGGTGGCTAATCAGCCCGAGGTGGTCAAAGGGTCGATTTCGCTGTTTCAGGATTCGCTGGCCGAGGCGATCCTGATCGTGCTGGCTGTATCCTTCTTGAGTCTGGGCTGGCGAACCGGCACGGTGGTGGCGTTGTCGATTCCGCTGGTGCTGGCGATTACCTTTTTTACCATGAAGGTGTTCGGAATCGACTTGCAGCGCATCTCGCTGGGTGCACTGGTGATCGCGCTGGGTTTGCTGGTGGACGATGCCATCATCGCCGTGGAGATGATGGTGGTGAAAATGGAGCAGGGCTGGGATAGGTTTCAGGCGGCGACCTACGCTTATACTTCGACAGCCTTCCCCATGTTGACCGGCACGCTGATTACGGCGGCGGCCTTCACGCCGGTGGGTTTTTCCAAATCGGCGGCCAGCGAATACACTTTTTCGATTTTTGCCGTGGTTACCATTGCGCTGCTGGTTTCCTGGCTGGTGGCGGTGTTATTTACGCCTTATTTGGGTTACAAATTGCTCGATCCGGCTAAGCTGATCGCCAATGCCCAGCGACACGGTGCAGATATTTACGACACGCCGTTTTATCGCCGCTTTCGCGCCTTGCTGGTCTGGTGTTTGAAGAACCGCTGGAAGGTGATAGGCGGTACGGTGTTGCTGTTCGTTTTATCTATCGTCGCTTTTAATAAGGGCGTGCAGAAACAGTTTTTCCCTTCGTCCAGCCGGCTGGAGCTGATGATCGACATCTGGTTGCCGCAAGGCGCTTCGCTCAAGGCCAGTGAACATGAAACTCTGCGTATCGAGCAGCTGCTGAAAAATGATGAGGCCGTCGCCAATTATTCATGCTATGTGGGCAACAGCGTGCCGCGCTTCTTTTTGTCGCTGGATGTCAAGCTCTACAGCGACAATTATGCGCAGTGCGTGATACTGACCAAGGATTTTAAGGCGCGGGAAGCACTCAAGCATCGTCTGGAAACCATTTTTACGTCCGCTGACGGCGGATTTAGTCATATCCACCCGCATGTGGTGCGTCTGGAAAACGGCCCGCCGGTCGGTTATCCGGTGCAGTTCCGCGTCAGCGGAGCCGATGTCGAACAGGTGCGCCTGATCGCAGAAAAGGTGTCGGCGCTGATGCGCGAGAACCCTCATTTGCAGGATGTCAGCTACGACTGGAATGAAAAAGTGAAAAGCGTGCGCATCGTGGTTGATCAGGATAAGGCGCGTGCGCTGGGTACTTCCAGTCGCGATATCTCGCAGGCGATGCAGGGCTGGCTGAGCGGTGTGGCGCTTACCCAGTATCGCGAGGATGACCAGCTGATCGACGTGGTGTGGCGCGGCGATACCCGTTCGCTCGATCGTCTGGATGAGTTGGATATCCCGCTCGTCAACGGTCGCCATGTGCCGCTCTCGCAGGTCGCGCATCTGGTTCCGGTGCTGGAGGAAGCGATCATCTGGCGGCGCAACCGGCTTCCGACCATGACCGTGCTGGCTGACATGGCGGACAAGACACAGCCATCGACGGCCTCCAGGTTGTTGGATGCACAACTTGAAGCGGTGCGAGCCGGCTTGCCGGCGGGTTATTACATAGAGATGGGGGGGAGCGTGGAGGAGTCGGCCAAGGGTGAGAAGGCGATCATGGCAGTGATGCCGCTGATGCTGCTGGGCGTGATTACCCTGCTGATGGTGCAGTTGCAGAGCATCAGTCGCACCATTATCGTATTGCTGACGGCGCCACTGGGTCTGATCGGTGTGACCGCTGCCCTGCTGGTTTTTCAGGTGCCGTTCGGTTTTGTTGCCAACCTGGGTTTTATCGCGCTGGCCGGAATGATTATGCGCAACTCTGTGATCCTGGTCGATCAGATCCGCCAGGATGAGGCAGAGGGGAAGACGCGCTGGGAATCCGTAATCGGTTCCACCGTTCGACGATTCAGGCCGATCATGCTGACTGCGGCGGCGGCGATACTCGCGATGATCCCGCTGACACGCCAGGTGTTCTGGGGGCCGATGGCGGTCACCATCATGGGCGGCCTGGTCGTGGCAACGATGCTGACCTGTTTGTTCCTGCCTGCTCTCTATGCCGCCTGGTTTAAAATTCAGGAAGAGTAGGGCTGTATGGTGTCTGTCCTGATGTCGACCCGCTTTGAAATTCCGGTTATCTAATTGCTGCTGGTTTTTTTGTGCAGATGAACCGGCGAGACGGATGCGTTGCGTGGTGAATGCGCCAGCGCGGTGTTGGCCTCGCCGATCAGTGCCGAGTGTTCCTGCAGCAGGGGGCTAAGGAGGGTGTCAACGTCGCCGAGCAGTGCTTCCGGCTGTCGCGCAAGCTTAAGCAGAAAATCACTTCGTCTCGGATGTAGCATGCTCCACTGCCAGCCGAGAAATCCATCGTTGCTCTTAAAGCCTGAATCGAGCAGGGTTTGTTTCAGGCGGGCGACAGCGGGCAGAGCGAGTTGATCCGGTGTCGGCGCAGTGCCCCACATCAGGCCGAAAAATATCCGCCACTGACCGCACAGATACTGCTGTTCCAGCATGGGGAAAAGACAGGGAACCTGCGTCTGGCGCGGACGGCATTGCAGACCGACTAGTACTTCAGCCGAGTTGCGATCCTGGATCACCTGGGCATGCCATACAGAATCGGCGGGCAGGCTGTTTATTCTGGTTTGTAAGCTAAGCCAGAAACGCGAATTCATCTGTACGCGCAGCGCATCGGCCTGTTCGGCAACCGCCAGACACAGCGACAGATTTTCTTCCCGGGCAAAAAAATTCAGCACATCGGTTTCTTCATTCATCGTCTAAACAGTCTTTCTGTAAGTTGTAATCCAGCCTGGTAAAGTATATAAGCAAATCATGTAATTATGTGAGGAGTAAGTACTTTTTTAATCAGTTATAAGTGCCGCCGATAAACTGTATTGACTTTGTTTTTTAAACCAGACATCATTCGACCGTGATCGCGCCACGCGAAGTTTTGCAGTAACTAAAAATAATAGCAATTAATAATAATTGTCGCGTCACATCGCTTTAAAAACATTCCGATTTGCCTGTTCGTTCATGCCTGAATTTTGGCATGTGATCTTTCGTCTGCTGGGGGGAGTCCTTACGATGTACCGTTTCTTACGTTTACCTATTTTGCTGGTGGGTTTGTTTCTGGCAGTCAGCAGTTATGCTGATACGCAACCTGCGCTGACGACCGAGGACAGTCTGGGTCCGGAAGTTCAACAGCCTATCGAGTTTCCACATAATCGCCATACCGGTTTGCGCAATCCTGCCGATCCGACCAATAGCGACCCTCTCAAGGGCGGGATGGAGATCGACTGCCAGTATTGTCATACCTACGCCAGGCGCAGCGCTGTTGCCGGCATTCCCCCTTTGCAAAAATGCATCGGCTGTCACCAGAGCATAGAGTCAGTGCGCAATAAACCGCGCATCGTCGAATTGTTCAAGTACTGGGATGCCAAGAAGCCGGTGCCGTGGAAAAAAGTCCATGACCTGCCGGATTTTGTTCGCTTCAATCATGAGCGCCACATCAAGCGTTTTGTAGAACAGCAAAATCGCCCGACCCAGGAAGCATGTGGCTACTGCCACGGTGATGTGAAGAAAATGACCGTTGCGCGTCGCCAGAAGACGCTGTCTATGGGCTGGTGTGCCAGCTGTCATGAGAAACAGCATCCGGTGGTCGCCGCAGGCGGTACGCCGGTAGGGGGGCAGGCGTACTGGTACGGCTTCCAGAAGCCGGCAGAAAAACCGGACGCATCGGGTGTAGTTAAGGCTCAGGGGCCGAATGATTGCTGGCAGTGTCATAAGTAGGCTGTCATGAAAATTAAAGAATTTACCAGAGAGGCTGTGATGATAGACAGTGGTTCCATAAAGCAATTGGCCGGGCACCCGATTGATCGCCGTGATTTTCTGAAAGTGTTGGGTTGGAGTGGTGCCGCAGTTGCACTGTCCGGTTGCGGCAACACTTCTGTCGAAGACGGTAAGGAGACTGTAGTTTCCTACGTCGAAGCGAACGATTACATGATTCCCGGTGTTGGGGTGTATTACAACTCGACCTGTGCGCAATGCGATGCCGGTTGTAGTATCAATGGCCGCGTGCGCGAAGGTCGTGTGCTGAAACTTGAGGGTAATCCCGATTCCGGTATCAACAAAGGCAAGATGTGTGGTTTGGGTCAGGCGGGGGTGCAGGATCATTACAATCCGGATCGCGTGCGTGAGCCGCTGCTGCGCAATGGTGCTAAGGGTGAGACGATCAGCTGGGAAAAAGCCTATGCCTTGATCGCCGAAAAATTAAATGGTGTAAAGGGTGAGGAAATCGCCTTCCTGTCAGGGGGTGTCAGCGGCCATCTAAAGGTGTTGCTGGGCAATTATCTGGAGAGCATCGGCAGCAAGAACCATTTTGTCTATGAGGCGTTGTCACCCGCCGGTGTGCGCGCAGCCAATCTGAAGTCTTACGGTGTGGCACTGCCGCGTTATCGTCTGGACAAGGCCAAAGTTGTGCTGTCTTTCGGCGCGGACTTCCTGGGCAGCTGGATTTCGCCTATGCATTTCTCGCAGCAATATGCGCAATTTCGCAAGGGCGCGGACGGTCAGCGCGGCGTGCTGATCCAGGTCGAATCAAAGATGAGTCTGACCGGTGCGAACGCAGATCGCTGGCTGGTCGTGAAGCCCGGCACCGAAGGGGTGCTGGCGCTGGGTATCATCCACGCGCTGGGTACGGCGAGCGGTGAGATTGCCGAGCAGGTCAAGGCTTATGATCGAGTGACCGTCAGCAAGGCGACGGGCGTGTCGGTGAGTCAGATCGACAAGATTGCCGCCCTGCTCAAGCTGCGCAGCCCGAGCCTGGTGCTCGCTGGCAGTGCGGTGGAAGGTTATGCGCACGGTGCGCAGAATGCGGTCGCGATCAACTTGCTCAACCACGTGTTGGGTAATGTCGGCAAGACGATAGAAGCGCCTGTTGCCGTGCCTTTCCCTCAGTTAGCTCCCTCGGTCGGCAATACTGCATCGTTGAAGGCGCTGAACGATGGCCTGGCGGCTGGGCAATACAAGGTGCTGTTCAGCTACGCAGCCAATCCGGTGTTTACCGCGCCGGGCGCGCTCAAGTTCAAGGACAGCATGGCCAGGGCCGGCTTTAAGGTCGCTTTCGCGCACTATCTGGATGAAACTGCGCTGCAGGCCGATCTGGTATTGCCGCTGGATTCCGCGCTGGAAGGCTGGGGTACGCAGATTCCCGAATATCTGGCTGACGGGATGCAGCTCAACATTCAGCAGCCGCTGATGGAAAAGTTGCACGCCAACACGCGTAGTATGGGCGACATCCTGCTGGCGCTGGTTAAACAGCGTCGTGCTGAGGATTACAAGGGCTTTGAAGACTACTACGCCTACTTGCGCAGTTCGTTGCTGCAAAACAAGGGGGCACTGGGCGCTGGCGGGGCGGATGACGACAACTTCTGGAATGAAGCGCTGACTAAGGGCGTTTTGAAGATTGCCAGTTCCAGCGCCGCATTGGCTGAGAAGGTTGCGGCCCCCGCTTTGCAATTGCCCAAGCCGGCGCACGACGAGCAGTATCCGATGCACTTGATCCCGGGTGTGACAGCAAATCTGCGCGATGGCCGACATGCCAACCAACCCTGGTTGCAGGAGTCGCCGGATCCCCTGACCACCATCGTCTGGGATTCATGGGTCGAAATTCACCCCAAGAAGGCGTTCGAGCTGGGTATAGTCGAGGGCGATATCGTGGAAGTGACCTCGAAAACAGGCTCTATCAAGGCGCAGGCTTATTTGTTCCCGGGAATACATCCTGAGGCGGTTTCTGTGCCGCTGGGGCGCGGTCATGAGGCGTTGGGTCGCTATGCCAAGGGTTACGGTGCGAATCCGTTCGGTATCCTGGATGCGGTATTTGACAAGGAAACCGGTGAGCTGGCCATGCATGAGACGCGCGTCAGAATCAAGAAGACCGGTGCTCGTGTGCTCATCGTCAAAGATGAGGGTTCTGCAGGTGGATTGCAAATGGGCAGAAAGATCGCCGTGCGCAAGACCACAGATCAAGTCGATCTTTCGGAGGAGGTCTAAGTTATGTCTGTTAGCAATCTATTAGAGAATTGGTCACAATTCCGTCATTTTCACCCGGTTGATGATAAACCTCATGATCCATACAAGTGGGCGATGAGCATCGATCTGGATGCCTGTACGGGTTGCAATGCGTGCAGCATCGCCTGTTATGCGGAAAACAACATTCCAGTGGTGGGTAAAGAGCGTTTTGAGCACGGTCAACAGATGCACTGGATGCGTATCGAGCGTTACTGGGATGAGGATGGTCGTGAATTCCCGGATCAGGGCGCACAGTTTCTGCCTATGATGTGCCAGCAATGCGAGGCAGCGCCATGTGAGACGGTCTGTCCGGTGGCGGCGACCAATCACACGCCGGATGGCCTGAATTCGCAGATCTACAACCGCTGTATCGGTTCGCGTTATTGCTCGGCCAACTGCCCGTTCAAGGTGCGTTACTTTAACTGGTATGACTATCCGACCGACGAGGCGGTGTGGCCGGCTGAAATGAGCCAGCAACTGAATCCTGATGTGTCGGTGCGCAGCAAGGGGGTGATGGAGAAGTGTACCTTCTGCGTGCAGCGTCTATCGGCCGCTAAGATCGTGGCTAAGAACGAAGGACGTATCGTGCGTGAGGGCGAAGTGCAGACCGCTTGCCAGCAATCCTGCCCGACCGGTGCGATTTCCTTCGGCAATCTGGTTGATTCTGAATCGCGCGTGCACAAACAGTGGCAGGCTCAGCAAGTCGAAATCGATAAGGATAAGCAAACCAAGGATGGAAAAGAAGAGGCGACAGAGTTGCGTGGTTATCGCATCCTCGAAGAGCTTCGGCCCTATCCTTCGGTGATGTATCTGGAACGCGTGCGTGAAAGCGCCGTGTAGTCGGCTTAAGCTAACAGGAACTAATTAAGGAACGACAATGAAAGATATTCGCGAAGACATTGCCTGGGCAAAAATTAACCAGGATGTGATGAAGAGTCTGGAAAGCCCGAGAAAGCTGTACTGGGTGATCCTGTTTGTTGCGCTGTGCGCCTTTGGCGTGGGCGTGGCGTGTGAGATTTATCAGTACCGTACCGGTATGGGCGTCGAAAACGTCAATAATCCGCAGGTGTGGGGGCTGTATATCGCTACCTTCATCTTCTGGATCGGGATGAGCCATTCCGGTACCTTACTGTCCGCGATCCTGCATCTGATGCACGCTGACTGGCGTAAGCCGATTTACCGTTTCGCCGAAGCCATGACCACATTCTCGCTGATGACGGCGGGGCTGTTCGTGATGGTGCATATCGGTCGCTTATGGCAGTTTTATTACTCGCTGCCTTATCCTAATGAGCGCGGTATCTGGCCTAATTTCCAGTCGCCCCTGTTGTGGGACGCGATGGCGATTTTTACCTACCTGAGCTCCTCTATTCTGTTCTTGTTTGTCGGGATGATTCCGGATCTGGCGATCGCCCGCGACAACATGGCTGACGGCTGGCGCAAGAAGTTGTACACCCTGCTGGCATTGGGCTGGGAAGGTACGGACAGGCAGTGGCGCAATTTCCGCGTGACTTATCTGACGATCGCCTGTTTCCTGATTCCACTGGCGGTATCGGTGCACTCTATCGTGGCGTCTGACTTTGCGATGTCTCAGGCGCCGGGCTGGCACGTGACTTCATTTCCGCCTTACTTCGTAGCGGGTGCCTTGTATTCGGGTTGCGCGGCGATCATCACGCTGTTCATCATCCTGCGTTATACGTTCCGCTTCGAAGAGTACATGACCAAGAGCATTCTGAAAAAGATCGTTCGTCTGACTTTTGCCATTGCGATGGTCTGGACTTATCTGAATGCGGTGGAATTCGCGGCTGTCTGGTATAGCCACGATGAGGCATCCAAGGCTGTGCTGATACAGAAGGCAACCGGTACTTATGCGCCGTTCTGGTGGGGCATGATCTTCTGCGGTTCGGTTGTGCCGTTGATATTCGCATTCGAACGTTTTCAGACCAATATTCCGGTGCTGTTCGCCACTTCGTTGCTGCTGAATCTGGGTATGTGGCTGGAGCGCTGGATGATCGTAGCGCCTACCTTCTCACACGGTCTGTATCCCTGGACTTGGGATCACGAGCAGTGGCCTTCCATGGTCGCGTGGGGTATGGTGTTTGCAAGTTTTGGCTGGTTTACCTTGCTGTTTATGATTTTCTGCAAGGTGTTCCCGTCGGTATCGATGTACGAAGTCAAGGAAATGGTTTATCACCGCACGCTGCATCTGAAGAAGAGTGAAGCCGCTGAACAAGGAGTGCACTAATCATGAGCAAACGACATTTACTTGCGATGTATGCAAACTTTGAAGAGGCGGAAGCCGTCGTCAAAGAATTGCGCAGTGCGAAGATCAGCGGTTTCAATGCGGGTGACGACATGATCGTCAAGTCGCCTATCGAACATCCTGAAGTCGAGGAATTTCTGGGTGAGAAGCCGGTGTATGTGCAGTGGTTTACCCTGGTCGGTGCGCTGATGGGTGGCTTGCTGGGTTTCTTTCTGATCTCCGGCGCACAGGCCAATTTCTATGCGCAGTTAAAGGGGGGTAAGCCCATCGTGCCGTTGCCGCCCAATTTTGTGCTTACTTACGAAATGTTCATTCTGGGCGGGGTGTTTGTCACTATCCTGGGCTTTTTGATCTGCGCCGGTTTGCCGGCTAAGCGCTCGTCTTTGTACAGCACCAAGGTGTCGGTCGATCACATCGCCATTCTGGTGGAGGTCGAGGAGGCGGCTGCCAGCGCGATCAAGGCGATTTTTGTAAAGCACAAGGCATTGGAAATACAGGAAGAGGCAGGGAAATGAAAAAGCTATCCTTAGCAATGATGAAATCTCTAGCCAGTCGACTAGGCGATCACAAGACCATCGCCAAGTCGCTGGTTGTTACTTTGATGTTTGCACCCGCCTTTGCGCATGCATGGCCATGGTCGCAGGATATGGCCAATCAGGTCAGTATCAAGCCGCAGGCCAGCGTGGATGCGAAAAATCCGGGTATGAATGCTTTCCCTAAACGGTCTTTGCCGGTAGCGGGCACGACGGTGCTGGTGAAGGACCAGGAAGCGGCGCGTAATCTGCGTAATCCCGTTGCGGCGGATGATAAATCGGTCGCCAAGGGCGCTTATTTATACGGCATCTACTGCACGCCTTGTCACGGAAAATCGGGCACCGGGGATGGTTTGGTTGGTGAGAAACTGGTGATGAAGCCTTGGAATCTGACTTCCAGCAACGAGATGCACGGCTGGGATCCCAAGGATTATCCGGACGGCTATCTCTATGGTTATATGACCTTTGGTGGGGCTGTGATGCCAAGTTACGCGAATGATCTGTCTGCGACCGAGCGCTGGCATGTGGTGAATTACATGCGTCGCGTGATGCAAAAGGGTCAGGGCGGTCTTGCACAGTCAAAATAGGAGGCTATGAAAATGTTGGAATACAGTAATTGGGCTGTTTTGACGGTCAGTTTTGTCGTGGTGTTGTCACTCGCGCTGAGCGGTGTGGCATTGTGTTCGGTGTTGCACCTGGTTAATGCGCAGTGGCGTTACGATGTGCGTCACCTGGCGGTTTCACTTTATGCCTTGTTTCCATTGGCTTTTGTTTTGCTGGTGGTGCTGCTGGCAGGCGGTTCTCATACCTTTCCGTGGTGGGACTCGCATCTGGCTGCGGATGCGCACATGCCGGGCTGGTATCAACCGCACTGGCTGATGTCCCGCGAAGTGATCGGGATCATCTTTATGATGGCGTTGAGCTGGTTGTTTATTCAGCGTCAGGCCGTCAGCGATCGCAGTCCTGAAGATGCCGCGCGTTTTCACACCGTTGCTACCTGGATCCCATTTTTCTATGTGCTGTACAGCACCATGGTGGCCTGGGACTTTGAAATGACGCTGGTTCCTCACTGGCACAGCGCGATTTACGGCTTACAGCAATTTGTCAGCAACTTCGGTATGTTTCTGGCTTTTCTGGTGGTGTGGATCTATCTGCTCAATACCGGCGATAAGCTGGTCAAGCCTGTGCCGGACAAGATCTACAACTACCTGGCGCAGATGTTGATGGCGTTTACTTTGCTGTGGATTTATACCTTTGATGCGCAATATCTGACCATCTGGTACGGCAATCTGGGAGATGAGACCGACCGTGTGTTCGGTATGCAAAATGGTGACTATGCCTTTATCTGGTGGTCCACCCTGGTATTGAAATTCGTTATCCCCTTCGTGGTCTTGTGCTTCCCCGGCCCGCGCCACAATGTTGCGGCTATCAATGCGGTGGCTATCTGTATTATAATCGGCACCCTCTTCGAACGTTATGTATGGATCGGTGGCATTAATGGCACTGGATCGTATCCTGTTCTGGCCAGCATCACGGTAGGTGGTGTGGTCGGTACGATAGGATTCTTCCTTGTTCGCTACTACATGCAAAGCACCCGGTTGATTAAAGGGTAACCAAGTAATGATGATATTGTATTCCGGGACGGTTTGTCCCTATAGCCACCGCTGTCGAATCGTCCTTTTTGAAAAAGGTATGGATTTTGAAGTGATTGATGTCGATCTGATGCATAAGTCAGAAGACCTCGCTGCGATTAATCCATACAACAAAGTGCCTGTATTGGTCGAGCGCGATCTGGTTTTGCTGGAGGCGAATATCATCAATGAGTATATTGATGAACGCTTCCCGCATCCGCAGTTGATGCCGCCTGATCCGGTCATGCGTGGTCGTGCGCGACTGTTCCTGCATCGTTTCGAACAGGAGTTGTACAGCTATATTCCGGCGATAGAGCAGGGCGGCAAGGCGGCGGATAAGGCGCGTGCCGCAGTGAAGGATAATTTGTCCCAGTTGTCGCAAATTCTTAGCAAACAGAAGTTCCTGCTGGGGGGCGAGTTTTCCATGCTGGATGTGGCGATTGCGCCGTTGTTGTGGCGTCTGGATCACTATGGTATTCAGATGGGTAAGGATGCTGCGCCACTGATGAAGTACGCTGAGCGTCTGTTCTCACGTCAGGGCTTCATCGACTCTCTGACGCCCAGTGAAAGAGCGATGCGCAAGTGAGTGATTTATCTACCCGGCCTTATCTGATACGCGCTATCTATGAGTGGTGCTCGGACAGCGGTTTGACCCCTTATCTGGCTGTTCGTGTCAACCCGCAGACCGAAGTGCCGATGGCTTATGTCAAAGACGGCGAAATCGTGCTGAATCTGAGTGTGGGTGCGGTGAAAAACCTGGAAATGGGTAACGAGATGATCACCTGTTCGGGCCGTTTTGGCGGTGCCTCATTTGATCTTTTTATACCTGTCGATGCGGTGATCGGTATCTTTGCCAAGGAAAACGGTCAGGGTTTGGTCTTTCAGGGGAGTGATCCCACGCCGCCTGACACTACGGCAGGGGAAACAGCCAATAAGCCTGTAGCGCGTAAGCCTAAGCTGTCGATAGTTAAGTAAGTAACTGATTCATAATAAAAAACCGCGAATTTCGCGGTTTTTTTACGCCAATATTTTTTAAGGAGCACCTTCGTGAGTAATAATTTTGCATGAATTCCACTGCCTGTAAGCGTGGCGTAAGTTGGTTTCTGTATAGTGGTATGACGATGTCGATTAAATGTAATCAACTGCCCTAAAAAGTAGCTTTTGCGTTGCATGTGTGCCAATTTGTTGAGGTGTCTTTAGCATAAGATGCCGTGGCGTAGCCAGGATTACGTCGGTTAACAATATCATCTGCCAGTCGAGGAAACAAAAGTTAGTTGGTAAAAACAATTCAAATTGGTCATTCAGGCCATGGAGGAACGTGGTGCGAAATTTTATTAGTGTTTATGTGTCTTGTTTTTATCAATCTTTAATCAGTCACCTTGCCAGACCGATCTCCCGCTTGAATGTGCCGTTTGCTCGCACGATAGTCATGTTGGCGACATCAGTCAGTTTATTGATGGTTTCCCCGGCCCGGGCGACTTTTTTTACGCCCAGTCAGTTCGATGTCACGCCTTCCGGTGCGGCCAGCTATACCGTTCCTATCGTGGTACCACCGGGTACTGCTGGTATGGCACCGAGTTTGGCGCTCTCCTATAACAGCCAGGGTGGGAATGGTTTGTTGGGAATGGGGTGGCGTCTTTCCGGGCTTTCGGCGATTACCCGTTGTCCGAAGACGCTCATTCAGGACGGCGTCAAATCTGGTGTCAGCTACAACACGACGGATAGTCTGTGCCTTGACGGCCAACGTTTGGTTGCCATTGCCGGTACTTATGGCGCGAGCGGCACTGAGTATCACACCGAAGGGGAAAGCTTCAGCAAGATCGTTTCTTATGGCACCAGTGGTTCACCTGTCACCGGTCCTGGATACTTCAAGGTCTGGACTAAGAGCGGACAGGTCATGGAGTTCGGTAATACAGTAGATTCGGCGGTAGAAAATCAGGGGCCTGCTGCGACGGCGGCATCTCGCCCAATCCGTGTCTGGTCGGTGAATAAGATCACCGACAGCAAAGGAAACTACCTGGTTGTTAAATATGCCAAGGATACCGTTACCTGGGGGGCGTATGTGCCCACTTCGATTCTGTATACCGGCAATGCCCGTGCAGGACTTTTACCGTATAGCCACGTCGATTTCCATCTGCTTGCTCGTGCGGATACCCAGATCGGTTATGACGCAGGTTCCAAGATCGGCACACCCTGGCTGATCGATCACATCTATACCTACACCGTGGTGAACGGCGTGGACACGATGGTCAAGGACTATCAGCTGACCTATGACGTCAGTGCGGCAACACAACGCTCACGGATTACACAAATAAAGGAATGTGACGGAGGTGGGCTAGCACAGTTTTGTTTGTCTCCGACGATGATGACATGGCAGAAGGCAAACAGCAGCGGATTACCCCCTGTTTTGTGGCCATTGCCAGATACAACGGGTAGGGTAGTCGGCATGGGTGACTTCAACGGGGATGGTTATGCCGATGCCGTCTATGGGGTGCCAGTCATCGTGCCTGCCGGGAATAACGGTATGGGCAGTTACTATTACAACTACTATGTCGCATATTCAAATGGTAGCGGGTATGGTGCGGGCGTGGCATTAGGCGTAGCGTCTCCTGCCAAAGTTGCGGCTTCTGCAGCGACAGGTGATTTGAACGGGGATGGCAAAGATGATCTGTATGTCAATATTGGGTATACAACATCGTTGTTTTTGGGGAGTAGCGGTGGGTTGAAGGCCGCCTCGTGGCCATTGTCACATGCAACAGGTAGACTGGTCGGCAATGGCGACTTCAACGGAGACGGTTATGCCGATGCTGTCTATGGGGTGCCAGTCATCGTGCCAGCCGGGGACAACGGTACGGGCAGTTACTATTACGGCTACTATGTCGCGTATTCAAATGGTAGCGGGTATGGTGCGGGCGTGGCATTAGGCGTGGCGTCTCCTGCTAAAGTTGCGGCTCTAGCAGCGACAGGTGATTTGAACGGGGATGGTCAAGATGATTCGTATCTGAATATCGGGTACGCGACAACGCTCTGGTTGTCAAGCTCTCCATCCCCGGAGCTGCTCCATAAAGTCACAACGGGGCTGGGAGCGGACATATCAATCACTTACAAAATAATTGCGGACACGACTGTTTATAGCAAAGAGACGACAGGGGTATATCCTGTGCGCGATCTGAATAGCGGCGCTCCGCTGTATGTCGTTTCCTCGGTCTCTTCCAGCAACGGCGTTGGCGGGGACTACGTCAGCAATTACCGCTACACGGGGGGTAAAAGCCACCTGACCGGCGGCGGATTTCTGGGCTTCCGGCAGACGGTCAATACCGATGCGCAGACCGGGATTGTAAGCACGACAACTTACCGTCAAGACTATCCGTACCAGGGATTGCCGCTGGCTGCAGAGAAACGGACTGCAAGTGGCGTTTTGCTTAACAGCGTCGCGAACACTTGGACGTCAACAGCCAATCCGGCGTGGAGTGCGCAGTACCACGCTCCGCAGTTGACGCAAAGTGTGGAGAGCAGCTACGAGTTGACCGGAGGTCTGATCAGTACGGTCACGACGCGTAACGTTTATGACAGCTATGGTAATCCGACCAGCATTACGGTTTCCACGCCGGATGGTTACAGCAAAACCACCACCAATACGTACGTTAACGATTTGGTCAACTGGTATCTGGGGCGCTTGACCAATGCCTCTATAACCAGCACCACGCCATAACCCCCGGGAGTTTTGCATGAATCAATATCTTAAGGACAGGCAATGTATGGTAGTTCACTCGTTGCAACGTCGTGTCGGCATCGCTTTTGGCGTGTTATGTCTGTCACTGCCGATGCTGGTCAGCGCCCCCTCCATGGCGGTCGAGGATGTGCCGGTCGATCCGGCCATCGTTCTGCCGCCGGATCCTGTCTGGCCTGAACCACCCGCGCCACTCGCTCAAGATGCGGCGGCGATGATGTCACCTATGTTGATGGCTCCAGACCTGTCTGCGGCCTCGGACGTTCCCGCAATGCTTATGTTACCGACATTTTCACCGGCACCTGACTTCAACCCCAATCCGTAGCTGACCGAGACGACGACTGTACGAGCAGGGCGCTATAAACAAGACCGCTTAAAAGGTGCTGGAATGCAACACAACAAAAAGATGACCGACCGATTGCTGAAGATTCTCCCTGTTATCGCCCTGTCGATGGCGGGATTTGTACCGGAGGCTAACGCCGCAACCGCAGCACGTAATTCCAGCTTCAGCTACGACCCTGCCAGCGGTCTGCTGATCAAGGAAGTGATCGAGCCGGGCAATTCACAGCTCTGCCTGGTGACCGAATACAGTTACGACGCGTTCGGTAACAAAACTTCAGTGACGACGCGCAACTGCAACGGCAGTGCCGGAGAAGCAGCCGCACCTGCCGCCGGTTCGGATGCCGTGATCGCCCCGCGCACCACCCGCAGCACGTATGATGTCAAAGGCCAGTTCGCTCAAAGCACGACCAACGCCCTGGGACATACCGAGACTCGCACATTTGACACCCGTTTCGGTGGCGTGCTGACACTGACCGGTCCCAACGGCCTGACCACCCGCTGGAGTTATGACAGCTTCGGTCGCAAGACACTGGAAATGCGTGCCGACGGCAATAGCACCCGCTGGCTTTACACACTGGATGGAACCCCTGTCGGTGATCAGCTCAACATCAGCTACGTCGTTGAAACGAGCCAAAGCGGCATTGCTCAGCCCGGCTACCGCTATTACGACATCCTCAATCGCCCGGTTTTATCCAGCCATCGCAATCTGGCCGACGCCGACTGGATAGATGAAG
>Ga0208863_1000402_pt1 | contig 45783 bp, 43 predicted proteins | sample RifOxyD3_FD_184040 | JGI IMG/M metagenome (GOLD analysis project Ga0208863, IMG submission 184040) | Soil microbial communities from Rifle, Colorado - Rifle Oxygen_injection D3 (SPAdes) | ecosystem: Environmental > Terrestrial > Deep subsurface > Rock core/Sediment | place: Rifle, Colorado... | reverse complement strand
ACGCTACGATATCTACGCTTGTTCATGGGGATACCTCCAACTTCTCGGTGGATACAATCTCAAGTCAAGCACTTGGGCTCCGAACTACGAGGGTCCCCTTCTTTTTTTCCTTTTTATAACTGACTACAAAAATGCATTGAGGAATTTTGGGATGAACCAGCGAAATGAACTCAAGCGGCAGGTGGAACGCCAGGCACGGCGCATGCGCAAGGCCGAACGGGAGCGCCCGGCCCTGATCGGACAGACGGTCTTCGTCGGCACCCTGGGGCTGCTGCTGGCGCTGCCGGTGGTAGGCGGGGCCTATCTGGGTCGCTGGCTCGACAGCCTTTCCCAGGGATATTCACTACGCTGGACCCTGAGCCTGATCATCTTGGGCGTCATCGTTGGCGCGGTGAACGTCTATCTTTTTATCAGGGAATGATTTTATTGGAGCATCCAGTCCCAAGGCTCTCTGGTACGACTCTTGCTCAATAACCCTACAGCCATTGTTTTTCTGTGGGGAAAAGAACCGCATGAGCCGATCCGATTCCATCGCCGCCTATGACCAGGCCATCGAGGCCATTCAGCATTTTCTCGCCGCGCCGGTAGAGGGGGTTCCGGCAGAGCTGCTCGATGCCTTCCGGCAACTGGCCGCGAAGGGGATGCTGCCGCCGGGCCTCTTTCTGGAGGCGGTGGAGCAGGCCCCGGTCGCCATCTCCATCACCGACCCGGCGGCCCGCATCCTCTATGTCAACAGGCTCTTCGAGCAGTTGACCGGCTACGGGCGGGAGGAGGTGACCGGTAAGAATGAGTCGGTGCTTTCCAGCCACGCCACGCCGGTGACCGTCTATCAGGATCTCTGGGAATGCATCCAGGACCGGCGTGTCTGGAAGGGCGCCCTGGTCAACCACCGTAAGGACGGCAGTGAGTATCTGGCGGAGCTGGTGATCGCCCCGGTCCTGAACCCTCAGGGGGGAATCGGTTACTACCTGGGGATGCACCGTGATGTGACGGAGCTGCACCAACTTGAACAGCGGCTGAAGTTCCAGAAGGGGCTGACCGAGGCGGCCCTGGACGCTGCCCCCCTGGTGGTGGCCATGCTCAACGCCGACCGCCGGGTGCTGCTGGACAACCATGCCTACAAGGCCCTGCTGGGCGATTTTCGTGGCCTGGAGCCTGCCCACCTCTTTCTCGATGCACTGGAGCGGGAGTTCGGCTTCGATCTGGGACAGGTCTGTCAGGCCGGCAACGGCTTCTCCAACATCGAGGTCCGGCTCGACCCGCCGGGGGGCGCGCCGCCCCGCTGGTTCGCCTGTTCCGGGGTGCGGGTCGCCGAGCTGGACGAGGCCGCGCAAAACTACTTCAAGCAATCCCAGCTCTCCCGTTGCTGCCTGCTGCTGGTGGCCAACGAGGTGACGGCCAGCCGCAACCGGATCAACGAGGCGCGCCTGAACTTGATCCGCTCCGCCATGGCCGAGCAGCAGATGGCGCAGACCCTGCGCGAGTCTATCTCTGGCGCCATCTTCAAGTTGCAGGGGCCGTTGAACGTGATCAAGGCGGCCCTGGCCATGCCGGGACTCGACCCCTGCGCGGACCGGTGCGCCCTGCGCAAGGTGCTGCAAGGGGCTCTGGAGACAGGTTACGAGGCGGTGGAGAACCTGCGAGCCGCCCTGCCCAGTCCGGCCAGGGAGCAGGCCAGCAGCCTCAACATCAACGAGATTCTGCACGATGTGCTGCGGCTCTCCACCCAAAGCCTGCTGGCCAGCGGCATTCTGGTGGATTGGCGGCCCGCGCCCGTACTGCCTGCGCTGACCGGCCAGGCCAACGCCCTGCGAGGCCTGTTCAAGTCCCTCATCGATAACGCCATCCAGGCCCTCAACGAATCGAACCGGTCCCAAAGGGAGATCCATCTCGATACCCGGCTCGATGGCCGGGAACTGGTGGTCGAGGTGACGGACAACGGCCCCGGCGTTCCGGCGCGGGACCGGCTGCGGCTGTTCGAGCCCTTCTTTTGCGGCTGGACCCGCCCCGGCGGGCATGCCGGCATGGGCCTGACCATGGCCCAGGAGGTAGTGATCGAACACCAGGGCTCACTGGAGATCGATCCCGATTTCGCCGGCGGCTGCCGCCTCTTCGTGCGACTGCCCCTTCAGGGCATGGGAGGAGACTGAGTCATGCATCTCTCCAACGACAACAGATCCATCATGGAGACCGAGCTGGAGACCCTCTACCGGGTCAGCCAGATCCTCAGCCGCTCCCTCGATTTCCGCGAGACCTTGACCGAGGTCCTCAAGACCCTGAACGACCTGGGCAACCTCAGCCACGGCATGATCGGCCTGCTGGACGAGGAGAGCGGGGATCTGCTGGTTTCCGCCCTGCACGAACAGCCCACCCCCTTCAACCCGGCGCGCTACCGGCCGGGGGAGGGCGCGGTCGGCGTCATCATGGAGAGCGGCGAACCCCTGCTGATCCCCCGCATCGCCGACGATCCCCGTTTTCTCGACCGGCTGGGGGTCTACGACCTGGATCTCCCCTTCATCGGCGTTCCCATCCTGATCGGCGATCAGGCGGCCGGGGTGCTGACCGCCCAGCCTCGGGGTCGCCTCGGTCCCCTGGAGCGGCACAAGCGCTTCCTGCTGATGCTGGCCAACCTCATCGGCCAAAGCGTGCGTCTGGCGAAACGGGTCGAGGACGAGCAACTGGAGCTGAAGAAGGAGCGCGACTCCCTCCGCCGCAAGGTGCGTGGCGAGCACGGCTTTTCCAACATCGTCGGCCATACGCGGGGCATGCGCCTGGTGTTCGATCAAGTCCGCCAGGTGGCCAAGTGGAATACCACCGTCCTTATCCGGGGCGAGTCCGGCACCGGCAAGGAGTTGATCGCCAACGCCATCCACTACAACTCCCCCCGTGCCAGCGGACCCTTCGTCAAGCTCAATTGCGCTGCCCTGCCCGACAGCCTGCTGGAGTCCGAACTCTTCGGCCACGAGAAGGGCGCCTTCACCGGCGCCGTCAGCCAGCGCAAGGGGCGCTTCGAGCAGGCCCACGGCGGCACCATCTTTCTGGACGAGATCGGCGAGATCTCCCCCGCCTTCCAGGCCAAGCTCCTGCGTGTGCTGCAAGAGGGGGAGTTCGAGCGGGTCGGCGGGGTCCGGACCCAGGTGGTCGATGTCCGTGTGGTGGCCGCCACCAACCGGGACCTGGAGGCGGAGGTGCGGGAGGGGAGCTTCCGCGAGGACCTCTACTACCGGCTGAACGTCATGCCCATCAACCTGCCGGCCCTGCGCGAGCGGAAGGAGGACATCCCCGATCTGGTCCGATACCTGGTGGGCAAGATCGGCAAGGGCCAGGGGCGGGAGCTGGTGATCGAGGACAGCGCCATCGGGCTTCTGATGCGCAACGACTGGCCCGGCAATGTGCGCGAGCTGGAGAACTGCCTGGAGCGCGCCTCGGTGATGAGCGAAGAGGGTCGCATCGACGGCAGGGCCATCAACCTGGCCGGTCCGCAAGGGGGCATCCAGCCCGCCGTTACCTATGCCGCCCCCGAGCGCCACTCCGACATCTACGACCCCGATCTGGACGAGCGTGAACGGGTCATCGCCGCCCTGGAACAGGCCGGCTGGGTCCAGGCCAAGGCCGCCCGCCTCCTCGGCATGACCCCGCGCCAGATCGGCTACCGCATCCGGATATTGAACATCCTGATGCGGCAGATTTGAGTTCTTTGTAACTATTCAGCTCAATTCGGAAATTGCCCCCTTCCCCCAACCCCCTCCCGAAGGGAGGGGGAGCTGAATAATCAGGTAAGGAACTGAGTGATGACATGGAGATCGATCATGGCTACGACGGGATTGACAGAGCGATATGCGGTGAATCTGTAGGCTGTGTTGTCCTGTTTTGATCGAACGTGATCTTCACCGCCGCTCCAACACGAATCCCAATTCCTTCAATCCATTGGGATGGGGCACTTCGATTCCCGGCTCCTGGGGCCATTGCCAGCGGGCGGTGTCGAAGAGTTCATGCATGCGGGGCAGGGCGCAGTGAAACGGGGGGCCGCCCTCGCGGCCGGTCTGCATGAAGAGGGCATGGAGCCGGCCGCCGGGGCGTAGCCAGCGGGCCAGGCGGCTTTCGTATTCGGCCCAGTGGCCGGGATCGAGGGCGCAGAGGCAGGTTTGTTCGTAGATGGCGTCGAAGGGTTGTTCGGGTTCCCAGTTCAACAGGTCGGCCTGGATGACGGTGGCGTGCAGCCCCTCCTCGTGCAGCCGGGCGGTGAGGCGCATGACGGGAGTGGGGGCGATGTCGATGGCGGTGACAAACCGGCCGGAGCGGACCAGTTCGCTGATTTCGTGGCCGTGGCCGCAACCGGGGACCAGTATGCGGCCCTGGGGCATGCGTTGCAGCCAGTGGGCGAGGGCGGGGCTGGAACTGCCACGGTCCCAGCCGGTGGTGTCTTCGCGGTATTTGGCCTCCCAGGTTTGAAGCCGTATGGGATCGATGAGGCTTTTCTCGTTCATGATTTCTTCCACCCTCTTGGCATAACCGCTGATAACTGGTCATTATTGGGGTACAAAAAGTAAGCCCCAGGAGTGCCCCATGTATACAAAAATCCTGCTCCCCGAATCGGAGATGCCGACTCACTGGTACAACGTGGTGGCGGACATGCCCATTGCCCCCGCGCCCTACCTGGGGCCGGACGGGAATCCGGTGCCACCGGAGGCGATGCTGGCCATCTTCCCCGAGGCGCTGGTGATGCAGGAGATGAGCCGGGAGCGCTGGATCGAGATCCCGGAGCCGGTGCGTGATGTCCTGCGCCTGTGGCGGCCATCTCCCCTTTACCGCGCTCACCGGTTGGAGCAGGCGCTGAAGACCCCGGCACGGATCTATTACAAGAACGAGTCGGTGAGCCCGGCCGGTTCCCACAAGCCCAACACGGCCGTGGCCCAGGCCTGGTACAACAGCCAGGCCGGCATCAAACGGCTGGCCACCGAGACCGGCGCCGGGCAGTGGGGCTGTGCCCTGGCCCTGGCGGGGCAGATGTTCGGTATCGAGGTGCGGGTCTACATGGTGAAGGTGAGCTACGAGCAGAAACCCTACCGCCGCTCCATGATGGAGACCTGGGGCGCGGAGGTCTTTGCCAGCCCGACCAATATGACCGAATCGGGGCGCCGGGTTCTGGCGGTCCATCCCGATTCGCCGGGGTCGCTGGGGATCGCCATCTCCGAGGCGGTGGAGGAGGCGGCCAGCCGCGCCGACACCAACTATGCCCTGGGCTCGGTCCTGAACCATGTGCTGCTGCATCAGACCATCATCGGCGAAGAGGCCAAGAAGCAGTTCGAATTGATCGGCGACTATCCCGATATGGTGTTCGCCCCCTGTGGTGGCGGTTCCAATTTCGGCGGCATCGCCTTCCCCTTTTTCGCCGACAAGGCGGTGGGCAAGGAGGTGCAACTGGTGGCGGTGGAGCCTACTTCCTGCCCCACCTTGACCAAGGGGGCATATGCCTATGATTGGGGCGATTCCGCCGGGCTGACACCCTTGATGAAGATGTATACATTGGGTCACGACTTCATGCCGCCCGGCATCCACGCGGGTGGACTGCGCTACCACGGCGATTCTGCTTTGGTGAGCCAGCTCTACCGGGAGCGGCTGATCGATGCCGTCGCCGTGCCCCAGTTGGAGACCTTCGAGGCCGGGGTGCTCTTCGCCCGTACCGAGGGCATTGTCCCCGCGCCCGAGTCCTGCCACGCCATCGCCGCCGTCATCCGCGAGGCGCGGCGCTGCCAGGTGGACGGCGAACCCAAGACCCTGCTGTTCAATCTTTCGGGTCATGGCCATTTCGATATGTCTTCCTTTGATCGCTTCCTTGCCGGTGAGTTGGAGGATTACGACTACCCGCAAGAGGCGATTGAAGAGTCGCTACGGCATCTCCCCAAGATCGCCGGGCTTTGATCGCCCATGGCCCGTTATCGACCGCCCCAGCCGCCCAGCTCGCCCTACATCACGCGGGTCGGCTACGAACGCTTGCGGCAGGAGTCCGAACAGCTCTGGACCCGGCGGCGGGAGGTCGTCGTCGCCCTGTCCGCGGCGGCGGCCGAGGGCGATCGCTCGGAGAACGCCGAGTACATCTACCGCAAGAAGGAGCTGAGGGAGCTGGACCGGCGCATCCGCTATCTTCAGATCCGGCTGCCCAAGCTCAAGGTGGTCGATGTCCAGCCGAGTGATCCGGACCGCATCTTCTTCGGCGCTTGGGTGACGTTGGAAAACGAGGCGGGCGAGGAGACGCGCTGCCGTATCGTCGGCGCCGACGAGTTCGACCCGAAACGCCACTGGATCAGCGTCGATTCTCCCATGTCCAAAGCCTTGCTGAAGCGGACCCTGGATGAAGAGGTGGAGGTGCAGACACCCCTGGGCAAGGTCCATTACTGGGTGGTAGACATTGCCTATCACCCGGAAGACAGTGACGATCTTCTCCCCGATTTGACTTGAAACCAGAAGGGCTTTCCGCCCCCTCGCCGCTGGTGCTTGCAAATGGGTTTATGGGAAGATTCTAAATTGTTATAGGATGCTGTCTCTCAATAAGGGTACTCCGCCTCTGGCGGGGATTGGCAAAGGCCGACGACCGGCCTGGACTGGGAGGCAATCTAACGCCATGACAAGGCATAAAAATGTCGGTCCGGGACGGGCGGGGATGCCGCCGGGAGGGACCGAACAAGGGGATGATATGGTCAAGACGGTTCCCTGTGGGGACGCATGGGCGGGCGTGGCCGACTGCAAGAGTTGCAGTGTGCGCGAGTCGGTTTTGTTCGCCGGTCTGCGCGAGTCGGATTTCGAAAAGATCCACCAGCCCCTGGATCAGTTCGTCATGCCTGCCGGCTCCATCCTCTACCGCGCCGGCAGCAGCGGCGATCGCATGTACACCATCCGTAGCGGCATGATCAAGCTGGTGCAGTATCTGCCGGACGGCAACCAGCGCATCGTCCGACTGGAGCGCGACAGCGATGTCATCGGCCAGGAGGCCTTGCTGGGGCAACCCTATCAGCACGACGCCGTGATCCTTCACACCACGGAGCTTTGTTGCCTGCCTGTCACCCTGGTCAAGCGGTTGTCGGACGAGAATCCCGCCCTCCACACCGAGCTGCTGAAGCGTTGGCAACGCGCCCTGAGCGAGGCCGATGCCTGGCTGACGCAGCTTTCCACCGGCTCCGCGCGGCAGCGGGTCGCCCGGCTCCTGCTTCGCCTGACGAAGGACCGGGGCACCCAGGAGTGCGAACTCTTCAGCCGCGAGGACATGGGCTCCATGCTGGGCGTCACCACCGAGACCGCCAGCCGCACCATCGCCGAATTCCGCCGCCTGGGATTGCTCAAGGAGGCGGGCTACAACCTCTATCACTGCGACTTGCAGGGGTTGGAGCGGATCGCGGACGAGTAGGCCTTTTTTAAGGCGGGACCGGCAGGGCGTATTCGAGCCTGTAGACATACCCCGCCGTCACTGTCTCCACCCATCCGGTGCGGTAACGCGCCTTATCCAACTTTACGGGCGCTTCCTCATCCTGCCAAAGGATCGCTGCCCGCTGCCCTCCAACAGGATCGGCTGAATCGGCGAAACGGACCTTGGGGAAGTGGATGAGCAGATGGGCCATCAGCGCATAATCCCTTACCAACAATGGTGTGCCGTTCAGCAGCGGTTCCGGCAGTTTGCGCAGGGTCTCCACCGTGGGAAAGTTGAGGCGACCGTACATCCCGAGCCGGGGACCGATCGTGACCTGAACCACCCGTCCCGCCAGAATGACGAGCGTTATTCCCCCGATGATCCCCCAGACTCGCCTCAGACGCCCCTTCGTCAGCAGTTCCCCCCGGTGCGCGAGGCGCAGCAGCAGCCAGTAGGGGAACAACATCATGAGGGGGTGCATCCAGCGTGTCTTGGTCGGCGGCAGGACGGTGATGGCTGCGGTCGCCAGCAATCCCAACAATAGCAGCAAGAAAAACCGCTCCAGCAGCCGCTCGGTTTCTCCCGGTTCGGGAGAGCGCCTGAACAGGGAAGGGAAGAAAATGGCGAAGATCAGCAGGAAGGGGGCGACAAATTCCAGTGCGTTGAACAGGAACCGGCCCAGGGCGACGAAATGCGCCAGCAGGCCGCCCGTCTCCGTGGCTACCAGCTTGGGACCCAGCCCCTGGACCAGGGACTGGGGGTTTGCGGCCAGCAAGAGGTAGTGATTGGACGCCAGCAGCAGGGCGACACCGATCGCAAGCAGCATGCGGCGGTCGAGTAGCAGACCGCGCCAGCCCGGCAAGGTCAGGGCCGCCCCCAGCAGGGGGAGAAGAAAAAGGGGAAAGCTGTATTTGCTCAGCAGTCCCAGGCCGACGGCGAAGCCCAGGTACAAATAGCGAACCGCGCCAGGGCGCTCCCGAATCAGCAACACGGCATGGAAGCTCATCAGGATAGCCAGCCCCAGGAGGATCGTATGGGTGAATCCCTGATGCATGGTCCAGGCGAAGGGCGGCAGCAACAGCCAGGCCGCGCTTGCCAGGGCGACGAGGCGCGGGTCTTCGAAGAGGCGGCGGCTGATAAGAAAACCCACCCAGAAACTCAGCCAGAGCAGGCCGTATTTCAGCCAGGTCAGGGTCGCCAGGCTGGTGCCGAAGACCCGGAACAGCAGCCAACTGATCCAAGAGTAGAGCGGCGGCTGGCCATTGCTGATGCCGGTCGTCAGATATTGGCCCACCAGGATCTGCTCCGTGTCGTCCACCTGTAGGGTATCGCTGAAGAGCAGGCGCACGGCCAAATGCAGGAGGAGATAGACCGTCCCCCCGATGAGCAGCCAGCCATAGGGGCGTAGTTTGCCCTTCATATCTTTCATGCCGGATAGAGCCAGGAACAGATAAAGACCGCGGCCGCCACACCGGCCAGGTCCGCCATCAGGGCCGCCGGCACCGCGTGGCGCGCCCGCTTTATCCCCACCGCGCCGAAATAGACCGCCAGGACATAAAAGGTGGTCTCGCTCGAACCCTGTAGGGTGCTCACCAGCCAGCCGATGTAGGTATCAGGTCCCTGGCCTGGCGCGGATAGGGTCCCCGCCATGATGGCGTAGGCCCCGGAGCCGGAGAGGGGCCGCATCAGCGCCATGGGCAGGGCCTCGGCCGGTAGGCCGAGCGGCGAGGTGAGGGGGCCGATCAGCGAGGTCAGATAGTCCATCGCCCCGCTCGCCCGGAACATCCCCACCGCCGTCAGGATCGCCACCAGATAGGGGATGATCCGCATGCCCAACTGGAAGCCCTCCCTGCCGCCCTCGATGAAGGCCTCGTAGACCGGGACCCGGCGCAGCACGCCAAATCCCAGAAAAAACACAGTCAGCACCGGCACGACCCAGGGCGACATGGTCTTACCGTAGAGGATGGTGAGCGGAATCATGCCGAGTATGGCGCCGAGGAAGAGTAGCGAGCCCCAGACCGGGTAGCTACCGGTCTCGGCCACGAGTTCCGTCTCCGGTTCGGCCGCTACCGGCCGGGGCGGGAGCGGCGCATCGCCCAGGGGCCGCACCGGAAAGAACCGCTGCAAGGCCAGGACGGCGATGATGGCCACGGTGGTGGAACAGACCGTGGCGAAGAGCGTGGTCGGGATGATCGCCGCCGGGTCGGCCGAACCCAGAGAGGCGCGCAGGGCCACCACCCCGGTGGGCAGCAGCGCCAGGCTGGAGGTGTTGATGGCCAGGAACATCACCATGGCGTTGGTGGCCACCCCCTTCGAGGGGTTGAGCTTGTCCAGTTCCTCCATGGCCCGCAGGCCGAAGGGCGTGGCGGCATTGCCCAGCCCCATCATGTTGGCGGAGAAGTTCATGATCATCGCCCCCATGGCCGGGTGATCGGGCGGCACTTCGGGGAATACGCGCACCATCATCGGCCGGATCAGCCGCGCCAGAATCACCAGCAGCCCGCCCCGCTCGATGATCTTCATCAGGCCAAGGAAGAAGGTCATCACCCCGATCATCCCCAGCACCAGGGTCACCGCCGATCCGGCCGAGTCGATCAGCCCGGTGGTGAGCGCCTGCATGGGCGGCACGGCCTCGGGTGAACTGGCGATCCAGGTCAGTTGGCGGTAGGCCGTCACCAGAAAGGCGGTGAAGATCAGGAAGGCGAAGACGATATTCATCGGGTTCTGGCCGTTGCGGGTTTGGGGTGGCCGGTCATTTTACATCCTTCCTTTCGCCGAGCGCGGCACGTCTCGTTTTCGATGAATGACAAAATATTGACGAACTCAGAATATTGTATATGATAATCATCATATTAAATGATATTCATGAAGTGACTTATGAATAAAATGGCCTGCTTCCGAAACTTGGCCCAGTTCCCGGTCCTGATCCTGTTGTCCCTGACGCTGGGATTGGGCGGTTGCGTCGATATCTCCGAGTTCTACTCGATCCGCCCCGAACAGCCCGACTTTGACCGTATCGGCTCGGGGCAAACCGGCAAGGTGGACGAAAAGCGCTTGCAGGTCGTGGGTCTCGCCCTGGCCCAGCTGGGCACGCCCTATTCCTGGGGGGGCAATACGCCCGAGCGGGGGTTCGATTGCAGTGGCCTGGTCCAGTACACCTATAACAACGCCGGTGTTCCGGTGCCCCGGACGGCTACCGAACAGCGCACCCAAGCCAGCAGCAAGAACATCGTCAACCTGCTCCCCGGCGACCTGCTCTTCTTCCAGCTCGACGACAAAGACCGGGAGCATGTGGCCATTTACCTGGGCGCGGGGGAATTCATACACGCCCCTTCCACCGGCAGCAGCGTGAGATTGGAAAGTATCCGCTCCTCCTACTGGCAAGAGCGGTTCCACGGGGCCGGGACCTATCTTTGATCCTGACCGGATATTGGGTCTTGCCAGTCCCCCGTCCTCGTCTACACTCAAATCAGGGCCGACTCTTGTTGGCGCCAAACACCCGCTCCCTGGTCCGCGAGCAGTATCCATGCCGACCATCTGGAGCGGGTTCATCATTTCAGGGAGAAGGACCTTGCTCAGACCTCATGCCCTCATTGCCCTTTTGATCTTGCTGTTCGCCGGCCCCTGTCGTGCTGCGGTCATGAGCGGCTGGGTGGTTTGGGTGGTGGACGGCGATACCCTGCATCTGATGGACGAGGCCGGCGAGCGCCACCGCATTCGTTTGTCCGGCATCAACGCCCCGGAGAAGGATAAGCCCTTTGCCCAGGGGGCCAGGGATCAACTGGTTTCCCTGGTTCAAGGCAAGCGGGTGAGCGTCTATTGGGACAAGGTCGATAAATACGAGCGCATCGTCGGCAAGGTGGTCAGCGAGGGGCGGGACATCAATCTGGCCCTGATCCGGACGGGATATGCCCTCTGGTATCGCCGCTTTGCCCAGGAACAGAATCCGGTGGACCAGATGCTCTACGAGAATGCCGAGCAGGCGGCCAAGCGGGAGGGGGCAGGGCTTTGGAGTGGCCAGCGCCGCTAAATCGGAGAGGCAGTTTCTGTTAATATTTCTTTGAAATCTGTCGTGTTAGGGTCTAAAGTTAATGCTGATTATGACGTATCTTTTGACTGTTGGAGCCTAAGAGGAGCTCAGACATGAGACGGATTAAGTTTCTTTTCGTAACCCTCGTGATGATGGGCGTTTCCGGCTGTTTGACCCATAGCTCCCTGCTCAGCAGCGGGATGGTGGGCGGGCCGTTGCAGGATGACGCCTCCGTTGCCGTGACGGTAAGCCGGGCCACCGATCTGGAGAAGAAGGACGATTGGCCGGGGGCGCTGGAAATCTACCGCTTTGCCCTGAGCCGGAACCCGAAGGACAAGGATCTGGAATCGGCCCATGCCGCCTTCATGAAGCGGCGGGGGGCCTATCTCGCGCGTCTCGAAGTGGACATGTTGATCGCGCAGGCCCAGTGGCTCCAGAAACAGCGACTATACGACGAGGCCGCAAAGGGCCAGGAAGAGGGGCTGAAATCGGAGGAAAAAATCGCAGTGGTTGCCAAATCACTGGCCGGCAGGGGCGAGGAGGCCCTGGCGCGGAAGGACTACCGGCTGGCCAAGCGGGCAATCCCCCAGGCCGTTAAGCTGCACTCCAGCCCCGAAACCGAGTCGGCCTATCAAAAATGGGTCGATTGGGTGAAGAAAGCGCGCGTTGCCAAGGGGCAAAGACAGGCGACGATCGCGGAGAAGAAGAACCTGGCTCAGAATTGAGAAGCCGGCAGCTCTCTCAAAATGCGCAGGCTGTAGAGGGAGAGAAAGGCGGCGAAAAAGCACCAGATGGAGGTGAAGGCATAGTGGAAGAACAGGGCGCTGAGGAGGACGGAGATCAGCAGCAGCACCCCATAGGTCTTTACCGGCGGCCTTGAAGAGAACACCAGGGGAAGACCGACCAGCAGGGCGTAGGCCAGGCAGATCACTACCCTGGGGATGTAGGCGTCGGTGATCAGGAACGAGTGATAGGCGATGGAATGACGGGCGATCGCGGGCATGAGCCGCGTTTCATCCAGAAGCAGCGGTAAATAGAGGACCGATCCCAGCAGAACCCCAAGGACGATGGCGGTTGTCATCCAATCCCGCTTGCGGCCATCGGTCTCCAGTCGCCAGGCAGCGAAGGGGACCAGGATCGGCCAGAGAAAAAAGGCGAAAAAGAGGAACCCGAGCGCGGCGCTGGATTGGAGCTGGGGGGAATCCCCTTCAAGGCCTATCCACAGAGCTCCTTCGATCAGTTGTTGAACCCCGAACAGCAAGGGAAAGCCGGCCAGGGGCAGATAGCGCGAATCCCGCCCCTGAGCCTTGGTTACGGTGTAGGCGCCTATGGGCAATAACAGGCTTCCGGCAAAAAAACTGACGCTGGCCGAGAGACACATGGCTATCCTGTTCGGGTAGAGATATTGTCACCGGCAACTTACCCCAGATTTCCCCTCGTGACATCCCCCTCCCCCAACCGAGACGAACAGCCCTTGGTCTTAGAAACCTCTTTTCAACCGCAAAGGACGCAAAGAACGCTAAGGAAACCCATCCGATGCATTTGTTCGGCGCATCCATGCGCCTCACCCCTCCGGAGCTGGCGCGAAAACCCGCTCCCGGCGGTTTTTTGTTCGGCGCATCTATGCGCCTCACCCCTCCGGAGCTGGCGCGAAAACCCGCTCCCGGCGGTTTTTTGTTCGGCGCATCCATGCGCCTCACCCCTCCGGGGCTGGCGCGAAAACCCGCTCCCGGCGGTTTTTTGTTCGGCGCATCCATGCGCCTCACCCCTCCGGGGCTGGCGCGAAAATCCGCTCCCGACGGTTTTTTGTCTGTGCCCCCAGCTTCCTGGTCAGGGGCGTAACCTAGACAAGCCAATGAATTCCTTCGCGTTCCTTCGCGTTCTTTGCGGTTAAATGAGGAAATTAGGTTGATTGAACAGGCAGAGAACCAGGACGAAGAGCAGGCCTTTTGCCGTCTGGGTCCGGAACAGATTCTCGATGCCGTCGAAGCGGTGGGCTACCCCTGCGATGGCCGGATGCTGGCGTTGAACAGTTACGAAAACCGGGTCTATCAGTTAGGGATCGAGGGCGGCGAACCCGTCGTCGTCAAATTTTATCGCCCCGGCCGCTGGAGCGATGCGGCCATTCTGGAGGAACACGGGTTTGCATGTGAGCTGGCAGAGGGAGAGATCCCCGTAATCGCCCCGCTCGCGGACGCCGAGGGGATAACCCTGCATCACCAGGGTCTCCATCGATTCGCGGTCTTTCCCCGGCGAGGGGGGCGTCCCCCCGAACTGGACAATCGGGAGCATCTGGAACAGTTGGGCCGCTTCATGGCCCGCATCCATCTGGTGGGCGAGATCCGTCCCTTCCAGGCCCGTCCGACCCTGGGGATTCAGGAATTCGGCCTGGATTCCTATCAATTCCTGCTGGAAAAGGGCTTCATTCCCCAGGGGCTGGAGCAGAGCTACCGAACCCTGGCGGAGGATCTGATCGAACGGATCAGAGATGCCTACCGGCGGGCGGGTAGTCCGGGATATCTGCGGCTCCATGGCGATGCCCATTGCGGCAACATTCTCTGGACCGGTGCCGGTCCCCATTTCGTCGATCTGGACGATGCCCGCATGGGGCCGGCGATCCAGGACCTTTGGATGTTCTTGTCCGGGGAGCGGGTCGAGAGGACCATCGCACTCTGCGACTTGCTGGAGGGCTATACCCAATTCCGCGATTTCGACAGCCGCGAACTCCACCTGATCGAGGCCCTGCGCACCCTGCGGATGATGCACTACGCCGCCTGGCTGGGACGGCGATGGACCGATCCCGCCTTTCCACTCGCCTTTCCCTGGTTCAACGAACCGCGCTATTGGGACGAGCACATCCTCACGCTCCGCGAACAGGCGGCCATTCTGGACGAGCCGGCGTTGGACTGGGATTGATCTACTTGAAAGATCCGGCGGAGACTTGATTGCCACCGCTGGCCTTGGCCTGCTGCAAGGCCTGGCTGGCGGCTTCCATCATGGCGTTGAGAGACCTTCCCTCGGCGGGCTGGGTGACGATGCCGACGCTGACGGAGGGCGACATCGGGGCTGCGATTCCTTCGACCTGGATAGGTGATCGGGTAATGGCTTGGCGCAATTTTTCGGCTACGACCACGGCGCGGACACTGGGTGTCTCGGAGAGTAGCGCCGCGAATTGGCCCGGCCCGGTGCGGACGACGCAATCCTCGGCGCGGAGGTTGTGCGACAGTATCTCCGCGATACGTTTGATGCAGGCCTCCGTTGCCGTGGGGCCATGATTGTTCCGGTAGTTGTTGAAGTGATCGATCTCCAGGCGCAGCAGGGAGAGGGGCAGGCGCCTACGGACGTGGCGGCTTGATTCCGTGTTGAATCGCTCGATAAACACAAGCTCGTTCGGCAGGCCGGTCAGGGGATCGAAATAGGCGCGCACGGCGTGCCGGTCGGCCTCGATCAGGGCAGCCATGCTGTTGGCCAGGGGAGCGAGATGCACGGCCAATGCCCGGTCATAGCCACCCTCGCGGTTGCCGATGGCGACCAGTCCAGACACCTGGTCACGAATGAGGAGCGGTATCCCGAGAAAGTTGTCTAGCGAGGGGGCTCCGGGGAGTGGACCGAAAAGCCGGTAAGAAAGGGTGGATTGGTTGGAAATGACCGGCATCCTGGATTTGAACAGCCCCTCGATAAGCGACTCCGGGAGCAGATTGAACTCCTCGGGTGGAGCGGCCTCCCGGATCAACGGCTCATCGCCGTCCCCGTCAAGCAGCCGCAATGCGTGGATTCTGAGGCGGATACCCAGCGCTCCCTCGACTTCCTGATACTCGCCGATAAAGCCGTAGGCTGACTCGGTGTGCATCATTAGGCCGGACAGCAGCCGGTCGAACAGGGTTGCCCTGTCCGTCCCCGAGGCGAAGTCGGAACTGAAGCGGGAGAGCAGCGCGACCAAGACCTCGAAGTCCCTGCACTTGGGCTCGAAGGGGCGGCTGCAATTGCCTGGGGGAGTTAAGGGTTTCATAGAGATACTGCGTGTAGGCCTGAAGAATAATCTACAACCTGCTGAACATTAAGGCAACTCGCGTTAGACACCTGAGGATTGGGATGCCGTCCACACCCTTGCAACTTCACCGTCACGAAAAAAAGCGCGAGCTATACTGAACGCAGAGGATTCTAGGTTTAGGCATGCCTCTGGAGTGGTGGAGCGTCCAGCGGATAAAAGGCGGAGGGGCCTCAAATATCCCCCCGCACCGGCGGCTGGCGCAAAGTGATGGCCCATTGTAGTGATCGTTAATGGAGAAAGACCATGTTTTACCGTACTTTGATTATGACAGTGTTGATGGTTGCCTTCGGGTTCGCCGGCACTACGGCATCCGCTTCCGAGCTGGCGGGTGGTATCAATGAACCGGACCTGGCCCTGTTGGACCAGGTGGTGAAGTCCAGCAAGGGTGAGATCCAGCTTGCCGAGCGTGGGCGGAACGCCGCGTTGATCGGCGGTCTGATCGCGGGAGCCGCTATTGCGGGAGCGGTTTCAGCCAATCGCCGGTCTGACCGGTACGAAAGGCCTGTCTACCGTGAAAGGCCCGTCTACCGCGAGCGCGTCTATTATGAGGGCGATTACAAGTCCGCGAAGAGACGCTGTGCTCGCCGGTACAACTCCTACGACTGGGGATCGGACACCTACGTCAACTATGACGGCTATGAAGTCCTCTGTCCCTACGTGCGTCCATGGCATTGATTTGCAGGCAGGCGGCGCACCGATCGAAGATGAGAGATAGGCCCCTGTTCAAGGGGCCTGCCCGCTGATCCCAGTCACGTCCAGTGGCAAAGGGTCCGGCGAGGGGCCGTTCGGCCCCTCTGTCCACCAGGAATAGGAGAAAAGATCATGAACTTTCGTGTTTCGTTGATCGCGCTTGCGATGGTTTTTGTTATGGGGATGGGCGGGGCGGATGCTTACGCCGCCGATCCCGCAGTGGGAATAGGTGAACCGGATGTCGCCCTTATCGACCAGGTGGTGAAGTCCAGCGGAGAGGAGATTCTGCTCGCGGGCTACAGCGGTTTCTTTTACCGCTGCTATTACCGCGAACCTTGCCACTTCGGCAGAAGTTGTAGATACCGCGACCGCTGTTTCCACGGTGACGGTTATCGCGCCGCCAAGCGGCGATGCGCCCTTCGCTACGATTCCTACGATTGGTATCTGGACACCATCATCACCCGCCGGGGCAACGAGAAGCTCTGTCCCTATGTGAGGCCTTACTACTGAGATTATTCCCCTCTCGGTTTGGGCATCCTGCGTCGCCCTACCGCCTCCCCCTGGAGGCGTCCCTTGAGGGAGAGGGTAGGAAGAGAGTGTAAGCAAAGCAGTTGATTTAGCATTCTTCTCTCCCCTGCTTAGGGGAGAGAAGATGTTTTTCCACAGCCTCTCAGATCAGGGTCCATTCCGTCCGCTCACTTCGTGCGGCTTCTGCGCGGCGTTAGCCAGCAGGTAGCGATAGCGTTCCCGCAGCTTTTCCTTTTCGACAGGGTACTCGATGGGGCAGTCGAAGTTCTTGCAGAAACCGCCGTCCGTCAGGTAGTCGTAGACCAGATAGGGAACGCCGAAGTGTTGGATGGTGGGCAGCTTTTTGGGCTTGCCGTCCTGTACCACCAGAATACGGTTGTGGTAGATGTTGTCCTCGATGTTGTTCAAGTAATTCAGGGCGTTATAGCGCTCCTTCCAGCCGCCGAGCATGGGGAGATGGTCCGCCAGGGCGATGACGAGTGCGTGGGGATACTGGCGGTTGATCCATTGCAGGTATTCCGCCAGGGGGCCGCTCCGGTAGTAGCTGATATTGACGATCTGCTCAAGGAAGACATCCTTGGATTCCACCTTCCATTTGATCGGCCTCTGCACATCGAAATAGAGATGGCCGTAAAGGGTCAATATATAGTTGAACAGGGGTTTTGCCGATTGGCGCTGTTCGAGGAAGCCCCGATTTTGTTCGAACAGGGCACCATCGAAGAGATACTTTTGACCCTGTTCCAGATGGAGGTAGGTCGGCTTATCCGTATGCTCCCGCGCATAGTAAGACTCCGTGAATCCCATGCCCGGATAGGCACGGTTGGAGTTGAAGAAGGCGGGTATGTAAGGGGCGTTGGCCAGGGTGTCGTAGCCCAGCTCCGACAGGACGCGGGGCATGCAGGGAATGGGGTTGCTGGAGAAGATGTTGAATTCCACCTGGTCGAATTCGGCGAAGGCGGGAACGCCGCATAGGACCTCGAATTCCGCCTGGGCGGTGCCGCCCCCGAACATGGGCGAAACGGAAAAACCCAACGCCTTGTCGTAAAGACGGCGGAAATTGGGGTCCAGATACTCATCCCTGCCCTTGAGCGGTTTCAACAGGCGCGGGTCGAGAAAACTCTCCAGCATCACCACGAAAACTTGGCGATCCCGCCGGGCATTCGTCTTGAGATAGGCCAGGGCGCGGTCATAGTACTGTTGCTGATTGTCGTCCTGAATGTGGCTCTCCAGCTTGCCCCACGCCTCCAGGCGCCTGGCCTCGTTGTAGATCGCCAGGGTCAGGCGGCCGTTATTGGCCGCGTTTTCGGCTTGCATCCAGGGATTGAGGCCCCAAAGCCCGTACTCCAGACCCTTGGCCACCCATGCCGGGGTCAATACGATGGAGAAGACAAGGCTCAAGGCGGGCAGCGAAACCATCAGGGACCGGCGGTTGTATTGAATCAGACGCAAGGCGAACCAGGCGATTCCCAGGGCTGACAGGATCATGCCGGATCGCAGCCAGAAATCACCTACCAGGAATAATTCGGGTAGCTCCCTGACTTGGGCCAGGGATGGGATGGCCCCAAAGGTGAGGTAATGCACGTCATGCACGGCGTAGGTGCCGTAGATGGGAGCCGAGGCCAGCAAAGGCCGCCAGCGCGAGGGCCGGAGAATCTGGTTGAAGGTGAAAAACAGGTAGAGGCAGAGAGGATATTCGATCCGGAAGACAATCTCATTTCCCCTGAATTCGTAGAAATCGCCCAGCAGCCAGATCAATACGAACCAAAGACTAAAGGCCAGATAGATCCGGGTAGCGAGATAGAGGGGGCGAATGCCGTCAAGCCCCAGGGCAAGAAGCGCCTTCGGCGACAGCCGTTGCAGATCGGCTTCGCCAGGAAGTGACGGAATGTCTGCTGTAACCGCTAGGGTGGCGGCTTCACCTTCGGACTGATTCATCTAAGACCTTCGGACCGGGACCGGCCGGCCCAATTTGGTTCGAGGAGTACGGGGGTGCTGGATGACCAGGATCTGAGAAATAACGGATGCAGCGTTGATTCAACAGGATTTCCAAACCGGCCCCAGCGTAACATTTTTGTAACGGAAGTCAAAAGGACCTCCCCACCGCCCATTTCAGCTTCCTCGGAGCAGGCCGGCGGATTCTCTGCTATTGTCAAAACAGATTCCGGATTGACCGCAACGGGGTTTGGTTATGGGATGGAAGTTAGATCGATTGTTTCTCATTTGGTTCATGGTGATTGGCGGCCTGCCATCCTTCGCGGGGGCCGATGCCCCGGTCTCCCTGGTACGCAGCCCCGAGTGCGCCGTTTGCGCCGACGACCGCGATGCCTGCAATGCCGGTTGCTCCAGCCTCACCGGGCATGCGCTGGTCGGCTGCAACCAGAATTGCCGTAGCGCCTTGCAGGCGTGCGAGGAGCGCCATGACTGCCGCACATCCACCTCCAGCGCGGCCCGCCGCTTGGCTCTTCTGGAGACGGGCGTCTCCGGCGTCCTGTCTCCCGGCTTTGATCTCCCATCCCCTTGAGCCGCATGGCCTTTGAACCTGAATTCCTCGATTCCATCCTTTGGAAATGAGGTTTCTAGGTTGAATCCTGAAGGACTCCTCGTCATCCATTTGTCCCCGCAAACCGGGGTGGAGATAGGTTCCACCCGGCCCCTCTCTCTGCCAAAGATTTTTCGAGGCAAGCCGCCCTCGGAGGCGATCCGGATGATCGGCCTGCTCTACCCGGTATGCGCAAAGGCCCAAGCCGTGGCGGCGGTGGAGGCATGCGAGCAGGCGTTGGCTGTGAAGCCCAATCCAAGCCTATGCCGGGCGCGAGAGATGCTGGTCTGGATGGAGACGGCCAGGGAACAGCTTCGGAGCATCCTGGCCGAATGGCCCCGGCTGATGGCCATGGAGTTTGATCCCGCACGCGCCTCAGCCCTGGGCGGGTTGATGCCGGCGGTGAAAAAATCCCTGTTCGGCGCCTCTGATCCCTTTTCTCCAAAGGTCTTGATCCATCCCCCAGGCCAGGGTCTGGGGCAGGTGATCGAGGGGCTCGATGCGGTCCTGGAACGCCTGGTGTTCGGTGAGCCCCCCAGTGTCTGGCTGAAACGGCTGGACGACGAGGGGCTCGATGACTGGGTGCAACAACGCGGGACGCTGGGCGCGGTCTGTCTGAATGAAATCCAGCGCCGGGGCTGGGGCAGGGTAGGGGATCTTTCGCCTCGGCATCTGCCTGAGCTGACGGAGGCCGGCCTGCATGCCAGGCTGGCGGGTCCTGCTGCCGATGCCTATATCTGCCAGCCCGATTGGGACGGCATCCCCCGCGAGACCACGGGATTGACCCGCGTCCGCCATCTCGCCCCGATGCCAACTCTTTTGAAGACCTGGGGCAATGGGTTGTTCAGCCGGTTGGCGGCTCGTCTGGTGGAATTGGCGGCGATCCCCGCCCGTTTACGTCACATGGCCAAGGGCCTGGAACCGGGGCCGATCCGGCTCGATCCCAGGGCGGAAACCGGCGTTGGTCTGGCGCAGATCGAGGCGGCCCGAGGGCGGCTGATCCATCGGGTGGAGATTCAGGATGGCCGGATCGCTGACTACCGCATCCTGGCCCCCACCGAATGGAACTTCCATCCCAAAGGCGTCGTGGCCGAAATGCTGCTTTCGCTGCCCCCCGGCAAACCCGAACAACGACGTCGTCAGGCGGAGTGGCTGGTGCAAGCGGTCGATCCCTGCGTGGGTTACGAGTTGAGAATCGAGTAGAAGTCGTTTCGCACCATGGGCTATTCGTCAATCTCGACCCGGTTGCGGCCCGCGTTCTTGGCGCGGTAAAGCGCCTGGTCGGCGCGGGCGAGCAAGGTGTCTGCCTTGTCCAGACCCGCCCGGAAGGCCGCCAGGCCGACGCTTACCCTGACCGGGATGCTGTGTTTGCCGCCATCGGCGGTAACCGGAGATGCCGCGACGGCGGCCCGCAACCGCTCACCGATGCCGGCCAGCGAATCGGCCTTCGTTTGGGGCAGGATTACCAAAAACTCCTCGCCGCCGAAACGCACGGCCAGATCCGCCTTGCGGCTGCATGCCCTGATGCGCTGGGCGACTTCCTTAAGCACCTCGTCGCCCACCGGATGGCCGTAGGTATCGTTGATCCTTTTGAAGTGGTCGATGTCCAGCATGACGAGCGCCAGGCCCTGTTGCTGGCGCTGGGCGGCATAGACGGCCTCGTCCAGCCGGGACAGGCCGTAGCTCTTGTTTCGCAGCAGAGTGAGCGCATCGGTGATGGCGCCGGTGTAATGCAGGGCGTTTTCCAGTGCCAGCGCCAGATGCACACCGAGATTCTCGATCATCTCCGGCTCCAGCTTCACCTTGAGCGCACCTGGCCGGCAGGCCAAAAGTCCAAGCAGCCCACTGGCCGACACCAATGGCATGGCAAATTGAAATCCCATCCCTTCGTCCAGCAACTGGAGCCTCATGTCGCGGAGGGCGCGCGTCACCAAGCCATCCTGGAATCGTGCCAGTATCCCCGCCAAATCGCCGGCAGGCGATATCAGCGCCGATTCCAGTGTGCCGCTGCCCGAGACCAGCCCATTATCCGAATGCGTGGCACAGACCCAGCGGCCATCGGCGGTTTTAGCGAAAAAGGCGATCTGCTGCGGTGCCAGCTTTTGCATCAGCACCTTGATAACGGTCGAGGCGACCTCGGTGATTTCATTGTGGCGAGAGACCTCTACCACCAAGGAGTAGAGCATCGACGACTCCAGGTTCGATGCCTCCAGGCGGCCCACCTCATCCTCGATGCGCTCGGCCATGCGGTTGAAATGGTTCGCCAATTGCCCCAGTTCGTCGCGGCTCTCGACCGGGGCGCGGGCGCTGAGGTCGCCGCCCGCGATGCGTCCGGCCGTGCCGACGATGGTATCGAGGGCGCGCATGACCGAATGGCGGAACAGCCAGGAAACCAACGCAAGCAGCAACAGCCCGCTGATTGCGCCGACGACGAGGACGACATAACGCAATTGGCGCGCCGCCTGCTCCAGCCCGGCGAGGTCGAAATCGAGGAGGATATAGCCGCGCAACGCCTGGCCTTCCGCCGTTTTATCCTGGGGATGGCAAGCGAAGCAGCCCGGCTTGGCGGGCACCGGCTCGATCAGCCGCAGCCATTTGCCGCCATCGGATGCAACCGTCTGCATGGCAGTCGTATTGCCGATCTGTTCCCGCCCGCATTCCGGGCAATCACTGGTGTCGATGGCAAGTGTTTGGCCGTTGTAGGCGGGATCGGTGCTGACCTTGACCTGGCCCTTGTTCGACACGAGCATAATGCGCGTCACGTCCGCCGTTTCCAGGAAATGGGCCGCCTCTTCCGCGACGCTGGTCCATGTCGCCGCCGCACCGCCCGCCATCATGCGATCGGCGAGCCGGTCGGCAACAACCCTGGCGATATCGTGGGCGTGGGTGATGTGTTGCTCGCGGAACGACTCCGCGCCCTGGCGGTTGACGAACCAGCCAACCGAGGCGAGGGCCGCCGCCGTCACCAGCAGCACCCCGATCCCCATGCGCAGGGAGACCCTGTTCCACCAATCGATTTGGAAGCTCGTTTCGTTCTGCGGGTCCGGCATGCTCCATCTCCATCATGGGCAATGGCAATACCCGAAGTGTAGTCGAGCCCGAAATTTGTGGGGAGACATCCGGGTATCGGTAAGTCTACAAAGCCCTTGCTGATCTGAGTCCGGCAGGGTGGAAGCTGCAAGTCCGGAATGCTGCCCCTTGTAGGATTTTTCTGATTCTCCAGGTGACCGATTGCAGGGAAGGGAAGCCGGGAGGATGATAGGGATCATAGTACAGGGGGTTGAGGGGCATATTCCCCGCTGTCTGAATTGGGCGAATATTGAAGAATGACTTTAACTCCCATCCGCAAAATTTTAGGCATGTCTAAAATGAAGAACTATGAAAATGTTCATGTTTATCATGCGGTTATCATTATTCACCATGAATTAGACGGCATTGTGGGTTAAGCTTCGTGCCGTCTATTTCACGTTAGCCCACACCAATGCCATGAGTGATCTGATCAAATATTACACATCACGACTAATAGGTTTTGCGATCTCAGTTGCACTATTCGTTCTGTTAGTTGATCAATTAGCCATACCATTCGCCGAAGATACGTTTGGTAAAGACGGTTGGGCAGTCAAAATACTTTATGCCCTTACTTCACGTGTCGCTATATTCATTTACCTCGCTGGTGGTGAGTATGTAATAAGAAAGTTCCTTTGGAAGATTAGGATGGTCGGGAAGCCGGAATTGGATTTCTCAGGCGAATGGACGGGTGTATCTACGTATACGACTGTACATCTTGGTCAAGGCCCGGTTCCTTTCTCTCAGGATCATATCGTCCGAATCGAGCAAGACTGCCTTACACTGAGGATCGCTCCATCAGCGTCACCCGGATTTGTCGTTAACTGGGGTTCGTTGGCACTAGAGCTGGCCGAAGGACATACTTTACGCTATGCGTACTGGGTCAACTATCGTGACAAAGAAAATTTCCCAGAGAAGGCGATCGGGTACGAGGAAATGAAAGTAACTGAGTACGATGCAAAGGGGCGACCTCAAGTAATGACAGGCAAGTTTTTTCAGTGTGCACAAGGGATGATGCCCGTGTACAGTGGGACGGTCGATTGCACACGAAAGGCCTAAAATATATGCAGCGCATTCTCGTTACAGCAGCATCTTCTGATCTTGCAAAAGCCTTAGTTCGAATTGCAGCTCAACAGCAGCGAAGCCAAGTTCTTACGGTATCCCGCTCAACGTTTGTTGTGCCAGCAAGCCAATATGCTGCACACCATCATATGAACGGCATAGATCTGCTTCAAGAAGATGCGCTTAGTGATCTTGCTTGTACGGCTGCGTCGTTCTTCGATGGCCCTTTTTCGATAATTCATTTCGCTGGTGATTACTGGACTCACAAACCACTTATACACACAGAGCTTTCAGAAATTCGACGGATGATGGAGAGCCACTACCTTACGCTATGCGGTGTCGCGAAATATCTTGCTCCGGTAATGATAGAAAAAGGTGGTGGCCGGTTAGTGGCATTCAGCTGCAATTCAGTTGTCTATAACTACCCTGATTTATCACCATTTACATCGGCAAAGGCGGCTATCGAGTCATTTGTTAGATCCTTTGCTAACGAATATGCAGAGGTCGGGCTGTCTGCGACGGCAATTGCTTTGCCAACTATGCGTACAGAGAAGGTGCTTGCAGAAAAGACAAGAGGTGATCATGAGAATTATATTTCACCTGATGAGTTGGCAAGAATTTTACTGGAGCAAACTCTAAAACAAGACTTGTACATCACCGGCAACATCACTCGCCTAGTGAAGTACAGCGACTCTTTTTATCACAAGAGCTATTTTTTGCGAAACCCACGCGAGAAGACCATTCCATGATATGTACACTAGCGTGGGCTAACCTGGCAGTCGAGTGGGACTGCGCAAAAGCGCGCAGCCCCTCACTTCTAAGTTAGGGCGGGATGGTTCCGCGCGTTGTTAGGGTTCGTTGCCTGAATTCCGGTGACAGTTTACTAAATACGCTTAATCGCCATCGTTGCTTTTTGAACCACGCTTTTGCAGTTTCAGTATCCTACTCGCTGCTTTTCAAGCTTCTCGAACCGTTCTTCGCTACCCCTTGGAAAAGGGCGACCGGGAACAACGAGCCGGGGCAATCCCTACCAAGATGACGGGAAATCGGAATTCGCAACCCTCACCGTGACGGCGCTGTAATGGCGTGGGGGTAAAGGATCAGGGCGTGTTCCCGGCATTCAACTCAGCCGATGTCGCTGTGACCAAAAATACAAGGCTGTTTTCGCAGTTTGATTCGCATTTTGCGAATCAAACTGCGAAAACAGGACATATTCAGGCGATATAGCTCTCCTCATTGGGTCAAAAAATATCGGCTTGGAATCTGCATGTAGGTTATCCGGCCAGAAAATAACGGGTATAGAATCCTTTCCGGCCGGAGACCCAGCCCCCATCCGAGGAACAGTCATGCAGATTCCAATTGCCCAGACCCTGGGCCAGGACGACACGGGGGGCGCCGAGGATAAGGCGTTGGCGGATGTCCTGGAGCGGATGAACGAGGAACTGCTCCGTGCGCGGGGGCCGTTGGATCAGGGGCTGCGTCAGACGGAGACGGCGAGCGAGACCAAGAGCCGTTTTCTCGCCACCATGAGCCACGAGATTCGTTCCCCTCTGCATGTCATTTTGACCATGAATGCCTTGCTTCTGGAGTCCGGCCTGGGGCCGGAGCAGCGGGAGTATGTCCAGCTCTCCCAGGAGGCCGGCCAGATCCTGATGGCCCTGATCAACGATATCCTCGATTTCAGCAAGCTGGAGGCCGGCAGCCTCCGTCTCGGCAGCGAATGGTTCAACCTCCAGCAGACCCTGGAGCAGGTGACCGAACTTTTCTACAGCCAGGCCGACGGCAAGCGGATCGAGCTTATGACCCTGATTGCCCCCGGCACTCCGCGCCGCTGCCTCGGCGATGCATCGCGGGTTCGCCAGATCCTGATCAACCTCGTCAGCAATGCCATCAAATTCACTGGGCAGGGCGGTGTCATCCTGCGCGTCTCGCCTGCCGGCCCCGAGGGCGGGATAGCCATCGAGGTCGAGGACAGCGGCATCGGCATCCCCCCGGAACAGCAGGAGCGGATCTTCGGGGAGTTCGTGCAACTGGATACCGGCGACAATCGCCTGTTCGGCGGCAGCGGTCTGGGACTCAGCATCGTGCGGCGGCTGACCCGGCTCATGGGGGGGGATATCCGCGTGGAGAGCGAGCCCGGCAAGGGGAGCCGCTTCCGGGTCAGTCTGCCGTTGCGGGGAGAAGACCCCCTCGACGCCTGGAGAACGGCTGGCGGGCGTCCGGGTGGTGTCGTTTGTCTGAACCTCTCTAACCCGGTCCTGTCGCGGGGGTTCCGGGAACAGATCGAACTGATGGGGATCAAGGTCTGCGACTTCGGCACCCTGCCGGATTACCAGGGCATGACCGAGGGTGAATACGTGATGCTGGTCGATCATGCCAAGGACGGGCTGTCCGCCGACGAGTACCGGGACATGACCGCCGCCCTGCCGCAACCCGAGCGGTGGCGCATCGTCACGCTCCTCAACATGCACGGCGGCGGCTCCGTGGCGCGAACGCGCCAGGCCGGATTCGATGCCGTCATCCGCAAACCCTACCGCCTGGGCTCTCTGATCCGCTATCTGACCGAACCGCCCGCCCCCCTGGAGGCGGCGAATGACCCCGCCGGTCTCGGTGCGGGAAGCGACGCGCCCCTGCCCGGTCTGGGTAAACAGATCCTGCTGGTGGAAGACACCCGCAGCATCCAGATCGCCACCCAGGCCCTGCTGACGCGGAAGGGCTATGAGGTGGCTCTGGCCGAGAACGGCCGCGAGGCCCTGGACGCCGCCGCAACCCGGCGCTTCGATGTCATTCTGATGGATCTGGCCATGCCGGTCATGGGCGGGCTGGAAGCAACCCAAATTCTGCGCGCGCAATCCGGCCCCAACCGCCGGACCCCCATCATTGCCCTCACCGCCTATGCCTTCCCCGAGGACCGGGAACGCTGCCTGGCCGCCGGGATGAGCGACTACCTCAGCAAGCCCCTGGATGTGGAGCTGTTCAACCAATGTCTCGGGCTCTGGACGAATCGGACGGGCACAGCCCCCGTGTCGGCGGGGTCTGAAACCGAATCCCCGGAACTGCTGGACCGTCGGAAACTGGAGCAAATGGCCAGGGATATCTCCTGGGGAACCCTCGCCGGTATCCTCCCCGTCTATCTCGACGAAACGGACCAGCGCATTCCCCGCATGCGGAAAGCCTTCACGGCCGGGGACTGGAAGGCCCTGGGCAACGAGGCCCATGCCTTCAAAAGCAGCTCCGCCAGTTTCGGCCTGGCCAGCCTACAGGCCAGGGCGCGGGAGATCGAATCGGCCGCCAAGGCGAATGATGGCGCCGCGCTGGCTTCGGCAATGGAAGGATTGGAAGCCCTGGCGGAAGCGTCGAGCGCCACCTTGACTGCGTTCATGGCAGAAAAGACGTGAGCGGGGTGATAAGACAACCCCCGGCCTTGGTGATTTACCGACTTTGTGCCGCGCCAGCACCAGCCAAATCCACAGCAATCCCTTCGAATTGCTCCAGTGCCGCACGCAGATCCTCAATAATCTCGGCAGCGATGACCTCCGGCGCGGGTAGGTTGCCGGAACCCGAGAGGGATTCGTCCTTCAGCCAGAAGATGTCCAGGCTGGCCTTGTCTCGGTTAATTAACTCCTTGTAGCCATACACCCGCCAGCGGCCTTCCGGCGTTTCTTCCGTCCAGGTGGCTTGGCGCTGGAAGCGGTTTTCGGCGCCATGACATCCACGATGGCCTGAATCAGCGGGCGCGGAGTGAAATACTGGCCGGCGCCGGACCTGGTGTCCTGGGCGTTCTTCTCCAGCAGCCCTTCGTAGGCGTCGCCCTTCACATCGGCGCTCATCGACACCCACTGTTCCTTGTCGATGAGATCGACCACCAGCCGCCGCAGCTTGGCCGGGTCCTGGAACTTATTCTGCGACTTGCTGAAAATCAGCCCGAGCAGGCCGTTCCAGTTGCCCAGCGCCTCCAGCGTGTGGCGGTAGTGATCGAACAGCTCGTCGCCGTCTTTCTTGATCAGGCTCGGCCATCTTCAGGAACAGCAGATAGGTGAGCTGCTCGACGTAATCGCCGTAGCTCATACCGTCGTCGCGCAATACGTTGCAATAGTTCCAGAGCTTTTGGGCGATGGTGGCGCTATTCATGGTTTATCCGGCTTTTTTCGTTCGAGTGTGTTTTTTGCTACCCTGTAGCAATGCAGGCTGCTTGGCGTAAATTCCACCGTCACACCCATCATCTCCTTGATCCCGCTCTTTGACCGGGTAGTGACCAGCGGAGCCCGGTTCAGGACATGCTTTTTGGAGAAATCCAGCAAACCTTTAATCTGTTTCGGATCATCAAAGGGTCGATCCGACCATTTCACTTCCACCGCAAAACGCGGCCGCTGCTGCGGATCAAGGCTAACCAAATCCACCTCGCCACTTTTCCACCGCGCGTAATACAGGGAATCCACAAAAGCGGCATTGTGTAGCCACTGGCTGAACACCGCAGTTTCCACCAGTTGCCCGATGGCTTCGTGATTCTCATCCACCGGGCCAAATAGCGCCGCGCGCATGGTGGGGTTGGTCAGATACACCTTGAAGGTGGCAGCGCGTTTGAAATGGGCCGCATCCTGATCCACGCGTCGCACGCGCCGGATCAGGAACGCTGCCTCCAGATATTCCAGATATTTGACCAGCGTATTCTTTGCTACATGCGAAGTCTGTGACAAATCCTCCAGGCTCAATTCCTGCCCGGTGTTATAGGCCAGCGTATTGAACAGACTATTGAGCTCCTGAATATCGGTGATGCCATACAAAATCGGCAAATCCCGCAACAGCACCTTGTCGATAATGTCGCTCTTGATATACCGGCGGGGGTTCTGCCGTACCAACTCTGAAAACACCGCTTCCGGATAGCCGCCAAAATTCAGATAGTCGATGAAAGCATCGTTCAGCCCATGCAAATCATCGGCCGCGTATTGCAATGCCCCGCGCTCCTCTCCGGCCTCGCGAATCAGCTCAGCCTCGCGCCCGATGAAACGTAGGTACTCGGCGAACGTCAGTGGTGGCAAAACAAACTCGGTAAACCGGCCTGCACCGGATTCCACGCTTTTGGCCTTGAGCGCCGCAGCGGCCGAGCCGGTAGCCACAAACCGAATTCCGCGATAAGTGTCCACCAATGATTTGAGGTGAACCTCCCACCCCTTTAGATACTGAATTTCATCGAAAAACACATACAGCCGCGTGCCTTCCGGACGGTGAAATAGCTTCTGAAAACGGTTCACCACCCCCTCAAGCGAAAGCCCTGTATAAAGCGGTGTTTCCAGCGAAACATAGAGAACATCCCGGCCACTGACGGCATGCTCATCCATCAAATCTTGAATGGCATGGAAAACCAGAATCGTCTTGCCAACCCGGCGCGGGCCGAGCAACACCACGGCTCGGTTCACCTCAGACTGGTTCACCAGGCGCGAAAAATCGTCCAGATAAGCCCGGCGTGGGAATGCCCGATAATCAGCATCGATCCCACTCCCCGCCTGCCACCAGGGGTTATCCAGGCGTAAGCGATCTGCTATTTCCTTTTCAGACACTTGAAGCATGTTTAAAGCCTAGAGTCAGAGTTGTGATGCAAAATTGTATCAAGTAAGATCAATCAAATGATCTTATTTTAATTTATACAATATATTGTTGTTTTATCAATCAGTTAATCTTGATTTAAATTTCCAAACCCCTACAAGCCGGCCACCACCTCCAGCATCGCCCTGTCCGGCCAGGCCCATTTCCCGTAGATCGTCGCGGGCCGGTGGCTGAGTTCGCAGGACACGGCAACCGGGTCCAAATCCATCACGTTGGGCACCCCAGACAGCCAGGCCTCCAGGTCCTGCTTCGCCACGCGCAAGGAACCCAGCACCGAGCGGTCGGCGGCGTTGGCCTTGCGCTTGCTCATCCGTACACCTCGTCATGGCTGCCGATGTCGATAAGCAGGATTTCGTGCTCGGTGATTTGCAGGCTGAGGGTGATGCGGTAACTGTAGGTGAGGCTGACAGTTTGCATGCCCTGGAGTTTGCCGGTGAGGGGATGCAGGCGCAGGCCGGGCTGGAAGGGGTCGGCGGCGAGTTGCGGCAGGGTGTCGGCGAAGCGGGGCCGTAGATCGGGATGCTTGGCCAGGAACTTGCGGACACGGCGGTCGAAGAAGGCCGTGGTGGTCAGGCTCCAGCTCATGCCGTCGGTTCGCTGTCCAGGTGCCGCATCAGGGCTTCGACGCTGTCGTGGCGGGTGACGCGGCCGGCCTTGGCGTCTTCCAGCGAGGCCTTGATGCGGGCCAGGGCGGCTTCTTCCTGGGACTCCATCAATTCGCGGTAGCGCTCTTCGGTCAGCACCACGTATTGCGGGCGGTTGTTCTTGACGATATGCACCGGGCCTTGAGTCAAGGCTTCATCCACGGCGGCGATGCCGCGACGCTTGATTTCCTGGGCGGGGACGATGTTCATGACCTACTCCTATACCTGTTCAGGTACTTATTTGAGCACTCAATCGGGTTCGCATCAAGCCGCGAGTGATTCGTTCAGATGTTCGATGAGGCTGTTCAGTTCATCGCCGAATAGCTGATACACCTTGAGTTGGCGCACGGCTGGGTCGCAGAGGGGTTCTGATGCGTTGATGCGGGCTTGTTGCGACGGCAACCCCCCAGCCCACTTTAGAAACTGTCCACTAAGGGCTCGCTTCGGTTCGAACCAAAGCCTCCATTCCCCTGATAAAACAAAAGGCCCCTCGCGGGGGCCTTTTGCTTTATTGGCGGAGAGGGAGGGGTTCGAACCCTCGTTACGGGTTACCGTAAACACGATTTCGAGTCGTGCGCTTTCAACCGCTCAGCCACCTCTCCGGGATGGGATCAGGACCGTTCGAGATGGGGTTCCGGTTTCGGCGTTTTGATAAACTGCAAGAATACGGACGCCCACACCTGATAGTCTTAGCGGGTTCCGCATTCTACACGAGCCGGTGCTTTTCCCGTAAGTCATGACGATGCGTTTGCTGCAATGGACACTGATTCTTTGGCTTGCTGGCTGCCTGGCGTCTTGCGGTCTGCCGGTTCCGTTGCTGGAGCGGGTCAAGGCCGAGGGTGTGCTGCGGGTCGCCACGTTCAACAATCCCACCACGGTCTTCGAGGGTCCCGAGGGTCTGACGGGGTTCGAGCATGATCTGGCACGGATGTTTGCCCGGCGCCTGGGGGTTCGGGTGGAATTCGTCATGGCCGGCAGCTTTGGCGAGATCCTGCCTCTGGTCCGGGAGCGCAAGGTCCACTTCGCCGCCGCCGGACTGGCGGTGACGCCCGAGCGGCAGAAGCTTGTAAAGTTCGGTCCCAGCTATCAGAAGATCACTCAGCAGGTGGTTTTCCGCATGGGCGAGGGCAGCAAGCCGCCGAAGAAGGTGGAGGATCTGATCGGCAAGACGCTGGAAGTCACCGCCAATACCAGCCATGAGGAGGCGTTGAAGCGGTTGAAGGTTCAGCATCCCACTCTGGACTGGAACGCCTACAAGGAACTGGAGCCGGAAGACCTGTTGGAATTGGTCAATCAGAAGTTGATCGACTACACCATCACCGATTCCAACCATTTCGCCGTGGCCCGCCGTTACTACCCCAGTCTGGCTATGGCCTTCGACCTTACCCAGCCGGAAGATCTGGCCTGGGCCTTTCCCCATTCCAATGACGACAGTCTCTACAACGAGATGCTGTTGTTCTTCCACAATATTCGTTCGGATGGGCGGCTCGATCAGCTCCTCGAACGCTATTACGGCTATGTGGAGCGGCTGAATTTCGTCGATCTGGTCACTTTCAAGCGCCATTACCTGGAACGGCTGCCCCGCTATAAGGAACTCTTCTACTGCGCAGAGAACAAGACCGGCACTGACTGGCGCTTGCTGGCGGCGGTCAGTTACCAGGAGTCCCACTGGGACCCTGACGCGGTCTCCCCGACGGGCGTGGAAGGACTCATGATGCTGACCCGCGGCACGGCCAACGACCTGGGGGTGGAAAAGCGGAACGATCCCGAGGAAAGCATACTCGGCGGCTCTGTCTATCTTTCCCAGTTGCGCGACATCGCGCCGGAAGAGATCACCGAACCGGATCGCACCTGGTTCGCGTTGGCGGGCTACAATGTCGGCTTCGGCCATGTGGAGGATGCTCGCGACCTTGCCGCACGGCAGGAAGAGGATCCGAACAAGTGGGCAGTCGTCAAAAATTACCTGCCCCTGCTGTCGAAGGAGGCTTGGTTCAAGCAGACCCGGCACGGCTACGCACGCGGGAAGGAACCCGTGAATTACGTCGACAATATCCGTGGTTATTACGACCTGATCATCCGCTTCGACGAGGAAGAGAAGGCCGAAAAACCGAAGGCGACTATCTTGGAAATCTCAACCCCCCTGGCGTTGTGATGGAGCCCTGGATGGGGCTGGACCATGCCCGGTCTGCCGTCTCGTCCAGCCGCTTCAGAAGTGGCAAGATTCAATCCCTCCCGTTTGGGGTCTCCCAGTGGAGGTATCCAGTCCGCGATAGTTCCTGTGATATATTTCGGACCATCGCATCAATATTCATTATTTAATCATTATTTAATTTTCCCTTGGGAGACAAGCATGTCAAAGAAGCATCCTGTCGTCGTCGTCACTGGCTCCTCCGGTGCCGGCACCACCACGGTGAAACACGCCTTCGAGCACATTTTCTTCCGTGACGGCGTCAAGGCCGCCGTGGTCGAGGGCGACAGTTTTCACCGTTACAATCGTGTGGAGATGAAGACCAAGATTGCCCAGGAGGGCTTGAGTCATTTCGGCGACAAGGCCAACTGCTTCGACAAGCTGGAAGAGCTTTTCAAAACTTACGGCGAGACCGGCAAGGGACAGCAGCGCTACTACATCCACAGTACGGATGAAGCCGCCCACCACAACGCGCGCCTCGGCACCAGCGTAAATCCCGGCGAATTCACCCCCTGGGAAAACCTTCCGGAAGGCACCGATATCCTTTTCTATGAGGGGCTGCACGGTTTGGTGGTTACCAAGGAACATGACGTGGCCAGGCATGTGGACCTGGGCGTCGGCGTGGTGCCCATCGTCAACCTGGAGTGGATTCAGAAGATCCACCGCGACAGCGCCGAACGCGGCTATAGCGAGGAGGCGATCGTCGATACCATCATGCGTCGCATGCCTGACTACATCAAACACATCACCCCGCAGTTCTCGCGCACCGACATCAACTTCCAGCGCGTACCGACGGTGGACACCTCCAACCCCTTCGTCGCCCGCGATATCCCGACCCCCGACGAAAGCCTCGTGGTGATTCGGTTCGCCGACCCGAAGAAGTTCAGCATCAACTTCCCCTATCTGCTGGCGATGATCCACGACTCTTTCATGTCCCGCCGCAACGACCTGGTCATCCCCGGCGGCAAGATGGGCATGGCGATGGAAATCATCCTGCAACCCATCATCGAACGCCTGATGGACGAACGCGGAAGCTGATCCGCCCGCCATCTCCAGGCCCCAATCGCCCAAGTGCGGTTGGGGCCTTTTTTTATTGCCCCGCGTTTTTCCGGGCGATGTGATTTCCTCTTATCTCACTTGAGACGTGTTTTTCAAGTTATTGATTATAAGTGCTATTTAAAGGCTATTGGGAGGAGTGGGTATTTCTCACAGGCTCAAAGTGAAGAATTGCGCACCAGAATTGACCATTTTTCAGGTCAAAAACCCTAGTATTCCCCGCCTTTTTGCTATCCATTTCCCCGGTTTGGCGTTTTTTCATTCATTTCCAGGTAGTTGAGATCAGAGAAACCTGTCTCGTCAATGCACCAAATATGCCCGCAAAGCGCACCAATCATGTGCATTTATTCATATTAATCAATAAGTTGCGCGATGCCTGATGGGGCATTATCATCTGTCTCACTCCGGCAACAGGCTGTTGCTGAATGACAACGAGTGAAGTCAGTGCGCTGTAGCTCAAAGGTTCCAAACCAGCCTAGATCCAACCCGAAAACGAGGTTTTCACCATGAAAAAGACCCTTCTCTCTCTTGCTTGCGCCTCGCTGCTCGCCAGCAGCGGCGCCTTTGCCTCCGACTGGACCCTCACCGGCAATGTTGGGCTTGTCAGCGACTATATGTTTCGCGGCATCACCCAGACCGATTCCGATCCCGCCATCCAGGGCGGACTCGATCTGACCCACGTCAAGGGCTTCTTTGCCGGCGTTTGGGGCTCCAACGTGGAAAGCGATGTTACCGCCGTCGTCAACTACAACGGCGCCAACGTAGAACTGGACGCCTATCTGGGTTGGTCCGGAGAAATTGCCAACAAGACCACCCTGACGGTCAAGGCCCTGCGCTACAACTACCCCGGCTCCAATCTGGCTCTTGACCCCGACACCAACGAGTACAGTGCCTATCTGGGCCATGACTTCGGCCGCTTCTCGGCAAAGGCCGGCGTCAACTACAGCGATGATTTCTACGGCGCAAAAGAGGCTGCCTACCTGGATCTGGGCGTCAGCATCCCGGTTGGTCGCGTCACCGTCGGCCTGCACTATGGTGCGCAGGACTACAATAACGACGCCCTCGGCGACGATTACGAAGACTACAGCGTCGGCGTCTCCGGAACCGCCGCTGGCCTGAACCTGGGTGTCACCTTCACCGGCACCGACGGTGTTGCCACCACGAATACGACCAGGGCGGCCTACGACGACGCAGTCGTCTTCTCCGTATCCAAAACCTTCTGATCGGCTCCCCTTGGGGAGAGCACCGACAAGGCCCGGCTTATTGGGACCTCTCTAAAAATTTCATCCCTGGAATTTTTGGAGACGGAAATCGAAAAGGGCGTTTTTCGATTTCCTTAAGCCGGGCCTTGTTTTTTGCCCCGCTGTTTTCCTTACCCTGGGATTCTTTGTAGGATGGTCGGGCTTCGTCCGACCAACCCTATCGGTAACCCCTTGAACCCACTCAAACGCCTCGCCTCCCAGACCGCCATCTACGGCCTCAGCAGTATCGTCGGCCGCTTCCTCAATTACCTGCTGGTGCCGCTTTTCACTTACTACTTCGCCCCGGCGGAGTATGGGGTGGTATCGGAGTTTTACGCCTACATAGGCTTCCTGGCGGTGTTGCTGGTATTCGGGCTGGAGACCGGCTATTTCCGCTTCCGTGAGGGTGACGGCTCTTCCCCGGCGCTGGTCTATGCCACGGCGCTTCGGGCATTGGTCCTGGCCAATGGCCTTTTCCTGTCGTTGGCCCTGTTGTTTCAGGGAGAGGTGGCGGCCCTGCTGCAACATGCCGCCCATCCGGAATATATCGGGTGGACCGCCGCCATTCTGGCCATGGATTCAGTGGGATCGCTCGCCTTCGCCCGGCTGCGGGCGGAGAACCGCCCGGCCCGCTTCGCCCTGGTCAAGGTGATCGAGATCGGGGTCAATGTGCTTCTCAATCTTTTCTTCATTGTCTACTGTCGTCAGGCCCAGGCGGTCGATCCCGGCTCCCTGGCCGGCCAGTTGTGGAATCCGGCCATCGGTGTGGGCTACATCTTCATCGCCAACCTGGCCGCCAGCGGCGTGAAGATGCTCCTGCTCGGCCCCCAGTTCCGGGGCTTCCTGGCGGGCTTCGACCGCGAGCTGTTCGCCCGCATGATGCGCTACTCCCTGCCCATGGTGGTGATCGGCTTCGCGGGTATCATCAACGAGATGCTGGATCGGGCGGCGCTCAAGTACCTGCTGCCCCACGACCTGGAGACCAACATGGCCCAGCTCGGGATCTACAGCGCCTGCTACAAGCTCTCCATCCTGATGTCGCTCTTCATCCAGGCCTTCCGCTACGCCGGCGAGCCCTTCTTCTTCGCCTATGCCAAGCAGAAGGACGCCCGCCAGACCTACGCCGACGTGCTTCGATATTTCCTGATCTTCTGCGTCTTCATCTTCCTGCTGGTGACGCTCTATCTGGATGTCTTCAAGTATTTCATCGGCACGGCCTACCGGGAGGGGCTGCATGTGGTGCCCGTGCTGCTGTTGGCCAACCTCTTCCTCGGCCTCTACGTTAACCTCTCCGTCTGGTACAAGCTCAGCGACCGCACCCTCATGGGCGCCGGTGTCTCCCTCGCGGGGGCCGCCATCACCGTCGTCCTCTTGTTGTGGTGGGTGCCTCTGTTTGGCTACAAGGGAGCGGCCTGGGCGCACCTGGCTTGCTACGGCAGCATGGCGCTCATCTCCTACCTGCTGGGACAGCGCTACTACCCCGTCCCCTACGACGTGAAGCGGGTGCTGGCCTATATCCTGGGCGGGATCGGAATCTATGCCGGCAACCGCTGGCTCGTCGATCAGGCCGGCCTGCACCACCTAGTCACGGGGACCCTGGGGCTCATCCTTTTCCTGGCGATTGCCTATCGCTTCGATGGGTGGAGGTTGCCGGCAAAGGCCAGCCAATAAACCTAAAAACCCCTTTTCAACCGCAAAGTACGCAAAGAACGCTAAGGAAAACAGTCTGGTACATCTGTCTGTGCTCCCACCTTCCTGGTATGGGGCGGAATCTGGACAAGCCAATGAATTCCTTTGCGTTCCTTGGCGTTCTTTGCGGTTAAACGAGGAATTTAGGATAAACCCTGTAGGCCGCCCTCATCCGCCTCAACCCCCCGTATCCAATCCATACCGCTTGATCCGCCGCCAGAGGGAGACCCGGTCGATGCCGAGAATCTCGGCCGTCTGGTTGCGATTGCCGCCGGTGTATTCCAGCACCTGGGCGATATAGGCCGCCTCGTTCCGTTCCAGGGTCGGCAGTTCGCTTTCGGGGAAGGCGGCGATGCGCACGGAAAGGCTCTTGAGGCTTTCAGGCAAGTGGGCGGCCTCCAACAGGCCGCTGCGAGACAGGGCCACGCCGCGCTCGATCAGGTTGGCCAGCTCGCGCACGTTGCCGGGATAGTCGTAGCGGTTCAGCAGGCGCAGGGCCTCGGGGGCGATGTCGGCCACGGGCTTGCCCATGGCCAGGGCAAACTTTTTCAGGAAATAGAAGGCCAGCAATGGGATATCGTCGCGCCGCGCCCGCAGGGGCGGCAGGACGAGGTTGACCACGTTGAGGCGAAAATAGAGGTCGGCACGGAAGCGGCCGCTGGCCACGCCCTCTTGCAGGTCGCGATTGGTGGCGGCCAGAAAGCGCAGGTCTACCGCCAGCGGCTCGGTGCCACCCACTCGCAGCAGCTCCCGCTCCTGGATGACGCGCAAGAGCTTCACCTGCATGGCCGGGGTCATCTCGGCGATCTCGTCCAGAAAGAGGGTGCCGCCCTCGGCCAGCTCGATGAGGCCCTGCTTGCGCCGGTCGGCGCCGGTGAAGGCCCCCTTCTCGTGGCCGAATAGCTCGTTGGCCAGCAGCTCCTCTTGCAGGGCGCCGCAGTTCACCGCCACGAAACGGCCGCCGGTCCGGCCGCTGTGGGCGTGCAGATAGCGCGCCATCAGCTCCTTGCCGGTGCCAGATTCGCCGGTGATCAGCACATTGCAGTCCGTCGGCCCCACTTGGCGGGCCGTGTCCAGCAGGCGCTGCATGGCCAGGTCCTGGGAGATGAGGTTGACGCCCCCCTCGTAGCCCTCGATGCGGCGCTTGAGCGTCCGGTTCTCCCGCTTGAGCAGCACCACATCCAGCGCCCCCCGCACCACCTGGCGCACCTCGTCCAGGCGGTAGGGCTTGGCGATGTAGTGGAAGGCCCCCTCCTTCATCGCCTCCACGGCGGAATCCAGTGTGGCGTGGCCGGTGATGACGATTACCTCGCACTCCGGTTGCAGGACCCTGGCCCGGCGCAACAGGGCCAAGCCGTCCACCCCCTTCATGCGCAGGTCGGTCAGGATCAGATCGAACTCCCGCCCCTCTACCTCCTTCAACCCGGCTGGTCCACTCTGGCGGGCCGTGACTTCATACCCCTCCTTGCGCAGCAGGTGGGTCAGGTTCTTCAAGGCAGCGGCCTCGTCATCGACGATCAGGAGGCGAGCGGGGGGCACGGATTATTCCTGGGCGAAGGGATTACGGACGGTCAACCTGCCGTCGAATACCTGTCCGTCCTGCAAATCCTCCGAATAAAGCGTCTCGCAGCCCGTCTTAAGGGCGGCTGAGACGATCAGGGCATCCCAGTGGGAAACGCGGTAACGCTCACCCAGTTCGAGCGCCCTAGTCACTATCTCGACGGTCAGATCCGATACCTCGCAACGGCGCATCAATACGGCCACGAGGCGATGGGCAGTCTCGCGGGGCAATCGCATCTTGCCCATGGCGACATTCAGGAACTCATTGACCACCTGCACACTGATGACCGGACGGGCCTTCATGACGGCCAAAGCGGCGCGACGCCTTGCCGGGTCCTTATCGAGGGCATAAACGGCAATATTGGTATCAGCGAAGGATCGGACGGTCATAGCAATCTTCCCGATGAAACTTGCCTTCCCAAGCGCCGGCCAATTTTTCGAACTCCGCCCAGTCGGCATCAGCCTCCAGGGGTTGCGACGAGGGTGCGGGAGCCGAAGCCCTGTCTTTCCTGTATTTCAGAAAACCAATGAAGTCGAGGACCTCCCTGGCCAAGGGCTCGGCAAGGTTCTTGGTCTCTTCGTAGATCTGTTCGGCAAGGGTTGTCATAGGGATTCTCTGGTATTTGACTGCTTTCAGGATTTTAACTCACCCAATGAAACTGGCTGGTTCCTTTGTCTCTCTCCACAAGGCAACCAAAGCGTGAAACAGGCCCCCATTCCCGGCGGGCTGGCGACGGCGATGGCGCCGCCCAGATCGCGGACAATCTCACCGACGATGGTGAGGCCGAGGCCGGTGCCTTCGCCGGGGGCGCGGCTGGTGTAGAAGGGGTCGAAGATCTGGCCGATGCGGTCGCTCGGGATGCCGGGGCCGTCGTCGCGGATCTGGATCAGGGCGGCGCGGGCCTCTCTGGCGGGATCGCCCAGGACCAGCGCGGCGCTGGCGGGCGGCCAGCCGGCGGCATTGGCTGGGCGGGCCTGGATCTCCACATGGCGCGCCCCGGCGGCCAGGGCGTTCTGGATCAGGTTGATGAAGACCTGCTGCAACCGGCGCGGGTCGGCCCTGAGCTGGATTTCACCGGGAATGTCGAGGGTGACGCTGTCGGCCTCGGGCAGGCGGGGACCGAGCAGCAGCAGGCACTTTTCCAGCACTTCAAGCAAAGGGATGGGGCCGGCAACCTCCGCTGGCCGACGGCTGTAGTCCAGCAGGGTACGCACGATGTGGCGGGCGCGCTCGGTTTCGTCGTCGATCTGCGTCAGCCAGCCGCACAGCGACTCGCGGATCTCCGCAGGCAGAGTCTCGATCTCTTCCAGCAGGATCTGGGCGGCGCCGGAGACATTGCCGAGGGGGTTGTTGAGTTCGTGCGCCACGCCTGAGGCCAAGGTGCCGAGGGAGGCAAGCTTTTCCGACTGCAACACCTGGCGGCGGCGCAGCTCCAGCTCTTCCAGCATGCGGTTCAGCGCCAGGGTGAAGGAGACGATTTCGCGGTCGTCCGAGACCATGGCGAAGGCGTGGAAGCGCCCCTGGGCCAGGGGTTCGAGCTGTTCCTCCAGTTGCCGCAGGGGCCGCCCCACGATCCGGTACATCACCTGACCACCCGCCAGCCCGAGCAGCAGCAGGGCGCCCACGGACCAGAACAGGAGGTGGCGCGATTGGCGGGCGGTGGCGACCAGGCTGGTCCTTTCGCGTTCGGACAGGCGTTCGATCTGTTCCGACAGTTCGTGGCCGATGGCGCGGAGTTCAGTCTCCGGCGGCTCGGCCTGGCCGAGCAGGTGGCGGTACTGGTCCAGGTTCCGTTTCAGGGTGGCGCGTTCATCACCACTAGCCACGGTGGACAGGGCAGCGCCCTCCATGCCCTGGGCCAGTCCGGCGGCGGCGGAGCGTGCCGTTGTCAGGTCCTCACCGGCCTCTCCCCGCGCCCGGTAGAGGAACCAGTTCTTCTCGTGGCGGCGCATCTCCTGGGCGGTCTCCTGAAAGGCGGAGATCGCCACCCCTTCGCGCACCCGCCGTTCCAGAAAGCGCAGGTCGGCTGAGGCGAAGAGCACAAAGCCACCCACCCCGAATGCCAGGATCAGGTAACCGGCGGTGATCTTGCCTCGAATGCTGGGCATGTGGACTGGGCTCCGTTTCAGATAAGAAACCTGTTTCACATCTTAAACACCCCTTCATTGCCATTGTCAATCATCGGCTTAGGTACGCATTCATGGCGGCGTTTCATAACAGAAACATGCGCCACCCCAAACACGCTGAAAGATACCGTTATGGCTCAATGAGTTAAGAATCGTCACCGGCTGGCACATGGCTTGCTCCGTAGGGCGCTATCTCAGTCATTTCCTAGAGCGCCACCATGAAGCGTCTGGCCGACCAGATCAAACAGGCCCTTGCGGCCCTGGCCTATGCCGATTTGGGCGAGCGGTCGGGGCGCGGGGCCATGTACGAGGCCCTGTACCCCGATGACCTTTCTGCCATTGGGCCAGCCGTCGCGCCGCGCCGGCTGATCGCCCTCGGCGTGGGCGAGACCCTGCCGGGGCCGGTGATGAACTACGCCATTGGCGCCTGCCGCCGCATGCAGGCCGGGCTGTTGTTCCTCACGGCCGATGCCATGCGGGTGCGCGAGCTGCTTGCGGAGTATCTGCCGGAGCTGCAAGGCATCGAATGCCTAACCGAGGAGCTGACGGGGACCTCGGCCAGCGCCGTGCTGCATGCGCTGAATCTGCGGGGCGGGGTGCTGTTCGCGGTGACCGGCACCGATGACGATCCCTTGCGCGTACTGCTGCGGGCCAAGCGTGGCCAGCGCTCGCCGGTGCCGATCGTGCTGGTCGGCCCGAAGGCCCCGCGCCAGGCCGCCGCCCTCCGGCTGGAGCGCAGCAACCCTTGAGCCCGAACCCCTTTCCCTTGCCGTGCCTGCTCTATCTCTCCTTCGCCCTCTTTCTTGCCGCCCTGTTGTGGATGAACAGCGACCTGCTGGCCGAGATCCCATCGGCCCTGGTTTACGGCCTGCTGGGTCTGACCGCGCTTCTCGGGCTGGGCTGGCGGCTCTGCCGACCTGATAGAACCGATCTCTTCACACCACGAGGAACACCAAAACCATGAAAACAAACCCCGCTATCCGGCGCAAAACGATCTTTTTGGGGGGCGCGGGTGTCTTTGTGGCAGCCGTCGTTTTTTCACTTGCATTGGAGATATGACATGGCCAACAGCCAAGCCAGCCTGGGCAGGACCCTGCTTTGGGGCGTAATCGCCACCACTCTCTATGGGTTTCTGTTCTATTTTGCCGACGATTTCCTTCGCCTTGCCCACACCACGCAGGATGCTTGCATGGCGCCCTCGGGCGTGAATACCGACTACTTCAACAAGGCCACGCAGGACCTGTGCGCGGGAAAAGGCGGTACTTTTATCAACGGCACCTGGTGGTATGTGCTCGCGCCCATCGCCATGGCCCTTATCCTCTCCTACAGCCACGGCATGTTTACCGGCCTGTTCTGGGACTTGCTCGGCCTGAAGGCCAAAAAATAAGGGAACCGACATGGAACATATGATGCTCATCAACTTTATCGATATCAGCCTGGGCGGCGCGATCATGCTGATCGTGATCGGCTTCGTGGGGGGGCTGGTGTCCGGTTTCATCGGCTCCGGCGGTGCCTTCGTGCTGACCCCGGCGATGATGGCCCTGGGCGCGCCGGGAATGGTGGCGGTGGCCAGCAATTCCTGTCACAAGTTTCCCAAAGCGATCGTCGGTGTGATCAAACGCCACAAGTATGGTCAGGTGGACGTGAAGCTGGGCTTGGTGATGGCGTTTTTTGCCGAGGCTGGCGTACTGTTCGGCAAACATGTGATGACCAGTATCAGAAACAGCTTCGGTGCCGTGGGCACCGATCTTTATGTTTCTGCGATATTCATCGTGACCATGGCCATCGTCGGCAGCTTCATGCTCAAGGACTATCGTAAGCTCAAGGCGATGGGTGACAAGGCGCAGGAGGCTCAGAGCCTTACCAGGTTGGCGCGCTGGGTGCAGTCGGTACGCATTCCCGGAACCATGTTCTATTCCAGGGGCGCGCAGGCCGAGATCTCCTTCCTGTTCGTCATCCCGCTGGGCTTCTTTACCGGTTTCCTGTCTTCCGCCATCGCCGTCGGCGGCCTCGCCGGTGTGCCGGGAATGATCTACGTTCTAGGCGTACCGGCCATCATGGCCTCCGCCACAGAGATGATCATCGCCGTCGCGACGGGCCTGGGCGCCACCTTTCTCTACGGACTGGAGGGCGCGGTGGACATCCGCATGGCCATGCTGATCCTGCTCGGCTCCCTGTTCGGTATCCAGCTCGGCGCCATCGGCACCACCTACGTGAAGGACTACCAGATCAAGTTCACCATGGCGGTGATCATGCTGACGGTGCTGTTCTCGCGCTTCTTCTATGTGCCCGGCTATCTCAGTAGCGTTGGCGTGATGGCGCCGCTCCCCCCCGACACCCTCCAGCTCTTGAAATGGATCGGCGACGGCGTGCTGTACCTGGCCTTGTGCCTCGGTGCCTATACCGTCTTTTCCGCTTTGCTCAAAGGCATGAAGGAGCACAGGGAAAGAACATCCGTAGGTGTCGGCGAATCCGTGGCCGACTGAACCCTTGAGGAGAACCCCATGACCGCACTATCAAAAAATGGTACTTCGAGCATCGTCCTGGTCGCCGTTGATGGTTCCGACTACTCCGCCGGCGCCATTCGCGTCGGCGTGGCTCTTGCCAAAGACAGTGGTGCCCGGCTGATCGGCCTGTCCATCGCCGTATACAACCCGGAATACAGCACACTGGTGCCCAATCTGCATGTTGAAGCGGGAAATCGCGCGCGCGCGGCGCTCAACGCCTTCCTCGCGGAAGCGGGCGCGGGCGCCGAGACGGCGACGCACGAAGCAGGCGACCCTTATCAGGGCATCCTGGAAGGAGCCAAGGAATATAACGCCGATGTCATCGTCATTGGCCGACGCGGCAAACGGGGACTCGCACGCATGATGGTGGGCGACGCCACCGCCAGGGTCGTCGGCCAAGCCGACTGCCCGGTACTGGTAGTACCGCGGGCTGCGCGTCTGTGGGAAAAGCGCATTCTGCTGGCCACCGACGGCTCCCCCCACAGCGAGGCCGCCGCCATGGCGGCGGGCAATCTGGCCAAGCAATTTGCTCTACCGGTTACCGTGCTGTCCGTGGTGACCAGCAGCCACAGTCCAGAACGTCGGCAGGAAGCCGAACAGGCCGTCGCCGCCACTGTGGAGCGACTCAAGGTCATGGGCATCCTGGCCGAGGGAAAGGTGGTGGAAGGCTGCCCGGACGAAGCCATTGTCAAGGCCGCCGAGGACGTGGGCGCCGATCTGATCGCGATGGGCAGCCACGGCCGCACGGGGCTCGGCAAGGTGCTGCTGGGCAGCGTTGCCGAGCGCGTCATCGGCTCTGCCGACCGGCCCGTCCTGGTCGTCCGCTCCTGAACCTTCCGCACCTTAATGAGGGTGTCGCGAAACTCAAAATAGGTAGGCCGGATAAAAACGCATCCGGCAGGTGTTTGATTTTGGTGGATGCGCTCCGCTTATCCACCCTACATTTTTTGTTTTGCGACAGCCTCCCAACTGAATTGGTTTCTCCGTGAAGTCTTCTGCCCATCCCTTGTTCGCTATTTTCCCTTTCCTCCAATGGTGGCCCTCGGTCACCCGCCGCACCACCAAGGACGATCTGATTGCCGGTATCACCGGGGCGCTGATCGTTCTACCGCAGGGTGTGGCCTTCGCCACCATCGCCGGTCTGCCGCCCCAATACGGCCTCTACGCCGCCATGATGCCGGCGGTGATCGCGGCCCTGTTCGGGTCGAGCTGGCACCTGGTCTCAGGGCCGACGACGGCGATCTCCATCGCCATCTTCGCCGCCCTCTCGCACCAGGCCGATCCCGGTTCGCCCCAGTACATCCAGATGGTGCTGACCCTGACCTTCCTCGTGGGCCTCTTCCAGCTCGCGCTGGGCATGGCCCGCATGGGCGCCCTGGTGAATTACATCTCCCACACGGTGGTCATCGGCTTCACGGCCGGGGCGGCCATTCTGATCGCGGCCAGCCAGGCGCGCAGTTTCTTTGGCATCGATATCCCGCGCGGCACACCCTTCTACGAGATCATCCACCAGCTCTTCGTCCAGTTCGCGGACATCAATCCCTGGGTGTTGTCCGTCAGCCTGGTGACGCTGATCACGGGCATAGCCACCAAGCAGGTCTCCAAGCGCATTCCCTATATGATCGTGGCGATGCTCGTTGGCAGCCTCTTTGCCGAGGCGCTCAATCTCTGGCAGGGACAGGCGCTGACTGGCATCAAGACCGTCGGCGCCTTACCGGCCGGGCTGCCGCCCCTGTCCGCCCCCGACTTTTCGCTGGAGACCCTGCGCCATACCCTGGGACCGGCCCTGGTCATCACCCTGCTGGCACTCACCGAGGCGGTATCCATCGCCCGTGCCATCGCCGTTCGTTCCGAGCAGCGCATCGACGGCAACCAGGAGTTCATCGGCCAGGGGCTGTCCAATATCGTCGGCAGCTTCTTTTCGGCCTATGCCTCCTCCGGTTCCTTCAACCGCAGCGGCGTCAACTACGAGGCGGGCGCCCGGACCCCGCTCGCCTCGGTGTTCGCCTCCATCGCGCTGGTGATCGTGCTGCTGGCCGTGGCTCCGCTGGCGGCCTATCTGCCCAACGCGGCCATGGCGGGCATCCTGTTCCTGGTGGCCTGGGGCCTGATCGATTTCCACCACATCTCCCACATCTGGCACAGCAGCAAGACCGAGACCGCGATCCTGGCCGTGACGCTGGCCGGCACCCTGTTCAACCTGGAAGTGGGCATCTTTGTCGGGATCTTTCTGTCCCTGGTGATCTTCCTCTACCACAGCTCGAAACCGGAACTCATCCCGGTGGTGCCTGCGCCGGAGGAAGGTGCCTACCACTTCGTGCGCGCCAAGAACCGCCCCGAATGCCCTCAGCTCAAGATCCTCCGGGTCAACGGTCCCCTCTATTTCGGGGCTGCCAGCCATATGCAGCAGGCCCTGCAAGCGATCGACGAGGAGAATCCCCAGCAGCGGTCGGTGCTGATTGTGGCCTCGGGCTTGACTTACATCGACATCGCCGGGGGCGAGATGCTGGGGCAGGAGGCCCGCCGCAGGCGGCGGCTGGGCGGCGGGCTCTATTTCTACCGCCTGTCCGATTCCGTCTACCATTTTCTGCGCCAGGGCGGTTACACCGACGACATCGGGGTGGGCGGCTTCTTCCCGGTGATGACCCATGTCACCGGGGCGCTCTACTGGACCCTGGACCCCGACATCTGCCGCACCTGCACCAAACGCATCTTCACGGAATGCCAGGGCGGCGTCCTGCCCGACGGGGTGCGCCGTCTGCGCCTGATGCTGGCCACCGACGGCAGCGAGTTCAGCCACGCCCCGGAGGAGATCGCCGTGGATCTGGCCAAGGGCTTCGGCGTCACCCTCGACATCATGACCAGCGTGGGTTCGGCCACGGACGAGGTCACCGCCCGGGTGCGCCTCAACAATGCGCAACGCCAGGCATTCGTCGCTGGCGTGGGCTGCGAAACGATCATTCGCTACGGCTCCGATCCCGTCGCGGAGATCGTCGCCGCCGCCCAGGCGGCGGATGCCCAGATCCTCGTCATCGGCCGCCGGCCAGCGCCGCCGGGAATCAAGGACCGGCTGCTCGGCAATTTCGCCCAACGGCTCATCATTGAGGCCCCCTGCCATGTGCTGGTGGCCAACTGGCAGGCCAATCCCCCGAGAAAGCGGATTCTGATCGCCAGCGACGGCTCGCGGATCAGCGATACCGCCATCGACATCACGGCCAACATCGCCAGGGTCCTGGGCCTGCCGGTCACGGTGCTCGCCGCCGCGCCGCCGGGGAGCGACACCGCAGCGGCCCAGTCCGACATCGACCGGAAGCTCAACCTGCTCCGGGTCGAAGGCGTCGAATGCGAAGGCCGGCTGGCCGAAAGGGCGCCCGATTGCGCCATCATCGAAGTGGCCCATGAACGGGGCGCCGACCTCGTCGTCATCGGTAACGACCAACGCACCGGACTCGCCCGCACCCTCGCAGGCGCCACCACCGACATCGTCGCCGGCGGCCTCGACTGCGCCGTGCTGGTGGTAAAGCAATCCAAGCCGGAGAAATTGCCGGGGGGCGGGCGGGATCGGGGGTGAAGGGCGCGGCCATGACCAGGCCGAGTGCATTGATCGGGGTAACTATTCAGCTCGATTCGGAAATTGCTCCCTCCCCCTTCCAGGGGGAGGGAGCTGAATAATTAGTGCGCCAGCATAAGCTGGCAGATCGTAGTTGATGAAAGTTCAATACAGAGAAGAAATGGCGAATCACTCTGACCCCGAGTCATGCGTTGCACATCGTGAGGTGTGGGGCGAAGCGTTGGCAGG
>Ga0208863_1000398_pt1 | contig 46031 bp, 42 predicted proteins | sample RifOxyD3_FD_184040 | JGI IMG/M metagenome (GOLD analysis project Ga0208863, IMG submission 184040) | Soil microbial communities from Rifle, Colorado - Rifle Oxygen_injection D3 (SPAdes) | ecosystem: Environmental > Terrestrial > Deep subsurface > Rock core/Sediment | place: Rifle, Colorado... | reverse complement strand
TGCTGGGTTTCTTCATAAGTTACTTCATAGACTTCCCATTCTTCCGGGAGATGTAATAAACGGTTGAATAATTCTTTCGTTTCCATATCTTTAAATTATTATTTTCACACTATTAACGGTAGAACCAACAATATTAAAACAGGTATTGATCTTAGAGATGAACATCTGAGAGGTGAAATGTGGCTTAATGCTGGAAAATATCCGTATGCTGAATTTCAATTAACTGGAATTAAAAATTCTTCCTCAACAAAATTAGATGACGGACAAAAAGTTTATGTAACTTTATTGGGTAAATTCAGTGTTCATGGTGTAACAAAAGATATTGAAGTTCCTGCTGAGTTCAGATACTTTAAGGAAAGTGAAAAAACAAAAGCAAAAGCACCAGGTAATCTTTTAGTAGCAAATGCTAATTTTAACATAAAATTATCAGACTACGGTGTTAAGATTCCTGATATGGTAGTAGGCAAAGTCAATGAAGAAGTTCAAATTACAACAAACTTTGTTGCAAGCGATAAAAATGCTTCCGGGGATAACCCCTGCGGCGTATGTAATCCCTGTGCCATGAAGGATGGGAAATGCAATACTTGTGCAATGAAAGATATGAAAAAAGGATAATGTAATCCTTGTGCAATGAAGAAAAAATAAATTATATCGTCACAAACAAACAATTCCGGCTTTATCTTCTATTGAAGTGTAAAGCCGGCTTAGTTATTAATTAAATAGGAGAACAATAATTGAAAGACCCTTACTTCAGCACGGTTAATAATGTTTATAAAAAAGCTGCAGAAAATCCAGATGTTGGATTGTGTTGTACAACAACTCCAATCTGGCAGTTGCCCGATTTAAATATACCACCTAAAATGCTTGAGATGAATTACGGCTGCGGCTCAACAGTTCATCCAAGAGATCTGGTTAATAATCCGACTGTGTTGTATGTCGGAGTTGGCGGGGGAATGGAGCTTCTTCAGTTTGCTTATTTTACAAGAAAATCAGGAAGCGTTATTGGCATAGATTCAGTAGTTGAAATGTTATACGCTTGTAAATCAAATCTTCTTAAAGCAGAAAAACAAAATGATTGGTTTCACCTTAATTTTGTGAACTTAAAATCTGGTAATGCACTTGATTTGCCAGTTGAAGATCAGTCTGTTGATGTGGCAGCTCAAAATTGTTTATTCAATATTTTCAAACATGAAGATTTAACAAAAGCATTGAGCGAAATGTACCGTGTGCTTAAACCTCATGGAAGATTAATCCTTTCAGATCCAGTATGCGAAAATGAGATTCCCCAAACTCTTAGAGAAGATGACAGGTTAAGAGCACTTTGTTTAAGTGGTGCAATTCCTTTATCAGATTATTTAAAGGTTCTCACAGACACCGGCTTTGGAACAATCGAAGTGCGAGCAAAACGACCATATAGAGTTTTATCTCCAAACCATTATGAGACTGATAAATTAATTTACATAGAGAGTGTTGAGATTTGCGCAATTAAAGATCCAATTCCAGAAGATGGTCCGTGTGTGTTTACGGGCAAAGCCGCACTATATTTTGGTAATGGAGAATATTTTGATGACGGTAAAGGGCATATTCTTAAACAGAACCAGCCCCTGTCCGTCTGTGATAAAACTGCAAAAGCGTTAACGAATTTGAAAAGGGACGATATATTCATTACTAATTCAACGTGGTTTTATGATGGCGGCGGATGCTGTTAATCTTGATATAAATTTTAATAGTTCCGGCATTTATGCTAGAGATAGAAATTTCGTGTTAAAATGGACTTTACTCTTATGAACAGTTGAGTTGGGCTAAAGCCCTTAATTTACTTATGCAATAAACATCCCGATCTAAAGAGAGTGTTGCAGAAGTATTTATGCCGAAGGCATGGATTCCCATTCCAGTTGACTTCAGGGAGTGTTGCATAACTCGGCACATATATTGAATTGATGATAGCAATAATAAAAAAAGAAAAAATAATATGCTTGGAAAAAAGAAATTTCAACCAAAATTATTCTATAATCTCACAATTGATGATCTTGTTGATGAAGATAATATATATCGACAGATAGACCAATTCTTAAATTTGAGATTCGTTTATAAAGAATGCGAAAAATTATATGGCAATACCGGTAAGCCCTCAATTGATCCGGTAGTATTCTTTAAGCTGGAATTATTTGGATACTTAGAAAATATAATATCAGACAGAGAGCTAATAAGAAAAGCTAGTGATTCACTTGCAGCGAGATATTTTATAGGATATGATATAGATGAGAAGCTGCCGTGGCATTCAACAATATCGAGGACAAGGGGATTGATTAGCAAAGAGACTTTTGAAAATATATTCAGCAAGATATTAGAATTATGTTATCAAACAGGGCTAATCGGAGGCAAACATCAATCTATAGATTCAACACTGGTTAAGGCAAATGCATCACTAGATAGCTTGGAAAGAAAAGAGCCGAAATTAACGATAAAAGAATATATCACTAAAACATATGAAGAGAACAAAGAAGAGGGGCAGTTGGTCTGCGTAGGAAAAGGAGATGTTGAACAAAAAAGCAACGAGGGTCAAAAACCGGAATTAAGAATAGAAAACGTTATTGAAAAATCAGCGAAGAAAAAAGGTGGAAGTAATCAGGATTATGAAAGTAAAACCGATCCCGACAGTCGAATGGCCAGCAAACCAGGCAAGCTAAGTGGATTATATTACTCAACACACTATAGTGCAGATAGTAAAAAGAAAGTCATAACTGATGTATACACAACCTATGCAGACAGAAAGGATTCTGTTGTATTGCTTGAAGTATACGAAAGGGCTGAAAAAAGATTAAGTGAATTGGGTTTTACAATAGAAGGAATATCGGCAGATAAAGGATATTGTTCTGGGAAAAACTTGAGAGAGTTAGAGCAACGAGGAGTCGTGGCTTTCATTCCAACACGGAGGCATGAGAACAAAAAAGGAGTGATCAACAATAAAGAGTTTATCTATGAAGAAGAGAAGGATGTTTTCATATGCCCAAATCATAAGGAGTTAACTTTTTATTTTTATGATAAGAGAGAGCAAATCAAGCGATATAGAGCCAGAGAGGAAGATTGCCTTGAGTGTCCATTGAAAGAAAAGTGCTGTCCAAAAGGAAAGAGAGGTAGTTTAAGTCGAACGATTTATTACAAAGAATATCAGAGATTAGAGCAAAGATTACAAACACCGGCGGGCAGACGAGCCAGTAGAATAAGAAAAGTAGTGTCAGAGGGTTTATTTGCAGAAGCAAAAATGTATAATGGGCTGCGAAAATTTATGACAAAAGGAATAGAGAAAGCACAAAAGAGGTCCTATATGATAGCATCTGTTCAGAACATAAAGAGATTACTTGGGGATATGAAAAGAAAAGTAAGAATAGCTGTTCAAAAGGTAGCCGATATTTTAGTCGAACCATTTTTATTGAACAAATTTATGTTTGTCTTGATAACAAAAAATAATAATAGGGTAAATTGACAGTTGTGCAACACTCCCTTCAGTCAATTATTTTATATGAAAGAAAAAATTTAGGGCTTTAGCCACAATATGAATAGATTGATGTGACTAAAGTCGAAATAATTAGATATCATTTTCTCGGTTGACTGATCCGTCATCTGACGGACAAGCGAAATAAACGGTTACACAATGGATCCTTAAAAAGGTTATAGTTTTTTATTTACTAACCGTGCTATTTCCGCTGCCGAATACTTCGTACCAATTAATTCTTCTTGTGGCGAACATTATTCCAGCTAAAACTAGAAACAAAGCAATATTTCCCAGCAATAGTGAGTAATCCTGCAATTGAAGAATCGTGTACATGAATCCATAGAATAAGATTAATATTCCGCCGATCAATACACCTAATTTAACCTTTGAGTATACATTGCTCGTGTAAAAGCTTATTAAAACTATAACAAGCACACTTGATATTAAGTATGAATACTGAAACAACATATATTCTGATAAAGCCAAAAAGGATTGAATAAAAAATGACCAACGATAAACCAATTAACAGGTATTGAATCGGGTGCAAAGCTTTTTTATTAAATATTTCTATCATGAAAAAACTGACGAATGTCAGCAAGATGATCATTATCCCATATTTGGAAGTTCGCATAGTTTTTTGATATTCATCTACCGGTATAAGAAGTTTTACACCAAAAGAACTTGCATACAATTCATAAGTATCGTTGTACCATTCCTGCGGATAGTTCCTATTAAACTGATTTACTTTCCATGCAGCAGTAAATCCTCGATCCGTTAGCTCTCTTGACGATGGGAGAAATTCACCAATGAAGCTGGGATTATTCCAAGCTGATTTCATATGTAATTTCGTAATTTTTCCAATTGGAATAAACCAAAGATTTTCACTGCCTTTTAGGTGAAGCGTGATTTCGAATTGTATTTTTTATTTTCTTTATTCAACTCAATATTAGAGACAAAACCGCTCTTAAATATTTCTGTGGTTTTTAATCCGGGATTAACTTCTTTTTTCAAACTATTCCATTTTAATTCAATATTATCTTCTATCCCCTTTAGATCTGTTATATTAAATGACAGATAATTTTCTTCTTCATTTTTAATTAATTTGTCATAATCAAATTTTTGTACAATATTGAAATCAAATTCACCGGTTATTTTGATATTAGTTTTGTACAAGGTTACTTCATATATCCCGCGGTATCTTGTCTCAGGAAAAACTTCAGTTTCGATGTTCAGGTTTTCAGGCAACAGGTGATATTTGTTTTGTCTTAGGATTTTTTTTCCCTCTTGATTTTCCGTCCATTCTTTACTTATGATCGATAGAATAGGACCCGCAACTGTCTGCTCGCTTGCCCAGCTTCGATTTATTTCAGCTACGACCGTATCCCGATAGGTTTGTCTTTCCGTTATCAAAGACTGTATCATGGTTAACGGAATAATCAATAAGATTATTATCCCAGCGCTAATAATTAATCTAAGTACAACTGAATCTTTTTTCATTTTTTTCCTTTAAATTTTAGTTAATATCTCAACAGCAATACACTTTACTTAGTTTGTGCGCTTCTGCTAAAGCTTTCCGACTTAATTAGAGAACAATAAATTCATCAGGCCTTATTACTTACCTGTTCATGGTTGTCACAGCTTGCCCCCGAAAAGTGGGGGACGACACCATGACAGAATAAAACTTAATTGCCTCTCTGTCATGGTGCGGCCATGACAGCCTTAGATTTTCTAATTGCCATACTAATCCGAATTTTGGGCTGCGGTTTTACTTGGAAACTTTTAACGTCCGGTCAGATGTCGGACTGAGCAATGAAACAACAGGTTTTTATTTCAATTTTGGGCATATATTTTAAAACGTCTGATAACACTTAACGCTCTTGAGCCTCTTTTTGCTAAATGCAAGGATAGAATGAACGGCAGACTGAAAAACCCTATCCGGCTAAATAACAAGATTTGTGCATATTAAAGATCTCTTAATCTATTAATTTCTATTGCAATATCATCAATAACTTCGGTATTATATATTTTTTTCTTTTTACCAGATGACTTAACCGAATACACAAAAAACACTTTCCCTCCAAAGTCATTTTCAAATCTCTGATGATTTCTTCTATGCATTTCTATCCATTGGTACTGATTTAAAGCATTCCTAGATGCGATGGGCTTAATCTGCAATCCTATAAATTTATTGTTTACTTTGATAAAAAAGTCTACGTTGTAATTTCTATCCCATTCATCGCTTGCGGGTTCAATACTTATATTCAGTATATTTTGTAATTGCCCATAAATTGTATCGATTTCTGATCTGTACCCTTCATAAGTTCGATTCAAAACAAGATTGTATGCATAGTCAATACACGCTTCCTTATTCACAGATTCAAGTTCTCTTTGAAGATCGTTCCTTAGATCTTGGTATATTTTTTTACCAAAATTATCTATTATTTCATCAGTTGTAATCGAAGGAAATGCATAAGCTAATTTTTCAAAAATTGATTTGATGTACAGTTCCTTAATATTCTTTTCCATTTTTATTCGATAAACTTAAAATTAAGATTCATTCTGCTTTTTTTAATCTGTAAATCCATGCTAAAAATGTTATTTACTTCTATTCCCAGTGGAGTTAAGTAAATTTCATCATATTCAGAAGTCGATTTTATTTTTTCCACTAATCCCAGCTCAATACAGTAATTACAACACCAATTTAAAAATTCTTGCATAGTTCTTGACGCATAAGAAACTCTAAACAAACCTTTAGCAATTTCTAATTTGTCACGATCAAAATAATGTTTTTTAGGCAACCATTTTCCATCTGTTACTTCAATAAATCGTAAAAACCAGTATATATTTATTTTGTGAACTTTATCTTCCCAGTTACCATTAGTTAATATTTTTAAAAGAAGTCTTTTTTGTTCATTGCTTAATTCTACCGATGAAGCATTATCAGCAACGAATAAAAATGGATTAAAGTTCTCAATAAATTCTTTGCCGTATGCCGTCAGAACAAAATAATCCGAATTTATTTCAATTAATTCAAAATCTCGAGCTATCCTTAAATGGCAATTAAAATTCGTTCGACTATTTTTATTATTTTTAAATGGTTTAAATACTTCGTTGAAACTTAAAGTGCTTTTTCGATTATCAACGAAGGTTTTCATTATTTTATTTAACCACCGCAGAAAGCATATAGTGTAATTCTTTGGATTTGGAAGCGCTAGTCCTACGTTTAATGTAAGTCTTTTAATTGTTTCACTATATAGAATTTTTACATCATTTGTTGAATAAGTTTTTACAATTACATTGTTTTCAAATCCAAAATTTCTAAGCAAGGATTTGTACTTTGAATTTGTATCTTCGGAGTAAAGTATACAATAGCTAGTATCCGAAACAAACTTCACATTTTTATATTGAATAGTCTGCCCAATGCAATAATCAAATTTCAATCTTGAGTCTAAATTTGTTTCGAGTTCAACAACTAAATGCTTGTTGCTTATATCTGCTAATATGAAATCAATTCGACCATAGTCGGTGCTAATTTCTTGTCCAATTGGTTTTGCAATCCTAAAGTCAAGCAGCTTTGATAAATAAGCCAAATTATTTAGAAGAGTCCATTGAATCAGATGTTCTGTCATAATCTAAGATTTATTCTATATTAATAAAAATACTAAAACAAATGTAAAAAAATTATAGAGTATTTTTAACTATACCTCTATCGTTGCAAAACTAACAAAATTATTTCACTTCGCTTCGATAAAATCAAAATCCCTCAGTACGGATAAAAAATGTAAAACAAAACCGAGAAGCAAAACAATATCCACATTCCCACGGTAACGGTTTTAATTCTTCCGGCAATCAACATTGTAAGCGGATAAACGACAAATCCGGCAGTCATCCCAATTCCAAGATTGTAAGTAAAGCTCATTAAGGTAATGGTTACAAATACCGGAATTGCTTCAGCAAGATCATCAAACTTAAAATGCGAGATTGGAGAAATCATCAGCACACCAACAATAATTAAAGCCGAGCCGTAAGCATACGCCGGAACTATGGAGAGCAAAGGCGCAAAAAAGAGAGCAGTCAAAAATAAGAATGCAGTCACGACAGCGGTCAAACCGGATTTGCCGCCTGCTTCAATTCCCGCCGCAGATTCTATGTATGCCCCAGCCGTTGTAGTTCCGCAAACCGCAGCTACAACTGTTGCGAGAGCATCGCATAACATTGGTTTTTCAACTTCGGGCAAGTTACCGTTTTCATCAAGCATCTTTGCTTTGTAGCCAAGTCCGAGCAATGTCCCCATTGTATCAACAAAATCCATAACAAACACAACGAGGATTACAGAAAAAAATCCCCAGCTAAGTGCGCCCGTAATATCCAGCTTTAGAAAAATCGGACTTATATCCGGCGGCGGACTAATAAACTCCGATGGCATTGGAGTAACCTTCATTAATATTCCCAGCACAGTTGTAACAACTATACCAATTAAAATTGCACCGTTAATTTTTCTGATCATCAAACCGCCGATGAACAGGAAAGAAAAAATTCCAAGCAGTACAGATGGTTCACGTAAATTTCCTACATGCACGGGCGCACCGGGAACACCAATAGTAATTATTCCTGTATCATTTAATCCGATGAAAGTAAGAAACAATCCGATACCGGCGGCAAATGCAATCTTCAAGCTTTCCGGAATTGCATTCGCAAGCCAGCTTCTAATTTTAAACAGAGTTAATAACGTGAATAAAACTCCGCCGATAAAAATAGCGCCGAGCGCCGTCTGCCAGCTAAAACCAAGTACTTTAACAACTGTGTAAGCAATAAAAGCATTTTCTCCCATGTAAGGCGCAATGGCAAATGGACGTTTAGCGTAAACTCCCATTGCCAATGTTCCGAAAAATGCGCTGAGGATTGTCGCAACCATCGAGGGACCAAACGGAATTCCTGCAGCTTCCAAAATTTTTGGATTAACGATGATGATGTATGCCATCGTCATGAAGGTTGTAAAGCCCGCAATCACTTCCTGCTTTACAGTTGTTTCGAGTTCATCAAGTTGAAAGTATTTTTTTATCATTATCGCCTCAGTTTTCCTAAGCTTATTTAAAACTTACATTTTGGTAAACCAAAAATCAAAGAGGAAGAGCCTTAACGATTCGGATTGCCATTGTTTTTATGGATAGCGATTCATTCTTTGTGTTCTGCTTTGTGTCCGTCAATTGACGGATCGTGTCTTTGTGGCAATTTACTAATTCATTTGCCACCTAGTCTCAAAGACATTAAGAGTTACTCAAAATAGTTTGCCTTCTTTCTGCAATTGATTAACATATCGCTGGTAAGCAGCAAGTTCTTAATTGTGATATTCCCATCAAAACGAATTATGCTTTAAACATGTTTGTTTTATAAATTTTATAACATAATTTTTAGCCACAGAAATCAAAACAAAATAAATGCTTCCCGATTTAAATAATTTGCCGGTGTATGACCAAACCGGCGTGAATGAACGCATCCAACGATTTTGTTCACGCAGCATCAAAACATCTTCAAAAACTGCCGGCTTAAAGCTTGCCATCAGCATGATAGATTTAACTACTCTTGAAGGTAAAGATACAAAGGGTAAAGTCCGCCAGCTTTGTTACAAAGCAATGCATCCCCACGATTCAATAAAAGATCTTCCAACGGTTGCGGCAATTTGCGTTTACCCGTCTTATGTCAGCACAGCAAAAAAAGCGCTTCAAGGAAGCGATATAAAGGTTGCGTCTGTTTCCACTGCCTTTCCAAGCGGTCAATCGAGTTTAGAAGCTAAGCTGACCGAAACAAAATTTGCTGTCGAGCAAGGCGCTGATGAAATTGATATGGTAATTTCGCGTGGACAATTTCTTGCAGGTAATTATCAATATGTATTTGATGAAATTGCATCGGTTAAAGAAGCTTGCGGTCAAGCTCATCTTAAAGTGATATTGGAAACCGGCGAGCTAGATACGCTTGACAACGTTAGAAAAGCCAGTGAGATTGCAATGTTCGCAGGCGCAGACTTTATTAAAACTTCTACAGGTAAAATTCAGCCGGCGGCTACAATGCAAGTAACCTATGTTATGCTTGATGCAATCCAAGATTTTTATTTACGAACTGGAAAAATGATAGGAATCAAACCTGCCGGAGGAATTTCAACCGCAAAAATTGCACTGCAATATTTAGTGATACTAAATGAAGTTCTCGGCGAAAAATGGATGAATAAAAATTATTTTCGGTTCGGAGCAAGCAGCTTAGTCAATGATATACTGATGCAATTGGTTAAAACCGAAACGGGTATGTATCAATCTCCAATTTATTTTTCAAAAGATTAGTTATGAGAAATCACGACACGGATACTACGTTCAAAGCTTCGTGGAAATATTCCGAAGCGCCTGAAAGTACCAGTCATGTTCAAATTAAAAAGCAATATGACTTGTACATCGACGGCAATTTTGTTAAGCCTGTCAAAGGCAAGTATTTCGACACCATCAATCCTTCGAACGATCAGAAAATAGCTCGTGTAGCCGAAGCGACTGCTGAAGATGTTGACATAGCAGTTAAAGCCGCTCGAAAAGCTTTTAAAAGCTGGTCAAATCTATCGGGAAGAGAAAGAGGAAAGTATGTATTTAGAATTGCGCGCTTATTTCAGGAACGTGCGCGTGAATTTGCAGTGATCGAAAGCTTAGACGGCGGAAAACCAATTAGAGAATCAAGAGATATTGATATTCCTTTGGCTGCTAATCACTTTTTTTATTATGCGGGCTGGGCTGATAAGCTGCTGTATGCTTTTCCAAATAGAAATCCTAAACCAATCGGAGTTGCAGGACAAATAATTCCATGGAACTTTCCATTGCTGATGGCTGCGTGGAAACTTGCACCGGCTTTAGCAACGGGAAACACTGTAGTATTAAAACCGGCTGAGACAACTCCGCTAACTGCTTTAAAATTAGCTGAGCTTATTCAGCAAAGCGGCTTACCTAAGGGAGTGGTGAATATAATTACAGGCGCAGGGGAAACAGGCGCAAGTATCGTCAATCATCCTGATGTAGATAAAATTGCATTTACCGGTTCAACTGCGGTTGGAAAATACATTCAAAAAGCAACGGCGGGCACACATAAAAAATTAACATTAGAGTTAGGCGGTAAAGGTGCGAACATCATTTTTGAAGATGCAGCTATCGATCAAGCTGTTGAAGGAATTATCGATGCAATATTTTTCAATCAAGGTCATGTATGCTGTGCGGGATCGAGATTATTTGTACAGGAATCGGTTGCCGATTTGGTGATACGAAAGCTTAAGCACAGAATGGAATCTTTGATAATCGGTGATCCACTTGATAAGAATACGGACATCGGCGCAATAAATTCTAAAAAACAGTTAGAAACAATTCAGAACTATATCGCAATCGGATTAAAAGAAGGTGCTGAAATTTATCAACCCAAATGTGAGCTGCCTAAAAAAGGTAATTGGTTAGCGCCAACATTGTTTTTGAATGTATCTCAATCACATAAAATTGTTCAGGAAGAAATATTCGGTCCGGTTTTAGCGATCCAAACTTTTAGAACGATTGATGAAGTGATTGAAAAAGCAAACAATACACCTTACGGATTATCGGCTGGAGTTTGGACTCAAAAAGGATCGAGGATATTTCATCTAACTCAAAATCTAAATGCCGGAGTAGTTTGGGCAAACACATTTAACAAATTTGATCCGACTTCACCATTCGGGGGCTACAAAGAAAGCGGCTTCGGAAGAGAAGGTGGGTTGCACGGACTAAAACCTTATTTGAAATTTGAATAAATTTTTTAGAAAAGAATATGAACAGATTAGACATACAAAAAACTTATAAGCTTTATATTGGCGGAAAATTTCCTCGAACGGAATCCGGAAGATATTATCCTATAAATAACCGTAAAGGAAATTTGATTGCGAATGTCTGTTTGGCTACACGAAAAGATTTTAGAAATGCAGTTGTTGCAGCTCGAAAAGCACAGAGTTCGTGGGCAAAGATGTCTGCTTTAAATAAAGGTCAGATTTTATATCGAATTGCAGAAATGCTTGAAGGAAGAAAGGAACAATTTATTGCGGAATTAATTGTTCAAGGAGAAACTACAAAGAATGCAAGAGCTGAAGTGAGCACCTCGATTGATAGATTAGTCTATTATGCGGGATGGAGTGATAAGTACCAACAAATATTCAGCGCTGTAAATCCAGTTGCCAGTCCTCACTTTAATTTTTCAAATCCTGAGCCGGTGGGAGTTGTTTCTATGATTGCTCCTGAAAAACAAGGTTTGTTAGGATTAGTTTCGGTGATGGCTCCTGCAATTGTCGGCGGAAATGCTACTATTATCTTAGCATCTGAAACAAAACCATTAAGCGCAATTTCTTTTGCTGAAGTATTAAATTCTTCTGATGTTCCTGGTGGAGTTGTAAATATTTTAACAGGAAAAAAAGAAGAGCTAATTAGCCACATGGCATCTCACATGGATGTGAATGCTATTGTCTATTGCGGTAACGATGAAAAACATATCAAGATGATAAGTGAGCTAGCAAGCACCAACGTTAAAAGAACAATTTTTTATAGGCGAAATGATTGGACACATGTTGAATGTGAATCGCCATACTTCATAGAGAAACTTCAGGAAATAAAAACCACGTGGCATCCGGTATTGGTGTAAACTGAATCCTATAAATCTATCTCTCGTCCCTTTATTATCTTGTCTATAATTCCATTGAGAAATTTAGGAGTAAAAATAAAAACTGGATTGATGGTGTCAGTTAGTTTTCCAAGTCGGTGCTGAAAAAGATTTTTAATTGAAAGATGCGCTTCTCGCCGTTTTAATAACTATGGGTACTGCTATGAGTTAGAACAACTTATATCCGATCATATTTCCAAAATGCAATTCCCTATTCTCCAATATCCTCATTCCAAAGTTCAGGTTTTTCTTCAATAAATTTCTGCATGAGATCCTTACATTCTTGGCTATTAACTAAAACTAATTCCACACCTCTTGATCTCAAATAATCTTCCGGACCTTTAAAAGTATGATTCTCGCCAATCACCACTTTGGGAATACCATATAAAAGAATTGTTCCGCTGCACATATCACACGGTGACAATGTTGAGTAAAGCACACACTTCTTATAATCGGCTGCTTTTAATCTGCCGGCATTTTCCAGGCAGCTCATTTCAGCATGCAGTACAGCGCTTCCCTTCTGCACACGCTGGTTGTGCCCTCGCCCAATGATCTTTCCATCCTGAACCAATACCGAGCCAATTGGAATACCTCCTTCGGCTAATCCCTTTCTTGCCTCCTCTATCGCAGTTCTCATAAATTCATCCATCTAATATTCCTCAAATTAGTTTAACAATTACTGAGTATGGTTATGATAATATCTCTATAGCGAATACAGATATACATTTATTTAGATCAATGCTAAAAGTAGTGAATACTTTAACCGTAATTGACACATACATTTTAAAAAATCAAAGATGTACATCCAGGGTAATTTTTACGAAGACAATACTCAGGTATCAAGTTAATATCTTTAATAATGCAAAATAGAAATTGGGAATTAAATAAAAAAATATACGGGGTGTAAAAAAGAAACGAGTGGGGAAATGTTGAGCCGATCGCTTGACTACGAAAAAACACTTTCTTTCTTCAAGAATAATCTATATTTTATTTTTATAAGATGTAAATAATATACTAACTAACTAAATGTACAAAACGTTATGAAATATTCTGCTTTAAAAAATTTTATTGGTGGTGAATTTGTATCGTATGATGGTGAATTTTTAGATGTCCAATGCCCTCTTGATGGCAGTACAATTTCTTCTGTTCCGATATCAAATGCCGAGACAATAAATCAAGCAGTTTTAGCTGCAAAAAAAACATTTCCAATATGGTCTTCAACTCCAATTAAAGAAAGAGCGACGGTATTTTACCGCTATAGAAATCTATTAGAAAAAAATATGACCGAGCTTTCGGAATTAGTTCAAGAAGAGAATGGTAAAACAATATCGGAAAGTATTGCCGAAGTAGAGAAAAGCATTGAAGTTACAGAATTTGCATGTTCACTTCCTCAAATTACTGCCGGTGAAGTATTGGAGGTCAGTAAAGGCGTTGAATGCCGTATAGAAAATTCTCCTTTAGGCGTTGTTGCTTCAATTACCCCATTTAATTTTCCAAATATGGTTCCTAACTGGACAATCCCAAACGCTTTGATGCTGGGGAACTGCATGATTCTAAAACCCTCGGAGCTTGTACCTATTAGTGCAAACAGAATTGCCGAATTATTAAAAGAAGCAGGACTACCTGATGGCGTGTTTAATGTCGTTCATGGAGGTAAAGAAGCTGTTGAAGCAATATGCGATCATCCTGGAATACATGCAGTATCATTTGTCGGTTCAACTAAAGTTGCAAAACTTGTTTATGCAAGAGCTACATCAAAATTTAAAAGAGCTTTAACACTTGGAGGAGCAAAAAATCATTTGATAGTTCTGCCGGATGCAAATGTCGGAATGACTGCATCCAATGTAGCAGCTTCAATGTCCGGTTGCGCAGGACAACGATGTATGGCAGCATCAGCAATGGTTGCGGTGGGTGAGGTTGAACACATTATTCAAGAACTCGTAAACGAAGCAAAAAAAATAATTCCGGGGAAAAATCTTGGATCTGTTATTTCTGAACAAGCAAAAGATAGAATTGAGAATTACATTACAGAAGCAGAACGTGATGGCGCAAAAATTCTTTTAGATGGAAGAAATTATAAAGTACAAGGTAAAGAAAACGGTTTTTATGTGGGTCCCACTGTTATTGATTATGTAAAACCTGAAATGAAAATTGCGAAAGAAGAAGTGTTCGGCCCTGTCCTTTCCATAATCAGGACCGATAATGTTGACAATGCGTTATCAATTCAACAAAGTTCTTTTTACGGAAATGCCGCCTCGGTATTTACTCAGAGCGGCGGTCTTGCAAAATATATAGCAGAACGTGCGAGTGCCGGAATGATTGGGGTAAACATTGGAGTTCCTGTTCCACGAGAGCCATTTTCATTTGGCGGATGGAACGAATCCAAGTTTGGAGCATGTGATATTACGGGAAAAAGTTCAATTGAATTTTGGACTAAGTTGAAAAAAACAACTGTGAAATGGAATCCTGAAGCTAAAACAAATTGGATGAGCTGATGAACAAAATAAAAAATTTAGTGGCTGAAATTCAAAATACAAGGTTTTTAATTACTAATTCACCTTATGCAAGTGAGTATAAAACCTCCGAGGTTTTGTAATTAGTATATTCTTAAAGTTATCTTTTGGCTCTTAATTGAAAATATTTTCATAAAACCATTCATTTAAACCTCGGAGGTTTGTCATTTTGCGTAACATGAGTTACTAAGTTTAATTTGATAAATAAATGCAAAGGGTAAAATAATGGCAAGAACAGTTCGCGGTGGTTTGATTCAAGCTACTTTGTCAATGTCTACTGAACAGCCGATCGAAAAGATTAAGCAATCAATGATTGAAAAACATTTGGGAATGATTGAAGAGGCTTCAAAGAAAGGCGTTCAAATTCTTTGTATGCAGGAGCTTTTTTACGGACCATATTTCTGTGCAGAGCAAAAAACTAAATGGTATTCACTCGTTGAAAATATTCCGGAGGGATCTACAACAAAATTAATGCAGGAAGTTGCTAAGAAATATTCGATGGCAATTGTCGTTCCGATTTATGAAGAAGAAATAACCGGAGTTTATTATAACACTGCGGCAGTAATTGATGCCGATGGAAAATTTCTTGGAAAGTATCGAAAACATCACATACCTCATTGTGATCCCGGCTTTTGGGAAAAATTTTATTTCAAACCCGGTAATCTTGGTTTCCCGGTGTTCAAAACCGCCTTCGCAGATATTGGAGTTTACATTTGTTACGATCGTCATTTTCCGGAAGGTGCACGCATTCTCGGATTAAATGGTGCCGAAATTATTTTTAATCCTTCCGCAACAGTAGCGGGACTTTCAGAATATCTATGGGAACTTGAACAGCCTGCTCATGCAGTTGCAAATGGGTATTTCGTCGGTGCAATCAATCGAGTGGGAACAGAAGCGCCCTGGAATATTGGTGAATTCTATGGTAAAAGTTATTTCTGCACTCCGCGAGGAAAAATAATTGCTCAAGCAGCTAGAGATAAAGACGAACTTGTTGTAGCTGATCTCAATCTTGATGAAATTCAAGAGGTAAGAAACGTGTGGCAATTTTATCGCGATCGTCGCCCGGAGACTTACGAATTGATTACTAAAGTTTAGTTTAATAGAACATGGACATGCGGATAGCCGCTGATTGATTTGCTCAAATCCGTTCAATCCGTCCGCCTCTGGCGGATCCGTTTACAATAGTTTTTGAATAATCAAATGGAGTTAAACATTGTCCCCTGAAGAAATAGTTGCAATTACCGCTAAACATACTTACGGTACCTGGCGATTTCAAAAAAATTGGACACCCCTGCAAATTGTTGATGCCGAGGGATGTTATTTCACGGATGCATCCGGTAAAAAGTATCTCGATCTTTCTTCTCAGCTAATGTGCGTTTCGCTTGGACATAAGAATCAAGCAGTGATTAAAGCTATTGAAGAACAAGCAAAAAAACTTCCGTATGCCGCACCTGGATTTGCTACAGAAGTTCGCGCTGATTTAAGCAAATTATTGTTAGAAGTTTTACCAAAAGGATTGGAGAAATTCTATTTCTCAACTTCCGGAACAGAAGCAAATGAGGCGGCAATTAAGATTGCAAGAATGTACACCGGCAAGTATAAAATTATTTCTCGTTATAATTCTTATCATGGATCAACTGCGGCGTCAATTGCAGCAACGGGAGATCCGAGACGCTGGGCAGTCGAACCTGCGGGAAAAATTGATGGCGTTATCTTTGCACCGGAATGTAATTGTTATCGCTGTCCTTTAAATCATTCGTACCCTGATTGTGAGATAGCTTGCGTTGAATATATCGAACACATGATAAAGAATGAAAGCAATGTTGCTGCCGTACTAGTAGAACCTGTTGTTGGAACAAATGGAATTCTAATCCCGCCGAAAGAATATTTCCCGCGACTTAGAAAAATTTGTGATGATAATAATGTTTTACTCATAGTCGATGAAGTAATGAGCGGCTGGGGTAGAACCGGTAAATGGTTTGCTGTTGATCATTGGAACGTGCAGCCCGATATTCTTACTACAGCAAAAGGAATTACTTCAGCTTATGTGCCTCTCGGATTAACCGCAACTACTATGAAAATAGCAGACTATTTTAACGATCATTACTTTGCTCACGGACATACTTATGAGGCACATCCATTAACGCTTGCACCGGCAATTGCAGCTATCAACGAATTAAGAAATAAAAAATTAATTGAGCGGGCGGTTGAACTCGGAGATTATTTAAATAAAAAATTACTAACACTCAAATCAAAGCATCCATCAATAGGAGATATTCGGGGCATAGGATTATTCTATGCAGTTGAGTTGGTAAAAAATCAAAGAACAAAACAGCCGTTCAATACCAAAGAAGATAAAGTAAGCGGAAAACCATTGCTTGTTGATAAAATTTCCACCGAATTGATGAAGCGCGGTGTGTATCTGCAATCATGGGTAAGCCATTTTATAATAGCACCGCCGTTAATCATTACAAAAGATGAGATAGACTTTGCAGTAGAGAAACTTGATGAGTGCCTTTCCCTTGCTGATGAAGAATTGAAAAAATAATCTAAATTTTTCATGACTAAGATCGAATTTTTACTATGAAAAATATTGCACCGAAACTTCCCGTTGAAGAATATGAAAAAAATTTTGCAGAGTTACATCCACCGTTAACTTCAAATTCTGCAATAACCGAAGCAAATCGCTGCCTATATTGTTATGATTCTCCATGTATGAAAGCATGTCCGACACACATAGATATTTCTACTTTCATAAAAAAAATTTCCACAGGTAATTTGCTCGGTTCAGCAAAAACAATTTATGAATCAAACTGGGTTCCTCTTACTTGCGCTAAAGCTTGTCCGGTGGAGGTTCTTTGTGAAGGTGCTTGTGTTTATAATTTAACAGGCGAGAAACCAATTGAAATAGGCAGACTGCAGCGATTTGCGATCGAAAATTATTTTTCAAAAGGAATGCCTGTAATTTTTCATAAATCGCCGGTCAATGGAAAATCGGTCGGTGTTATTGGTTCAGGCCCAGCAGGACTTGCATGCGGTGCGGAACTTTCGCTGCTGGGTTACAAAGTCACAATTTACGAATCGAATAAAATTCCTGGAGGGCTAAATACCTGGGGAATAGCACCATATAAAATGAGAAGAGAAGATTCTTTGAAAGAAGTCGAGATGGTAAAAAGCTTTTGCGTTGAGATTAAAACCGGCACTATGATTGGCCGAGATATAAAAGTTGCTGAACTTCTTAATCAACATGATGCAATTTTTCTTGGAGTTGGTTTGGGTGAAAGTCCTCCGCTTTCTATTCCAGGCGAAAAATTACCCGGAGTGATTGGTGCACTGGAGTTTATTGAGAAAGTTAAATCTGAAAATTGGGAAGATGTTCATGTTGGAAAAAGAGTTGCAGTAATAGGAGCAGGCAATACTTCAATTGATGCAGCAACTGAAGCCAAGCGACTTGGTGCCGAACAGGTATTTATCATTTATAGAAGAAGCGACGTTGAAATGCCGGCTTATAAGTTTGAGTATGATCTGGCAAAAAAAGATGGGATCGTTTTTCATTTTTTGACATCTCCTAAAAGAATAGTTGGCAAATATTTTGTAGAAGGAATTGAATGTTTAAAAATGAAATTGGGTGCAGCCGATAATTATGGCAGAAGAAGATCAAGTCCTATTCCCGGCTCGGAATTTATTATTCCAGTTGATATGGTTATTAAAGCTATCGGCCAAGAAACCAAATCAAGTTTCTTGAGTTCAATTCCTAATCTTACTTTAGATAATGAAGGATGTGTGGTTGTAAATCCAAAAAATTTTCAAACTACAAATCCGAGAATATTTGCTGGAGGCGATTGTATCAATGGCGGTAAAGAAGTTGTTAATGCTGCCTACGATGGTAAAAATGCTGCTCATGGAATAGATAAATTTTTGTCATTACCGTATGGAGGGAAATAATTTATGGTTGATCTTTCAATAAATTGTGCAGGTATCAAATCTCCAAATCCCTTTTGGCTTGCGTCAGCACCACCATCAAATTCTGCGTATCAAAATTGCAAAGCTTTCGAACACGGATGGGGGGGAACAGTTTGGAAAACTATTGGCGAACCGGTGATGAATGTTTTCAACCGTTACGGTGGATTAGATTACAACGGGCAAAAGATCTTTGGTTTGAACAATATAGAATTGATCAGCGATAGACCTATAGAAGTCAATCTGAGAGAAATTGCAGAAACAAAAAAACTTTGGCCTGATCGAGCTGTTGTTGTTTCGTTAATGGTTGAATCCAAAAGAGAAACATGGCATGAGATTGTAAAAAGAACCATTGATACTGGCTGCGACGGTATAGAATTAAATTACGGTTGTCCGCACGGAATGAGTGAACGCGGTATGGGTGCCGCAGTTGGCCAAGTACCCGAATACTGTAAAATGATTACCGAATGGGTTAAAGAAGTATCAACAATTCCTGTTATAGTTAAACTTACACCTAATGTAAGCAATATTCAACTACCTGCACGTGCAGCCAAAGCAGCAGGTGCTGATGGAATATCTCTAATCAATACAATTAATAGTATTATCGGAATCAATCTTGATACATTCGAACTGAAACCAAATGTTGGCAGCTTGGGCGGGCACGGTGGTTATGCAGGTCCCGCAGTAAAACCCATTGCACTTCATCTGCTCTCACAAGTTGCAATAGATCCTGAAGTTAATTTACCAATTTCAGGTATCGGTGGAATTAGTAATTGGCGGGATGCACTTGAATTTATTTTGCTTGGTGCTTCAAGTGTTCAAGTATGTACTGCTGTAATGCATTACGGATTTAGAATTATCAATGATATGATTGAGGGAATGATCAATTGGATGGAATCGAAAAATATTTCATCTCTCGATCAAATTATGGGAAAATCTCTTCCACGAATTAGTGATTTCGGAAATTTTGATTTATTAAACAGAACTATTGCCAGGATAGATCAAAAAAAATGTATACATTGCAATTTGTGTTACATTGCCTGCGAGGATGCAGCACATCAGTGCATTGACCTAACACCGGTCAACGGACACAACCAAACGGAAGTTCGAGAAAAAGATTGTGTTGGTTGTGCATTGTGTTCGCTCGTATGTCCGGTTGAAGGTTGCATCTCAATGGTAAGAATTGATGACGGCTCTGCATCAAAAACCTGGAATCAATTGTTAGAAGATTTCAAAAAGAGCGGTAAGAAATTAACTTGGGAAAACCTTGCTGAGTTTCAACATAAACACGGAATTGAAATAGACTAAAAATTTATAAACAACAATTGGGATAAAAATGTCACTTCTAATTAAAAACGGTCGTATTATTACTGCGGAACAAGATTACATTGGCGATGTTTATATCGAGAAGGATAAGATTAAAACTATCGGTACATCACTTAGCATTCAAGCAGATAAAATCATTGATGCAAAAGGAAAATATGTAATCCCGGGTGGAATTGATGTACATACGCATTTAGATATGCCATTCGGAGGAACTACTTCAGTTGATAATTTTGAAACCGGAACACGTGCTGCTGCATTCGGAGGAACAACTTCATTGATTGATTTTGCAATTCAATCAAAAGGTACAAAGATGCGTTCCGCACTTGATACCTGGTGGAAGAAAGCCGAAGGTAAAGCAACAATTGATTACGGACTTCACATGATCATCACCGATCTTCCTGAAGCCGATCTTAACGACATGGGCGATATGGTGCAGGAAGGAGTGACAAGCTTCAAATTATTCATGGCTTATCCAAATGTTCTTTTAGTTGACGATGCCACCATTTTCCGTGCGATGCGGCATACTGCCGACACCGGTGCATTAGTTTGTATGCATGCGGAAAACGGCGGTGTAATTGATTTAATTGTACAGAAAGCTTTGGCTGAAGGGAAGACTGCACCCATCTATCATGCACTAACTCGTCCAACTACTGCTGAAGGTGAAGCGGTAAACAGATCCATTGCACTTGCACAAATGGCCGGCGCTCCTGTTTATATCGTTCATCTTTCATCTAACGATGCACTCGAAAAAGTTGCAGAGGCACGTGATAGAGGTTTGCCTGCTTTTGCAGAAACCTGTCCCCAGTATTTATTTTTATCTCTTGATGATATGAACAAACCCGGCTTTGAAGATGCAAAATTAGTTTTCACTCCCCCGCTTCGGGAAAAATGGCATCAAGATAAACTTTGGGCGGGCATTAAGAAAAATACGCTTCAAATTGTTTCCACCGATCATTGTCCATTCTGTTTTAAGGAACAAAAAGAATTAGGCAAAGGAGATTTCACAAAAATTCCTAACGGCGGTCCGGGCATTGAGCACAGAATGCAATTGTTATATGATGGCGGAGTTAATACAGGAAGAATTTCTTTGAACAGATGGATTGAAATAACATCAACAGCTCCTGCAAAGATGTTCGGAATGTATCCTCGTAAAGGAACGATTGCTCCAGGTTCGGATGCCGATATTGTAATTTGGAATCCGGAAAAAGAATACATCATCTCCGCTAATACTCATCACATGGCAGTTGATTATTCCATGTATGAAGGGAAAAAGGTTAAGGGTAATACCGATGTTGTGATATCTCGCGGAGAAGTTATTGTGGAGAAAGAAAAATTCTTCGGTAAACCAGGAAGAGGAAATTTTGTAAAGAGAGCCACGCACGGTACTGCATGGAATTAGTTGATTGTGTGGAAAACTTACTTAGTCACCTTACGCAAGTGAATGTAAAACCTCCAAGGTTTTGTAATTAGTATATTCTTAAAGTAATCTTTTGGTTTTTAGTTGAAAATATTTTCATAAAACCATTCATTGAAACCTCGGAGGTTTTTCATTTTGCGTCAAGTGAGTTACCTAGATAATTGGTCACTACTTTATTAATGAAAGGATAGCTATGGGAAAATTTTTTTCCGAGGGATTAGTAGAGACAGATCTTTCCGTTCTAAACAAGACTTCACTTTTTAATAAAGACCTTGCACCGACTAAAATAAATCAAAGAACCTGGGGGACTTATAATATTGCATCACTCTGGATTGGAATGAGTGTCTGCATTACAACATACATGCTTGCAAGCGGATTGATAGCTGGCGGAATGAACTGGTGGCAGGCATTAATGACAATTGCACTTGGTAACATTATCGTTTTAATTCCCATGATTCTTAATGCACACGCAGGAACAAAATATGGAATACCATTCCCCGTGCTCGCAAGAGCATCTTTTGGTACACTTGGTTCAAATGTTCCTGCCCTGCTTCGCGCAATTGTAGCATGCGGCTGGTTCGGTATTCAAACATGGATCGGAGGACAAGCTCTGAATTCGCTAATAAGTATTCTAATTCCAGAATGGTCCGTATGGAATTTAGGATCGGCAGCAGGATTTATAATTTTTTGGGCAGTTAATGTTTATTTCATTGTGAAAGGGATGGAATCAATAAAACGGCTTGAAGCTCTTGGTGCCCCTTTTCTTCTTATTGTTGGAATCGCACTTCTCATTTGGGCTTATGTTCGGGGCGGCGGATGGGGACCTATGTTAAGCCAACCAAGCAAATTTCAAAATGTCGAAGAATTTTGGAAATTTTTCATTCCGGCACTTACTGGAATGGTTGGATATTGGGCAACACTTTCGTTAAATATTCCGGATTTTTCCCGATTCGCTAAAAACCAAAAGGCACAAATGTTAGGACAAGCTATAGGATTACCCCCTACTATGGTTTTATATTCTTTCATAGGTGTTGCTGTTACGTCTGCAACCGTAGTGATATTTGGTGAAGCGATATGGGATCCGGTTACACTTCTGACAAAGTTTCAAAATCCTATAATCGTCATAATCTCATTAGCAGCATTAATGGTTGCAACATTAACTACAAATATTGCAGCAAATGTTGTCTCTCCTGCAAATGATTTTGCCAATCTTTATCCTCAGAAAATCACTTTTGTCCGCGGGGGTCTGATGACTGCTGTTCTTGGAATTTTAATAATGCCCTGGAAATTATTATCCGATTACAGCGCATATATTTTTGGCTGGCTTGTGGGTTATTCTAGTTTCTTAGGTCCGATAGCTGGAATTTTAATTTGTGATTATTTCCTTATTAAAAAAAAGAAATTAATTGTAATTGACCTCTATAGAAGAAATGGTGAGTATGAATATAGAAATGGTTTCAATGTGAAAGCCATTTATTCATTAGCTGCCGGTATCTTTGTTGCCTTGATTGGACTTTTAATACCAGATGTCAAATTTCTTTATGATTATGCCTGGTTCGTTGGTTTTGCAGTTTCTTTTACTATTTATTTTTTATTTATGAAGAAAAATACTGCCGATCTATCCGCACTCTAATATTTTCATTAATAAATATTTAAATAGATGGGCACTAATCTATCCTTTTCTTTAATTCGCTGTCGACATTTTTTCAAGTATTTAATTTAACTATGCAAAATCAATTTTCATATAATAATTCTCAAAACACCTAAGTACATAATTGGATTATTAACCTGATCGTATGAATGAGACCTTGAAACAAGTTAGGGGTGACAAGTATGAGTTATGCAACAAATCCCGAGGGATACGTTAACTTAATATTAGAATTTAGAGTGCGGTGTCTGTAATTTCCTTTCTTGATTTATCTATCACTAAATCCATAAATATAATTCTCATTAAACCAATAGCATACCAAATGTGAGGGGTTAAATAATACAGAGAGCTTACGATCAGGAATTCCAGGTATCTTTTAATTCCTTAAGATTGCTTATTGCTTTTTTGACAATATCGGCAGGCATTCCAAATTTCTCCTGAGCAACTCCGGGAACATCTTCAAATAAAATTTTTACCGCAGTAGTTTCACCGTCAAATGCTTCAGTTAGATTAAGGTTCCTTAAAACAATTGCGCCGTTCTCAAAGAAACGCGTTATTAGCAGTGCATTCATGAACATTGCATTATCCGCATATGAATCTTTGATCATTTTCCTGAACTCGTCAATTTTCCGCGGATGAGGTTTGGCTGTATACCAGTGCTTCAATTCTTCCTTGTAATACTGTTCAAGCCGCGATGTACCGTCGCTATTCATAGGTTTAAGAATATATTTCTCGTTGCCAGAATTAATAATATAATCTACCTTGAGATCTCTCGGCAATGGTTCCAGGAATGGCGCAGCATATCCGCCGTCAATAATAAATTCGCGTCCATCCATTTTTAATATAGAAATAATATGTACGTCGGGATATTTCATATCCGCACCGCAGAGTTTTATATCGTAACCCAGATGCTCCAGCATCAAGTATAGATAATAATTATTCGCGTAACAAGTTCCGCCAAAATTGTATTTCTCAATGCCGTCAAGATACTGTAAAAAATTTGGGATATAATTCATTCCCTGCTGTTTATAGTAAAGCTTAGAAATATTTTCAAACGGCACTTTGATAAGATGAGCCTTCACAATTTTTCTAAGCAGCTCAAGAGAAAGACTCGATGCATCTATTTCTAGAAGTGCAAGATATTTATTAAAAAGAGTTTTATGGTCAGTCATTGATGTGGATAATTATAGTTTAATGTTAAGTTTTTATGCTTTTTGCTTCCTGTCTTTGATGGTAAGAAGCAGAGGGCGTAGAAAATCAGAATCTTATTCCGTGTTTTCGCTTTTTCTTTTCCATAAATAATTTCTTGATGGTGTCGAAGATCAAACTAATTTGTTTTTGGTGCTCAGTAAATTTCTATACCAGGTTTTATCTTTAAAAACAAATTAGACTTAATGCAAATAAAAACCGCTACAGGAAACCCCATAGCGGTTAAAATGATTACGTTATAAAAACAATTTAATTAAATATATATCTCAATCCGATCTGCATTTGCCAGCGGGATTTTAACCCCGGATCATCAGTGAACGTTTCAGTAACAGTTCCCTTGTAATTAAATACCGGGGCACCGTCGGGATCAAATCGAACCAATTGTAGTGGTGACGTAGCGGCTGAGTTTGCAACTTGCCGAACTCCCCAATCTGAATTTAGAAGATTCGCGACGTTCAGAATATCTATGCTTAACTGGAAAGTTTGTTTGTTTCCTCCGAGCATGAAAGCAAAATCCTGAAGTAATCGTAAATCGATATTACTAAACCATGGATTTACTCCGCCGAAGCGATCTGCAATGCTGCCGCGATTTTCTTTTAAATAATCGTCCTGTTCGATGAAATTATTTAGGGAAGCCCACTGCTGATCTGCTGTTACAGTAGCACCGCTTGAATTAACATAGTCTGCAAGCCGGATATCGTTTCGATCTTTAGAAATGTAGATTAAGTCGTTGGTTGTGCTTCCATCACCATTTACATCACCAGCGTAAAGGTATGAATATCTGTTGCCGCCGGCTCCTTCGAATCTGTTACCCTCGGCCACCTCAATGAAAAGGCCTAAACTGGTAGCCCAGTTCTCAGACCACTCATGACGATAAGAACCACCAGCAACAAATCTATGACGGTTTCCAAATTCCGAATAACTTAATTCGGGATTGTTTGGATCTCCCTTCACAGGATTTTCAGCAAATAAAACACTTGCTATCTCGGTAGATTTTAGCAAACTCTTCGCCTGAAGAAAAGTATAAGATAAAAATGAACTTAGTCCGAAGTCAAAACTTTTACGCAATTGTGCGGTTATACTATAGTTGTAACCTTCACTCGAGTTATCAATTACGTATACACCATTTCCTCCATTGTTCGGATCGACATTTAGTTCATTTGCCCCAGCACCTCCGAAGTATGGTCTTCCATCAGGCAAAAAGCGCAGCGGTTTAACCAGATCAGCATTTCTTACGTAGATTGAATTAATATCTTTACCGTATATAAATTCAAGAGTGCCGTATAAATCCCATGGTAACTTGTGATCAACAGCGATGTTGGTCGTCCAAACCTGCGGCCACTTGAAATCTTCTACCATTGCATTCAGATCGAACGATTGCTGTAAAATAGCATCATCCTTTGAAACCACTTTATCTTGAACACTAGGATATAGTTTGGGATTTTGGCCTGGATTTGAAATGACATTCCCAATCCAGACAAAAGGTAAACGGCCTGTAAATATACCAGTCCCTCCTCTTAGCTGGGTTGTACGGTCTCCACTTATATCCCAATTAAAACCGAGACGAGGTGAAAATAATGGTTGAACACCAGGCAGTTTGCCCTGGTCTACTTTCTCCGGGCTATCATTTTCATCAAGCAGAGTTAAGCCTGTTGAGAAAGGATTCTCAACCGGTTCAGTGATATAAAAAGGAAGATCAACCCGTAAACCAACATTAAGATTGAAAACAGGCGAGATGAGAAACTCATCCTGAGCATAAAAAGCAAGCTGACCAACTTCGATATTTTCACCTTTATACGGACCGGAGCCTATAACCGATCTGAAATTATAGAAGTTTGCACTATCCGGGTTGGTGCGAGCAAAGAATTCAGCTAGAGACGAAAATCTTGCACCGCCGATGAAAGAAAGAAAATCCGGAAGGAAGAAAACTCCATGACGGAAGATGTTGAATGAATTAAAGAAACTAAAATACTCGAATGTTGCACCAACAGTTAAAACATGATTATCTAAAAAGTAACTAAAATTGTTTGTTGCCTGCCAAACATCCTGATCAAGAATGTTATGAATTGAAAATGGTTCATGTCCTATTGTTGTATAAGTTATTCCATTTTCAACAATCTCAATTGTTGGGAATGGCTCGCTGAAAGGATCACGGTTATCGCGGAATCTATTATAACTCGTAAAGAAACGATTGGCGAACACATCGCCTCGTGAGTCTAGCTCAAGCGCGAACGAGTTTAATCTATTATTAATTCTGTACCCCGAATTCTGAAATGGCAAACTGTTCTCGTTAGGACCTCGTCCACCTGCACTGAGAACAAATGGATGAGGCGGTAAATCACGACGGGCATCTAATCTGTTGTATCTAAAAATTAAGTTGTTGTTTTCATTAATATTCCAATCGAGTTTAAGGAGCAGCTTTTCATTCTGAGTAAAATGGGTGTAATTTTCATAAGGGCCTGTATCATATCCATATACTTCTTTCATACGTGTTCTTATCTGATCCATTATGGCAGCATCAACACGTGATATACCTAAACCGGAGGAAGTGCCCCGCCTGGCGGCAAAATTTGATCCCGGGTCTTCGCGTCTTTCCAGTTCAGCATTTAAAAAGAAGAAAAGTTCATTTTGAATAATTGGGCCGCCAACACTGAAACCGGATTGATAGAATACTAAATCTGGATTGGCTATAACATCCTGTCCGCTAACTTTGTTGCCCACAAAAGATTCATTACGTATAAAACTGTAGATAGATCCTTTGAGTTGGTTTGTTCCGCTTTTAGTTACTGTGTTAATACCGGCACCAGTAAACCCGCCCTCTCTAACATCAAAGGGTGCAACTGAAACCTGAACTTGTTCAACAGCATCGTAAGGAACAGGCTCGGCATTTGTTTGACCGCCCGGAGCAGGATCATCCAATCCAAATGAGTTATTAAAGTACGAACCATCGAGCGAAATATTGTTGAACAACCAGTTTTTTCCTCCGAAACTGTAATTACCATCGCTGCGAGGATCCAGCCTAGTTAAATCTCTTGTGCTTCTTTTGATGGAAGGTAAAAGAGTAACTTCCTTGGGTTTGATAAATGTTTCGGCGCCGGTTCTGTTGCTGTTAAAAATTTCAGTTCTATCGGCAGTTATCAAAACCTCTTCTCCGATCACGGCTTCTTCAGCGAGTGTAAAATCTAATCTTAGCTGCTGACCCAGGTTAAGAAAGATATCTTTTCTTTCATCCTTAGAGTAGCCAACAAAAGAAACTGTAACCGTGTAAGGACCCCCGATTTTCATATTTGGAATATTAAATTGTCCGCTGCTCCTGGTAGAAGCACCATATTGTGTGCCGCTGGGAATATGCACAGCAATCACATTTGCTGCAGGTAAAGGATTATTCCCCTTATCTACTACGACACCGCTCATTGCGGCTGTAGTTACGCCTTGCGGGTAAGCCTGCTGCAGGAAGATAGCACAAAAGAAGGTAACCGTAAGTACGATTAGTAAATGTTTTGTTTTCATTTGACTCCTTATGTTTGGTTGATAATAGTTAATTAAAATGATCTTATTTAATAAAGACACTTTTAGTTCAGGTGACAAGGAGTGTGCATTAAAACTTTTTGCCCAAAAGTAATTAAGCCTTTGGAAAATTAAGCCAAATTATTGTTTATTGCAAAAACTATTTTAAAAGGGGAATTCATTACCGTAATTTAATTATCGATTGGTATAAAGAAATATTTGGGGGATATTTTAATCTTTACGTTCCCGGACAGCGTGTATTACTTCAAGCTTGCGAACTCTTCATTAGAGAGCTAAAAGATAAAAATCCTCCGGGAAGTGATCTAAATTTCTTTTAACTATTTGAATAAGATATTTTGTCTCAACACCATACAACTCAGCCAAATGAAAATCCAGCAAAATTTTTTCGCGACGGATTAAATAAATCTCGATGAAATTCTTTCAACCGGAATTAATTGCTCGATTTTACTCATTAATTATTACTAGGTTTTTATGTTGCTAAAAAATAAACGATTACAACTTATACTCAAAATCGGGAGTCTCATGGCTGTAGTGACTTCCTCGAAACATCGAGGTAAAACACCATGACAGAAAATAACGGCCCAAAACCGGGTAAAGTTATTAATAGGTTGATTGTAGAAGGAAGCAATGATAAGTTTTATTAATACTAATCCTAAAAATTAGCGATAAGATCTTATGAAAAAAATTTTTCTATCAGCAATAATCATCACAATTTTCTCCCTCGCCTCACGCAATGATCTAACTGATATTGAAATAAATACTTCCGGCTTTAAATGGGAAGTATCTTCACCCAATGCGCTTGGTTTGAACGGCACAATGCTAAACTCTGCATTAAGCGAAGCATCAGCAAGAGGATTTATCAACAGCGTTATTATTATACGTAATGGAAAGATTGCAGCTGAAAAATATTTTAATGGCAGAAGTGCCAATAGTTATCCAACCATACGATCAGTTTCTAAAAGTTTTCTATCCTCATTAATTGGAATTGCAGTAAACAAAGGAATTTTGCGGCTCGATCAAAAGATGATTGATTCTTTTCCCGAATACAAATCTTCCATTACTGATTCCAGAGTAAATAATATTACTCTAAGGCACTTGCTAACTATGCGGAGTGGAATTAAGGGAGATGTTGAAGCTTACTTTACTTTTACTTCAAGCAGCAATTGGATTAAGAAGATAATTGAAATGCCGCTGAATTTCGATCCCGGTTCGAAAGCGGGATATTCAACAGCGGGTACACATTTGGTATCAGGAATGCTTACAAAAGCATCAGGAATGAGTGCAATGGATTTTGCCAAAAAACATTTATTTGAACCGATGGGAATTGAAATAAAAGATTGGGCGCGCGACCCGCAGGAAATATGTTTCGGAGGCAACGATATGTTCTTTACAACACGAAATATGGCTGTGCTCGGCTTGCTCTATTTAAACAAAAGCAAACTGAACGGTTAGCAAATAGTACCTGAGGAATGGGTAAGCAATTCCTTAGTTTATTCAGGCGGATCATCCGGAGTATGGGGAAGCTTAAGCAACGGCGGTTACGGCTACCTTTGGTGGCTTGGCAAAGTTGCGGGTAAAAACGTTTTCTTTGCATTAGGACATGGCGGGCAATATATTTTGTGTGTTCCCGATCTCAATATGATTGTTGCTGTCACTTCCGATCCATATTTAGATTGGGAAATATCCGATGAACATGAGCGTTCGGTTTTACAGATCATTGCTGATTATATAATTCCATCGATAGTTAACTAAATAATATTATTGTGGGATTTAGTCTTTCATTTCTTTAATTCAACCATCAAAATCATTCAATGGAGATTGAAGATTTTGAGTGTTCTAAACTGCCTGCATCTCAATGATAATTTTCCAATTCTTCAAGTTCAAGTAATCTAACTTCCAGTATCTAGAGTCTATCATCATGAATCAGGGCGCGAGCAAGCTGATAATCAAGGTCTATCCCGTTAAAAAAAATTCCGCAAAACCAGTCCGCTTTCTTTCATTAACACTTTCCAAATGAATTATGAGTATTTTTGCATTGAATTTTTTAGGATATGAATGATAGAACCAAAAGAATTTTATAGAAAGCTGGATTCAATATTAAATAAGATAGGACAGGCTAAATCGGGTAAGGATTTCCTTTTTACAATTCTTAAGGAAATAGAAAAAACATTTGGCCCCGAACTAAGAATCGGCAACGGAAGAATTTATGAACAGAACGGCGATGAGTTTATTTTAATTTATGCTTCTTCAAAACCGGGCATAGTAACTACTGCCAAAAATATTCCAACAAAATCCGAGGCAATACAATCCATATTAAACTCTCAGACATATATTTTTGATAATCCAGGATTCAGTATTGGTGATTTGCTATCGGAGGGTGAATACGCAATACCGGTTGCAATAACCGTTACCAGCCCCAACAGCCGCTGGTTATTTGTGTTTGAGCTAAAGAGCGGATGGATACGTGAAGAAATTGAGTTCTGTCTAAATGCGGTGCGTTCAAGTCTTAACTACCGGTTATTTTCGGAATCTGTTAAAAGCGATCTTGAGCAAGCAGTGCAGATACAGAAGAGTCTTTTACCATTAAAAGCCCCGCAAAGTTCAGGATATGATATTGCTGGTTATTCACAACCTGCAGAACTTGTAGGCGGAGATCTTTTTGATTTTTTCCAGCCTGGCGGCGAGGAGTTTGGTTTTTGCATAGGTGATGCAAGCGGACATGGAATTCCTGCCGCACTTATGGCCCGCGATGTAATTACCGGTTTGCGTATGGGTATTGAAAAGCACATGAAAATGGTTCATACACTAAAAAAGCTGAACTCGGTAATCTATCGCAGCGCTTATTCAACAAGGTTCGTTTCTCTTTTTTATGCAGAGATGGAAGAGAAAGGAAATTTGTTCTATGTGAATGCGGGACATCCTTCACCCCTGCTCTTTCATAATAACAAAGTGTTAGAGCTTGAAACTTCGGGAATCGTTTTCGGCGCCCTTCCTGAAATAGAATTATCCCGCTCTTTTATTAATCTTCCTGCCGATAGCATACTTGTTCTGTTCAGCGATGGAATTTGTGAAAGGCAAAATAATAGGGGTGAAGAATTTGAGATTGAGCGCTTGAAGAAAGCAGTAATACAAAATCAAAATCTTAATTCGGAAGGAATAATCAAAGCAATATTCCAGGCGGCAGATGAATTCGGCGGCAAGAAAAAATGGAATGATGATGCAACCGCAGTAGTAATTAAAAGAATGAAATAGAAACTCCTTAAAATTATTTTTATCCATACTACTTTAAAAAGAAAATATCCCGAGATTAGAGCATAGATTTCGAAGTTCAAGTTAAATAGTAAGTCACTATTGTTGCAGAGTTAATGCCGGGGCTTAATGACTTCTCAAAGATACTCAATCTCAAACATTTGCATTAAGAAACTTTCTCTACAATGACGGCAGTACCGTAGCAAAGCATTTCTGTTACGCCGCTCATTAGCTCGGTTGTATCATATCGTACTCCAATTACGGCATTCGCCCAAATTTGTTCGGAGTGTTCAACCATCATATCAAAAGCTTCTTCGCGGGACTTCTCGCAAAGCTCAGTAAACAAAGAAATGTTCCCGCCAATAATTGTCTGAAGTGAAGCGCCTATGGTTCCAAATATTGATCGTGAGCGAACAGTTATGCCGCGTACAACCCCAAGCTGCTTTACAATTCTATAACCATTGATCGTAAATGTTGTAGTCGTCATCGGGTGTTTCATCAGCTGGCTGTAAATTTCTTTTTGCTGCCCTTCCGGAGTTAATGTTTTGAAGCATTCAATACAAACTTTATCGGTTTTAAAATAATAGATAGATGGGAAATCTCTTCCGCATTTACTGCATTTCATTTTACCGTCTTTCTTTAAATTGGTTTGTTCAAAATTAGAGTTAAATCTACTTGAACTCAACAAGTAAACCGAAAAGATTTTTTGTGGGAAAATGTATCTGTCTAATCTCCGGGATTGAGAAACGATTGCATGCTTATCAAATCCAAAGATTAGAAACATGAATTGTTTTTACACAATGTTCACATCAGTTTCATCTAAAAAAACATGTTTGACTAATTTTTATGGTTACAAAAAATAAGATAGAATGAACATCACTTAAGTACGGTCAGCTTCTTGCTTGATGTGAATCCATTTATTTTCAAAGTATAGATATAAACTCCGCTTGCAAGCCCACTTGCATTGAAAATTGCGCTGTAATTACCAGCCGGTCTATATTCATCAAGTAAAGTAGCAACTTTATTACCAAGAACATCATAAACCCTCAATGTTTGCCAACTGCCAACTGGAGACTGCCAACTAATTTTCGTGGTCGGATTAAATGGATTAGGATAATTTTGATGCAACACGAACTTATCCGGTAAAGATGAGTTATCACTTTCTCCGACAGACGTTGCAGTATCTGCATCTCGAACTAATCTCACATAATTATAAATGCGAATAGCATCTCCTTGAGGTCCGCGGCCATATGGATATTGGCTTGGGTCTCCTGTTTTAGGATCGCTTCGCTGAGCGCCGGCGCCATGTACATCAACCCAGCCACCACTTCCCGCAATATAGCCCATTGCCCTTCCGAAACTAATATAAACACCTGCTTTCCCATCTGAAGGCGTTTGGCTGCAAAATGTAGTGGTTGTCCAATAGCACGGAAAATCCACCGAACCAGCTTCGTTAGTAATTTGGGTACAGTTAAATATTGTGTCTATAGCAGCCGAATTTGTATATACAGGAGAACGTGTATAGTCAACTATGCTGTGCAGTTCTTTAGCATTGGGCAATCGCCAATCTGTATAACCTGCATATTCAAAACCTTCGGCATAGCTTAAAGCATTTCCCCATAACACGTCTGAACCGTTATCGGCTTTCATCCACATAAGACCCGTAGCGCTGTCGGTGATTGTTCCATTGCCGTTCTTAATGAATTTATTTTTTCCGTATTCATTGTTGCAGCGAACGTATCTTACATAATACTTCTTAATCCTTGTGGCCGGATAGCCTTTGATGCGTCCATCTACGAAGTTAACACCGAACATTGTAAAATCCCCGCTTGCCGATCCTACATAAGTCAAGCCCTTGTATATTGTAGATGAAGCATATTGAGCATCAATGAGCCTTTCACCAGCACTTAATTCACCAAAGCCAGTCTTGAAATAAGTTGTATCAAGAAAGTGATATACGTTTGCTGTCGAGGTAGCATTAGGATTTATCTCTGCCCCGCTAAATTGAATAAGTGAGTAAAGTTCCTTGATTGATGGCAGACGCCAATCGCTGTATCCACCCGTTCGGCAAGTGGCAGTGCTATCGCGTGCCTCATCATAATAAAGCTTATCTGAAGTATTGAAAACTCCATCTCCGTTCCTATCGATAGTCCTTTGCCACATTAAGCCTGTAACTAAGTCGGTGATAATGCTATCGCCGTTGTCTTGGTAGGATGACTGGTTTCCGTTGTACTGTGCATCCTGTCCGTAAAATGCTTCGCCTAAAGATGGTGCAGTAATCTCATTAAAATTATTATAGCATTTCTCTTGACCGGTATCGACAATTTTATAAGTCTGAGCCTGTAGAAAACTTGAGCTACTAACTAGTAATTGCACTAATAAGCACATTATCTTCCATTTCATTTTTAATTTCCTTTCTAATAAAAGTTTATGTTCTTTCATTTATTAACTATTAAGGTACTTATCGATGTCTATGTTCCTTGAAAAATTCCTCAAATTTCTTTTTCTGATCGTTATTTAATAAAGCCTCAACTTGCTCATCAAATTCTTTTCTTAAGGCGTCCATCTTTGCACGGTTGTTTTCATGAATGGCTTTATCTTTCTTCATCAGTTCGCCAGCTTCTTGAAAGTGTGCGAAATGCAGCCTGGTAATTTTTTCCTTTTGATCCTTTGAAAGTGAAAGCGCTGTCGAAAGCTCATTTACCATTTTAACGATACGTGTTGAGTCAGGCGGTGTGGGTGGTTGATGTGGGCGTTGATCAGGCTGTGCGAGGATGTTGGCAGAAAGCAGAAAGATTCCAGAAACTAAAGCAAGAATTCTTATATTCAATTTACATGAGAAGCTCATAATTGTTTCCTTTCATTTTTTGTTTTATTCTGCTCTAAGTATTAAGACGACAATTGAGGAAAAAACTTGCGCGCATGTTTTTATTCTTAATGGTTCTTGCTAGTAGCGGTATTAAAATAAAAATCCCCTCACCTTTTGTAGATGAGGGGTATTAACAATTTCTAAATGATTATTGTTTTTCGCGCGGTTCCTTTGGCGGACGCCGATTGTTAGGTGGGGGCGGAGGTTGATTTTCGGCATTACCAGCATGCTGTCCGCGAAAGAGTTCATGTATAAGCAGTTTGAGTTTATTTTGTTGTTCAGGTTTACACAATTTTTTCAAATCTAGGAAATGCTGGAATGTCAACTGCTCGATTTCGGCTTGTTTGTTTTGGGAAATTGTTAAGAGTGAGTCTGATAATTCTGGTTTTGCAACATCCTTCAGTACTTCATCAAACATTTGTTTTTTTAACTTTCGTATTTCATCATTTAATTTGCGCATCTTCTCCCGGTGTTCCTGATGGATGCGTAAGTATTGCTCGGTTTGTTGATTATCAAAATTCAATTCATCTTTTAATAGCTGGCGTATCCGATTTTGTTCCTCAATGGGATTTGGGGGATTCAGTTGCGGGGCATGTCGCTCGGGTTTCCCTATCCAAAGCATAGTTAGCATCGCCAGATTTAAGATCACCAACAGAATGATGACAATAAACAGATACCGATTTTGCTTAAAAATATCCATAACACTTTCCTATTCATTAGAGAAGAGATTGATTTGCTGGTTGCTCAGCTCTAAATCACCTGAGAGTATTTTGAGCAATTCCTGCCGGGTATCGATTTGGTAAATACCATTACCGCTGCTGCAGAACCATAGCGCTGTGCCCATGTTAATCACAACCAATGATATGACTAATACCGGTCTGAAAATCACAGAAAAAACATTTTGCTGCTTACGCCGTTCATCCAATAGAGCTTTCAATTTAGAGTAAAAAAAAGGATTGGGCGGCAGCTGTTCTGCTTTCTCAAATTGCTCAAGTGTTTTTTTAACTTCTTGTTCGATCTTTCCTTTTTTATTCATCAAAGTAATCCTTACATATTTAGGACGTTTATATTATAAAAAACTTGTGGTAGTTAGCATTGTTTTTTAAAATATTTATACAATCGATTATGCAAATTTTTTTTCGCTCGATGGATAAGCGCTTCAATTGCTGAAAGAGACAAATTCATAATATCTGCAATTTCTTTATTGTTGAATCCTTCATATTTACTCAATACAATAGCTGTTTTTTGATTATCCGGTAATTCATCAACCGCCCAATCTAAAATTTGCTTTCGCTCCTTATTTTCCATATCATTCTGTGGATTACCTGTAGCAGGATAATCAATTTCTTCTCTGTCCTCCTCATATCCGAAAAGAGAAATCAGTTGAGCAAATCTCTTTTTTCTCTTTTTTTTGCGAAGAAAATCCAATGATTTGTTCACTGCTATTCGATATATCCAGGTTGAGAGTTGGGATTCATTTCTGAAATGAGATAATGAATCATAAACTTGGATGAAAACTTCCTGGGCAATATCGTCCGCATCTTCGCTATTGTTTACAAATCGTAAGCATGTATTACGTACTTTTTCTTGAGTATTTTCTACAAGAAATTTAAAGTCCAACTGTTCTTCGTTTTGATTAACCAATAGTAAACTCAATGATGTTTTGTTATAACATGTCGTAAGTTTTTTCCTAAAATATCTTTTGCTAACAAATCTATTTTTTGATTATCCTTGAGCAAACGATATTGATATTTCTCTCACACTTTTTACTTGTTAGAGTATTCAAATAAAAATGAACCTCGATAATAACTAAACGCTTCTATTCGATTCATGAACACCATTGCACAACGCGCAAGGAGTTTTACCAAAATATTTGATAGGATTGCTGTTTACATTCTCTCGGCAGATAAGTTTCTCTCGGCAATCTGTTAACTTGTAACTTCATTTACAGCGGTAACAGGCTTAGTCTAATCGTCAGTATACGTGCTAAACTTTTTTGAAGGATGTTGTTTGAGAATAAATTTTACGCACCGATTACTTCATTAACTCACGTATTTGCTTAAATAATATCCTATGTAATACGGCCAAAGCAGTATCGCCAGGAAACCTTTCCAAAATGCAAGCTTTAAAAAACCAAGTGTAAACAACCAGCCCATTGCCCAGATTGGTCCCATTATCCCCGCAACTTCAACTTTTTTTTCTGCCATTTTAATCTCCTAAAAAATGATGATGAAAAATAACTCTATTCAACCATTTAAAACAAAAAAGGCGCCCAAAGGGGCGCCTTATCGGAAAGATCTAATTCTATATCTTAACTACGTGGTTTAGCTTCATTAACTACGATATTTCTACCATTTAATTCCGAATTATTCAATGCCTTAATAGCATTGTTAGCTGCTGTGGAATCTTCCATTTCAACAAATCCAAAACCTCTGGATCTGCCTGTTTCACGATCTGTAACAACTTTAGCTGAAACAACCTCACCGTGTGTTTGAAAAACTGTTTGCAATGCGTTGTCATCAACTGACCAGGGAAGCGATCCCACAAATAATTTAGTACTCACTAAAGAACCTCTAAAAAAAATTAATAAATAAATTGTCCGGCTTATACCGGGCGATAAAGATATGCAGAATACTTCGATTAACCTAATTAATTCTCTAAGAGAAACACTAGTAACTGCCTCTTATTGGCTTTAATGTAAGAAAAGAGGTTTATTTTTAAATTGTTCTCACTCAAAAATGGCTGGGTGCTTCTTATGAAACCCGGTTGCATCTTGATATGCTTTTGCAAATGTAATCAGTCTCCCTTCATCAAACAATCTTCCGATAAAAGTGATACTTGTCGGTGTGCCTTTTTCAGAAAAACCATCGGGTAAAACAACACATGGATGACCGGTTAAATTAGTAAGCAAAAGATTATCGCCCTGCCAAGACGGTGCAACATATAAATCCACTTTCTCCATAAGTTTTTGCATTTCTTGAATAAGCTGAAATCGTATTCTATTTGCATTTATGTACTCAACAGCAGGTATAAATCGAGACGCACGAAATGAATTTGGCCAAGCTCGCTTTATTTGCCTCACCATTAAATCGTCGTTGTTGTCACGAGTAAGTTCATCGAAAGCAGCGGAAGCTTCTACTGAAAGGATTATTGAGAGATCGTCGATTGGAAACTTTGGCAATTCAATTGGGATTAGTTCCGCGCCAAGCTCTTCTAGTTTTGCAAGAGTTATTGAGTCGTTAACATGAAAATCGTATTCCTTATCAAAATCATTTTTAAGATAACCAATTTTCAAATCCTTAAAAACAATATTGCAATCGTAATTAAAAGGAAGATTATAAAGCGTTTGGTCAATTCCATCCGAACCATTAATTATATTGAACACGATTGCAAGGTCTTCGGCAGTTCTACAGATCGTTCCGATTTTATCCATTGACCAGCTAAGCGCCATTGCTCCTGTTCGGCTCACCCTTCCGTAGGTTGGACGCAATCCTGTGGTTCCACAAACAGTTGAAGGCGAAACTATTGAGCCATAGGTTTCTGTACCAATTGCAAAAGGAATCAACCCGGCAGAAACTGCTGAAGCTGAGCCGGCAGAAGAACCGCTCGATCCGTTTGCGGTGTCCCAGGGATTGCGAGTCTTTCCACCAAACCAAACATCTCCCCAGGCAAGTGCGCCCATCGTGAGTTTAGCGACCAATACGCCTCCGGCTTCTTCAAGCTTTTTTATTACCGTTGCATCTTCATTAATCATTTGATCTTTGAAGGGAACTGAGCCCCACGTAGTTTTATAGTCTTTTGTTGCAAGAAGATCTTTAACTCCAAATGGAATTCCATGAAGCAACCCGCGATATTTCCCGGAAGCTATCTCTGCATCCATTAGTTTTGCTTGTTTCATTGCTCTTTCTTTTGTTACTGTGATAACGCAATGCAGCATCGGATCATATTTTTCTAACCGCTCGATAAAAAATTCAGTTAACTCGGTTGATGTGATTTGCTTTGTTCGAATAAGTTCTGCTAATTCCCCAATAGAATAAAACGCCAGCTCATTTCTATTCTCGGGCATTTTAGAATAAGAGTAATTGCTGAAATTAAGCGGCTTTTTATCTTTGGGAAAATCAAATCCTATAGGAATTGGATTAAATAAAATTGCCGGTGGAACATTATTGTTCAACTTTATCTCCCGAATCTTTTCATAATTCCCTAATTGCTCGTTAAGTAAATCAATCATCGAATCTCTCTCGGCATCTGTAAATTCAAGTCCGATAATTTTTTCAGCACTATTAATATTTTCTTTTTCAATCGTTTGTGAAAATGTGCTTTGACCTAAAATCAACGACTCAAACAGAACAACAAGCAATATTTTTTCTTTTATATTCATAACTCTACCACATTATAATGATTGGGGGATTATAGTTTTTATGAGCTGCTGCTTCAAAAAGCAAGCTTTCTTCTTTAATTAAATATTTTGTCTCATTCTATGGAATAATAATTTCAGTTGGTCCCATTGCGTATGGTGCAATTTCATATGGGTTGAAAAGAATAATTTTCACAAAACTTACCTTTGATTTTCAATACGCACAAATATAAAGCTAGTTTGGTCGTCTTTTCAAAAGTTTATTACGCTAATAGTATAGATCAATACGCTTTTTAATTGATATTTTCATTTTCTAAATTAATTCTGAGAGCTTAAATTTATTAGTGAGAGATCTATATTTTATAACAAATCTAAAATTCAAAATATGAAAAGCAATTTTCCCCAATGCACAGCAGAATTTTTAAGCAAGCTTTCACGGAATAATAGCAGAGAGTGGTTCGAAAGCCACCGTGAGGATTACAAAGCCATGTTTCTTGAACCCGCTCAAGAATTTATTATTGAGATGGGAAGTAAATTGCAAACCATCAGACCCAACATCGTCGCTATTCCAAAGGTAGACAAATCTATTTTCCGATTGCATAGAGATGTTCGCTTCAGCAAAGATAAATTGCCGTATAAAACCAACCTGGGAATTTTGTTTTGGGAGGGTGACGATAAGAAGCTTGAAAGTTCAGGATTTTATTTTCACATAGAGCCAAATTACTTTTTTATTGGCGGCGGAACTTACATTTTTTCCGATAATACGATTAAGGCATACCGGGAAGCATTAAGCGATAAAACTGCGGGAGAACAGATCGCCTCAGCAATTAATAAAATGAAGAAAGCCGGTTATCAAATTGGAGGACAACATTTCAAGAGATTGCCGAAAGGATTCGATGTGGATTTCCCACATGCAGACCTTCTCCTTCACAATGGTTTGTATAGTTATCTTGAAAGCAAAGAGATGAATCAATTAAAACCAAAAACAGTCGTTGATTTTTGTTTTAAGCATTTTAAGTCAATGCTGGCGGTACATTCCTGGTTAGCGGATGTTTTGCCTTTGTTTCGATAAAAATATTTGCTACGAATCCGTTAACTAACGGACACGAATTTTCTCTAATAAAAATCAAAGGAGCTTAAAATGAAATTAACCAAGTCTTTAATTGGCATATTATTCTTATTTACACATTCTGTTTATGCTCAACATGACGACAGAAAACAAGAGTTGATGAATGTTGATGCTCAATTCTCAAAGTTGTCAGAGGCAAGAGGTGTTAATGAAGCATTCATATCATACCTTGCAGAAGATGGTGTGCTTTTGCGACCGAATAATTTTCCAATCCTCGGAAAAGAAATTATTAAGGAAAGATTTTTCTCCCGCCCGGATTCCGGTTACGCACTGACATGGAAACCATTGTATGCAGATATTGCTCAATCCGGTGAACTCGGTTACACTTGTGGAATTTATGAATTCAAGGCAATGGATCCGGAAGGAAAACCCATCATCGGAAATGGAACCTACGTTTCTGTTTGGAAAAAAGATCAGTTTGGAAATTGGAAATTGGTTTTGGATACGGGGAACGAAGGATTGGAATCGACGTTAAAATAAATTCTTACGGTTGTAAAGTTAGAAACAAATTTCATATTCACCGGTTTACGTTATCCGTTTTTATTTACATATACAGTTTGGGTTGGATATGCGAACTGTATCCCCTGCTTCTCAAATTCCTCATAGATATTAATATTTATTTTTTGCTGCGTATCCATATACTGAATATAATCCTGATCAAGAATGAAGTACACGAATTCAAAGATTAAGCTGAAGTCACCATACAAAACAAAATGTCCGCGGTTAAATTCGGCTTTAGGCTCGCTCATAATAATATTTTTTACGATCTCGGGTATTTCTTTTAGCTTCTCGGCGCTTGTTTGATACACAACCCCAATTTTGAAAACAACTCTGCGTTTTTCTAATCTTTTAAAGTTGTGAATGCGAGAATTTGTAAGATCTGTATTTGAGACAATTAGCTGTTCGCCACTTAGCGATCTAATACGAGTTGTTTTGATTCCAACATGTTCAATTGTGCCGGATTTATCCGATACAGTAATAAAATCTCCTATTTCAAATGGGCGATCAAAGAGAATAACAAAGTAACTAAACAAATCCCCTAAAACTGCTTGTGCAGCTAATGCAATTGCAATACCACCAATTCCAAGCCCGGCAATTACAGCCGAAACTCTGAAACCAAGATTATCGAGCACGAATACAAATCCCAGCACCCAAATTACAAAAGAGATAATGTTAGATATCCCTCTAATCTGCTTTTGTTTTTGTTCTCCGCCCCCGCCTTTATCTACAAATGCTTTCAGCAAATAATTAATTATCGAAGTAACTGCTCTGAGAACGAAGAAGGTGAAAATTATTACCGAGGCAATTTCAAAATATTTCTCAAAACGTTTATCAAGATTCAAGTATTTTATTGCTGCATAAAGCGATATAAAATACAAAAGAGGTATTAGGGTTCTTTGCATTCCCCTTACTAAAAAATCATCAAGCTTTGTTTCGGTATTTTCTGCCCATTTTTTTAAGCGTCTTAAAAATATTTTATCTAAAATTTTTATTATTAAAATGCCGACAATGAAAATTCCAATTGCGGTTACGTATTCCGCAATACTGTTTCCAAAATAAATTTGATTAAAAAAGTTTTGCATTTCTGAATCTCCTTCAAACAAAAATAATAATCTTAATGGAAAGAAATTGTAAAACTGTTGGCTTTTTAAAATTAAAAATCCGATACTAAAAAGAGATATCGGATTTTTACCTTAAGGTATTTAGCTAAACTTTATTCGTACCAGGACACTATCTCAAAGCTGCCTGTGCCTGGAAATGCAGGCGGATAAGTTAAGAGCAGTCTCTCATCGTACATATAGCTTTTATTAAATCCGGACTTTATTTTCGATCCGCTGAAAGTACCAACAGGTCCTCGCTGATATTGAATGATTCCGCCAAGCAGACTTATCGTACCGCTAACAGGTCTTTTATCATAATTTTGGGCACTGAAACTGCCGGTTTCACAATAAATGCTGGCTTCAATATTAATATCTTTATTATTAACTGCGTTATCGGTTATAATAACATTGCTCTTTGCTACAATTCCGAGAACATCTGTTGAATTTGGATTTTTTAGTGGATCGGTATTATAAACAATATCATCATCGAGATAAATATCTCCCTTATCAGAAGCTAAAGTATACTGTCCTTTGACCGTACCTTTTGTTCTCACCGTTTTTGCATTCTTAACAAAAATCACTCCGTTAGGCGAAAAAGATGAAGCAAGGTAGCTTGTCTCTGCTCCTTTGAAACCGTATTTTATTTTTATAGAATCGGATGCGAACGTAACATAGACCGTATCCTTTCCGGTAATTGTATTTCCACCACTGCTAGCTTCAGCCGCAACATTAGTTATACCATCAGCAGGAAACGGCAAATTAATCCCGCTTTCATACCCACCATAAAATTTTGGTTTTGAGGTAGCCGTTTTTGAATAACCTTTAAGAGTTGTTACCTTTCCAAAAAAGACAGGATTGCCGCTAACTTTAAATTTATCTTGAGTGTGAAAAGGTCCCCAAACAGTATCATTTGTCGTCCAATATATGTTGGCTCCTTCACTTACCGAGTAATAAGCAAACTTTGAGAATTTGCTTGGGACAAGTGTTACCTCGACAGTTTGTTTAACTCCTTGATACTCTGCGGTGGAAGTAATTCTCCTCGTGTTTTTAAAGGCATCAATAATGCCAACACTTATATTTACTTTTGCGCCTTTAAAATCTAAGTCGCTAAATCCATTAATCCAGGACTGATTAAGGAACATTTCATTTGCTGCAAGATTCGCTCCGCCGACAGCAGCTTCATGAGCATAATTTTCTAAATAATAATCGACAAAGTTTGATACTGCACGGGTTGAAACATTTCCCATATTATATTCAACAACAAGAAAAATCAAACTAAATCCCGCAACAACAAATAAAGTTGCTTTTCCTACCATAAATAAAACCTCATCTATTCCTTAAATTTTTTGCCACTAATCTAATTTGCCTCCAAAATACCTGTGAGTATTTTTGGTCATAAGCTTCGATATCTTCAACCGCAACGCTTATCTGGATCGTATAAATCTCCCCCAGAACAGAAACAGGTGTGGGGATAATTTCCTTATCAACGTTGTAGTAAACAAGGTCGAATTGTGTAACTCCAAGATTAACCTTGACAGGTTTTTCATTATTTACAACGCGATACAAAATTCTGTCCCTCGGATTAGCTGTGTAGATTAATTCCGAAACCGGACCAGTGTAGTAATACATTGTATCAACTTTTCCATCCCTATCAACATCAGTTAAAAATTTTATTCCATCTGATTTTGCAAAGATAATTGATTTGGAGGGGTTGGGTATTTGCGTCCAATCGGCACAGTAACCAATTTTTCTGAAGTCATATTCTAAAGTTCTCACTACTGATGCAATGTTTTGTTGAATAGTAAGATCTCCGGTTTTATTATACGTGCTTTCGGTGGCGCGATCTGAAATTCTAAATAGCGTTATCATGAGAATGCCGCCAATAATTATCGAACCCATTATATCCAATATTACATTTGTTCCCATAAATATTCCTATCTAAAAAACCAATAGCTGAAAGTAGATGACATTTGAACCGGATCCTTCATTGATGAACTCATTACAGTTACAGTTATCATTTTATGCCAGGTTTTTTTTGTTACAATATTAAGAAGGTTATTTGCTTCGACGTAAGTAACTTTACTCGTTACATAAAAAATGGCAGATGGCATAGTAGAATCAACTTTTATAAAACCATTGAAATCATCAAAGTCATTGAAACTCTCATATTTTTCTCCAAAATCAGGGCCCATAGTTGTTGAAAGCTGATCGGTTTTAGTTACTGCGGCACTGTCGGTTTCTTGATCAAAAGCTTTTCCTCTGGCTTCTTCAATCAGCGAGGTGCATAACGAAGAGGCAAGTACATTAAACTTAGAATTGTACATTACTTCATCGCTCGTTAATACCGCACGATTAAAGCGAAGTATCATTGTTGACAATAAAATTAGTGCACCTAACGACAGGAGCATTTGTCCTGTATTCATTTAACTTGGTTCCTTATTTAATTCCAGTAACAATCTCCAATAATTATGCCCAACATTTAGAACGGTTTATCACTTTAGATCATTACAAATTAACCAGTTGTCTGATTTTGTCATTAAGAGAAATCAAATAAAATTCGAATTGATATTCAGATGTCTGGACTTTTAAGGTAATTCTATTCCTGGCTAAGAAGAATTTACCTTTAAAAAGCAGATAAGGGGGGATGAATTTGTAATATCAGAACTGATTTAAAATGATACGCGATCTCCTGACTTGAGCAACTTAGTATGACAAGAGTTTTTGTCTTTGAAATCGAATCAAATTAACAGAAAATCTCTAATTGTTTTAGAACCTCCCGAATTTCATCATTAATTGGTGAACGGAGGATGAATTGTTCACCGCTTAAAGTATTTACTAATATTCTTAATCTTGCTTGTTTTTAATTCTAAAAAGCAGATTAAGAAAAAGATTTAGAACAGAATGCGTTAGGAACTGGGTTTGTATTCCCCGCTGTTGCCTAAGTTGAGTTATTAAATCTCGCCTATCGCTAATCTACAATCCGTTAGGTGAAAAAATCAGAAATAAAAAAAGGAAAACCAATGAATAATAATTATAAAACCTTTGGAAATTCATTCGAAAGAATTTTCGTTGCTCTCATATCTATAGCAGCAGGAATCACCCTGATATTTCTGGCTATCGAAGGTCCTCTGTTTATGCAGCATATTAAGTATAAGACTGCGGATATTATGAACAATCAGCTTATAGGACAAGACGTCGTAAACATGTTTGTTCTAAGTCCCATCTTAATTGTTGGCGGAGTTACGCTGCTTTTTAGAAAACGAATATCGCAATACCTTCTTATAATGCCGCCGTTGTACCTGATCTACTTCGTCTTGAGCTATACGATTGGCTGGGAATGGAGCTCAACAAAATATTTTGGAAATAATGAGTCTTACACTTTTTACTTTCTGTTCATATTAATTTCTTCTCTTGTGATATTGCTTTATTCGCTTTCGTTATTTCCCCAAAAAGTTGAAAGCACTTTCAAGAAGAAAGGGCTTGCAGTGTATTCTATCCTATTTTCACTCTTCATTTTGATATTTGCTTCAATGTGGATTAAGGAAGTTCAAGAGGTTATATCAACCGGAACTACACGTGGATACGATATAGCCCCGACAGCTTTTTGGGTAGTCCGAATTTTCGATTTGGGTTTTACAATACCCTTAGGTCTAATCAGCGTCTATTTACTTTGGGTAAGGCCAAACACCACCTATCCTATTCAATTTATGTTTTATGGTTTCTTCCTTACGATGATTATTGCAGTAAATGCGATGGGATTTGTGATGCTCCTAAATAATGATCCGCTATTTTTGTTGCGGGATTTAATAGTATTTCTCATACTCGCACTCATCATCTTTATAGGATTTGTTTATGTTTTGCGAAACTATAAAACAGTCCTACAAGAGACAGAATCAAAATGAAATTAAATAAAGAATTCCAGCCGATGAAAAGAAGCTTATGATTTAGCAAATTTTTTTACTGATTCTTCGGGCGACTTAGGAGTAAAATTAAACCTCTTGTTAAACTTGCCGCTGTTGAAAAAGTAATCTCGGTTAAGTTGATAAGACATTTCTTTTAATTCTTTTAAAACAGGAATAAAAATTCCAAGCAAGCCCAATTCCCATGTAGAAAAAGAATTAATTTTTTTCGGGTTATTCATTGCATTCATCATCAATTCAGTCCACTTTCGTGGCGCTAGCTTCTTATCTGTTGTTGGTAAATGCCAGACTTGATTGTAAGCATCCGGAGAATTGCCAAGCAGGGCAAGTGATTTGCCAATATCTTTACTATAAGTGAAGCTATGAATCGCGTCCAGCTTACCAAGCCATTGAGGATTTTTATCCTTGATTAAATTGTTGTAAACAGATTGAGTTAAATAACTGCCGGTAACTTCTGGTCCGTAAAAATCGGCACTTCTTGCAACAACCGCCTTTACATCTCCTCGTTCAACTGCATTCATAAGTTTATAAAAAATTGCAGCTCGCACTTTTCCTTTTTCGGAAATCGGATTGATTGGAGTATCTTCTGTCATATCTGAAAGATAATTTGGATCGTACATGTAGATGTTATCAATAAAGACGATCCATGCATTGTGTTTTTTACATAATTCGATTAACCTGCTCATAAACCTTGGCCACTTTACCTTCCAAGCCGAAGCTTTGTACTCAAACGCAAGTGTTACATAAACAATTTCTGATCATTTCACTGCCTCATCAAGAGTAGCCAGATCAGATAAATCAGCTTTTATTAGCTGGTCTGTCTCGTTAATTTTTTGGGGATTTCTGCTTACTAACCGAATGTTGTTTGTGTAGTTGATTAATTGTTTTGCCAATTCCGTTCCAGCGGCACTGCCAGAACCAAGTATTGTTCGCATATTATTCTCTTTTATGAATAGCAAATATTTAATGAACGTTGTTTAGTCTAAGATAAAAAAATTTTGGTTCTACCGTTAATAGTGTGAAAATAAGTTGAGTTTGCCGTTGAAGAAGAGAATGGCAATCCTCAGATTATCAAAATTTCTATAGCCTTGAGCAACTCTGTTTAACTT
>Ga0208863_1000396_pt1 | contig 46222 bp, 37 predicted proteins | sample RifOxyD3_FD_184040 | JGI IMG/M metagenome (GOLD analysis project Ga0208863, IMG submission 184040) | Soil microbial communities from Rifle, Colorado - Rifle Oxygen_injection D3 (SPAdes) | ecosystem: Environmental > Terrestrial > Deep subsurface > Rock core/Sediment | place: Rifle, Colorado... | reverse complement strand
GTTCTTGCGTCAGCACCAACGGCGGGCGTTCGGATTTTCTAGCCATGATCACCACCTTCATGAGTTGAAGCGTAAACATGGTAATTATCATCTATTTAGTAACTGTATTGATGGAACGATCTACTAGGAGCCTGGGCGACAGAAGGATTCCCGCATCTTGAGATTGGACCCAAGCCCCCCAAATTGCCTGAGCGTTGGTGAGCGCGTCCACCAACGCCGAGTCGATGGTGCCGTGACGGTCATTTTGGCTTGACGGAATGCGCCGGACTCGCGTTTTCCGGCCTCTCTGGCCCTCAACTCATCTGCATGGCCCCCATTCTGCGCAGGTTGAGCGCCATGCACACAAGCTTGAACTCGGCCTGTGCCTTTTGAAGACCCCTCATGCTGAATTGGCGAAATCCCAAAACGCTCTTGACCCAGCCATTGGGCGGCTCAGCGATCCACTTGCGCTTTCGGTAGTCTGATTTGCCTTGTTCTGTCTGGAATTTGGCAGCCATTGCCACTGTGTGCGGGTAGCGCTGCGCATCTCTGGGCTTGGCCTGCACTTTGCCCTCGCGCCCCAGCGCAATCACCAGTTCGGTGTCGGGTTGCGTCTTGGCCAGTTCAGCCATCACTGCTTCGCTGCGATAGCCCGCATCGGCCAGTACCTGTTGCGCTGCCTTGCCTGTGTGTGCCTTTACTGCCGCCAGCACCATGGGAAGCTGTTGTACGTCCGAGCTGATGTTGATCACCTCGGCGGCCACGATGATGTGCGCGGTCTCATCCACTGCGGTTTGTGCGTTGTAGCTGTAGTCAAAGCCGCCGCCAGCACGCTTCATGATGCGTGATTCGGGGTCGGTGAAGCTGTCTTGGGCTTTGGGCGCGGGCACGCCGAAGTCGCGTTGGTAAGGTTTGCCGCCCTTGGGTTTGCCGTCTTTATCTTTGGGCTTGCGCTCATCGTCGGGGGTGCGTGCGCGCTGTGTGTCTGCCTGGCGTTGGCGTTCTTCAAGGCGGGCCTTTGCCGCTGCTATGGCCACCAGTCTGGCTTGTCTGCGCTCGATCTCTGCGGGGATGTCCAGCTCAGGCTCGTTTTTCTCGGCCTCGTCTGTGTTCTTGGCCTTTTGCACCAGTGCTGCTATCTGGGCTTTGAGTTCCATCTCGGTGGTTTGCATGCGCCCATAGCTCATTGCCTTGTGGCGGCTGGCGTTGGCCTTGATTTTGGTGCCGTCCACGGCGATGGTGCCCAGCTTGACCAGGCCCATCTCGCGTGCCAGGCGCACAACCTGGGTGAAGAGTTCCGTGAATTCGCTCAGGTGCAGTGCGCGGAAGTCCCGGATGGTTCGGTGCGCGGGGAAGTTGTCTGCTCCCAGCACCCGAAAGGCAACGTCTTCATGCAGCTTCCTGGCGATCTTGCGCGAACTGAAGACTCCTGTGGCGTACGCATAGACCAGAACCTTGACCATCATGGCTGGATGAAAGGGTTGGTTGCGTGGGCCACCCTCAGCGTAGCGTGCGTGAAATGCGCTCAGGTTCAGGCTGTCGACGGTGTCGCTGATGAAGTAGGCCAAGTGGCCCTGGGGTAGCCAGTCTTGTAGCGCGCTGGGCAGGAGTTGTTGCTGTTCTGGGTGGTAGGCAATGTAGCTTGTGCTCATGTCTGTATTTCACCTCAAACCCGTAAATTTGACATCGGGGAAATCCCTTCTGCCGCCCAGGCTCCTAGGTGTGAACCGCCATGGGCTGAGCATCACGCCCTTCATCGGCATTGCGCTCTATCATTCCGACGGGTCCGACGGGTGCGATTACGGCGCGCTTGCCAAGTCTGCGGATGCCGCGATGTACCTTGCGAAGCAGCGCGGGCGAAACGGGCCGTGGCTCTACACCGCCGAGGTCCAGGCGCGGTCGGCATGCCGGCTCGTATTGGAAAACGCGCTGCGCCGCGCGCTGGCGCGCGGCGTCTTATGAATCCACCGGGACATGCGGGTGCCTCGTGCGGGTTACAGGCTCTAGTCATCGGGCCGCGAACCGGACGGTCGTGAGCACCCGCTCCTGGTCGGGAAAAGCCAGTCGCAATCCGAAAGCCTATGGCCGCTGCGTTGCTAACGACGACCCCTTAAAACCCGCTCGTTGACGGGTGTCGTCAATCGGTCTTACAAAGGATGGGCCAGCAGTGTGGTAAAGCCCACATCATGACTGACGCAAATTGTCTCAGCCAGGCGTTCCGACGCAGGCAGTCCAGACGTACCGCAAAGAGGGACAACAACACCGGGGCGGATTTGCGCAGGTCCGATTCATGCCAAAATTCGCCACCACTTAAGGCAAAAGCCTGCATGAACACAATGACTGATCGAGACACCCACCGCGTTATTCCCCTGATGGATGTGCGGCCCAGCGGCCTGGCCGTGCCCCCTGCGAGCTTCGATCCGGCCACACGTCTGGCCCCCAACGGCTTGCTGGCCGACACCCGCGGTCGGTCTTTGCGCGACCTGCGCATCAGCGTCACTGACCGCTGCAACTTTCGCTGCAACTACTGCATGCCCAAAGAGATCTTTGGCACCGACTACCCCTATCTCAAACATGCCGACCTGCTGAGCTTTGAGGAAATCACCCGCATGGCCCGGGTCTTCGTGGCGCATGGCGTGCAAAAAATTCGCTTGACCGGCGGCGAGCCGCTGCTGCGCAAGAACCTCGAACATCTTGTTGCGCAACTCGCCAGCCTGCGCACCCCCGAGGGGCAGCCGCTTGACCTGACGCTGACCACCAACGGCTCCTTGTTGGCGCGCAAGGCCCGTGCCCTCAAGGATGCCGGGCTGCAGCGGGTCACGGTGAGCCTGGACGGGCTTGACGATGCGGTCTTTCGCAGCATGAACGATGTTGATTTTCCGGTGGCCGACGTGCTTGAAGGCATTGCGGCGGCGCGCGCGGTGGGCCTGGGGCCGATCAAGATCAACATGGTGGTCAAACGCGGCACCAACGAGCAGGAAATCCTGCCGATGGCGCGTTATTTCAAGGGCAGCGGCATGGTGCTGCGCTTTATTGAGTACATGGACGTGGGCGCCACCAATGGCTGGCGCATGAATGAGGTCATGCCTTCAGCCGAGGTGGTGCAGCTGATCCAGTCCGAGCTGCCACTGGTGCAATTAGAGCCCAGCAACCCGGGCGAAACCGCCTCACGCTGGGGCTATGCCAGCGCTACGGGCCAGCATGACCCGGCGGCGGGCGAAATTGGCGTCATCAGCAGCGTCACCCAGGCCTTTTGCGGCGAATGCAACCGCGCCCGCCTGTCGACCGAAGGCCAGTTGTACCTGTGCCTGTTTGCCAGCCAGGGCTACGACCTGCGCAGTCTGGTCCGCGGCCAGGCGTCGGACGTTGATCTGGCCAGTGCCATTGGTCACATCTGGCAAGCACGAAACGACAACTATTCCGAACAGCGCAGCCACCTGCCCTTTGATTCGGGCGCCCCGGTGAAACGGGTGGAAATGAGCTACATCGGAGGATAACTTGATCAATCCAACAGACATCACCGCCCTCATCCTGGCGGGCGGGCGCGGCTCGCGCATGGGCGGGGTCGACAAGGGTCTGCAAAACTTCATGGGCTTGCCGCTGGCACTGCACACCCTGACGCGCCTGCAAATGGGTGGTGGCGTGGGTCAGATCATGATCAACGCCAACCGCAACCTGGCTGCTTACGAGTCGTTTGGCGTGCCGGTCTGGCCCGATGTGCTGGCCGATTACGCCGGGCCCCTGGCTGGTTTTCTGACCGGACTGGAACGCTGCGAAACCCCTTATCTGCTGACCGTGCCCTGCGACACGCCGCTGTTGCCGCCAGACCTGGCGCAGCGCCTGGCAGCAGCTTTGGAGGCCGAAGACACCGACATCGCCATGGCCGCCGCCCCCGAGGCCGGCAAAGACGGCCAGATGCAAGTGCGCACCCAGCCGGTGTTTTGCCTGCTGCGCACCGAGCTGCTGGAAAGCCTGGTGCGGTTTACCCAGGACGGCGGCCGCAAGATTGACGCCTGGACCGCCCTGCACCCCACCGCTGTGGTGGCGTTTGATGCGCCCGGCGACGACCCGCAGGCTTTTTTCAACGCCAACACCCTGGCAGAACTGCAGCAACTGGAAAACCGCGCGACATGAAAACGCTGGACCAAATTGCCAGTGAACTGGCGGGCTACGACCCACAGGCGCTGAGCGCCGACATGGTCAACACCTTCCTGGCCAAGCTGGTCGAGCCTGTGACCGAGCTTGAAACGTCGGACATCTTTAGCGCCCTCGGACGCGTGCTGGCGGCAGACATCATCAGCCCCATCAGCGTGCCGCCACACGACAACTCGGCCATGGACGGCTTTGCCTTTAACGGCGCCCAATTAAAAGCCGACGCGCCGCTCAGCCTGAAAGTCATCGGCACCGCGCTGGCGGGCAAAGCCTGGAGCGGCACGGTGCAGCCGGGCGAGTGTGTCAAGATCATGACCGGGGCCATCATGCCCGCCGGTCTGGACACCGTGGTACCGCAAGAATTCACCAGCGTCAACGGCGACTTGGTCACCGTGCCCAAAAACGTGCTGCAAGCCGGCGACAACCGGCGCAAGTTGGGCGAAGACCTGATGCAAGGCCAGCCGGCGCTGCAACAAGGCGACCGACTCACCCCCGCCGCGCTGGGGCTGGTGGCCAGCCTGGGTATCAGCACGGTGCCGGTGTTGCGCCGCCTCAAGGTGGCGTACTTCTCCACCGGCGACGAAATCCTGAGCCTGGGCGAGCCGCCGCGCGAGGGCGCCGTCTATGACAGCAATCGCTACACCGTGTTTGGCCTGCTGACCCAACTGGGTTGCCAGGTGATCGACATGGGCGTGGTGCGCGACCAGCCCGAAGCGCTGGAGGCGGCCTTTGTGCAGGCCGCCTTGCAGGCCGATGCCATCATCACCAGCGGCGGTGTCAGTGTGGGAGAGGCCGACTACACCAAGGCCATGATGAAGCAACTCGGCGATGTGGCCTTTTGGCGCATCGCCATGCGCCCCGGTCGACCGATGGCCGTGGGCCACATCATCCGCGAAAAACTGGCCGCCAGCCCCTTCGCAGCAAGCGCGGGCACCAGTGATCACAGGGCGGGCAATGCCGTGTTATTCGGCCTGCCCGGCAACCCGGTGGCCGTGATGGTGACTTTTTTGGCCTTTGTGCGCCCTGCCCTGCTGCGCATGATGGGCAGCAGCCACGGCGGGCCTCCGCTTCTGAGCGCCAAAAGCACCGAGGTCATTCGTAAAAAACCGGGCCGCACCGAATACCAGCGCGGCATCGTCAGCACCGCGCCCGACGGTACGTTGCAGGCGGCCATCACCGGCAACCAGGGTTCGGGCGTGCTCAGCTCCATGGTGCGCGCCAACGGCCTGATCGTGCTGCACCACACGCAGGGCAACGTAGCAATTGGCGACGCGGTCAATGTGATGATGTTTGACGGGGTCATTTGAACCCGGACTGTGTTCGACAGCACACAGACGGACGCACAGCAATCACTTAAATTGAGGTCTCCCAAGCCGCTGGGCTTGTTCACCAGGAACCTCACATGTTGCACTACGCTGTTGTATTTTTTGTCATTGCCCTGATCGCAGCTTTGTTTGGCTTTGGCGGCATTGCCGCCGGGGCCGTGGGTATTGCCAAAACACTGTTTTTTGTATTTTTGGTGCTGGCCGTTGCCAGTTTTCTCTTTGGCTTGATCAAAAAAAGCTAACTTGTCAGAGCAGCCAAAAACACGCCACACCCCCGTCCATTTTTTAACACGATCACCGATCGAAGGAACTCTTATGTTTAACAACAAATCCACCGACATCGCCACCGCCCTGGTAGACCAGGCCACCCATGCCGCCGACCAGGTCGCCCGGACCAGCCAACAACTGGCCCACGGGGCCATTGATGGCGTGCGCGAGACTTCGCACCAATTACGTGTCAAGGCCGAACACGCGTCTGACAACACGGTGCGCTACATCCAGCACGAGCCCGTCAAAGCCATGTTGATAGCCGCTGCCACGGGTGCCGCCCTGATGGCCCTGATCAGCCTGATCAGCCACTCGCGCAGCCACCACTGACCCCGCGCCCGATTGCCATCCATGCACCCGCTGCTTGAACTGTTGCTGGCGCGGCCGCAATTGTTGGCCGACCATGCACTGGCTTATGGTGAACTTTTCACCCAAGAAATGGCCCAGGCGCTGCGCGCCTGGCAACGCTGGGCGCTGTGGCGAGCCGCCGCCTTGTGTGCCCTGTTGTTGGCAACCATGCTGGCCGGTGTGGCACTGATGTTATGGGCCGCGCTGCCCGCCAGCGGCATGTCGGCACCCTGGCTGTTGCTGCTGACGCCCATGCTGCCCCTGGTGGTGGCCGTAGGCTGCTGGGGCGTTGCGCGGCAACGGGGCTCGCCCCAGGCTTTTGGCCTGTTGCGCGACCAGATCAGTGCCGACATGGCCATGCTGCGGGCTGCCAGATCATGAACAACATGCAGACAAGCTGTGACCGTCTGGCACAGTCGCGTGACCGCTTGCGCCAGGCATTGAGCCAGGCGGCAAGACCAGGCGATGACAGTCCAGCGCCCCCCTTCGGAGACACTGCTGCGGAAGTCTGGGCCAAGCTCAAAGGCACCACCAGCGCGCATATATTTACGACTGTCCTCAAAAACTGGTGGTACCAGCACCCGCTGCGGCTGGCCTTGCAAATGTCTGCGCAAACAGCCGAAATGGTGGCCACACCGGTGGCCCAACGCCACCCCATCGCGTTGGTTGTTGGTGCTGGACTGGCAGGCGCTTTGCTGGTGCGCACCAGGGCCTGGCGCTGGCTGTCGGTGTCTGCCGTATTCGCCGGACTCACGCCGCAACTGATCAAGGCGCTAAGTACCCAACAGAAAGCCTGATATGTCCACGCCTGAAGTCGCAGCGACTCACACCCAGTCCACGCCCCGTGAAAACTGGGCGCTGCTGGTCTTGCTGGTGGTGGTGTCGCTGGCGCTGGGCAGCATCTTGCTGCCGTTTTATGCGGCCATCATGTGGGGGCTGATTCTGTCGCTGTTGTTCACACCGTTTTACCGCTGGCTGCTGCCGCGAGTCAGACACCGACGCACGGTGGCCGCTTTGTGCACACTCACGGTGGTTGTGCTGATGGTCATTTTGCCCTTGACCCTGGTGATGCTGATGCTGGCCCAGGAAGTGGCCTGGTTATACCAGGGCTTGCAGTCGGGCGAACTTAATCCGGCCTTGTATTTCAATCGCGCCTTCAACCGCTTACCGGATTGGGTAGGCGCTATCCTGGACCGTTTTGGCTTGGTCAACTTTGCCACCCTGCAACGTCGGCTGACCACTGCGCTGGCGCAAGGTTCACAGTTTGCAGCCACCCAGGTTTTCACCGTCGGCCAAAATACATTTGAATTTGTCGTGAGCCTTTTTATTGCGCTGTACCTCGCCTTCTTTCTGATCCGCGACGGCGACAGCACCGTGCGCGCCATTGGCCGCATGATCCCGCTGGCGCCGGTACACCGGCAACAACTGTGGCACAAGTTTGCCACTGTGGTGCGTGCCACCGTCAAGGGTAATTTGATAGTGGCGCTGATCCAGGGTGCCTTGGGCGGCCTGGCCTTCTGGGCCCTGGGCGTCAGTGGCGCCTTGCTGTGGGCGGTACTGATGGCGGCTTTGTCGCTCTTGCCCGCTGTGGGCGCTGCGATGGTATGGGGGCCCGTGGCGGTGTATTTTCTGGTGACCGGCGCGTTATGGCAGGGCCTGGCGCTCGTGGCCTATGGCGTGCTGGTGATTGGCCTGGTGGACAACCTGCTGCGACCGATTCTGGTGGGCAAAGACACCCGCATGCCCGACTACGTGGTGATGATCACCACCGTGGGTGGCATGGCCATTTTTGGTATCAACGGCTTTGTGCTCGGCCCCCTGATTGCCGCCATGTTCATGGCGGTCTGGCACATTTTTGGCACGACACGGTGACATTTCTTGAGCAAACGCAACGCACCCCCCTGACCCTGCCTGCAAACTGATCGCACCATGAAGTACAAAGACTACTACGACACACTGGGCGTGCCGCGCACCGCCAGCCTGGACGACATCAAAAAGGCCTACCGCAAGCTGGCCCACAACTACCACCCGGACGTGTCCAAGGCACCTGATGCCGAGGCCCGTTTCAAAGAGGCCGCCGAAGCCTATGCCACGCTCAAGGACACTGCCAAACGTGCCGCCTATGATGAATTGGGTCACCCGCAAGCCGGTGCCGAGTTCAAACCGCCACCGCAATGGCAACAAGATTTTGCACCGGGCGGCATGTCGTTTGACGACCTGGACCTGGCCGATTTGCTGGCCGCCATGGGCCGTGGACCCGGCGCCGGGCCGCAGCACGCCATGCCGATCAAGGGCCGGGACTTTGAAACCACGGTCACCATCCCACTGCAAGACGCCAGGCACGGCAGCACGATCAACCTGACACTGGCCGATGGCGCGGGTGAACGTACCCTGCAGGTCACCATTGCGCCAGGAGCTTGCCAGGACCAGAAACTGCGCTTGCGCGGCCAGGGTGGCAAGGGCCGCAACGGCGGGCCCGATGGCGACATCTATCTGCAGATCAAGCTGGCGCCCCATGCGGTATTTCGGCCGGACCACCACGACCTGTACTTTGACCTTGTGCTGACCCCCTGGGAAGCCGCCCTGGGCGCCGAAGTCGAAGTGCCCACGCTGGACGACCCGGTGCTGCTGACCATTCCGCCGGGCACCCGCAGCGGGCGCAAGTTACGCCTGCGCGGGCGCGGCCTGGCGGCGCAGCACAGCGACCTGTATGCCATGGTTCACATCGACGTGCCCACCACGCTGTCAGCGCGTGAACGCGAACTGTTCCAGGAACTGGCCAAGGTCTCACGCTTTCAACCCCGCACTGCCACGCCCAAGGAGAATCCCCATGACACCAGCACCCATTGAATGCTTCATTCTTGACACAACCGAGACCATCACACTGCCCGAGCTCGCCCAGTGCTGCGGCATGAGTCCGGACGAACTCGACGAACTGGTGGACTACAACGCCCTGGTGCCGCTGCCCGATGCCACACCCGAGCGCGCCTTCAGCGCCCGTTGGGTGGCGCCCTTGCGCTCAGCCTCCAAATTGCGCCTTGACTTTGATCTGGATTTGTTTACCGTGGCCATTTTGCTGGGCCAACTGGTGCAGATCGAGCTGCTGCAGCGCCAGCTGGAGTCGTTGCGGGCGCTGTTACCCGCCCATCTGCGGCAAGCCTGAGCAGCCGCGGGTCGCCACGACAATCGGTGCGATCAACGTGAACAGAAGGTAAATGAAAGTATCCATGGCACCACCCTTGGCACACCCTGACCCGCGTCCCTGGCACCAACGCGAGGCACATGAGCTGGCCACTGAGCACGCCGTCAACCCCGAGCACGGACTGCACCCCACCGAGGTCGAGCGACGCATCACCATCCATGGCCCCAACGAGTTGCCCAGCGTGGCGCAACGCGGCCCGCTGGCCATTCTGGCGGCCCAGTTCACCGACTTCATGGTGCTGGTGCTGCTGGCCGCTGCGGTGGTGTCGGGCCTGATTGGCGACCTGATTGACACCGTGGCCATTCTGGTGATTGTGGTGCTCAACGCCGTGATCGGTTTCATGCAAAGCTGGCGCGCCGACCGCGCCATGGCCGCACTCAAACAACTGGCCGCAGCCCGGGCCACCGTGGTGCGCAGCCAACAAACACAAGAGGTTGCCGCAAGCAACCTGGTGCCGGGCGACATTGTGTTGCTGGAGGCTGGCAACAAGGTGCCCGCCGACCTGCGTCTGATCCACAGCGCCCAACTGCGGGTGGACGAGTCGGCACTCACGGGTGAATCGGTCACGGTGGCCAAACACACGGCGGTTTTGCCCGACAGCGCCGACAGCGCCCTGGGTGACCGCCTCAACATGGCCTTCAAAGGCACCACCGCGACCCATGGCCGCGCGCGCGGACTGGTGGTCGCCACCGGTTCAAACACCGAACTCGGCAAAGTGGCGCAGTTGCTCGACCCCGAGGACCGCACCACCCCGTTGCAGCGCCGGCTGGCCGCCTTCGGCAAACGTCTGGCGCTGGTGGTCATTGGCATTTGTGTGGTGATTTTTGTGGCCGGCATCTGGCGCGGCGAACAGGCGCTGCTGATGGCGCTCACCGCCATCAGTCTGGCCGTGGCTGCCATCCCCGAAGCCCTGCCAGCCGTGGTCTCGGTACTGCTGGCGCTGGGCGCGCGGCGCATGGTGGCGGTCAACGCGCTGGTGCGGCGCCTGCCCTCGGTGGAAACACTGGGCTCGGTCACCACCATTTGTTCTGACAAAACCGGCACCCTGACGCAAAACAAAATGCATGCCGAACTGGTCTGGGCGCAAGACCAGAGCTGGGTGCCGGGCGACCAGCCCCCGGGGCCGGTGCTGCTGGAAACCCTGCGCGCGGCGGCCTTGTGCAACGACGCGCACCGCAATCAAACCACCGAAGGCGGCGAAGTCAGCCCCCCGCCAGACTGGCAGGGCGACCCCACCGAGACCGCGCTGGTCATGGCCGCGCAGTCCGGTGGCATTGACAAGGCGGCACAAGAGTCCCAATCGCCCCGCTTGAAGGAGCTGCCCTTTGACTCCGAGCGCAAGCGCATGACCACACTGCATGCCAGTGCCGAAGGCTTTACCGGCTACACCAAAGGCGCACCCGAATCGGTGCTGTTGTGCTGCGAGTCGCAATGGACACCTGGGGGCGCCCTGGCGCTGGACACCCAAGCCGTGATCGACCAGGCCGACGCGTTGGCGGCCCAGGGTCTGCGGGTGCTGGCGCTGGCGCGGCGTGACCATGCCGCCTTGCCCGACCCGCTGCTGCCCGACAGCATCGAGCAGCATCTGCAGTTTCTGGGCTTGATCGCACTCATCGACCCGCCGCGCGCCGAGGCTGCCGCCGCTGTACGCGACTGCATCACGGCCGGCATCATGCCGGTGATGATCACCGGCGACCACCCCGCCACGGCACGCGCCATTGCTCAGCGCCTGGGTATTGTTGCCAACCCACATGCCGAGGTGATGACCGGCCAAGACCTGAGCACGCTTGACGACGCCGCGCTGCTGCTGCGCGTGGCCGAGGTGCAGGTTTATGCCCGGGTCGATCCGGCGCAAAAAATCCGCATTGTGGAGGCCTTGCAAGCACAGGGCGAGATTGTGGCCATGACCGGTGATGGGGTGAACGATGCCCCGGCCCTGAAACGCGCCGACATTGGTGTGGCCATGGGCAAGGGCGGCACCGACGTGGCCCGCGAGGCAGCCAGCATGGTGCTGCTCGATGACAACTTTGCAACCATCGTGGCGGCAGTGCGCGAAGGTCGGCGCATTTACGACAACATCCGCAAGTTTGTGCGTTACGCCATGACCGGCAATTCGGGTGAGATCTGGACCTTGTTTTTGGCCCCGCTCGTTTTTCTGCCGATTCCGCTCTTGCCCATCCACATCCTGTGGGTCAACCTGGTCACCGACGGCCTGCCCGGCCTGGCACTGGCGGCCGAACCCGCCGAGCGCGGTGTCATGCAGCGCCCGCCGCGTGCGCACACCGAGAGCCTGTTTGCCAACGGCATGTGGCAGCACATCCTGGGGTTTGGCCTGTTGATTGCCGGCCTGTGCCTGGGCGTGCAGGCCTGGGCGTTGGCCACCGGCCATGCACACTGGCAGACCATGGTGTTCACCGTGCTGACGCTGTCTCAAATGGCCCATGTGATGGCGATCCGCTCCGAGCGTGAATCACTGTGGCAACTCGGCCTGGGCAGCAACAAGCCTTTGCTCGGGGCCGTGTTACTCACCTTTGTGCTGCAGATGGCCACCATTTATGTGCCGGCGCTGAACCCCATCTTCAAGACCCAGCCCCTGAGCCTGATTGAGCTGGGCATTTGCCTGGGTGCAGCGGCACTGGTGGGGGTGGTGGTGGAACTGGAGAAAGCCTGGCGCCGCAACCGGGCCCCCACCGTGGCAGCCGAACCATGAATCCCATTGCTTTGATCTGGCTGCAATTTGCGCTGTGCGTCGGCCTGATCGGCTTTGCCGGCGTGCGCCTGAGCCGCTACGGTGATGCCATTGCCACGCACACCGGCCTATCGCGCAACTGGGTGGGCCTGATCCTGCTGGCCACAGTGACCTCGCTGCCCGAGCTGGTCACAGGTTTGAGCGCAGTCACACTGGCAGCGGCACCCGACATTGCCGTGGGTGATGTGCTGGGCAGTTGCGCCTTTAATCTGGTCATTTTGGCCCTGGTTGATATTTTTTACCGCAACAACAGCTTGTACCAACAGGTCGGCCAAGGCCATGTGGTGTCTGCCGGTTTCGGCGTTATTTTGCTGGCCGGTGCCGCACTGGCGGTGCTGCTGGGTGCGCAGGGCATGATGCCAGCCATCGGTCACATCAGCATGGCCAGCGTGTTGCTGCTGGGCATTTATCTGGTGGCCATGCGCACACTCTATGTGATCGAGCAGCGCCATCAGGGGCACACCGAGGCGACCCAGCGGCCCGACATGACGCTCAAGACCGCCCTGATGGGTTATGGCCTGGCGTCCATGGTGATTGTGGGTGCCGGCATCTGGCTGCCCATGGTCGGCGTCGAGCTGGCCCGGCTGATGGGCTGGAGCAACTCGTTTGTGGGCACGCTGTTCATTGCCTTCGCCACTTCGGTGCCCGAACTGGCCACCACCTGGGGCGCGGTGCGTATTGGCGCCCTGGACATGGCGGTTGGCAACCTGCTGGGCAGCAACCTGTTTGACGTGCTCATTTTGGCGATTGATGACGTAGCCTATGTCAAAGGTGCCATTTATGCGCAAGTGTCACTGGTGCATGCGGCCACGGCCATCACGGCTTGCCTGATGAGCGGCATTGTGATTGTGTCCCTGGCCAGCCGACCCACCTGGCGTGTGGCGCATGTGGCCAGTTGGTCCAGCCTGGCGCTGCTGGCCCTGTATTTGCTCAACGCTGCCATTCAGTACTGGCAGGCCTGAACAGAGGGCATCGCAGCGGCCTGAGTCGCATCCTGCAGTTCTTGCCGGTCGTGTTCACGCTGGTGTTCCTTCAGACACAGCGACAAATCGACCAGTGCATCACGGCAGGCACGCAGGGCGTCGCTGAGCTCCTGGTCGGTCACCGCAGGGTCACTGCCAAGCTCAATTTTCTTCATAAGCCAACTCCAGCTGCTGCTTCGCAGGCAGGTCAATCGCACCGCGCAACGCCTGTTCCACATCATCGAGAAAGATGAACGCAAGTTGCGCCCTGGCAACATCACGGTCCTGATGCCGGCAGCCAGCGCCGCCAGCACCTTTTCCTGGATGCTGGCTTGGGAAAACCGCCGCCTGGCGCTGCTACAGCCAGCGAAAGAACTGGCATTCTGACAATTTACACGTCTACCTCGGGGTCCGCAGCAACCGTTAACGAGCGTGTCCCAGCGCACAGACGACAAAGCCAAAGAAAAGCAACATACATCTTAGAAAAGTTTGCGCGGCAAGCTTGCACTGAAAGATGTCATGTTCAACTTTAAATTATTACCCTTGGCCGTGCTGGTGATAAGCCCGGTCGCCTTTGCCGCCACACCCTTGGGTGCGGGGGGTCAAATGCAGCAAATCCCGCCCTCACCCCAACCGCAATTGGTGGCGCCGGCGCTTGATGTCAAACCCGCCAGCCAGCCGGTCAGCGCGCCGCAAGACAGCGCAACAATTGTCGTCAACCGCATCCTGCTCAGCGGAGCGCAGGTCTACCCCGAATCCCAATTGTTGGCACTCACCGGCTTTGTGCCGGCAAGCCAGCTGAGCCTGGCTGAGTTGCAGGGCATGGCCGCCAAAATTGCCACCTATTACCGCCAAAACGGCTACTTTGTGGCCCAGGCCTATCTGCCGGAACAAGACATCCAAAACGGCGTGGTGACCATTGCCGTGATCGAAGGCCACTACGGCAAAGTGTTGCTCAACAACCAGGCATCGGTATCGGACGCGCTGGCCAACAATCTGCTCAGCGGCATCAACTCGGGTGACGTGGTGGCGACAGGCCCGCTGGAAAACCGGCTGCTGTTGCTGTCAGACTTGCCCGGCATCAAGGTCAACTCGACGCTGGTGCCCGGCGCTGCCCTGGGCAGCTCTGACCTGGTGGTCAACCTGACGCCGGGTCGGCGCATCAGCGGCAGCGTCGATGCCGACAACGCAGGCAACCGCTACACCGGCGCCAACCGCATTGGCGCCACCGTCAATTTCAACGAACCCCTGGGCCTGGGCGACGTGGCCTCACTGCGCGCGCTGACCTCAGGTGCCGGCTTGAACTACCTGCGCGGCGCCTACCAGATGCAATTTGGCAAAGCCAAAGCAGGCGTGTCTTACAGCGCCTTGCGCTACGAGTTGGGCCAGGAATTTGCCAGCCTGGGCGCCCACGGAACGGCCCAGGTGGCCAGCCTGTTTGGCAGCTACCCACTGGTGCGCTCGCGTAACACCAACCTCAATGCCGGGCTGGTGCTGGACGCCAAAAAATTCCAGGACAAGGTTGACAGCACCGCCAGCGTGGCCGACAAAAGAGCCCAGGTGTTGACTGCCAGCCTGACGGGCAACCAACTTGACCGGGTCGGTGGTGCCGGTCAAACCGCCTTCTTGCTGGCCTGGTCGGCGGGCAACATCGACCTGCAAACCCCGGGCGTCCAGGCGCTGGATGCGGTCACAGCACGCAGCAATGGCCACTTCAACAAGCTGGGGTTTGGTCTGTCGCGGCTGCAGCGGGTCACCGACACGGTCTCGGTGTCGGCGGCGCTGAACGGCCAATTGGCCTCCAAAAACCTCGACGTGTCGGAAAAAATGGAACTCGGCGGCATGTACGGCGTACGCGCCTACCCCGAGGGTGAAGCCTATGCCGACCAGGGCTATGTACTCAACCTGGAGGCGCGCTGGCAGTTGCCCAAACTCAGCACCACCTTGCCAGGCCAGTTGCAGCTCATCGGTTTCATTGACACCGGCAGCGTGACCATCAACAAAAACCCGTGGGCAGCCGGGCCTAACCGGCGTACCTTGAGCGGTGCCGGCGTTGGTATCAACTGGTCTGAGACCAACAACTTCATGGTGCGCGCCTATTACGCCGTCAAGGTCGGCAATGAAGCAGCCACCTCGGCCCCCGACAAATCGGGTCGTTTCTGGATTCAGGCCGTCAAATATTTTTGATCCGTCTGACCCGGCCCCTGACCCCAACACACCTTCAATTGACTGGACCCCATCATGAACTGCTCTTACCGATCTCTCTGGAATGACAGCACCGGCACTTTTGTCGCCGTCTCCGAAAACGCCAGCAGCGCTGGCAAAAAAACCTCTTCCGGCGTGAACGCTGTCGGCATCGGTACACGTTTCACACTGCAAGCACTGGCCGTGGCGGTGATGCTGGCGTGTGGCGCCAACGCACTGGCGCAGCCCACCGGCGGTGTGGTGGCTGCCGGTGCCGCCACCATCAGCACCGGGGCGACCAGCACCACCATCAACCAGTCGACCCAAAACGCGATCATCAACTGGCAGAGCTTCAACATTGCCACCGGTCAGTCGGTGCAGTTTGTGCAGCCCAACAACAGCTCGGTGGCCCTGAACCGGGTGCTGGGCGCAGACCCGTCAAACATCCTGGGCAGCCTGAGCGCCAACGGCAAAGTGTTTTTGGTCAACCCCAACGGCATCCTGTTCGGCCAGGGTGCCTCGGTCAATGTGGGCGGGCTGCTGGCCTCTACGCTCAATATCACCAACAGCGATTTTTTGGCGGGCAACCACACGTTCTCGGGTAATGGCACGGGCACGGTGCTGAACCAGGGCAGCCTCAACGCCGACGGCGGCTACGTGGCACTGCTGGGCGCCAACGTCAGCAACCAGGGCACCATCTCGGCCCAACTGGGCAGTGTGGTGCTGGCAGCGGGTAGCGTCATGACGCTGGACGTGGCCGGGGACGGCCTGCTCAACATTGCCGTCAACGAAGGCGCGGTCAATGCACTGGTGCAAAACGGTGGCCTGATCCATGCGGACGGCGGTCAGGTCCTGCTCACCACGCAGGCGGCAGGCAGCCTGTTGCCAAACGCGGTAAACAACACCGGCGTGATCCAGGCACAGACGCTGGTCACCGGTGCAAACGGCAGCATCATGCTGATGGGCGGTATGCAAAGCGGCACCGTGAATGTGGGCGGCACCCTGGATGCATCGGCACCCAATGGTGGCGATGGGGGGTTTATTGAAACTTCCGCGGCCCATGTGACGGTGGCGAACGACGCCAAGGTCACCACCCTGGCGGGTGCCGGAAAAACCGGGACCTGGCTGATTGATCCAACAGACTACACGGTTGGCGCGGGAGGCGACATCACGGGTGCGGCACTTGGTACCAACCTGGATTTAACAAACGTCATCCTGCAAAGTGGTGCCGGCACTGTTGGCACGCTTGGCAATGTCAACGTCAACGACCCGGTATCCTGGACCGCACCCACCACCTTGACCCTGGATGCGGTGAACGATGTCAACATCAACGCGGCCGTTACCGGCATCAACGGCAGCGTGGCAGCCACTGCGGGACATGACGTCAACGTGGCTGCAGCCACCAAAACGACTACCGGCAACCTCACTTTTACCGCCGTGAATGATGTCGCCATTTCAGCGGCAACGACCGTCATCACCGGGAACATGACGGCAGTTGCTGGAAAGAACGTCACGGTGAGCGCCGCCTCGACCATCACCACTGGCGACATGATCTTTCGCGCTGACAACGACGGTACCGGCCCGGGCGTGGCGGCGGGCACCGTGGCCATCACCTGCGGCAGCAACTGCCTGACCATCACGACCGGCAATCTCAGTATTCGTTTCAACCCGGCCAACTACACCAGCACGGGTGCCGAGATCATCGCGTACGGCTTGAACCTGACCGGCGCGGGTGTGCTGGACGCCAAAGCCTGGGTATTCGGCCAGGGCGACAACAAGATGTACGACGGCACCACTGCGGCCACTGTCAGCGGACTCAAACCCGATGCCCTGGGCACCCCGCCTCCGGCCGCCCTGGGTGTGGTAAGCAATGCCAATTTCGATACCAAACATGTCGGAACAAGTAAACCGATTACCTACAACAGCACCTTTAACGATGCGGTGTATGACCTCTTTGCGCCATTTGGGACTGCTGTTGGCAGCTATCTGACACGCGCCGACATTCTGGTCCGACCGTTGACAGTCAGCGCCGTCACGGACAGCCGTGCCTATAACGGCACCACCAGCTCGGTGGGTGTGCCCACGTCCCTCGGCCTGCAGTTGGGTGACACGCTCAATGGACCACTCACCCAGGCCTACGCCAGCAAAGATGTCATGGGTCCCCTTGGCAGCACGCTGGTGGCCACAGGCCCTTACACCGTGACGGATGGCAATGGTGGCGGCAACTACACCGTCACAGTGAACACGGCACCGGGAACCATCACGCCGGCACCGCTGACGATCACCGCCAACGATGCCGCCAAGGTCTACGGCCAAACCGCCACGCTGGCCCCAACTGCCTTCACCACCACGGCCTTGGTCAACGGTGAAACCGTCGGCAGCGTCACCGAAGTCAGCCCTGGCACGGTCGCCACCGCGCCGGTCGCCGGCAGCCCTTATGCCATCACGCCCAGCGCGGCCACCGGCGGGACCTTCACCCCCGGCAACTACACCATCGGTTATGTCAATGGGGCATTAACGATCACGCCGGCACCGCTGACGATCACCGCCAACGATGCCGCCAAGGTCTACGGCCAAACCGCCACGCTGGCCCCGACTGCCTTCACCACCACGGCCTTGGTCAACGGTGAAACCGTCGGCAGCGTCACCGAAGTCAGCCCTGGCACGGTCGCCACCGCGCCGGTCGCCGGCAGCCCCTATGCCATCACACCCAGCGCGGCCACCGGCGGGACCTTCACCCCCGGCAACTACACCATCGGTTATGTCAATGGGGCATTAACGATCACGCCGGCACCGCTGACGATCACCGCCAACGATGCCTCCAAGACCTACGGTCAAACCCTGGTACTGCCAGACACTGCCTTCACCACCACGGGTTTGGTCAACGGGGACGCGGTGACCAGCGTACCTGAAACCAGTGCCGGCACGGTGGCCTCTGCCGTCGTGGTGGGCAGTCCCTATGCCATTACCCCAGGCGCAGCCACAGGCACTTACGATGCAGGCAATTACACCGTGAGCTATGTCGATGGCAAGCTGTATGTCCTGCCGGTAGTGGTACCACCCGTGGTGGTGGTACCCGGTGTCGTGGTACCACCAGCTGTCGTGGTACCACCGGATGTGTTGGTGCCACCCGATGTCGTCGTGACGCCCGATACACCACTGGAATTGCCTGTCGTGAAGCCACCCATCGGACCGAATGCCTGGCCGCCGGTGGTGGTGTTACCGCTGATCCCGCCGGTGCTGCAGACCCTCACACCTCCGGTGCTGGCACCCGTGCCCACACCTATCCCAGTGGCGGTGGCACCCAAGCCAGAACAGGTTGAACCGGTGATTCAGCCTGAACCGCAGCGTTATGTGGCGCCGATTCGCCCGCGCAAACAAGACCGCAACTGATGTCCAAGGCAAGCGCTCTCAGACGGGTGCGCTTGAGCGCTGTTGGACTCTTGGTCATCAGCGCGTATTTCGGTCTGGCCCATGCTGTCGACGAGTTACCAAAGCAAGGCTTGAGAGTGGCGCAGTTTGAGCATGAGCTTGCCTCCCCGGATGCCCGGCAGACGGCCGACTGGGTGCTTGATTCAGGCAACAACGTCGGCCTGCCCTTTGTTATTCTGGACAAAAAAGAAGCCAGGGTATTTGTTTTTCATGCTGACGGCAGGCTGCGCGGTGCGACACCGGCACTGATTGGTTTGGCGGTGGGTGATGATTCCGTGCCCGGTATCGGCGAAAAAAAGCTCTCTGCCATCCGGCCCGAGGAGCGCACCACACCGGCGGGTCGTTTTGTCGCCTCACTGGACCGCAACCTCAAAGGTGGCCAAATTCTTTGGGTTGACTACGACGCCGCCATTTCCTTGCATCCGGTCATCACCAGCAATGCCAAAGAACGCCGCGCCCAGCGGCTGGCCTCACCGTCGCCGCTGGACAACCGGATTTCTTATGGTTGTATCAACGTATCGGCCGATTTCTTCAAGAACGTGGTGAGCCCCGCCTTTGCCAGCAGCAACGGCATTGTTTACGTGCTGCCCGAAACCGTTCCTGTCAAACAATTTTTCAGCCCAAAAAGGGTTGCCAGTCTAGCGCAATGACAGGCCCACAAGCCTCTTGTGTGAACTGGCGCACAGACGGCGCGCGACGTACGCCTCAAACTGATGCTCAGCAATACAGCTGACCAAAGTGGTGGCGCAGTGCAATCGTCTCCATGTCACTCCCGGCGTCAACCTGGCAAGCAATCGTTTTCACATCAATTCAAGAGGTAGGCAAATGAAAAACACCAAAGCTAATTCCAGGCCGTCGCCGTGGCTCATGGCAACGGCGCTCAGCGGCTTTTTGGCCGCTTGCGGCGGTAGTGATCAGTCTCCCATTGGCTTGGACGCTGCGGCGCAACTGACCGCGACGGCGTTGTCGCCGTTACCCTTGACCACAGTGGGTACCAACATCACGGCAGTGGCTGCCAAGTTCAGCAAGGCGATGGATGCCACAACAGTGCCTGGCAGCTTCGCCCTGGCCTGCCCCTCAGGCACAGCACCCATTGCGGGCGCAACAAGTTATGACCCCACCAGCAGGGTGGTCACGCTGGCGTTGACTGCTTTGCCTTTACCTGGTTTACCCGTTAACACCACCTGCACCGCAACAGTCACCACAACCGCCAAAGACAGCGCTGGTTTGGGCCTGGCAAATGGTTTTTCCTGGACCTTCAAAACCGCAGCCAGCACAGACACAAGCGCACCAACGGTTAACAACAGCGTCAACGCCAACAATGCGACCGCTGTAGCAACCAACGCCAAGGTGGGTATCTCCTTCAACGAAGCCATGGACCCCGCCACGGTCACGACCACCAACTTCACCGTCAAGCAAAAGCTCAATAGCGCGGCTGTGACCGGCACCGCAAGCATCTCGGGTGTTGACGCCGTGTTTGTTCCACAAACCAACTTGTTGCCCAACACCGCGTACACCGCCACCATCAAGGGCGGTGCCACAGGCATTAAAGACCTGGCAGGCAACACCATGGCCGCGGACTACAGCTGGAGCTGGACCACTGCTGCCGCAGCCGACACCACGGCACCCCGGGTAACCGACACCATCCATCTTGAAGGTGTGTCCAATGTGGCCATTAACACCAAGGTTGGCGCGACTTTCAGCGAAGCACTCAACCCCCAGAGTGTCGATAACCTCAGTTTTTCGCTCAAACAAAAGCTCAACGGTACGGCTGTGGCCGGCGCCACCAGCTACTCGGGTGTGAATGCCGTGTTTACGCCGCTGACCAACCTGTTGCCCAACACCCAATACACCGCCACCGTCAAGGGCGGCGCCACCGGGGTTCAAGACCTGGCAGCCAACGCCATGACCGCAGACTACACCTGGAGCTGGACCACCGCAGCCGCGGCAGACACCACCGCGCCCCTGGTGACCACGCTTTATTCGGTTAATCTTGCCACCAATGTGCCAGTGACAGCCTCGGCCAATGCCACGTTCAACGAGGCAATGGATCCGCTGACCATCACAACGGCCAACTTCACATTGACCTCTGGTGTGATTCCCGTTGCCGTTGCAGGCACGGTCAGCTACAACGCGCAAAACAAAATTGCCACCTTCAACCCAACAGGCAGTTTGGCTTTGAACACAACCTACACAGCGACGGTTACCACTGGGGTGGCTGATTTGACTGGCAACGCGCTGGCAGTCAACAAAGTGTGGACGTTCACCACGGAACTCGCGCCAGTTGTGGTACCCGTGATTGCATTGAACACCGTAGCACCCTTTGGCACGTTTGGCGGAACCGCAGGCATGACCAATATGGGCACACTTACCCAAAACAATGGCGACATTGGCACCATTGCCACAACAACCTCCTCCATCACAGGTTTTCATGACACCGCCGGTGACATCTACACCGAAACAACGCTCAACAAGGGCGCTGTCAACGGCAAAATTTACACTTGCACCAACTCGATTACCGGACCCAACTCAGCCGGCCCGAGTGCGCCCGACTGCGCCGTGGCAACCCAGGCTCGTCTGGATGCTCAAACCGCCTACCAGGCCCTGGTGGCCAAGCCTGTGGGTGGCGCCAGTCCGGCGCCCGGCGCCAATCTGGCCGGTATCACCTTACAACCAGGCACCTATGTGGCACCTGGTGGTTCCTTCATGATTCAGGGCGGTGACCTCACGCTCGACGCCCAAGGTGATGCCAACGCCACCTGGGTGTTCCAGATGGCGTCCACGCTGACGGTCGGTGGCCCGGGCGCAGCAGCGCCACAAAGCATCATCCTGGCCGGTGGCGCCTTGGCCAAGAATGTGTTTTGGCAAGTCGGCTCCACGGCCACCATCAATGCAGCCGGTGGCGGCACCATGGTGGGCACCATCATTGCGCAAGCTGGGGTCAAGATTTCGACCGCCGACAACGTGAACATCGTCAGACTGAATGGCCGTGCCTTGTCGCTGGGCGCCTCGGTCACGATGGTCAACACCGTCGTCAACGTGCCAGCCCAATAATCTGGCGAGCAACATTGCAGCCTGCCCGCCGCGTGGACATCAAGGTCACTGGCAAACGTTAACCCTGACTTGCCGGGCATTGGGGAAAAAAACTCTCTGCCATCCGGCCCGCCGAACACACCACCCCGGCGGGTCGTTTTTAAAAACTGCCATGTCGAGCGGCTGGCCGCAGCGCCGCCGCCGGACATATGCGCTGCCCGAAACCCGTTCTAGCCAACAGTTGTTCAGCCCTCAAAGTGTTATTGGCCTGGCGCAATAACAGGAGCGCAACCACCCTATGTGGGGTGGCACACAGACACTGCGCGACCGGCTGCCGATACTGAAGTTCGCAATGCAGCGGTGATGCAAAGCAAACGTGCCAATGTCAACTCTGCGTCGACCAGGCAATCAACAGTTTTCGCTTCAACTCAAAAGGTAAGCAAATGAAAAAATTTCAGGCTAATGATCGGCTGACGCCATGGCTCATGGCAACCGCGCTCAGCGTCGTTCTGGCTGCTTGCGGCGGTGGCGGGCAAGCACCCATTTTGGGTGCAGGCAGTGTCAGTCCAGTGGTCGCCCCCACGGTAACGGTCGTCACACCGTTTGCCGGTGCCCTTAACGTGGCACCCAATACCAAAACCATCACCGCCGCCTTCAGCAAGACAATGGATGCTGCCACGCTCACGGCCGCCAGTTTCACCCTGGCCTGCCCGCTGGCAACACCCGTCACCGGTGGCACCGTCAGCTACCTGGCTGACAGCAAAATCGCCACGCTCACCCTGCCTGCGGTCCTGCCCAGCGCAACCGTCTGTACCGCAACCATCACAACGGCAGCCAAAGACAGCATCGGTGTGAGCCTGGCCAATAACCATACATGGCAATTCACCACCAGCGCAACCACCGACGTGACGGCGCCCACCGTGACACTGGTCAACCCCATTGACACGGCCACCGGTGTCGCCACCAACACGGCAGTCAAAGCGACGTTCAGTGAAGCCATGGACCCGCTCACCGTCACGTCAGCCAGCTTCGCGCTCTTTAAAGGCCTTATTCAAGATGTCAATCCTGTTGCAGGCACCGTCAGCATCAACCCTCTGAACACCATCGGCACCTTTACGCCCAATGCCAATCTGGTCGTTAACACCGATTACACCGCCAGGGTCACGACAGGCGCCAAAGACCAGGCCGGCAATGCCCTAGCCGTCAATAAGGTCTGGACCTTCAAAACGGCGCCAGTAGCCACAGTAACCCCTCTGGTGGTGCTCAACATGGCACAACCCTTTGGCACCTTTGGCGGCAGCGCCGGCATGACCAACATGGGTATCACTACACAAGTCAATGGTGACATTGGCACCATCGCAACGGGGACTTCCGCGATTACGGGCTTTCACGACGCCTCAAACATCTACACCGAAACGCCCTCCAACATCGGTCTGGTGACTGGCAAGATATTCACCTGCACCAACTCGACCACTGGCACCAATGTCGCCGGCCCAAGCGCCCCTGACTGCGCCGTGGCAACTCAGTCGCGTCTGGATGCGCAAACCGCCTACATCGCTTTGGCAGCCATGCCCGCGGTGGGCCAAAGTGCCGCCCCCGGCGCCAATCTGGCCGGTGTCACGCTGCTGCCAGGTACCTATGTCGCGCCAGGCGGGTCATTCCTGATCGAAGGCGGTGACCTGACCCTGGATGCCCAGGGTGATGCCAATGCCACCTGGGTTTTCAAAATGGCTTCCACACTGACCGTTGGTGGTCCCGGTGCCGCAGCGCCGCAAAGCATCATCCTGGCCGGTGGCGCGTTGGCCAAGAATGTGTTCTGGCAAGTCGGTTCCGCGGCCACCATCAATGCAGGGGGCGGCGGCACCATGGTGGGCACCATCATTGCGCAGGATGGGGTCACCTTCTCGACCGCCGACAACGTGAACATCGTCACCCTGAACGGCCGGGCCCTGTCGTTAGTTGCCTCGGTCACGATGGTCAACACCGTCGTCAACGTGCCAGCCCAATAACAAGGAAAACATCATGACCTACACATCACGCAAATTTGCCCGGATCGCAGGCAAGCTCAGCCTGCTGACACTCGCCCTCATGGCCGCACCGTTTGCCATGGCCCAAGATGCAGGCTGGTACACCGGTGCCAACATTGGCCAGTCCAATGCGACCATTGACAACGCCCGCATCAGCAGTGGCCTGCTCGGCAACGGGCTGACAGCCACGTCGATTGCCAACACCGACCGTGACCGCGGCTTCAAGCTCTTTGGTGGCTACCAGTACAACAAGTACTTAGCGCTCGAAGCGGGTTATTTTGACCTGGGCCAGTTTGGCTTTGTCGCCAACACCAACCCCACTGGCACCTTGAGCGGCAACATCAAGGTCAGGGGCCTGAACCTGGACGCGGTTGGCATGCTGCCGATCACCGACAAGTTTTCGGCCTTTGGCCGCCTTGGTGTGGCCTATGCGCACACCGACGGCAACTTTGCCGGCACCGGCGCCGTGAACGTGCTCAACCCCAGCCCGAACGCGCGCGACACCAACCTCAAGGTCGGCTTGGGTGTGCAATACGCCTTCACCGACGCCTTGAGCCTGCGCGCCGAGATTGAGCGCTACCGCATCAACGACGCCGTGGGCAACAAGGGCGATGTTGACCTGGCCTCTATTGGCCTGGTCTATCGCTTTGGCGGTAAAACACCGACCCCGGTGGCGCAGACCTACATGCCTGCACCTGTGATCGTGGCCCAGGCACCGCCGCCGCCGCCGCCACCACCGGTCTATGTGGCACCACCACCGCCGCCACCAGCGCCGACGCCTGTCCCACAAAAAGTCGCCCTTTCCGCCGACTCGTTGTTTGACTTTGACAGCGCCGCCGTCAAACCAACAGGTCGCGCCGAGCTTGACAAGCTGGTTGCTGACTTGCGCGGGGTTGACTTTGACGTGATCAATGTCACCGGCCACACCGACCGCATTGGTCGCCAGGCCTACAACCAAAAGCTGTCCACCCAACGCGCTGAAGCGGTTGGCAACTACCTGGTGAGTTCCGCGGGCATTCCGGCCAGCAAGATCAACGCCAGGGGTGTCAATGGCTCTGACCCGGTGACCAAGCCGGGGGACTGTGTCGGCACCAAAGTGACCCGAGCCTTGATCGCCTGCTTGCAGCCTGACCGCCGCGTGGACATCGAAGTGACCGGCCAACGTTAACCCTGAGCCGCCTGGCGAGTTCGCCAGGCGGAGGGAGATCTTTTATGCATAGACCCATCACAACGCGTCATGCGTGCTGCACCGCCACGCACAGTGACAGCGCTAAATCAACCCGCGCCGACCTGGCTGCGCTGGGTGAGCACCTGAACGCCTGCCCACAGTTGCACCGGCACTTATTGGCCCTGCATGGTGCGACGGAAGTCATGAAAGGCTTTGTGGCGACACGATTTATGTCGACTTTACTGGTCTTTGTCTTAGTTATTGGTCTCGGCGCTTGGATACTTTGACGCGCCTGACGCAGCCAAAGCTGTGCGCGCTGCTCCCCGATGCGCCAGAACTCTTGTGCCGGCTGCTGGAGCGTTCACGCGGCCCGGTACTGCTGCCCATTCGCGCTGAGATTTTTGGCCCCCAGCGCTTTGCCCAGCATGGTCGCAGTCTGGCGCAAACCCACCGCGCCACGCGTGCCAACACCCTGGTCGGCAACTTTTTTCCCCGCCTCAAAGGCAATCTGGTCAACTTGCGCGAAGCACACCAGTACATCGGTGTGCAAGTCAGTTCCGGCTACGACATCAGTCCGGCAGCCGAATGGCTGCTCGACAATTTCCACCTGATCGAAGCCCAGCTCAACGAGATCAACGCCGGCTTGCCGCGCAGCTACTTCTCCGCCTTGCCCAAGCTGCTCGATGAGCCGCTGGCCGGGTTGCCGCGCGTTTACGGCGTCGCCTGGGCTTTTGTAGCGCACACCGACGGTGCGTTCGATCAAGCCATGTTGGTGAATTTCCTGTGCGCCTACCAAGAGGTGCGCGTACTCAACTTAAGCGAGATGTGGGCGCTGCCCACCACCTTGCGTGTGGTGCTGATCGAAAATTTGCGCCGCCTGGCGGTTCGCATCGCCACCAACAAGGCCGCACGTGAAGTGGCCAACCGCTGCATTGACCAGATCGACGTCCTTCCGCTGAGTACCTTCAAAGCCTTGCTGGATTTGCTCAATGCGCGTGGACTGGGTCGCGCTTTCCTGGTGCAAATGGCCCAGCGCCTGCAAGACCTGCATCCCACCGACGCATCGTCTGAACAGGCCCTGCTTCTGGACTGGATCCATACCGTCTTGCCCGAGCTGGCCGCCATGCAACTCCAGCAAGGCGCTGATCAGGCCGCCGACAACCTCAGCATGAGCAACGCCATCACTGCACTGCGCGCCATTGGTGATGCGGACTGGCCCGAGCTCATCGCCCAAAGCAGCCCCTTGATGCTCTTGATGCTGGGCTTGCCGGTATTTGCAGCAGAAGACGTCACCACCCGCGACCAGACCCTGCACGCGATTGAGCGGCTGGCCAAACGCAGCCACCAGTCTGAAGTAACCGTGGCGCGCAAGTTGCTGGAATTGATGGCCACGACCACTGACGCCGCCAGTTCAGCCACGGCGCACTGGCTGCGCGGCACCGGACGGTCAGCACTCTGGACGGCCTTGGGCTTGCCGGCAAGCCGGGCCATCAACTGGTCCTTCTGGACCACTCGTCTGACCTTGCCAGCCTATCTGGGTGTCTTTTTTTGCAGCGTCATGTCCTTGTTATGGCTGTTGCAGCGCCACAGCACCGAACATTCCGTCGGCTTGACCTGGCTGGTAATGGCGCTGGCGCTGTTTCCCGCTTCCGAGGCGGTCATTGCCCTCATCCACCGGCTCATCAGCGAATCACTGAAACCACGGCACTTGCCGCGGCTGGCGTTTACCAAAGGCATCCCGCCCGAACACGCTGTCATGGTGGTGATTCCCGGCATGCTCACCAGCACGGCGTCTGCCCTGGCCTTGGTGAATCGGCTGGAACTGCATTACCTGGCCAACCCGGAGCCTCACGCCCAGTTTGCCCTGCTCACCGACTGGGCTGACGCCAACACCGTTGACACCGCCACCGACGCAGCTTGCCTTGCGAGCGCCACCCAGGGCATCCGGGGGCTCAATGCTCGTCACCCCAGAACAGCGCTTGACACCAACACCGCACCGCGCTTCATCCTGTTGCACCGGGCGCGGCTTTACAGCCCCAGCGAGCAGACTTGGATTGGTTGGGAACGCAAACGCGGCAAGCTGGAATTGCTCATTGGGGCCCTGGCACAAGGCAGCAGTGGCGTCTTTCTGGACCTGGGCGAAGACTCGCGCATGGCGACCGGCCTGCCTTACATCGTCACCCTCGACAGCGACACCCAACTGCCGCCCGGCAAGCTGCGCGAATTGGTCGGCGTGGCCGCCCACCCGCACAACCTGCCGCGGCTCGATGACAGCGGCCGCCAGGTGGTGGCGGGTTATGGCATCCTGCAACCCCGAGTGGCCACACCCCTGCCGGCGGTCAAGGAATTTACCCTTTACCACTGGCTGTTTGCCGGTCAGTGCGGCATCGATCCCTACAGTGCCGCCAGCTCGGAAATTTACCAGGATGTGTTTGCCGAGGGCACCTTCACTGGCAAGGGCCTGCTCAACGTACAGGCAGTGCATGCGGTGCTGTCGACGAGGCTGCCCGAGGGCCAGGTGCTCAGCCATGACCTGCTGGAGGGCGCCATCGCGCGCTGCGCCGCGGTGAGCGACATCATGGTGATTGAAGAAGCCCCCTTCCATGCCGATGTGGCCGCCTCACGGGTGCACCGCTGGACACGTGGCGACTGGCAACTGTTGCCATTCTTGCTGGCCCCCGCAGGTTACGGCCTGAGCGCCATCAACCGCTGGAAAATGCTGGACAACCTGCGTCGCTCGCTGGTGGCACCCATGTCTTTGGGATTGTTGCTGGTCAGCCTGGCCGGACTGGTGCTGTCGCCGTGGCTGGCCCTGTGCCTGGTGCTGGCGGCATTTTCTGCCGGGCCCCTGATGGGCGCTCTGGCCGGGCTTGCGCCCAGTCGCGACGACCGGGCCATGAGCCACTTTTACCGCGCTGCCCTGATCGACCTGGCACGCGCCTTGTGTGGCGGCCTGTGGCTGTTGGCGCAGTTGCTGCAGCAATCGCTGCTGGCCCTGGATGCCGTCGGGCGTGCGCTGTACCGCCTGACGTTCAGCCGCCGCCACCTGCTGCAATGGACCACGGCAGAAGTCGCGCAGGCGCAGGCCAAAACCACGCTGTCAGCCGTGCTGCGGCAACACCGAACCGAACCACTGGTGGCGCTGCTGCTGTGGGCGACCTTGCTGTGGGTCGGCTCGCCCACGCCCTGGCTGGCCAGCAGCTTGTGCCTGCTGTGGGCGGCTTCTCCGCTGTGGACCTGGCTGGTCAGCCGAACCACCCCGGTCGAGGCGCAAGCCCAGCTCATGAAGCCGGAGCAAGCCTACCTGGCAGGCATTGCACGCGACACCTGGCGCTATTTTGAACGCTGCGTCGGTCCCGACGACCGCCACCTGCCGCCCGACAACCTGCAGACCTCGCCTTTTGATATGGTGGCGCACCGCACCTCGCCCACCAACATCGGGCTTTACCTGCTGAGTGTGGTCTGCGCCCGCCAGTTCGGCTGGATCGGCACACACGAGGTGTTGACCCGACTGGAGGCCACGCTGGCCACACTGCTCACGCTGGAGCGCCATCGGGGCCACTTTCTGAACTGGTACGACACCCAAAACGGCCAGCCGCTGTTGCCCAGCTACGTGTCAACCGTGGACAGCGGCAACCTCAGTGGCCACTTGTTGGCCGTCGCCGAGGCTTGCCGCGAGCTGGCCCTTGACCCCTTTGACGACCGCGCCGCGGTGTGTGCCATCGAAGCCTCCAGACAACGGCTTGCACCCTTGCTGAAAATGCGCGCCACACTGACTTTGCTGCAACGCGCGGAACTCAGGTGGTTGCTGCAGGACCACCGCGCAACCCTGGTGTCGGCCCGACGGGACCAACAGGAAAACCGGTCCGCCAGCACGGACACGCCCAACACCAGCCAGCGCCTGCAAACCTTGGCCAGCACGCTTGAACAACTGGCCTGGCAGCCAGATTTCAGCTTTCTCTACAGTACCCGGCGACACCTGTTCCACATTGGCTACCGGGTGGCAGAACAACAGCGTGACGCCGGTTTTTATGACTTGTTGGCCTCGGAATCCCGCCTGACCAGCCTGCTGGCCATTGCCAAGGGCGATGTGCCGGTGCGCCACTGGGGGGCATTGGGCCGGCCTTTTCTTGCGGTCGGCAGCGCTGCCGGGCTGCGTTCATGGACCGGTTCCATGTTCGAGTACCTGATGCCCGGTGCCGTGCTGAACGAGCCCTATGGCAGTGTGCTGCATGAGGCCAGCCACGCCGCCTTGCGTGAGCACATTGTCTATGCCAAGTCGCAGGGTGTGCCCTGGGGCATTTCCGAGTCGGCCTATGCGGCCAGCGATGCCACGCTGGCCTACCAGTACGCGCCGCACGGCGTACCCAGGCTGGCGCTACGCCGCACGCCGGCGGATGAGCTGGTGATCGCGCCCTACGCCACCGCACTGGCGGCCCAGGTCTCGCCCCACTGCGCCAGCCTGAACTTTAAAACCCTGGAAGGGCTGCAAGCACGCGGGCGCTATGGTTTTATTGAGGCCCTGGACTACTCGAGCGCCGTACGCACCGGCAGCGATGCCGCGACCCCCGTTGAGACTTTCATGGCGCACCACCAGGGCATGAGCATCGTGGCACTGGCCAATGTGCTGCTGCAGGGCTGCGCGCAGCGCTGGGGCATGGCCAATGCCCATGTGCAAGCTGTGTCATCCCTGCTGCACGAACGGGTGCCGCGTGAGATCCCGGTGTTGCAAGCCCTGCCCCTGGCAACACAAACACCATTGGAACGCCGACGCGTGCCAAGCATGTTACGGGCCTTGTCGCCAAGCGACAGTGCGATCGAGCCCACCCAGGTGTTGTCGAACGGGCGTTACAGCGTGCTGCTCAGAGCCAACGGCGCTGGCAGCAGCCGCTGGGGCCAGACCGGCATCAGCCGCTGGCGCGACGATGGGCTGCGCGATACGCATGGCAGCTTTTTTTACCTGCGTTGGGCCGGTCAACCGCAGGCGTTCTCCACCACCCAGCACCCGGCACCCGACCCCGCCGCCAGCTACCACAGCATGTTTCATGCTGACCGGGTGTGTTTTGACGCCCATTGGTCGGTCCTGCAGGCCCACACCACGGTGTGGATCAGTCCGGAAGATGACATTGAGTTCAGGCAGGTGGAGCTCAGCAACCTGAGCGATCACACACTCGAAGTTGAGCTCATGTCGGCTTTTGACGTCACGCTGTCCGACCCGCGCGCCGACGAAGCGCATCCCGCCTTTACCAACCTGTTTGTCACCGCCCAATGGCTGGCCGCGCACCAAGCCCTGTGGTTTGAGCGCAAACCCCGCCTGCCCAGTGAGGAGGGTCTGAAAATGGCCCACTTTCTGACCGACACCAACATCCCCCTGACCCGGATTCGCATCGCCACTGACCGCCAGCTTTGGCGCGGGCGCAACCAGGGCTCAAGTCAGCTGCTGGCCCAGTGCGAACCGGCGCCCGAACATTCTGATGACCTGCCCAGCCCATTGGACACCGGCCTGGACCCGGTCTGCGCCATCGCCGTGACGCTGGTTCTCGCGCCGCACAGCAAAGCCCGTCTGAGCTTCGCCACCGCCGCCTCATTGAGCAGCCCCACCCTGCAGGCCGTGGTCGACAAGTACCGCCAGGGTGCCAACGTGCATCGGGCGTCGCTGATGTCCGCCACCCTGACCAGCATCCGCTTGCGGGCATTACGCATCAGCCCCGAGAGCTTTACCGCGATGCAAACGCTCACCTCCATGCTGGTGCATAGCCTGACCCGGGTGCAGGCGCGGCGCGTGCGCCCGGAGAACAGCAGCAACGCGGTCTGCGACCGTCGGCTGCTCTGGCGCCTGGGCATCTCGGGCGACCGCCCCGTCATTTTGGTTCTGGCCGGCATGCCCCAAGGCATGGGCCTGTTGCGAGCCTTGGCGCAGGCACTGAGCCTGTGGTCATGGAGTCGCCTGGCCTGCGACCTGGTGGTGGTCAACACCGAGCTCGATTCCTACCTGATGCCGCTCCAGCACGAACTGGCTGCCCTGCGCGACCGCCACAACACCGACAGCGGTGCCAACGGGGACCCGTCGAGCACCGGCTTTTTCCTGATCAGGGCCAATGAACTCAGCCACACCGAGCTGAGCACGCTGCACAGCCTGGCCCGGGTCTTGTTACAAGCCGATGGTCGGCCGCTGGCCTTTCATGTGCAGGAGCTCAACCGCCTGCACGAACAGGATCAGTTGGCACGGCAAGAAACATCTACCGCAGTGCTGCTTTTGCCCCGCGGCCAAACCCCGGCCAACACCCCCTCGCAGGGTGAATTTGCCGCCAGCACTGGCGAATTCAGCTTTGACGTCAGTGCCAGTGAGCGACCCGCACGACCTTGGATCAATGTGCTGGCCAACCCCGGCTTTGGCGCCCATATTTCCGAGGCCGGTGGCGGCTACACCTGGGCCGTCAACAGCCGCCTCAACCAGCTGACCGCCTGGTCCAATGACCCGGTGGGTGATCCCGTGTCTGAATGGTTTTTGCTACAAGACCGCAGAACCCTGGCGCTTTGGCAACTCACCCCGTCAGCCAGTACCGACACCGGGCTACGCTTTCACGTGACGCACGGCCAGGGTTACACCACCATCAGCCACCAGCGTGAGGCCATTGACATCAGCCTCACCTGGTGTGTAGACCCTCAAACCCGTGTCAAACAGATGACGCTGACGCTGGTGAACCACGGGGCAAAAACCCGTCACCTGCGCGTCATTGGCATGGTGGAATGGCTGATGGGCGCCAACCGCAGCGACCGTGGCACGGTGCGCACCGCCGTATTTCACCAGTTCCAGCCCACGCAACAACAAAAACTGACGGCCTTGCTGAGCACCCAGCGCGAGGCGATGGCCGGTTTTGGTGGCGGCACCGCATTTTTTGCCATGACCCATGCCGAAGATGAGCCTGAGGACTGGACCTGCGACCGCCGCGAGTGCTTCGATGCGCGCGGGCGCCTGGTCATGCCTGATTATTTTGGTCAAGCCAGCGGTGACGGCCTGGACCCCTGTGCTGCCTTGTCAACCCAACTGAACGTCGCCAGTGGGCAAGAGGTGACACACAGCTTTTTTCTGGGCTATGCCGACAGCGCCGAGGCTGCCCGCCAGTTGGCCACACTGGCCACCCAGACACCGGCCCCGCAGCGCCTGGAACAGGTACGCCAGCACTGGCAGGCTTTGCTGGGCAACACCACCGTCAAGACCCCTGACCCACTGTTCGACGCCATGGTCAACCACTGGCTGCTGTACCAAACAGTGGCTTGCCGACTGTGGGCCAAGGCCGGTTTTTACCAGGCGGGCGGGGCCACCGGTTTTCGCGACCAGTTGCAGGATGCCATGGCCCTGACCTGGGTGGCACCCGGCATGTTGCGGGCACAAATCGTGTTGTGCGCTTCGCGCCAGTTTGTTCCCGGCGATGTCCAGCATTGGTGGCACGCGCCGCTGGGCAATGGCGTTCGCACCCATTTCTCTGACGACCTGCTGTGGCTGGCGCACGCCTGTATGCACTACCTGCGCGCCACCGGCGACACCACCTTGCTCGATGAACAGGTGGCGTTTCTGGAAGGCCCCGAGATTGCAGCCGGGGCCGAGGATGCCTACTACACCCCCACCGTCAGCGTGCAACAGGCGTCGGTCTTTGACCATGCAGCCAGGGCCATCGACCGCAGCCTGCAAGTGGGCATCCATGGCCTGCCGCTGATGGGCAGCGGCGACTGGAACGACGGCATGAACCGGGTCGGCATCGAAGGCCGGGGCGAATCGGTCTGGTTGGGCTGGTTTTTATGTCGCCTGGTGGCTGACTTTGCGCCCTTGGCCTACCAGCGCGGTGAACACGAACGGGCGCAGCGTTGGCAAAACGCCGCCACTGGCTGGCAGGCCGCCTTGAACGGCCCGGCCTGGGACGGCCAATGGTTCAAACGCGCCTATTTTGACGACGGCGAAACGCTGGGTTCGCAGCACAACCCGGAGGCACAAATTGACCTGATTGCGCAAGCCTGGTCGGTGTTGTCCCATGGCACACCACTGGCGCGACAGGAGCTGGCGATGGCCGCCGTGGAGGCCCATCTGGTCGACGCTGATGCGGGCTTGATCAAACTGCTGGACCCGCCCCTGGTCCATGCCGTGCCCAGCGCTGGCTACATCCAGGCCTACCCGCCGGGCATCCGCGAAAACGGCGGCCAGTACTCCCATGCGGGCGTTTGGGCCCTGATGGCGCAAGCTGAATTGGCCAAACAAACTGCCAGCGCGGGTGTGGCGGGCACACCAGGCGCAGCCGTTAACACTGGTAATGCTGGCGACAGGATCTACCGCTACTTCACTTACCTGAGCCCGGCGCACCGCGCCAGCCACCCCACCCGGGGTCCGGCCTATGGCATTGAGCCCTATGTCATGGCCGGCGACATCTACAGCCAGCCGCCTTATGTGGGACGTGGCGGCTGGAGCTGGTACACGGGCGCTGCCGCCTGGCTGCACCGCGCCGCCATCGAGTCGGTGTTTGGCTTGCGTCAGCGTTCCCAAAGCCTCAGCTTCACACCCTGCCTGCCCTCGCACTGGAGCCAAGCCGAATTGACGCTGGTCCGTGAGCAGTGCAGCATGCGCTTCATCATGATCCGCGCCAGCACCGCGGACGCGCTGCAAGCCGTCGCTGTACCGGGCGCGCACTTGCTGCAAGTCGGCGAAAACCTGCACTGGTTCAACTTGACCGGGTCCAGTTGTTTTGTGATTCCCCTGCCACCAGATACAAGGCCACCGACGCCTTAGTTTTTGGTCGCCAGATGGAGACCAAACCAGGCTACCGCCTGACTGGCCACTTGCGCCAGCGTACCATGCTCCTCGAATAAATGGGTGGCACCAGGCACAACGCTGAGCTTCTTGGTGCATGACAACAAGGCATAGGCAGACTGATTGAGTTTGAGCACATCGGTGTCGCACCCGCCCACCAACAACAAGGTGGGAGCCTGAACCTTGACCAGATCATCCTGCCCGGCAAGGTCTGGTCGGCCGCCGCGCGACACCACGGCCCGGACGCCGTCCCCCATGGCGGCGGCAGCCCGCAAGGCCGCTGCCGCGCCGGTGCTGGCGCCAAAGTAGCCCATCGGGAGCTGGGTCGCCTGCGGATAGCCCCGTGCCCATTGCGTCGTTAACAACAAACGCCAGGTCAAGAGCTCAATGTCAAAACGCCTCTGGTAGTCATCGTCTTCAACCGGCGTCAGCAGGTTCATCAGCAGCGTCGCCATGCCATTTTCACGCAGCACCCGGGCGACAAAATTGTTGCGCGGGCTGTGTCGGCTGCTGCCACTGCCATGGGCAAACAACACCAGGCCCGACGGCTTGGCGGGAAGTTCCAGCATGCCTTCAATCAAGACATGGTTCACCGGTATACGTACCAGTTGCGAGCGCTCGGTTGGATGAATCGACTGCATTAAAGACTCCAGTGACACACCAGCTTAGTCCACCCGTGTGCTGCTTACCTTGTGAGTTATCAAAACTTGTGCACAAAAAATACACCCGAGCTGCCCACTTTTTCTTAGGTGCGCCAGCGCACCGACGCAGCAGCGGCCAACTTTTAAAGTCCAACCATCGACTGGGACCAGCCCAGCGTTTCGCCCAGAGGTGGTGGGGCTTACACCATCAATACCCCATGGAGATTTATTATGCAAATTCGAACCGCTCTCGTCGCCGCCATGATGGCCGCCGCCCTGCTCACAACCGCCGGTTGTGCTGTTGGCCGCGGCCAGGAAACTGTTGGCGCTTATGTAGATGATGCAGGCATCACCACCCTGATCAAGGCCCGCATGGCTGAAAGCAAGCTGGTCAGCGCCTCGTCCATCAGTGTCGAAACCCTCAATGGCACCGTGATGCTGTCGGGTTTTGCCAAAAGCCTCACAGAAAAAAGCGCCGCTGAAAACATTGCCCGCGGTGTCAACAACGTGAAGTCCGTCAAAAACGAAATCGCCGTCCGTCCTTGAGCCTGATCCAGGCACAAGACTGAACTTTTTCAACACACCGTAAAGGACACACCATGAACTGGGATCAAATTGCCGGGAACTGGAAACAAGTGACCGGCCACGCCAAAGAACAGTGGGGCAAGCTGACTGACGACGACTTTGATGTCGTCGCTGGTCGCCGCGACCAACTGGCTGGCAAAATTCAGGAACGCTACGGCGTTGCAAAAGATGAAGCTGAGCGACAAGTCGCTGAATGGGAACGCAAGGCCACCGATGCGTGGTTTCCCAAGAAATAGCGGTGAAATTAACCTGCGCCTGAGCTTGACCAAAAAGCTTGTCGCCCCGGATTCGCCTATCGGATCACGGGGCTTCTTTATGGCAAAAACTTTTTAGTGGTTTTGACCGTCTTTGCCGTTGTTGCGACGACCGTTGTCGTGTTTGGGTTTTTTTAGTTTTTCATACTTGACGGGCTTCGCCTCCGGGCTGCGATCCCAGCGACCCGGCTGGCGCACATAAGACCCACCTTGCTCCACCCAGCGATCAGGCACCCAGAGGTAACCGTCGCGCTGCGCGATGGTGCGCCCGCGCACCCAGATATGGCGGTCGTGGTTCCAGGCCCAGTAGCCCGGGGCCCAGGCGTAGCCGGGTTGCATCACGGGTGCCGCTTCATGCAGCGGCGCGGGCGGTGCCACCACAATATTGAAACTGATCTGGGCAAAGGCGCTGGTGCCAGCCACCAGCGCCAGGGACAGCACCAAAGACCGAAGCAGGTTTGTGTGTTTCATTGAAATTTTCTCCAGGGTTAAAAAGACATCATCGTGCCTTGGCGCGGTCGGGTCGGTGCGTCAGCGCACTGACTTGGACGCCCGACCCCGGTAGCCTTGGCACCTGATGTCAAACTTTGCGCCTTTACTGATGCCCAAGCCACCCATGTCCCTGCTGCGAATTCTCAAATGGACAGCCAGTGTGCTGCTGGCGCTGGTCATCGCGGCGTTTATTTTCATCGCCCTGTTCGGCTGGAACTGGTTGCGGGCGCCGCTGGAGCGGCAAACACTGGCCCAAACCGGCCGCGTACTGCTCATCCAGGGTGACCTGACGGTGCACCTGGGTTGGCCCTGGCCGCGCCTGCAAGCGCGCCGGGTCACTTTTGCCAACCCGGCCTGGGCGACCCAAGCCAACATGCTCAAAGCCGACGAAGTCGCCTTGTCCATCCACCTGCCACAATTACTGGCACAACGGCTGGTGGTGTCGGACCTGCACCTGGTCAAACCCATTGTTTTTCTGGAACGCCACCGCGATGGCCGCAAAACCTGGCTGCTTGACCGCAACCAGCAAGACGACAGCGCCCGCATCGACATCGACCGCCTCACACTCGACCAGGGTGTCATTGGTTTTGAAGACGTGGCAAGCCAGACCAGTCTGCACGCAGAGCTCGCCAGCCTGACCAAACCAGCCGACGACACACCGACGCCCGGCGTCTCTTTCAGCGCCAAAGGCAAATACAACGGGCTGCCACTCATCGCCAAAGGCACGGGCGATTCGGTACTGGCCCTGCGCGATGACAGCACACCTTATGGCCTGAGCCTGGAGGCCACGGCGGGGGACACTCACGTTAAGGCGCAGGGGCACATCACCAGCCTGGTCAAGTTCTCAAGTATCGACATGCAATTGAGCCTAAGCGGCGACAACCTGAACCAGCTTTTCACCCTGACCGGCATCGCCCTGCCCGCCACCCGCGACTTTGTTGCGCAAGGGCATCTGCTGCGCAGAGGCAACACGCTGCGCTACGAAGCATTCTCGGGACGCGTGGGCGCCAGCGACCTGGCGGGCTGGTGGCAAGTCGAGACCGGCGGTAAACGACCGTTGTTGACGGCTGATCTGGTGTCTACCCGGCTCACGCTGGACGACCTGGGTCCGGTCATTGGCGCCCGTCCGGGCAAATTAAAAGCAGCGGTCAAGGCTGTTGCGCAAACCGGGGAGGCCGGGGCGGTCACCCCCGCGTCAAAACGGGTCATGCCGGATTTGCCTTTCAAATTTGCCAATTGGGACAGCTTGGATGCCGAGGTCAAATTCAGCGCCAAGTCCATCCGCCAGGCCAGCTACATGCCGCTGGAGGCGCTCAGCGCCCAGTTGCGGCTGAAGGACTCGGTGCTCACACTGAGCCCGTTGCGCTTTGGCGTGGCCGGTGGCCAGCTTGATGCGGTCATCACGCTGGATGGCCGCCACAACCCGATTCAGGCCAAGGCCCAAGTACAGCTCAAACGGCTGGCGTTGGCCAAATTGCTGCCCGCCGACCAAAAAGCCAAAGCCAGCGTCAGCCAGATCGGGGGCCACATCAAGCTTGCTGGCAGCGGCAACTCGGTCGGCACCATGCTGGCCCATGCCGATGGCACGGTCGCGCTGCTGGTGTCGGGCGGCGAGATCAGCCAGATGGCGATGGAAAAAGCCGGCTTGCACCTGTGGGAAATTTTTCGGCTGACGCTCACCGGCGACAAACAAATCAAGCTGCGCTGTGCCGTGGCCAACTTTGATGTCAAGGCCGGTGACATGCGCGCCAACACCTTGCTGCTCGACACCGAAGTGACCACACTCTTGGGCAGCGGCCACATCGACCTGGCGCAGGAAAAGCTGGACCTGACCCTGACCCAAAAAACCAAAAACACCAGCCCGCTGTCGCTGCGCAGCCCGATCCACATCAGTGGCAATTTCGCCAAGCCCATCATCCGGGTCGACCAAACCCGTGTCGCCGCGCGTGCCCTGGGTGCGCTGGCGCTGGGCGTGATCAACCCGCTGCTGGCCCTGATCCCGTTGGTCGATGCCGGACCCGGCCAGGACAGTGATTGTGTGCAATGGTTGCAGGGGAAAAAATGATGCTGAAAATTCTCAATCAACTGTTGCTGGTGATGCTGACGGGTTTGGGCGCGGCGGGCTGTGCCACCTTGCCCGACACCGACGCCCTGATTGCGCACCACAGTGCGCAAGAGGCCAGCTTTGAGACCGCACGCGGCCCGGTTTCAGCCAAGCGCAATGCCGCCATCCTGGCCGGATTGCAACGCAAGTCGGGCGACCTGGACATCCTGGACAAACAAATGGCGCTAGAGCAGGCCATCAGCGACAGCCCGCTGGTACTGGGCAACAAGGTCAGCCTGCTGCAAGACGGCGCCGCCACTTACGCGGCCATGTTTGGCGCCATCCGTCAGGCCAAGGACCACATCAACCTGGAAACCTACATCATCGAAGACGACGCCACCGGCGACGACTTTGCCACCCTGCTGCTGGCCGCCCAGGCGCGTGGTGTGCAGGTGAACCTGATCTATGACAGCGTGGGCGGCATCAACACCCCCAAGGCGTTTTTCGAGCGTCTCTCCAAGGCCGGTATTGCCGTGCTGGAGTTCAACCCGATCAACCCTTTGAGCGCCAAGGGGCCGTGGCAAATCTACAACAGGGACCACCGAAAACTGCTCATCGTCGACGGCCGCTCGGTCATTCTGGGCGGCATCAACATCAGCAATGTCTATGGCTCGGGCTCGGTGCTCAAGCGCGCCCCCAAGCCTCCGCCTAAAGGCGTGATGTGGCGCGACACCGACCTGAAGATTGAGGGCCCGGTGGTGGCCGAGTTCCAGAAACTGTTCCTGCAGACCTGGGAAAAACAGAAGGCACCCGCGCTGGCCGCCAAGGCCTTTTTCCCCAAACTCACAGCACAGGGCAAGGACATCGTACGCGCCATTGGCAGCACGCCCGACGACCCCTACAGCCTGATCTATCTGACCCTGATCTCGGCCATCGGCAATGCCGAAAAGACAGTCCACCTGACCAACGCCTACTTTGTGCCCGACCCGCAACTGCTCAAAGCACTCACTGACGCGGCGGCGCGCGGGGTGCAAGTGCAATTGATCCTGCCCAGCCAATCCGACTCCGAGCTGGTATTTCACGCCGGGCGCGCCCATTACGCCGAGCTGCTGGCCGGTGGCGTGCAGATTTACGAGCGCCAGGGTGCCCTGCTGCACGCCAAGACCGCCGTGATTGACGGCGTCTGGTCCACCGTGGGCTCGACCAATCTGGACTGGCGCAGCTTTCTGGACAACGACGAGGTCAACGCCGTGGTGCTGGGGCGTGAATTTGCCACCCAAATGCAGGCCATGCACCAGCAGGACCTGGACGCCTCACAGCGCATCAGCACACAAGCCTGGGCTGATCGCCCCTTCAAATTCAAGCTCAAGGAGTGGCTGGCGCAGCACTGGGGGCGCTTGCTGTAGCGTGGCAAGTCAGGTTTGCGCAAATGCCAGGTAGTCCGTCAACCTTCTGCCCTGCAGTGGTGTTCGTGGCGGGTCGCGATAGTGATCTCGGCGCCTTTGACGTTCATGATGCGGTTCTTCATGCAAGCCCCCTTATCGGAGCTGCCATGATAGCCGTCAACGACGGCGTTTCAGTGTTTTGAAAGCGCTTGGCCAGCCAAAAACCCGGCCAACTGGTCCACCACCTTTTGCACCGCGCGGTTGGCGGCCAGCACACCGCCATAGGCATCTTCCGAGTCGGCGGGCTCGATTGCCTCAAACTCCTGCCAAGCCAGCACCCGGCGGGTTTTGTCGTCCACCAGGGTGGCGCGCAGGGTCAGGCTCACCTGACTCGGGTGGGTCAAAAATTCGTGTTGCAGGCGGATGATGTCGGTGTCCAGGCGCAGCTCGCCCGAGGCTGCACCCGGCATCAGCACCACGGCGCGAAAAGCCCCGGTTTTATTGATCGCAGTGACCAGCAGCGGCCCCAGCAGGCGCGCAGGTGGGTCCACCCATTGGCTCAGTGCAAAGTACTCGAGCTTGTGGGGTTCGCGCAGGTAGATGATGCGTGGGCTGTCAAAACCGGAGGCGGCGTGTGGCGGGTTGATCAGCAAAGTGGGCGCCTTGGACGCGGTGATTGCCGCAATGGGCAAAGCCTTATCAACGGCAGACGCTGACTGCGGCGGGCTACCCAGTGCGTAATAGGTCGTCGCCGGGGTGCTCTCTGGGCGCAAGGCGCTGCAGGCGCTTAGCATCACCAAAGACACGGCCATGACGGCAAGGCGCAACAAGGACCGGCGGCCGGATCCTGAACCCTGTAGGGCGGGCTTCAGCCCGCCAGGTCGACTGAAGTCGACCCCACAAAAGGCCAAGCCAACGCGCGATGACCACACGCTGTGTAATACACTCATGGTGACACTCCTTTTTCGCCGGGACCACCGGGCACCGGTTGACGGCCAAAAATCAGTCCGCGTGGGTCGCGCTCGGTCTGGTCACTCAAGCGCCGCAGTGAGGTGGTCAAGGCGCTCAAGTCGCCCAGCAGGCGTTCCAGTTCAGGCAGGGTTTCCACGCTGAAACGTTTCACGTCAGCGCCCATGGCATCCACGGTGCTGCCGGTTTTGATACTGGTGTTCGCTACTTCCACACCCATTTTTTCAAGTGCATCGGCACTGCGCCCGATGCGCGCCAGCACCGGTGCCAGGTCGGCGGTAAGCTTGGCCGTGTTGTCAAAGGTTTTGGCGGCCTGGGTCAGCCCCTTGTCAATGTCAACCCTGCGCGCCGCCACCGTATGTGCCACGGCTGCCAGGTCAGCCAGCGCGCTTTTGAATGCGGCCTGGTTTTCCGGGCCAAGCAGGCTGTTGATGCCATCCGAGGTGCTGTCGAGTTTGCTCAGCACGCTGGTAAGGATGTATTCGAGCCGGGTGGACAGTGACGGTTTGGTGCGAATCTCAGGGTAGAGGCTGCCAGGCTTGGCCTGCAAGACCGGCGAGTTTGCCGCGCCGCCGCTGAGTTCCACGTAGGCAATGCCGGTCAGCCCCTGGGTTTTTAATACCGCCACGGTGTCCTCGCGGATGGGCGCGCCATATTCAATGGCAAACAGCAACCTGACCTGCTGCGGGTTGGCGATGTCGAGCGCAATGTCCTGCACTTTGCCCACGTCCACGCCGTTGTATTTCACTGGCGCATTCAAATTAAGCCCCGCCACCGATTCGCCCATCACGGCCAGGTAAAGGTCGTATTTTTTCTGCCAGGAGCCGCCCGAGGCCAGCCACAACACGCCGGCAATCAGCGCAGCGCCCAACGTCAGCACAAAGGCGCCGACCAGGGTGTAGTTCACTTTGGTTTCGATGATGGCTCCTTGGGTTGGGCTGGACGGAACGACGCAGGCTGGGCTGCGCGACCGCGTGCGCCTTCAAAAAATGGCCGGATCGTCGGCTGCTCCATCTGTGCGAGCTCAGTCATGGAACCCACACCCTGTACCGTGCCATCGCCCAGCACGGCCACCCGGTCAGCAACTTGCCACAGCAGGTCCAGGTCGTGTGAGATCATGACAATGGTGAGCCCAAACAGCTCACGCAGGTGCAGCACCAGTTCATCCACACCCGCCGCGCTTTCAGGGTCGAGCCCGGCGGTGGGTTCGTCCAGAAACAGCAGCTCCGGGTCCAGCGCCAGCGCCCGCGCCAGCGAGGCACGTTTCATCATGCCGCCACTCAGTTGCGCCGGAAACTGGGCACCCACTTCGGGCTTGAGGCCGGTCATGTGCAGCTTCCAGGCGGCAATTTCGTCAATCAGCTTGTTGCCCAGTTGGGTATGTTCTCGCAGCGGCAGGCCGATGTTTTCCAGTACAGTGAGGGAGCCAAACAGACCGCCATGCTGGAACATCACGCCCCAACGCAGGCGCAAGGCCAGCGCCGCCTCGGGCGACAGGTGTTGCAGGTCGACCCCCAGCACCTTGACGCTGCCGGCATCGGGGCAGTGCAACAGGATCATCTCGCGCAACAGCGTCGATTTACCCGAACCACTGCCACCAATGATGGCAAAGACCTCGGCGCGGCGGACCTGCAAATTGAGGTTCTGATGCACCACATGCGCGCCAAAGCGGGTCACCACCTCACGCAGGTCGATGACGATGTCGTGGTCTGTGGCTGTAGCGCTCATATCACATGTCCAGCAGGCTGAAAGCGACCGAAAACAGCGCATCGGCCACGATCACCAGAAAAATCGACTGCACCACACTCCGGGTGGTCTGCCGACCCACGCTGTCGGCCCCGCCCTGGGTGCGAAAGCCCTGGAAACAACCCACCACCACAATGATGGTGGCAAACACCGGCGCCTTGCCAATGCCCACCAGGTACGAGGTGATGCTGACGGCCTTCACCAGCCGGTCCAGAAACTCACCAAAACCCACCCCCAACTGCGTCTTGGCCATCACCATGCCACCCAAAATTCCCATGGCGTCGGCGAACACGGTGAGCAGCGGCAGCGCAATCACCAGCGCCAACATCTTGGGCAACACCAGCAATTCCTGGGGTGACAGGCCCAGGGTGCGCATGGCATCGATCTCTTCAGTCACCGCCATGGTGCCGATTTGCGCGGCATAGGCCGAGCCGGAACGCCCGGCCACGATGATGGCGGTGATCAGCGGGGCAAACTCGCGCAGCATCGACAAACCCACCAGATCGGCCACAAAAATATTGGCGCCGTATTGCCGCAATTGGTCGGCGCCCTGGTAAGCCACCACCACGCCCAGCAAGAACGACAGCAGGCCCACAATGGCCAGCGCATCAAAACCGGCACTGCGCAGGTTGAACAGCACCGCCCGCCAGCGGATGCGCGACGGGTGCTGCAGCCACACAACCAGCGCCTGAGCGCTCTCACCCACGAAGCTCAGCATGGCGAGGAACTGCGCCAACGCACTGACCGCGCCGCGGCCGGTGTTTTCCCAAACCGATGGCGCAGCCAGTACGGCGGGCACGGCCTCATGGGCTTGCGCCATGGCATGCTGGCGCACGCTCTCCAGCAGTGCGGAAAATTCGGTGGGCAAACCACGCAGACTCAGCATGGCCCCGTCGCCACGCGGCCCGGCCAGCAAGGTGTGCAACGCCCAGGCCCCGGCGGTGTCCAATGCTTCGATACCCGAGGCATCCACCGCCAACAGCGCTTGCGCGGTGGCAGGACGCAACACCAAGTCTTGCGCATGTGCACCCAGGCCGAGCGCCGTCCAACAGCCCGACAGTGTGATGATTTGCGGGGTGGTTTGGGAGACGGCTGCAGGCGCCACCGAAGGGGTTTTCATGAAGCTGCCAAGGCTAAGACGGGGGCCGACGCGGGTCTGTGTGTTGTCGCACAGATAAAAGCAATCAATGCAGCGACAGTGGCATCTAGTTCAACCCTTTATCAATTGGAGTAAAAATGACAAGAAATCCGCTTGGCCTGCGCATTGCAGGCATCACTTTGGCCGGGGTAATGGCGCTTTATATGGCGGGTTGCAGCAAGGTTGAAGAACCCGCCAGAGCACCAGCGGCCAACACCACCATCGGCACTGAAATTGACGACAGCCTGCTCACCACCCGGGTCAAGGCGGCGCTGCTGGACAACATCGACATCAAAAGCTTCGACCTCAAAGTGGAAACCCGCAAGGGCGACGTGATGCTGAGCGGTTTTGTCGATAACCAAGACCAGATTGACCATGCGCTGGCCATTGCCCGCAGCGTGCCCGGCGTGGTCACGGTCAACAATGGCGTCAGCCTCAAGGGCGCACCCACCACCATCGGCACCAAGATTGACGACGTCGTCATCACCGCCCAGGTCAAGGCCGCCCTGATGGTTGACGACAGCGTCAAAAGCGCCGACATTGCTGCCGTCACGCGGGACGGCATGGTCCAGCTCAGTGGCTTTGTCAACAACCAGGAGCAAATTGATCGTGCCCTGGAAGTGGCTCGCACCATCAAAGGTGTGAGCGGTGTCAACAATCAAATGACGATCAAGAAATAACGGGAGTAAGAAATGAAAACATTGAACAGATTGACGGCGTCTTCCGCCATTGCGGCTACATTGATACTCGGCGCCTGCGCCGACATGAACAGCCCGGCCTACCCCAACGCGGGTACGGCCTACCCGCAGCAGAGCACCAGCAGCTACACGCAGTATGGCGTGGTGCAGACCATTACGCTGGTGCCACAGAACAGCACCAGCACCCCCATTGGCGCGGGCACCATTGCTGGCGCCGTGGTGGGTGGCATTCTTGGCCATCAAGTGGGCAGTGGCTCGGGCAACACAGCAGCCACCGTGCTCGGTGCGGCGGGCGGCGCTTACGCCGGTCATGAACTGGAAAAGCGCAACCAGACCCAACAAGGCAGTGTCTACCAGTTGACGATCCGCCTTAACAATGGCAGCTACCAGACCCTGACCCAGACCACTCACAACGATATCCGGGTGGGTGACAGCGTGCGCATCGACAACGGTGTGGCACAGCGTTACTGAGACCTTGCAGGTCAGACCACTCGCGTAGCGACGTGCTCTGACCCCAACTGATTAGATGCTTGCGGGTCAGACCACTCGCGTAGCGACGTGATCGCACCTCTGACCCCAACTAATTTCCCACGTCGTAGAGCAGGCGGTTGAGTTCCTTCTTGACCACGCCGTAGCATTCGCAGGCGTGCGCTTCAAGACCGGCACGGTCGAGCACGCCAATGTGGCCGCGGCGGTAACGGATGTAGCCCAGGGTTTGCAGGTGTCCGGCCGCATCGGTCACACTTTCGCGGCGCACGCCCAGCATGCTGGCCACCAGCTCCTGCGTCATCACCAACTCGCGCTCGGGCAAGCGGTCTTGCGTCAGCAGCAGCCAGCGGCAGAGTTGCTGTTCGACCGAATGGTGACGGTTGCAGGCGGCGGTTTGCGCCATTTGTGTCATCAGGGCCTGGGTGTAGCGCAGCAACAGGCGTTGCAGCGCACCGCCCTGGTCAAACGCCTCTTTCAACACATGACGATCCAGCCGGTAAGCCTGGCCAGCGGTTTGCACCACGGCCGAGCTAGAGGTCGTGTCACCACCCATGAACAGCGAAATGCCCACCACACCTTCGTTGCCCACACCGGCGGTCTCGGCGGATGCACCGGTTTCGGTCACATAGTGCAGCGACACGATGGAGGTGGTGGGAAAGTAGGCGTGGCGCATTTGTGTGCCGGGGTCGTACAGCATTTGGCCCAACGGCAGCGGCACCAGTTCCAAGTGCGCGGCCAGCGGCTCGTAGTCCTTGGTCGGCAAGGCCGCCAGAAGATGGTTTTGATTTGGGTTTTGGGGGGATAACATGGATGGCCCTGATGTTCTTGTTATCTTATTGATGTTTTGAGGTCAGTTCGACACGACTTTCTGTTGGCTTGCGAATTCGCAAGCATTCTTGTTCTTGCTATCTTATTAATGCCTCAAAGTCAGCTCCACCCCAATGCCACGGTAGCCAATAAAGCGGCTGCTGCTGTTGAACATGGGCTCGCCGCTGACCTGAAAAGTCTGCTGGCTGCCATCGGCATTGACGCGGTGAAAGACAAAGTCCAGAAACGGCTGTCGCTCGGCGATGGTGACGCGCAGCTTGTTGCGCTCTACCTCATTCCAACCATTGACCTGAGCGGCCTCTTTCTGGCCATTCAGTGACTCCACCTGAATGCCAAGCATCTCCAGCACCGGGCCTGAAACCTTGCTGAAGTGGCCGTTTTCGTCTTGTTCCCAGTACCAATCCGAGGCCAGCTCGGTCAGGCTGCGGTAACGTGCCTCGCTCTCGCGCAGCTCGGCGGTGCGCTCGGCCACCGTGGCTTCGAGCTGCTTGTTGTAGTCAGCCAGCTTGCGGTACAGCAGGCGCACTTCGAGCATGTTATGGATGCGCGTCTTGACCTCGACCAAATCAAACGGCTTGCTGATGAAGTCCTTGGCGCCAGCCGCCAGCGCGCGCAGCTTGTGGCCCGGCTGGGCGGTCAACACAATCACCGGCAGGTAGTGGTCGTTGACGTTGGTCTTGAGGCCTTCCATCACCTGAAAGCCGTCCATGACCGGCATTTGCAGGTCAAGCAAAATCAGGTCATAGCCGTTTTTACGGTGCAGCGCACACACTTCCTCGGGCTTCATGGTGGAAGTCACCTGGGTGTAACCGGCGTCGGCCAGCAGCTGCTCCAGCAGTTGCACATTGGCCAGTTGATCGTCCACGATCAGGATGCTGGCTTGGTGAATTTCGACCGTCATGGGCATGATCAATTCCTTGTTGTCTGACTGTAATTTAAACAGTATTTTCAAAATAATCATAGTGCGCTATCAAGCGCTCGCAAATCCGTGCGCCAACACACATAGGCCCTACCGACTCATCAAGCAATTACATGTAATTTTGCCTGGTCATCTTTGGGTGCATTGCGTTGTTGCAAAATGCTTCCCGGTTTCAGGATGGTGCGCAGAAAAGCGCCTGGGCGCAAAAAAGGGAGCTACGGTGGTCGATTCCGGGGCGTTGACAGGCGGCTTTCATGCACGGCCTGGCGACTGGGTCATGCCTCAAGTCTTTCAGCCACATTCCGTTCGAATTGCAGCCCAGCTCCCAAACACCCTTTGCGGCCGACGCCGTCAGGCGTGGTGATCTGGTCGTGTGACCGGGCTTTGGGGTGAAAGGCGCGCGCTG